>ERZ772979.889-NODE-889-length-19122-cov-4.244139_pt1 | contig 19122 bp, 12 predicted proteins | sample MGYA00511130_ERZ772979 | MGnify/ENA primary metagenome ERZ772979 (study PRJEB29015, sample SAMEA2738103) | human oral metagenome | biome: human oral; feature: human-associated habitat; material: saliva | place: China | collected 2186 ... | reverse complement strand
AGTACACCAACAGTGAGTACACCAACAGTGAGTACACCAACAGTGAGTACACCAACAGTGAGTACGCCAACAGTCAGTACGCCAACGGAAATAACCCCTGAGGTTTCGGAGGTAATTATTTACAATGGCGTTTCAACTCATAATTCTCATAACTATTTCAAAGTAGAGAATACAGATGAAAATAGACCTATCTATGTGATTATTTTTGATGAAATGGGACTGAAAGTGTATGAAAATGCTGATTATGGTAAGCCTGAAGTGTTTAGAGGTTATGCTAATGTGAAAAACGTAATAGGCAAGAAAGCATTGGCTGGCACCTACTTCTATATACTGCGATACTACAAAAATAATACATTAGAAGAGAAAAAAGGATTTTTATACATCAGGTAGTCAATTATTAATTTGTTAATTATTAATAGTTTCGTATCTTTGCCACTTAAAACAATGAAAAGATATAGAATATGAGTTTTATTGATTACCTACTCTCAGCAGTGCTGATGCTTATCACCTTTGCGATAGGCAGTTCGTTGCGCTTTGCTGACTTCGAAAATATATTTAGAAAATCAAAGCCCCTTTACTTGGGGCTTTTCTTGCAAATGGTGTTTTTGCCTATTTGTGCTTTTATTATTGCTGCGGTAGCCGACCTTTCGCCTGCTGAAAAAGTAGGGCTTATTATCGTGGCTATCTGTCCTGGGGGTACTACTTCTAACTTTATTAGCTATCTCATAAAAGCGGATACCGCTCTAGCAGTAGCTCTCACTTCTATCAATAGTCTGCTGATATTGGTCTCTATACCTGTATTATCGAATTGGGCGGTAGCGGCCTTTATGGGAGGGCATACTGAAGTATCGCTGCCTATTCTTAATACAGTGTGGGAGGTGACTAAAATAGTTATTATCCCAGCTACTTTGGGATTGCTCTTTAATCGCTATTTTCCTAATATAGCTCATCGTATTAAGTTTCCGCTAAAAGTAATTAATACCCTCTTATTGGGGGTAGTATTCCTTATCAAGTTTTTTGCAGGGGAAGAATCTGGGGGGAGTGGTATATCAGTAGATGAAATTATACGCTTATTGCCTACTACCTTACTGATGCACCTTAGTTCGATGATACTTAGCTATTTTATAGCCCTCAAACTCTTCAAACTATCGGGTATGCAGTCTACTACTATTAGTATAGAGGTAGGGTTGCAAAACACAGTCTTGGCAATATTTGTAGCGGGCACCCTGATGCACAATGCCCCAATGACCAAACCTGCCCTTGTGTATGCGATGTTTTCTTTCTTTACTACTTTGGCGTTTGCGTTTATTACTATTAGAATTAGAAGAGATTAGCTATTTGGCTACTTGCTGACAGATGCTAATAAGTATATCACTGCCATACGTATCGCTACTCCGTTTTCTACTTGTTGCAAGATAATAGACTGAGGGCTATCGGCTACCTCGCTGGTAATTTCTACCCCTCGGTTGATAGGGCCTGGGTGCATAATCACTATTTCTTTATCGAGAGAGGCTAAGAGCTCTTTGGTAAGTCCGTATTGTTGTACATACTCGCGCGTAGAGGGGAAGTAACTGATGTCTAAGCGCTCATTTTGTATGCGTAGCATATTGGCTACATCGCACCAATTTAAGGCTTTGCGCAAATTAGTTTCTACCTTTACGCCAAGCTCGTGTATGTATTTAGGAATAAGTGTTTTAGGTCCGCAAACCATTACTTCAGCTCCTTGTTTATGCAGGGCAAATATATTAGAAAGGGCTACTCGAGAGTGGAGTATGTCGCCTACTATTACTACTTTTTTGCCTGCAACCTCGCCTAATCGTTCGCGTATAGAGTAAGAGTCTAAAAGGGCTTGGGTAGGGTGCTCGTGCGCTCCATCGCCGGCATTTACGATAGAGGCTTTGACGTGCTGCGATAAGAAGACTCCAGCCCCAGGGTTGGGGTGGCGCATCACTACCATATCTACTTTCATTGAAAGGATATTATTGACCGTATCGACTAATGTTTCGCCCTTAGTAACCGATGATTGCGAAGCTGAGAAGTTAATCACATCGGCAGAAAGGCGCTTTTCAGCCAGCTCAAAAGAGAGGCGAGTGCGAGTGCTGTTCTCAAAGAAAAGGTTGGCGATGGTAATATCGCGTAATGAAGGCACTTTCTTAATAGGGCGGTTGATAACCTCTTTGAAGTGGTCAGCCGTTTCGAAAATCAGTTGTATATCTTTTTCGGTGATATACTTAATACCTAAAAGGTGATTGACACTTAATTCGCTCATCGTATTATATCTTTTAGCGGTACGGCAAAGGTACGAATAATTTGTCAATTAGCAATTTTTAGGCGTTAGTTTTTAGTCGTTAGTCGTTAGTTTGGTAATAAAAAAGGTTATTACAGTATTTGCTGTAATAACCTTTTTTGTTTTTTATTTTTTGTCTTTATTTTAGTATTCTTCTGTAGGGGTAGCGAATATTTCGTCGGCTTTGTGGCGGCGACCACTTACGCGCTCTTGTAAGTCTTGGAAGATAACAAAAAGCACGGGGATTACTACCAATCCGAAGAAAGTACCAATAAGCTGTCCTACAGCGGCTCCGGTAGCTACTGAACGGTTACCAGCAGCTCCCACGCCTGTAGCAAATACTAATGGCAAGAGTCCTACGATAAAGGCAAATGAAGTCATCAGGATTGGACGCAAACGCGCCATAGCGGCATTGATTGCTGCCTTAGAGAGGCTCTCGCCCATACGGCGGCGTTGTACCGCAAACTCTACTATTAGGATAGCGTTTTTAGCCAAAAGACCCATTAGCATAATTAGTGAGATCTGGAAGTAAATGTTGTTTTCCAAACCAAAGAGCCATTGCCCCAGATATGCCCCAAAGATACCAAATGGTAACGACATTAGCACTGATAACGGCAATAGGTAGCTTTCGTATTGCGCCGAAAGGATAAAGTACGTAAACACTAAGCTGAGAATAAAGATGATGATAGTCTGTGAGCCTGCGTTTTGCTCTTCGCGAGTAAGCCCTGTATAATCAATGCCATAGTTGGCGTTAAGGGTTTGAGCCGCTACTTCTTCAACAGCTTTTACTACATCACCGGTACTATAGCCCTCATTATTGGCTGCCGAAATATCTACTGAAGTATAGAGGTTATAACGGCTTATCGCCTGAGGACCAAATACCCTTTGCATAGTAACATATTCTGAAAGCGGCGCCATCTCGCCACTACCTGTACGTATGAACATACCATTGAGGCTATTTACATCTTTACGATCTTCAGGTAAAGCTTGTACCATTACGCGGAATTGCTTACCATAAAGGGTAAAGTCGGTGGCATAGTAGCCCCCAATATAGTTTTGTAGAGCAGAAAGGATTTCGCTTACTGATATACCCGACTGCATAGCGCGCTCTACATTGATATCCATTTGGTATTGAGGGTAATTGGTGTTAAAAGAGGTTTGGGCGTACTTCACTTCGGGGCGTGCATTGAGAGCCGCCATAAACTCTTGGGCTGTTTCATTGATTTCTGTAACATCGGCACCCGATTTATTCAGTAAGGCAAATGATACTCCTGCCCCCATACCAAAGCCTGATACCGCTGGCGGCTGGAAGAACAATATTTGTGCATCTTTTATCTTAGAAGCAGCTGCAAAAGCCTGCCCTATAATAGCATCAATACTTTGGCGAGGGTCTTTAGAGCGTTCTTCAAAAGGTTTTAGGGTGAAGAAGCCTATACCATTGTTGCTACCTTGTCCTGATAGCATACCACGCCCTGTTACGAAAGTGAAGTTTTCAACACCGGGGATATTATTGAGGTCTTTGCTCACTTCGCGCAACTCATTGGCTGCACGTTCCATAGAGGCACCAGGTACCATAGAAAGATCCATCAGTACGAATCCTTGGTCTTCACTGGGGACAAATCCTGTTTGTATATTTTTATTAGCAAAGTAAATACCACCCCCTGCAATGGCAAAAAGCACTAAGGTAACCCATTTATGGCGCAAGAAGAAGGTAAAAGTCTGTCCGTACTTCAAAGTTGCTGCATTGAAGGCAATGTTGAATTTGTGGAAGAATTTGCCTATAGCTGATTTCTCTTCGTATTCCTTATCGCCGTGAGGTTTTAAGAAAAGCGAGCATAGTACAGGGCTGAGGGTAAGGGCGTTTATTGCTGAAATGACAATTGCAATGATGAGGGTAACCCCAAACTGTTTGTAGAATACCCCAGTTGTCCCCTCGATAAAGGTAACCGGTACAAACACAGCTGCCATCACGAGGGTGATAGAGATAATCGCTCCTGTAATTTCGTTCATAGCTGAAATGGTAGCAGGCTTAGCCTTTTCGTGCGTCTGCTCCATTTTAGCGTGTACCGCTTCGACCACCACTATCGCATCATCGACCACTATACCTATGGCAAGCACTAAGGCAAATAGGGTAAGCATATTGATAGAGTAGCCTAATAGGTTTAGGAAGAAGAAAGTACCCACGATAGAAACCGGTACCGCAATAGCGGGGATAAGGGTAGAGCGGAAATCTTGCAAGAAGATATACACTACCAAGAACACCAACAAGAACGCCTCTAAAAGGGTAGAAACCACTTTAGAAATAGCCGCATCTAAGAAGGTATTTACATTGAAGTTGATAGAGTAGGTGATACCTTCTGGTAGGTCTTTTTCAATAGATTTGAGGTACTTATCAATGTTTTGTACTACTGCGTGAGCGTTAGAACCAGGGGTTTGTGAAATACCCATTGCTACCGCTGGACGCCCTTTGCTTTCGGAGAAGCTGGTATAGCTAAGGGCATCGAGTTCTACTTTAGCTACATCTTTTAGGCGAAGTATGCGTCCGCCATCAAGAGCTTTGATTATGATATTTTCGTATTCTGATACTTTGTTGTATTTCCCTTTGTACTTAATAGTATATTCGTAAGAACTACCACTGTTTTGCCCTAAAGTACCAGCAGCAGCTTCCAAACTTTGAGAGGAGATGGCAGCGGTTACTTCGGTAGGATTGAGCTTATAGGCTTGCAGTTTTTGAGGGTCGAGCCATATACGCATAGAATAGCTTTTACCACCAAATATATCGGCATCACCCACCCCTGTAATACGTTTTAGGGCAGGAATTACGTTGATATTTAAGTAGTTTTGCAAGAAAACATCGTCAAATTCTGGATTGTCGGAGAAGAAAGAGAGGAACATAAGGTTACCCGCTTCGCGTTTTTCTACGGTTACCCCTGCTTGTTTTACTTCGGCAGGAAGGATAGCGTTAGCATACGATACGCGGTTTTGCACTAACACGGCTGCATTGTCGGCATTAGTGCCGCTTTTGAAATATACCGTGATATTGGCAGCCCCATTGTTAGAAGCCGACGAAGTGATATAATCCATATTTTCTACCCCGTTGATTTGCTCTTCAAGAGGAATCACTACAGATTTAAGCACGGTCTCGGCATTCGCCCCACCATAGTTAGCCGATACCTGCACCGTTACAGGTGCAATGTCGGGGTATTGAGAAATAGGTAGTGCTGAAATACCCAGCACCCCTAAGATGACTATCAAGATAGAAATAACCGTTGATAGCACCGGTCTGTTTATAAAGTTCTTTATCATAAATTCTTAATTTGTCGATTTGTCAATAGGCTCATTATTTCCAGCCACCTCCAAGGGCTTTGTAGAGGGTGATGCCGTACTGCATACGGGTAAATTGGGCTTCGGCAACACTTAGTTCGGCATTGAGTCGGTTTACTTCGGCAGTGATTACCTCTAAGTAGTTCACCATACCGCTATCGAACAGCTGTTTAGAGAAGTCGGTAGCCTCTTGGTAGGCTTTCATCTCTTTGGTTTTTAGTTCGATTAGCTCGGTTTGAGTGGTAAAGTTGCGCATTGCATCGGTCACCTCTTTGCCTGCTGAAAGGATAGACTTTTTGAGGTTTAGCAAGGCGGTTTCTTGGGCAGCGCGTTGTACCTCGTACTGGGTGCGTATTTGTCGCTTATTGAGTATAGGCTGTGCCAGCCCTGCTACGAAGTTAGCAAACATAGATTTAGCTGAAAACCAAGTGTCTAACTCGGTGCTACTCAACCCTCCTCGTGCTGAAAGGGTAAGGGTAGGGAAGAAGTTAGCACGGGCTGCGTTAGTAAGTTCGAAAGCATTGCGCAAGTTGAGTACTGCACGGAGTACATCGGGGCGGTTTTCTAACAACTTCACTGGGTAACCTTGTTTGAACTCGGTAGGAAATTGTTGGGCTGATAGGTTGCTGCGCTCTATGCTGTGCAACTCTTCGCCCATAAGCACGCAAATAGTATTTTCTAACGCCCATATACTGTTATTGATGCTGATAAGCTGGGCTTGGGCGTTGTATACGAGGGCTTCTATCTGTTTGGTAGCCACTTCGGTAGTAGACCCTGCCTCTTTTAGAAGTTTAGTGGTTTCTAAACTTTTTTGGCGGAAGTCGATAGTCTGCTCGAGTACCTTTTTCTGTTCGTCGAGCATTAGCAATTGGTAGTAGGCAGTTGCTAGAGTAGCTACCACCTCTGATTGTACGGCTTTTTGAGCCTCGACTGTAGCTAAGTAAGAGGCTGTTTGGGCGCGTTTTTGGGCAGAGATTTTGCCCCAAATGTCGGCTTCCCAGCTGGCACTGGCGGTAATATCCCACAGATTACCATAGGTGCGGTCGCCTATGCCCCCAGCAGCGTTGATAGAGTTGGTGCTGCGGGTATAATCAGCCCCTACTGAAAGGGTAGGGATATAGGCGGCTTTGCTCTGCTTTAGATAGGCTTGCGCTGACTGCACGCTTTGCACCGCCATACGCACATCGAGGTTGTTAGTGAGTGCTTTGCTGATATGTTGCTGTAAGAGCGGGTCGGTGAAGATGTTGCGCCACGATACCGTAGCACTGCTGAGGCTATCGGTAGGGATATTGTCGGTGCGAAAGAGTTTTTCGCTAATCCCCTCGGGCATATATTCTTGCCTTTTGGGTGCTACACAAGCGGTAAGGCTAAGGGCGATACTCGCTGCTACTATAGATTTGTATATGATTCTTTTCATTTGGGTGTAAAATATGTGAGAATACAAGTCAGAGGGCTATTATTTAACATCCCCCCAGCCCCCTTCAAAGGGGGAGATGTGACGGTCAACATACACGAAAAACCTTTCGGATAGCTATGCATTTGGGTTAAATTATGATATTCGTGTATGACTAACGATTAATGGCTGAAAATAGGTTGTATTCTTTTTACAATGCTGTCCATTGATACAAAGGGTTCGGGTTTTACGTGCATACCTCGGCGGACAGCGTTAAGCCCTTGTACGAGTATGATATCACCCTTAGAGAGACCGCTTTCTACTACTGCATAATTATCGGCGCGGTTCTTAAGAGTGATAACGGTTTGTACCACTGAGTCCTTTTCTATTATTTTGTAAGCGAATACTTTGCCTTGTTGCTCGAAGGTAGCAACTTCGGGTATTACCAATGAATTGCTGAAATGCTGAGGCACTCGGATAGTACCGCTGTTGCCATTGGTAAGAACTCCCTCAGGATTAGGGAAAGTAGCGCGGAACTGTATGCTACCGGTAGTAGGGTCTATCTGCCCTGTTACGGCTTGTATTTTACCCTTTTGGGTGTATTCCTTTCCGTTAGCCAATACTAAAGAGGCTTCGGGTAGGTTTTTGAGCTTTTCGGGTAGGTTTTTGCCCTCAGTATTACTTAAGAAATCGAGGTATTCTTTTTCGTTCATAGAGAAGTAGGCATATACCTCTTTTATATCGGACACAGTAGTTAGAACGGTGTTATTAGCGGTTACCAACGCTCCTTCACGATAGTTGATAGCGCCTACTATGCCGTTAACAGGGGCTTTTACCACCGCAAAGCCGATGTTGCTCGCCACCTCGTTATAAGCAGCTTGGGCGCGCTGTAGGTTGGCTTTAGCCGTTTCGAGCTGCACTTTGCTCACTATGTTTTTCTCTACCAAAGGAATGAGTTTATTCACTTCGACCTGTGCCACCTCGACCTGTGCTTTGGCTGAAGCTGCCGATTGGTTGAGGGTTTGTGTTTCGAGCTGAAAAAGCGCTTGCCCTTGGGTAACGGCTTGTCCCTCATCGACCAATACTTTGGTGATGTAGCCAGACACTTTGGCTTGTACAGGGCTGTTTACCACCCCTTCGATGTTTACAGGGTAAGAAAGGAAAGAGGTTATATTTTGTTCGCCTACTATTATCGCAGGATATGAGGGGATTTGCGCACCAGCTTGTGCATCTTGTTGTTGCGTGTTATTGCAGGCTACTATAGCGATAGCTGACACTGCTGTTAAAAAGATTTTATTCATAATACTTATTGTTACTCATTAGTTTTAGGGGATTGCTTTACATAGATAAGAATTATTATGCAAAGGTAAAATGATGGTGGGGTTTGCGCAAATAAATTCGACGAAAAGGCTAATTTTATCGACGAAAAGGTTTTTTTGCTAATTTATGTTCTCGTTGTTTCAGGGGGCAAAGGTAGAGCAAAAACTTGTGCTAAAAAAATACGTATTTGTTAATCTTTTCATAAAGTTTTTGAAGGAGGAGAGAAGGGTGATTTTTCGCTTATCCTTCGCTCATCATTCGCTGTAAGTATATCTGAAGTAAGGGGAAAGTGGGGAGGAATTTTTTTTCTTCAGAATTGACAAATTTGCTAATTGACAAATTATTTGTACATTTGTACCCTAAATTTTAATGTTCTATACAATGAAAAAAGTGTTTTTATCAGCATTAGTGTTGAGCACGATGGCAATGGAAGCTCAGCAATCGTTTTCAGGCTTTCGCGAGAGTCCGTATGCTGGGGTGCTACAAGCTACTACTAACCCTGCTTATATGATTAGCAGCAAGCGCCCTTGGGATGCCAGCCTCTTCGTACTAAACGTAGGCGTGGGCAATGACGCTATTAAGCTTGACACCGACATCAACAAAAGTATTAATGACTTTGCACGCTTAGATGCTTCTAATCCGTTGGCAAAGAATAACGACATCAACTTGCGCCTTAATGTAGATGCAATTGGCCCTTCGCTATTTGTGAAGTTGAACGACAAGCACGCTGTAGGTATATTTACCCGTGTGCGCGCTTTGGGTAATATCAACAATTTTGATGCTAAAATGATTCAGTCGTACATTTCTGACTATGACAAGTTAGAGTTGCGCAACAACTACAGCCTAAACTTAAACGACCAAGAAGTGGTAGTACACGGTTTTTCTGAAGTAGGCTTTTCTTGGGCAGGTGAATTGTATTTTGACGGTCATAACGCCATCAAAGCAGGGGCAAACCTTAAGTACATAATGGGGGCAGGTAACTTATATGCTGGCTTCCGTGACTTCAACGGTACTGCGAGCCTTACTACTGACCCTGTTACTAAAAAAGTAAACTTGAATATCAATTCTACTAACGGGGTATTCGAGATTGTAAATGGGGGTACTGACTTCCTCAACAACTTTAAGGCTAATTCGCTAATGGGTAAAGAGGCTTCAACTATAGGTTTTGACCTTGGGGCTACTTACGAATATCGTTTTGATGGTTGCCGCACTTGCCACAACAAACCTCACGACCTACGTATAGGTTTTTCGATTATGGATATAGGTTCTGTTAGCTACAAAACTAATACAGAGTCTTACCGCTACCAAATGCCTAATTCGGGTACTGTAACGCTGAATATGGATGAAATCAATGAAGAAAAACTAAAACAAGCTTTCGGTATCAGCAATTCAATGAAAATGGCACAAAAGACAGTGAAATCATCATTGCCTACAACTCTTAACCTAAGTGCTGACTACCGCATATTTGGAGGTTTATATGTTAATGCTTCAGGGCTTATGAATCTTACTTCTAAGAGCAAAACAGATGTGTATAACGCTTATTACGCTAATACTTTTTCGCTAACCCCTCGCTTTGATACCAGCTCTTTTGGTGCGTATTTGCCTATCTCTTACAACCAAGTTGCTAAAACTAATATCGGTTTTGGTTTGCGTTTAGGGCCTCTTACTTTAGGTTCAAGTTCTGTTATCAGCAATGTTATAACCAAAAGCGCTCACGAGCTTAACTTCTTCGTAGGGCTTCGTTTTGGACATATGGCATATCCTAATAATTAAAATAATGTTAGTTCGATATATAAACATCCCCCCAGCCCCCTTCAAAGGGGGAGCTCATACACGAGCATCATAATGGCACAATATACCTAAATCGAACAACAAAAAATACAAATAAAAAAGCGGTTCAGCACGTGCTGAACCGCTTTTTTATTTACTATTATAACTATTAAAATTCGAAAGTACCTACTTCTATGACCTCTTTGGCGTTGCTTAGCCGTACGGTGGTCTCTTGTTGTTTTTGTTGAGGCGTACCGTAGTGGGTGTAGAAGATAATGCGTAAGCTAACCGGCATTAGTTGCTTTTGCGAACTTGTGCCAAAGTAATCTACTTGTACTTTGTACTTGCCTTTTACGGCTTTCTTGAGCATAAACTCTTCAGGGCCATAGCCTTGAGTAACATCTTCAGAGATTTTACCGCCTAAATAAGTAAGCTTATTGCTGTAATAGCACTTCTCGTTTTTAGGGTCGGTTACCCATAAGTCCATATCGCAGTTGTCGGTATCCCAACTGAGCACTACGCGTACATCAACCGGTTCTTTCTTTAGCAAGCGTTTATCGATATAGCTGGTGTTTATGCCTTTATGGCGCGCTATTAGGCTATTGATGTCGTTCATCGTTACGAGTTGTACATCGCCAAAACGACTGCTCCACACACCTGTTACTACTTTATAAAGGGTTTTGACAGCCTCGTTGTACTGAGCGTCATCGGCTAAGGCTAAGCCTAAATCGCGGAAAGATTGCGGTTCTTCTTCGCGCAGTTCGGCTACCTTGCGGAACACTTGTACGGCTTCTTTTTTAGCTCCGTAGCTGCTGAGTTTGTAACCCAGCATACGCAACAGTTGAGGGTCGTCTAAGCCTAACTCGGCTAAGTTAGAGATTACTAAAATAGCTTGTTCTTTATTGCCTTTTTTGAAGAAGTAATCAGCTACATCGGCATAGAAAGAAGGGGTGCTACCATACTCTTCTTTGAGTTTGTAGTAAGTTTCTACGGCTTTGGCCTCATCGGCGTACTCCATTACTTTTAGGTAAGGTGTGTCGGGGTTGTAGGCATTGAGGGCAATGCTACCGGTAGGGGCTTCAGGAGTGTCTTCTGAGTAGCTTTCGCTTCTCTTCATTGCTGCATTAGAAGAAATAGCACCCACCATAGTGGTCTTTCTTTGTGGGGCATTGCCCACCACTACTACTTCTTCAAGTTGGTCGGCGTCCTTATCAGCGAGGATTTGTACTTCGGCTGCTCTTTCTGCTCGCTGTGCCATAGGAGCTGCCTCAACTAATTCATAACCTACGTCTAAGGTATCGCCATCTATTACGTACTGAGAGGGGAGGCTACCGTTATTCTTAGTATTTTTTTGTTTCTTAGGGTAGGAAGTTTGCCACCACTTAGTCTGGTCAGCTGATTGCCCAATGACCTCTTCTAAGGATTCTTTAGCGGACTCTTTTTTATCTTTCTCTTCTTGTTGTAGATACTTTTGATACTCTTGTAGCAATTCTTTAGGAGGGGTGATACGATAGCGCAGATAGTCGCTTACAGTTTCTAAGACTATTAGCGAGTTGCCTTCGGTTACGATGCCGTACCCACGCCCTACAGCGTCTATTTGCTTTTGGTCAGCCCCAATGCGTTGCAAGTGAGCGATTTGCTTTTCAGCCCATACACGGCGCAAGAGAGCGTATTCGCTTTGGCTAGTTGCATTATCCTTGCTAAAACTGATTTCTTGTTGTGCCACTACCTTATTAGGATAGCCTACTGATACTACTATAGTGGCTTCGTCGGTGAGGAGTTTGCCCGCAAAGGTGAATGTCTCGCCGCTGAGGGCAGTGCCTTTTTCAGGATAAAGGTCTTTTACTTTGCCTTTTTTCACCTCATAGCCTAAGAGCTGAAAAGGGGTATAGCAGGCTGCTTTTACGGCTTCGGCTGTGCTAAGGGTAGTCAAATCGATAAAGTTACCGCCTGTTGCCCCTGCTAAATACTGTATTTTGGCAGTGTTGGCTATTGTGCTATTATTGATGACAGTTATAGGAGTTTTAATCTGTTTTACCGCTTCGGTTACTGAAAATTCCTTAGCGCCAAAGTTGAAAATACCATCAGTGAAGAGCAGATACTCATCGCACTTAGGGCTGAAGTTCATCGCATTGCCATCGGTAGCCCCATCGTATTTTAAGGTTTGTAGATAGGCTTTTAGGTTTTGCCAATTACCATTTTTTACCTCAAAATTAACGGCTTCGGAAGAGCGAATACTAAAAGTGTTAAGGGTTACCTCGGTGTTCTGAATATGAGAGAAGTAACTATCTAAGAAAGCGAATGCTTTTTCTTTATTGGCTTGGGCAGCTGAGTGCGATACGTCCCATAGGATACCTAACTTTTTAGGGCTGTTTTTAGGCTGTTGAGGGGTGTTGCCTAATGCCATAGTACCGTACAGATAGCTATTATTACCTTTGGTAGCCGTCAGCACTTGAGGCTTTTCTACCTTAGGGAAGGTAAGAGCTATGTTTTTGTTCAGAGAGTAATTGTCTTTGCTCAGCTCGCTGATATAGCTATTGCGCGTCTGTTTGAAGTCAAGCTCAAGGCTGTTTTCAATATCAGCTTTCACAAGGCGCGATACTACTTCGGTACGCAGTTTAAATTTCTGTAGCTGTAGTGCAGAAGCGATAGGCAAGAAGTAGAAATCTTGTCCGTTTTTCTGACGTAGTTCTTGCTCGAAGGCGATAAGCACACGCCGAGAGCCTTGTGCAGGCATAGGGTATACGCGAGCTTTGAAGTTGTTGCCCTCAGTCTTTTCGAGTAGCCCAGGGTCTACACCACGCCGTACGATGTCTTCAAAGGCTTTGCGCCCTAAAGCCTTATCAACAACAACCCCTTCGCGCATCTTGCCATTGATGTCGAGAGCAAAGCGCGATACTTGCTGTCCGTCGGCAAGAGGGAACTGAAATTCGCCCTCCATCACGCGAGTGTTAGGGTTGTAAAAGGTCATTTCCATAGTAGTAACGGCAGTTTGCCCTACTACCAAAATGTCTACCGAGAGCTCTCGTAGCTCCATAGGGTTGGCATTGCGTTGGTTTACTACCTTCACCTCGGGCAGCGCTGTTTTTTGCGACAGTGCGATAAAAGGAAGTAAAAGTGCAGCAGATGATAAAAAATGTTTCATAGTAATTATCTATTTTATAATTACTACATAACAATTAGTGTGCCGAAATAATTAATTTGTCACTTAAAAAAACGTCAAAGTGCCATTCTCTCTAAATGCGGCAAAAGGTATCTCGAAGCCCTCTACTGGCTTGCCGTTTAGCTGTACGTATTCTACCAAAGGACTGTTAGCATTCCGACTTACATTCTTTATCAAAAACTTTTTGCCCTCAGGCAATTGCAAAGTTACTGTTTTAAACAAAGGTGTGCCTAATACGTAGTTGTCGCTAGCAGGGGTTACAGGGTAAAAGCCTAAAGCGGAGAACACATACCAAGCAGAGGTCTGTCCGTTATCCTCGTCGCCGCAATAACCGTCGGGGGTAGGAGAGTATAGTTTGTCCATTACCTCGCGTAGTTTAGTTTGGACTTTTTCGGGCTTGCCTGCGTAATTGTAGAGATAGATAAGGTGCTGTATAGGCTGGTTGCCGTGAGCGTAATTGCCCATTCCTACCAGCTGCATCTCGCGTATTTCGTGTATGGTAAAGCCGTAATAACTATCGTCAAATAATGGGGGCATCTCGAAAACTTCGTCTATCTTTTTCTCGAAAGCCTCTTTGCCGCCCATCAGCTGTACGAGTCCGTGAAAATCTTGAAATACCGACCAAGTGTAGTGCAGACTGTTTCCTTCAGTAAACGCATCGCCCCATTTTAGCGGATTGAATGGCGATTGAAACTTGCCGTCCTTATTCTTACCGCGCATCCATTTGGTTTCGGGGTCAAATACGTTTTTATAGCGCTTAGATTGCTCGTAATACTGTTTGGCTATATCTGCCTTGCCCATCTTTTCTGCCATACGCGCAATGCAATAATCGGCATAGGCATACTCAAGGGTGCGGGCTACGTTCTCATTAATCTTCATATCACAAGGCACATAGCCTAAACTATTGTAGTAATCTACCGCCTCGCGTCCTACCGATTTCACAGGTCTTCCCTCGTTTTGGGTAGCGTTTTTAAGCATCGCCTCTAAGAGTATTTCGGCATCAGCAGCTTCTATGTTTCCTTTTAGGTAAGCATCAGCAATAATAGAAGCCGAGTTAGAGCCTATCATACAATCGCGGTGGCCTGGGCTTGCCCATTCGGGTAACCAACCTGACTCTTTATAAGCATTTACTAAGCCTTTCATCATCTGTTGGTTCATCTCAGGATACAAAAGATTAAAGAGCGGAAATACCGAGCGAAAAGTATCCCAAAAACCATTGTCGGTAAACATATAGCCCTTTTCGATCTTGCCGTTATACGGACTGTAATGCACTATTTCTCCCTCTTTGTCGTACTCGTAGAAAGTGCGCGGGAAGAGCAGGGTGCGGTACAAACAAGAGTAGAAAGTGCGCAAATGGTCTATATTTTCGTCTTCTACTTGTATCTTGCCGAGTTCAGCCTCCCAAAGAGCAAACGCCTTTTGTTGGGTTTGTTCGAAAGTATCGTTGCCGAGCTCCGTTTGCAAGTTCAATAACGCTTGTGCGGGCGAGATAAAAGAAGAAGCTACTTTGGCAGTTATCTGTTCGCCTTTTTTGGTGCGAAAGCCTATCACAGCACCGGTGTGTTCGCCCTCACTTTCGGTTTTGTTGCTCAGTTTATAGCTATTACCCCACGTTTGCACGCTCTCAAAATCTTTATCAAAGGTAATCACAAAGTAGTTATGGAAGTTTTCGGGTACACCGCCGCTATTATTGCGGGTATAGCCTATAATCTTGCGTTCTTGGGGCAGTACTTGCACCTTAGACCCCTTGAAAAAAGCATCTAATAACAAATAAGCTTTGTCAGTTTCGGGGAAAGTAAAGCGGAACTGAGCTGCGCGGTTAGTAGGGGTGATTTCTACTGTAGTATCATAATCAGCTAAATAGACTTTATAATAGTGAGGTTGTGCTGTTTCAGTTTTGTGCGAGAACCACGAGGCGCGCTCGTCTTCTTTTATTTTTAAGTTGCCTACTACAGGCATTAGGGCAAAAGCCCCATAATCGTTTATCCACGGACTTGGCTGGTGGGTTTGCTTAAAGCCTCTTATCTTCTGAGCGTGATACTGATAGGCCCAGCCATCGCCCATCTTGCCTGTTTGGGGCGTCCAGAAGTGCATACCCCAAGGCACCGCAATAGCAGGGTAAGTATTGCCGTTAGAAAGTTCGAAAGTAGAGTCAGTACCCATCAGTGGGTTTACGTAGTGAGTGTAAGAGGTGGTAGGCACTACCGGAGTAGGTGCCACTTTCTTTTCTTCTTTTTTAGGAGTTTCAGTAGGAGCTCCACAAGCTACCATTCCACCGCAAAGGATTAAAAAGAGTATATTTTTCATAATTAACTTTAGTTTGTTGTGTCTTATAGTTTATACCTAAATGATTAGGAAAAATGGTTAATCATTAATCCATTAATAATTAACCATTTTTCATTGCTTTATAGCACCGCTATACAAGAAATTTCAACCTCTACCCCCTTAGGTAGTTTGGCTACTTGTACGGTTTCGCGGGCAGGCGCTGTTTTTTCATCGAAATAACGAGCATATACACCGTTTACTTGTGCAAACTGAGCCATATCGGCTAAGAAAATAGTAGTTTTCACTACTTTTTCAAAGGTAGTACCTGCCTCTGTGAGGATAGCTTTAAGGTTTTCCATCACTTGCTCAGTAGCAGCTTCAATGCCTGTTACTACTTCGCCAGTTGCAGGGTTTACGGGTATCTGTCCTGATACGTAGAGGGTGTTACCTGCCAAAATAGCTTGGGTGTAAGGACCTATAGGAGCAGGTGCTTTGTCTGTAAAAATGACTTGTTTCATATAAAATTGGTTTTTAATTTCCGTTTTTTTAAGAGTTGGGGCGAGTGAAAGTAGCTTTTAGCGTACCTACGTTGCCCACCTTGTCATAAGCATTAATGTTCAATTCGTATTTAGTAGTATCAGTAGTATCTACATCGTCAAAGTTAAAGGTGAGGGTGTGATTTTTAGGCTCGTACTCAAAGAGTATCCACTGCCCATTCAGGGTAGCACTACAAGAGGCAAAACCGCTGAGGTTATCGCTTACGGTCACTTTTAGGGTGTTGCCTTTTACTACTCCTTTATCCTTGAAATTCAATGCTTTAAGGGTAGGAGGGGTGCTGTCTTTCCGCAAGCTATATCTGCCCAGATTGCGCGCACGAGCGGTAAATACGCCATCTTTATACACAGTAGTAGCAAAACCACCTGCTGCCGAAATAAATACCTTGCTGATTTCGTCCTCTGCAAAATTGGTGTTTTTCATAGTTACGGTGAAGTACTTATCTACAGGCGTACGGTGATTGCCGATAAGCAGTCCATCGCTGTCTTCGCTAATGTTGATAAGCTGGTCTTCGTAGAAAGTGTTTTCAGGGAAAAACACACTTCCTTTAGACAGTTCGTAATAATTATCGCGCTTGGCTATTAGCTGCTTATTACCCTTGTTTTCAGGTCTTTCCGTCTTCAGTTCTAATCGTTCGCCTTTTATAGGGATATTTACCGAAGTAGCATTGCCCTTAAAATCTTCTACCACTACCGTAGCTGTATAGGTTTGCCCTTCTTCTATGGTCAGATAGCCGTTGTTTTCTTTTAGTATTTTGTATATCTCTAAGCGGTTACCAGGTTTCTTGTAGAGCAGCTGTACAAAGCTTTTGTCAGACAAATAACGCTCGTAATCGGTTAGAATATTGATACAGCGAGTATCGCCAAAATTCACCTTGTCGAAGGCGGATTGCAGCTGGGGTTCACCATTGAGCAGTAGGGTAGCCTTGTAGATGCCGTTTTTGTGCAGGGTACCATCTTGGCGGTCAAAGGCTTGAAAACCAAAGCCAATAGTGCCGATAGCCCTAAGCGTATCAGTAACGAAAGAACCGTCAGGCAATCGCTTCTTTTGCAATTGCTGCGATAATTGGGTGTGAGCTACCTGCGCATCATTGCCCAAAGCGTAGGCAAAAAGCCCTGTTATTTCAGGAGGAGTAGTGTCTTCTATCTCTCGGAAAGCAAAAAGCAGCGGATTCCAGCCGTTATTGCTCGTATCGCGCACCTCAAAGTGCAGATGCGGCCCGTGGCTACCACCAGTATTGCCACTTACGCCTACCCATTCGCCTTTTTTCACTACAAATTCGTTTTCGGCAGGGGTAATATCAATGTCGTAGGTCTGTTTTTCGTATTGTTTTTTCTTTACATATGCCTCTATAGCAGGCGCGTATTTCTGTAGGTGTCCGTAGGTAGTTACATAGCCATCAGCGTGGGTGATGTACAGCATCTTGCCATACCCATACGGACTTACTATTATACGCGATACATAGCCGTCTTGGGCAGCCAATACCTGTAGTCCCTCTCTACCCTCAGTTTTCAGGTCTAAACCTCCGTGGAAGTGGTTAGGACGCAGTTCGGCAAAGTTCCCTGCCAATAGGGGTTTAGTGTTTAGGGGTACTATCGGCTGGAAATCCTGTGCGCGACTATAGGTGGTAGCAAGTAAGTGGCAGCTAATGTAGGCAAGTAAAAAGAGTTTTTTCATTAGTGATTTTATAGTGTACTGATATTAAGGTCTTTAAGGTCGAGAGTCGCCCCTATTTCAATAAGGTGTAGGCGGCGATGGTCATCTTTAAATTTTTGTTTAGACGATTCTTTATTAATTTTTATCACAGGGAAAGTGTCGTAATGCACCCCTAATACGTTGTCTACCTCTACAAAGCGAGCAGCGGTAAGGGCATCGCGTACCCCCATCGTATAATTGTTGCCGATAGGGAAAATACCCAAATTGACGCGGTATTGGTGGGGGATAATCTTCATATCGTAGTGCAGGGCGGTATCGCCTGCTATATAGATAGTTTCATCGTTATAATCGATGAGGAAGCCAGCCGGATTGCCACCGTACGAACCGTCAGCGAACGAAGAAGAGTGTTCGGCTTTAATCATTTTTATTTTCACTTTTCCATCTACAAAGCGGTGAGAGCCTCCAAGGTTCATACTATGTCCGCTAAGGCCTAGTGCCTCGAAGTGAGCGAGTATTTCGGGGTTAGTAATCAGATGAGCGCCAGTGCGTTTAGCAATAGTCTCTACATCGGCTATATGGTCGGCGTGGGCGTGAGTGATAAGTATATAATCAGCTTTGATAGAGTTGATGTCGATGTGTTTAGCCAGAGGATTAGGGCTGATAAAGGGGTCTACTAAGAAAAAAGTACCGTCAATATCAATATTTACGCAAGCGTGCCCAAGATAAGTGACTTTCATAATGTTATTTTTTAGGGTTTGTAATTATGCGGCAAAATTACGAATAAAAAGCAAAACTACAAAAAATAATGTAATTAGCCCCGCTGGCGCAAGCTTGCAGCTTGTGCCCAATTCAGAATTCACAATTCTCTCCCCGTCCCACCTGTCTCACTTGTCCCACTTGTCCCAAAATTCATAATTCAAAATTCATAATTCCCCTCGCACTATTTAAAGCGCTTTATAGGCTTAAAAAATGCTTATCTCTATGGTGTATAAAGGAAAAATCGACCTTTGTTTTCTTTGTATTTTGCTGATTGTAATGGTATTGAAATTTTAACAACACATCTGAAACATTACCCCCATTTTTCATTTTATAGGATTTTTACCGCTAACAATTACATTATCTTCACTTGTTAAACAGAACATAGCTTCTAAATCCACATCCGTTATATAAACATCTAAACTACTGGGTAACTGATGTATAATCAGTTTTATATTATCCCACCCTGATATTTTATAAATATCATTTCCTCCTTCTGTAAAGATAAAAAAATCACCTTCTAATAATAAATCTAGAATGATTTTTATAGCTTCTATACCATAATACACTTTTCCTAGATCTTTAAGACATTCAAAATATCTTAAAAATCTCCCTCTATTCAATACTTCGTTA
>ERZ772979.887-NODE-887-length-19171-cov-15.985562_pt1 | contig 19171 bp, 18 predicted proteins | sample MGYA00511130_ERZ772979 | MGnify/ENA primary metagenome ERZ772979 (study PRJEB29015, sample SAMEA2738103) | human oral metagenome | biome: human oral; feature: human-associated habitat; material: saliva | place: China | collected 2186 ... | reverse complement strand
TAAAAAGCAGAAAACTTCTGCTTTTTTTGCTATAATGATAGGGAAAAAGCATTTGAAAGGAAATTACCATGATTTTAATTACTGGTGCAAATGGTCAACTCGGGACAGAACTTCGCCATTTGTTAGATGAACGAAATGAAGAATATGTAGCCGTCGATGTGGCGGAAATGGACATCACAGATGCAGAGAAAGTAGATGAGATTTTTGCGGAAGTGAAGCCAACTCTTGTCTACCACTGTGCTGCTTACACAGCTGTTGATGCTGCTGAAGATGAAGGAAAAGAGCTGGATTACGCCATCAACGTGACTGGTACGGAAAATGTAGCGAAGGCCTCTGAAAAGCATGGGGCGACCTTGGTCTATATCTCAACCGACTACGTTTTTGATGGTAAGAAACCAGTTGGCCAAGAATGGGAAGTGGACGATCAACCGGATCCACAGACAGAGTACGGCCGTACCAAACGTATGGGAGAAGAATTGGTTGAGAAGTATGTATCTAACTTCTATATCATCCGTACAGCTTGGGTATTTGGAAATTATGGAAAAAACTTCGTCTTTACGATGCAAAACCTAGCTAAGACTCACAAGACTTTGACCGTTGTTAATGACCAACATGGTCGTCCAACCTGGACACGTACTCTTGCAGAATTTATGACCTATTTGGCTAAAAACCGTAAAGAATATGGTTATTACCACTTATCAAATGATGCAGAAGAAGACACAACTTGGTATGACTTTGCAGTTGAGATCCTCAAAGATACTGATGTTGAAGTGAAACCAGTGGACTCTAGTCAATTCCCAGCTAAAGCAAAGCGCCCTCTAAACTCAACGATGAGCTTAGCAAAAGCGAAAGCTACAGGATTCGTCATTCCAAGCTGGAAGGATGCCTTGAAAGAGTTTTACAAACAAGAAGTGAAATAATTAAAATGAAAAGATAGTGATCTACCATCTTTTCATTTGCTAATATGATAAGGAGAGTTATGAAAGAGCGAAAACTAAATATAGATATACTAAAATGTATTGCAATAGTATTTGTAGTAGCTGTGCATTTTTTTCTTCATACCAATTATTATGGAAGTTCCTATACCTTTAAAAGTATATTTTTATCATCTTTTATTTGGATGATTTTTATGACCTGTGTTCCCTTATTTATCATGACTACAGGTTATTTAATGAAAGATAAGACCTATAGTTAATCTTACTTTATAAAATTACTACCAGTAATTGGAATATACTGTCTTGCAGCTTCTATCTATACTTTTTTCGACGTTAGAGTTATTAATATAGATTATTTTGGGAAGTTACTAGTAAACATATTTTCCTTTGGTCACTATGCATGGTATGTAAATATGTATTTTGGGTTATATCTAATGATTCCATTTTTAAATACAGGTTTCAAATCATTTAATAATCGTAGAAGTCAAGCTATTGCATTAGGTGTTTTAGTACTGTTAACTGTTATCCCAGCTACTCTTTCATTGTTTAATAACAATGAGCAAAATAATATTATTTTATCTCACCTAATTCCTGATTATTGGAAGGGACTCTGGCCTATTACATATTATCTTGTTGGTGCTTATATTGCTTCTTTTAAGAAGAAGTCGACTATTAAAGAAATTGTTTTAGTTATTATAATTCTTGATGTATTAAGTGTTTTGGAATTATCGGCGATATCAGAATATAGTTTTGGTATAAAATACGGTATTCTTCCAGTATTTCTATTATCTTCGCTAATCTTTTATTCCGTTATTCAATTAAAAGTCGTTATAAAAAATGAGTGGCTTCAAAAAGTTATTCTATTTATCTCTAAGAATACTCTTCCTATTTACTTATTGTCTGTGATCGGAGATTTATATTGGTATCCTAAAATAATCGCGAAATGAGGGGATTTTGCGAGTATTTTACCGAAATTTCCTTTGATTGTTTTCTTTTTGTTATGCTAATCTATATTAATAACGTTTTTATTATTAAATGTTTTAAAATTTATACAAACTATATTTAACAATCCAACAATTAAAAGTAGTAAGTAAAAATGTTATTTGAAAATATTTCTATGTGAAATATTTAATAACAAAGGCAGTCTCAAAGTTATTTTATCGATATTGAGAGAAATTGAAAATCTTCTATTTTGATAAAGGAGCGAGAGTGAGTTTGGATTAGTACGCATGGTATTAGATCAGTGAGTATAAAGGCCTATATGATAAGGTTATATGCCATCGTATACACGAAAATTCTGAAGCATCAAAAACCATCGCAGTTAACACTCGTGGTAAAGAAGACCTACCAATTCTTCTGGCCTATTTGGATTGCCAAGTTGTTGATGAGACAATATTTGAAGAGCCAACATTAAAATAATTAGTTCGTTTATGATTAGGAGGAAAAAATGAAAAACAGTAAAAGATTTTATTTATATATATTTATTGTGACTGTGTTGTATGCAATACAGTATTAGAAAGTACTTAGTGTACATTTAAGATTAATTTTTATAATAAAGCGAATCTAAATCTTTAGAATAGTCAATGCTATCGGAATGAAATCGTATCCATAAGAGGAATGTTTAATAGCTATATAGTGTTATTATCTTTCTTACATTACGTTCTAAAAAGTATATCTTACCAAATTTTGAATAGAAAAGGTCTATTATTCATGCTTAGTTAAACACACATAAAAAAGGTCGATACAATGAAAACTTTTAACAATTTAAAAAAAATAACATCATTATTTTATAAATTTATCTTCTATTTAACATCCGCTATTCTTTCAGGGCTAATTTTATCTTCTTTAGTGTTTACAGTGTATATGCCCCTATCTGCAAACGAAAGAATTGAATTTTCTTATTCAAATTGGTATTTTCCAATATTAATTCTGCTTTTTATACTGTTACTTTTTAAAAGTAAAGATTTAATAGAAAAAATTTCATCGAAAAAATTATTTTTATTCCTGTCCATTGTCTATTTTGTTTTAGGACTCTTTCTTATTATTCGTATAGTTGGTGGATTAAGAGCAGATGCTGCCATTGTTTATAATGCTGCAACAGATTTTAATAACGGTGTTTTTAATAGTTTAACTGAAAAAGGTGATTATCTGTACGTAAACCCTCATCAATTAGGTTTAACCACATTAGACAGAATATACGTTTTATTCTTTAAGAATGAAAGATTTATTTACTTTTTTAACCTCCTCTTTATTCTAGGAACAAATTTCCTTATTTATAAAATTAGTTTCAAACTTTTTAAGAATAAGTTAATAACAAATTACACCATCCTTTTATCATTCTTATTTTTCCCACAGTTTTTCTTTCAACTATTTGCGTATGGAACTATCCCAGGGTTATTTTTTGTTTTATTGGGATACTATCATCTTTTAAAATATAATGAAACTTTACACTATTCTAATGCGATGAATAGTATACTAAGTTTTGCTTTAGCATGTCTGATTAGAAATAATTACTTCATTTTCGTTATCGCCATTACATTGATACAAGTTTTCAATTTCTTAGAAAATGTTAATTGGCGAAAATTAATTGTAACATTCTTAATAGTAATAAGTATTCCTATGTCATCATTCCTTTTGAAGAGCTATTATCAAAGTGTTACTCATGTTCCTGTTTCTCAAGGGACACCTATGCTTGCTTATATTACCATGGGAACACAAGATAGTCCTGTCGCACCTAGTATCGGAGGCTGGTGGGATGGTTACAATTCTTTGTTGCTAAAAAATAATGATTTTGATCGACCTAAAGCTGTCGAGCAAGCAAAAAATGATCTTAAAAAAAATTTGCTAACTTTCTATAATCAACCAATGTATGCAGTAGAATTTTTCTATAAAAAAATTCTATCCACATGGTTGGAACCGACTTTCCAATCAATATGGACTGGCCCACTTCCTGACTTAGGGAATGTCCAGAATTCTAGAATTTTGAAGAGTATTTATGAAGAAAAAAGTGGATACTATTTTTTGAATTCTTTTGGTAAAGTTCTTACTGTTTCAATCTATTTACTAACTGTGATTTCTGTAGTCTATAATATTAAAAGTAAAAAGTTTTCTGCTTTTGAGCTGTTTACAATTATTTTCTTCCTCGGAGGGTTCTTTTTCCATATCTTCTGGGAAACAAAGAGTCAATATGTTTACATATATGTTCTCCTTTTGATTCCTTCTGCTGCTAAAGGGTTAGAGAAAGTGGTATCAATACAATTTTTAAAAGGATAGCAGATGAGAGTCACAATCAAATCTCTAAAGTGCATAGTCTAATAATGGGTGGAATTACTAGCCAGTCTGTAAAACCTATTAGTTTGATTACCAACTTAGGCATCATAACTTCATTTTTTAGTTTCCCAATTTGTAAAATTAAGCTAGACGGAAAAAGCCATCTATGTTAAGCTCAGATAAACACCACATTTGTCTGAAAGGAACTAACATAAATGACCTATACTCATCTTACCACAAACGAACTTAATGATAGAGGCTTACTATCAAGAAAACATAAAAGTTTCAGATATTGTGACTTCACTTGGCAGATCAAAACAGACAATCTACAATGTCATCAACTATCTGAAAGAGGGGCACTCTGTTTATGATTACTATAATCGATATAAAATCAATAAGAAACGCTGTGGCAGGAATAAAACCAGTCTTACGCAATCAGAAATAGATTTTATCCAAACTCATTTAGAACAAAATTAGAGCCTTGATGTCATTAAAGGAACTTATCCAGATAGGGTTTCTTGTTCTATGAGAACTCTCTGTCGACTAGCAGACCGTGGTATTCTAAAGAAAGAGGATCTCCCTTGGAAAGGCAAAAGAAAACCAAATGGTCATAGCGAAAAACGAGGAAAACAAGCGTTGCGCAGAGATTTGCGTGAGAGAGCAGACAGTTATCCTAATTTTAAGACGGAATTCGGTCATCTAGAAGGGGATACAATTGTGGGAGAAAAACACAAAAGAGCAGTCATTACCTTAGTAGAACGCTGCTCAATAGCCATCATCACACTGAAAACCAATGGACGGAAAGCAAGTGATATTGAAGCCTCCATCAATCAATGGTTGTCTCAAGTTCCCAGTCATCTCTTTAAGGCGATAACTTTTGATTGTGGGAAAGAATTTTCTAATTAGAAATCTATTTCGAATGAACATGACATTGATATTTTCTTTGCGGATCCAGGATGTCCTGGTCAACGAGGTCTAAATGAACATTCTAATGGCTTATTAAGACGAAACGGATTACCGAAACAAATGGATTTTGCGAATATTTCTCAAAATTATGAGAGTGGGACAGAAATCGGTCATTCGTTAGAATTCGATTTCGTCGTCCCACCTCCGCACAGTTGAGTAGGGCTGTAAAAGCTGATGAAATCAGCGTAGTAGAGCCCACTCAACCACTGCGTCTTGCTCGACAATCCAAAAATAATTGAGAGGCTAGGACTTTTGTTCCAGCCTCAAGAAATAGAATTCCTAGGAAATCATTGAATTATCAATCACCCTACCAAGTTTTTCTGGGTTACTTGAAAAGTCTAACTTAATTTGACAATTTAGGAGAATAAATATTGAAATGGATAAAAAAATGACTAAATTAATATCAGTAGTTGTGACATGCTACAACCATGAAAATTATATTGAACAATGTTTGCGAAGTATTTTTAACCAAACCTATCGAAACATTGAATTAATTGTTCTTGATGATGGTTCGACGGATAGTTCTAACAAAATTATCCAAGAGGTTTTGACGGATTCACCTTTCGTTACGACATTTGAATCTCATAAAAATATTGGTGTTGTGAGAACAAGGAATAAAGGACTCAATCTTTTAAATGGGGACTATTTTTTATTTGTAGATAGTGATGATTTCTTAGATGATAGATGTGTAGAAGAATTATATGATTGTGCGATTAATCATCAAGCGGATATAGTGTATTGTGATCTATTCAATTTTGAAAAAAATGAAGTCTACCTAAAAGCCAAAGAGTTTGAATTGCACAGCTTATTGGTATCGAATTATATTTCAAATTGTTCTTTAGTAAAAAAAGCAATATCAAAGGGTACCTATTATGATGAAAAACTATCAGGGAAAAAACTTGAAGACTATGATTTTTTCTTGAATCTTATTATCAATAAAGGTGCTAAAGCAGTATATCAGCCAAATACCAAGCTTAATTATCGTGTTTTTGAGAAAGATTCGATTTCAAAAAGGGACTCTGTTCGCTACCATTATGAAATCTATCTCGAAGTTCTTGAGAAATATCTGGATAAGATTCCTCATGACATCTATCAAGCGGTTTGTGAAAATTTATTGATTTTGGAGAATCGATTAGAAGACTTGATAAATCATCACAGTGAAGTAACGGATTATATAAAGAGGTTGAAAAAAGAACGTAATCAACTTGAACGAAGAAAATATACGCAGTCTAAACAACTGAAAGACGCTCAAGAAGAAATTGAGCTTATCCGAAGTTCGCTGTCATATCGTTTAGGAAACGCCCTTATTACTCCTATAAAGATAGCAGGAGTAATTGCTAAGAATCCAAAAGCTATTAAAAATTATTTGAGAGCTTTAAAAGTCAAAGTTGTGCAGCTACGTCGTCGAATGACACCACTTAAGGTTCGTCAGTTACGCCATCTCAGAAATACTAAACGCTCTTCCTTATCATATAATGGTAAGAAAGCACTGGTTTATGTCATTTTTGAGTCTGAAGCTCGTCTTCAAGAATATAAGTTACGTTTCTTACAAGCCTTGGCTCCATTGGTAGATGATGTTATTGTAGTTGTCAATGGACAGCTTCACGATGATGATATTAATACCCTTGGCGTCTACGGTAAGGTTTTGACTCGTGATAATGAGGGATATGATACTGCGGCCTTTAGAGAAGGGATTTTTGCCTTTGGTAAAGATAAGCTTAAAGATTACGACCAGCTCCTCTTGGTGAATGATACTAACATTGGTCCGATGAGAGATTTGTCTCAAGTATTCCAGGAAATGGCTGACAAGCAGCTAGATTTCTGGGGAATTTCTTTTGGAGAAGAGCAAGAAGATGTTACTAAGGAGAATCCTTATGGCTACATTCCTAAGCATCTTCAATCTTATTTCCTAGTTATTGAAAAGCTCATGCTAAACGATGATGACTTTTATGAGTACTGGACACACTTGACGGATACAGATTCTCGTGATAAGGCTATTGGTCGACATGAGACACGTTTTACCAAGCATTTTGCCGATTTGGGTTATCGTTTCGATGCGGTCGTGCAAGAATACGAAGATTCTGCCATGTATATCCACCCGCTTAAGATGCTCAAAGCAGGTAGTCCTTTGGTAAAATATACGGCTCTGAAAAATTATGATGAAGACCAGTTCTTGTGGCAAGGTCTGGATCGTGATTCAGAAGTCCCTGACTTGTTAGAGTTTGTTGCAGAAGAAACAGATTACCCAGTGTCAATACTAGAAGATATCGTGAATAAGTTTAAGGCTGTTCCACGTGATCAATATATTCTATTGATTGATGGGGTTGAAAATATTATTCCGCAATGTACTCGTTACCGAGTCTTGAACAAGGCAGAACAATTACGTAAGCATGGTTTTGCAGTCAAAGTTGTTAACCTATCTGATTTCCAACTATCCATGGCTCAAAATGCTAGTCATATCATTATCTATCGTTCACCAATTTCACCAGAGCTTTTGCGTCTCTGCCATTTGGCTAAGGAATACGGCAAACCTGTTTTCTTTGATATTGATGATTTGGTTTTTGATACGGTTTATACTGACCAATTAAGTTATACGCAAGGCTTGAATTCGGTTGAAAAAGGGAACTATGATGCAGGTGTTAGAAATTATGGCTATATGCTAGAAAACTGTGATGGTGCCATTACTTCAACTAACCAGTTGCAAGAGGAGTTGAAGAAGTATCAAAGCAAGGTTTTGCTTAATCGCAACTTGGCTTCTGATGACTTGATTGCTATTAGCAGTCAATATATCAAAGATTACTCTCAAGCATCTGGCATTGTTAAGATTGGTTATTTCTCTGGTTCAATTAGTCATAATGAGAATTTTGAATTGATTAAACCAGCTATTAAGCAACTGCTTAAGAGATATAGTAATGTTCAATTACATATTGTCGGAATTCTTGATATTCCAAAAGATATGAAGCCCTTTGAAAATCAAATTGTCACCCACGATTATGTGGACTGGGATAAACTGCCTGCCTTGATTAGCGAGGTTGATATTAACCTGGCACCGCTTGTGGATTCTATCTTTAATCGTGCCAAATCTGAGATTAAGTGGATTGAAGCTGCTTTGGTGAAAGTGCCAACAGTAGCAAGCAAGATAGGAGCTTTCTCGGATATGGTTATTGATGGTGAAACAGGCCTGTTAGCTACTGATGATAAGTGGTTTGACAAGCTAGAAGCTTTGGTTTTAGCTCCAGAATCAAGACAAAAGTTAGCAGAATCAGCTTACCGAGCAGTCCTTGAAAATTGTACCTTAAGTAAGAAAGATGAAATGGTGACATATTTTGAACAGAATTAAACAGATAAAAGTTGAAAATTTATTTTTCATCTTAGCAACGATTTTTATTTTCTCATTTATGATTGTGTTTCCTATTAATCGTGTACCAGATGAAATGAATCATGCGCGTATGACTTGGGAGACTTTACACAAACCAACGGAGGCTTCCTTTAAGTGGATGGATGAGATCCCAAGTAATGATAAAGTTAAACCAAGGGAATATAAACAGCTTCTAGCACGTAAAATTGAGATGAAGAATGAGCCATTTAGATTCGGTATTAGTCTCAAAACGATTTCTTTTATACCTCAATTAATTGGAATGACGATTGGAAGTTGGATTAGTCCCATAGTAGGTATGATAATTTATATGGGGCGTATTTTTAATGCATTAGCATACATACTTGGACTATACTTTTTAATACGCTATTTCAAGTATGGTAAGACAGCCTTGATGTTTATATCACTTTTACCTATTATGGTCCAACAAGCTTCATCGCTTTCTTATGATGTGATGAACTACTTGGAAGTGATGCTGGCTCTTGGCTTTATCACGAATCTCGCCTATTCGAAACGATTTACCAATCGTAATTTTGTTCAAGTGATAGGCCTTGCGATTTTGCTTCTAGCAACAAAACCAAATAATATTCTAGTGTTGGGATTAATACCTTTTGTCACATTTGAATTAGAGGGTCTATTTACTGTTTTAAATAGACCATTTAAGATAGTTAAAAATATAATTTCTAGATACCAGTTTGTCTTTTATATTTTACTATTTATAACAATAGGTTTCATTTTACAATTTTTAATGAGAAACGAAGGTGGTCTCGTCCATTATATTCATGTTTTGTTAAATACACTTGTAAATGCAAAGCAAAATGGAGACTTAAATTCCATTCTCACAATAGGAATTTTTGGTTTTTTAGGAAATTTTACATTACAGTTACCTCTATGGTTGATTTTTGTTGATGTAGCGGTATTGTTTTTGATCTTTTTAGCAGAAAAAAAAGATTTCTTTTCAAAAGATTTTTCAATTCTTGCAGCCTTGTTATTTCCTATTCAAGTTATTGCTACAGTAACAGTTATGTATCTTCAATGGACTCCTATTGTTCTTGGCCATGGTGCTTCGATTTCAGTTGGCTCACAAGGAAGATATTTTACACCATTTTTGATACTCTTTTTACCTTTAGTAGCGAATTTAGGTGATTTTGAAATCACACAAAATAAAGTTTTAAAAATTTCAACTGTTACATTACTAGTAAATTATTTAATTTCCATTTTTTTGATCATTCCTTATTATTGGATGTAGGTGAAAACTATGAGTAAAACAGTTCTATTTATTTCTCCAACAGGGACTCTGGATAACGGTGCTGAAATTTCTATTGTCAATTTAATGAAATTTCTAGTAGACAAAGGTTATCGTGTCTTAAATGTTTTTCCAGATTATAAAGTGTCATCTCAGGAAGAGTATCAAACAGCATTACAGAATGCAGGGATTGAAACCTATGGTCTTTCAGCAGTCAAATGGTGGTGGGAAGATGCACCAGGTGGCTCACCAGGTAATCATTTTATGAGAGTGAACTCTTACAATAAGAATATTAAAGATATTCGAAATATTATTGTAGAGAACCATGTAGACCTTGTCATCAGTAATACAGTCAATGTTTTTCAAGGTGCACTTGCTGCAGCTTACGAGAATGTCAAACATTTTTGGTTAATCCATGAATTTCCTGATGGGGAATTTGGTTATTATAAGGAAAAATTGGACTTTATAGATAGATTCTCGGATGAAATTTTTGCTGTAACAGGGGCTCTGACAGAGAATTTGCAACATTATTTTCATAAAAGAAAGATTTATTCTTTTGCACCATACACTCATATTGAATCTGTAGAAAGTGTAAAAACTGAATCCAGCTACCAACATCGTATTATTTCTGTTGGTCGTCTGACAGAGAGAAAAAACCAGCTTGAGTTGATTAAAGCTTTTCAATTACTTAATCTAGAAGGAACAGAACTTGTATTTCTAGGTGGCTGGAATGCAGACTATAAACAAATTTGTGATGATTATATCGCAGAACATCAACTAAAGTCAGTTTCATTTTTAGGACATGTAGATGATCCTTGGTCTATGATTACTGATAAGGATTTAGCGGTTTTCCCATCTAGTATGGAGACGTTTGGTCTTGTTTACGTTGAATCTGTTTTAAATGGGATTCCAACAATTTTATCTGATAATGCAGGACACAGGTCTGCCTTTGAATATATGAATGAGCAAGGTCATATGTATCGTTTGGGTGATTTAGATGCATTAACAAGAACAATTTCAGATACTCTTGCTAAATTTAATCAAGAGAAACTTGAAGCAGTACAAGCTGTTCCAAGTTTGAAAGAAAGATATTCTCTTGAGAGTGTTTATTCTACAATTGTTGAGAAGCTTAAGGACAGTAAAATGAATCATAAAAAAGTAAATCATAAAAAAGTAAATCAGGCAGATGTAAGTTTTCTAAATAGTAGAAAAGCTTTTAAAAAGTGTGTTCAATCTGCTCTAAAAAAACTATTACAACTGAAAAAACTTAGTTAGAATTTTTAATCTATGAGGGAGTGGTACAGAAAGGAATTTTATTTAAATATTCCTCCCGGACCATTCCTTTTTCTGTTTGGATTAGGCAAAAAGCCTAGAAAATGGTATAATTGAATAGACTGTGAATGATTTGAAAGGGAACTCTATGCAACATGTTTTTATTATCGGAAGTCGTGGGCTTCCGGCTCAATATGGCGGATTTGAGACTTTTGTGGACCAATTGGTCTCCCATCAAATGTCTTCAGATATCCAGTACCATGTTGCCTGCCTTTCTAATGATCAAGCCTATCATCATTTTGACTACAAGGGTGTCGATTGTTTTACGATTAAAGCACCGAAGCTTGGGCCTGCACGGGTCATTGCCTATGATATGATGGCCATCAGCTATGCCTTGAAGGTCATCAATAATCAAGGGATTGAACAACCGATTTTTTATGTTTTGGGCAATACCATTGGGGCCTTTGTGGCGCCTTTTGCATGCAAGATTCATAAGATGGGTGGCCAATTCTATATCAATCCAGATGGACTGGAGTGGAAGCGGGCCAAGTGGGCCAAACCAATCCAAACCTATCTCAAGTATTCTGAAAAAATCATGACTCGACATGCGGATTTGGTGATTTCTGACAATCCAGGGATTGAATCCTATATCAAGGAAGCCTACCCATGGGCCAAGACAACCTATATTGCCTATGGAACCGACTTGTCTCCGACAAGCTTGACCAGTCAGGATAAGAAAGTCAGAGAACTCTATCAGAAGTGGCAGACACATGAGAAAAGCTATTACCTAATTTTGGGCCGCTTTGTTCCAGAAAATAATTACGAGACCGCCATTCGTGAATTTATGGCCTCTTCTACCAAGCGGGATTTGGTCATCATTTGTAACCATGAAGGTAATCCTTATTTTGAAGAGCTTCGAGCTCGAACGGGCTTTGATCAGGATCCGCGCGTCAAGTTTGTGGGAACGGTCTATGACCAAGATCTGTTGAAGTATATCCGTAAGGAAGCCTTTGCCTATATCCATGGTCATGAAGTGGGTGGAACCAATCCAGGCCTCTTAGAGGCTCTCGCCCAGACGGATCTCAATTTGGTTTTAGGAGTCTCCTTTAACCAAACGGTCGCAAAGGACACGGCTCAATATTGGACCAAAGAGACTGGAAGTTTGGCGCATTTGATTGACCAGGTCGATTCTTTAGAAGATGCATCTCAATGGGGTCAATTAGCCAAAACCAATATGAAGCAAAACTTTACCTGGGAAAAAATTGTAGGTGAGTACGAGGAATTATTCTTATCATGAAAGTAAATATCTTGTTGTCCACCTATAATGGTGAGCAGTATCTAAAAGAGCAAGTCAAAAGTATTCAAGACCAGACTTATCAAGACTGGCAACTCTTGATCCGAGATGATGGATCAACAGATGGTACGGTGGAGATTATTCAAGAGTTGGTGGATCAGGATGAGCGCATTCGCTTTATTAACCAAGGAGCTATCGAAAATCTGGGTGTTATTAAGAGTTTTCACACACTCTTAAAATACGAAAAGGCTGATCTTTATTGCTTTAGTGACCAAGATGATGTCTGGCTTCCTGAAAAGATTGCGCTCCAAGTAACAGAAGCCGAGAAACATCCGCAAGAAGAGCCTTTGCTGGTCTACACAGATTTAAAAGTGGTTGATGAAAACTTGAATGTGCTGCATGAAAGTATGATTCGCACCCAGTCTGATCATGCCAATACAGAACTGATTCAAGAGCTGACAGAAAATACGGTAACTGGCGGAGTAGCCATGATTAACCATGCGCTGGCTGAATTATGGACGGGGCAAGAAAAACATGCGCTCCTCATGCATGATTGGTACCTAGCCTTGTTGGCAGCTGCTTTTGGGAAACTCATCTATATCGATCAGCCAACGGAGTTGTACCGTCAGCACAGTAGCAACGTTCTTGGGGCTCGTACCCTGAGAAAACGGGTCAAAAATTGGATTCGACCCCATGTCCTTTTTGCTAAGTATTGGAATCTCATCGAATCTAGTCAAGAACAAGCAAAAAATCTATTGGATCTGCCTGTCAGTCCCCAAAATAAAGAAATTATTGAAAACTTTGTGACCATTATGGATGCTCCACTAAAAGAACGTCTGAGACGGATTCGTCAGTATGGTTATCGCAAGAACCGAGCTTTTCACACCGTTGTGTTTACCAGCTTGATTCTGACAAAGTTTGCATATCGAGGTAAAAAATAATGTTTGACGTTTTTAGTCAGAAAAATCGAATTTTATTACGAGAGTTAATTAAAACAGACTTTAAATTACGCTACCAAGGATCAGCGATCGGTTATCTTTGGTCGATTTTAAAACCCTTGATGATGTTTAGTATCATGTATGTGGTATTTGTTCGTTTTTTGAGGTTTGATGATGGAACTCCACATTATGCAGTTGGACTTCTCTTGTCCATGATTTTTTGGACATTTTTTACAGAGGCAACGAATATGGGTATGCTATCAATTGTTTCAAGAGGAGATTTGCTACGCAAATTAAATTTCCCTAAGCAAACAATTGTTGTTTCCTCAGTATTAGGAGCCGCAATAAATTTTTCTATTAATCTTCTAGTAGTATTTGTGTTTGCTCTTATAAATAATGTTTCATTTGGTATTCATTCTCTAATAATTATTCCTTTATTTATTGAGATGTTAATCTTAGCTATGGGGTGTGCCTTTATTCTATCGGCCTTATTTGTTAAATATCGTGATATCGGGCCGGTCTGGGAAGTTGTTCTTCAAGCAGGTATGTACGCCAGTCCTATTATTTATTCGATTACCTATCTATTGCAACGAAATCATTTAGCAGTTGCTAAAATGTTGATGATGAATCCAATAGCTCAAATGTTACAAGATATGCGTCATTTTATTATTGATCCAGTCAATCCACGTGGTTGGGATATCTTTGAGAATAAAATGATAGCTTGTATTCCATATTGTATTCCTGTATTTATTTTTGTGATTGGTTTAATTGTATTCAATAAAAATTCGAAACGATTTGCGGAGATTTTATAATGTCAAGTAATGTAGCAGTTAAGGTAGACCATGTAAGTAAATTTTTTAAGTTACCAACAGAGTCAACTCAAAGTTTACGCACAACACTAGTGAACCGTTTTAAAGGAATTAAAGGTTATAAAAAGCAAGAAGTTTTACGTGATATTTCCTTTGAAGTCCAAAAAGGAGATTTTTATGGTATTGTCGGTCGAAATGGTTCTGGGAAATCGACTCTTTTAAAAATTATTTCAGAAATCTATGTGCCGGAAAAAGGTTCCGTCACCATTGATGGGAAGTTGGTATCCTTTATCGAGCTTGGCGTCGGTTTTAACCCTGAACTGACTGGTCGAGAAAATGTCTATATGAATGGTGCTATGCTGGGCTTCTCAACAGCTGAAATTGATGCCATGTATGATGACATCGTAGACTTTGCTGAGTTGCATGATTTCATGAACCAAAAACTTAAGAACTATTCATCAGGGATGCAGGTTCGTCTCGCTTTTTCGGTTGCGATCAAGGCTCAAGGTGATATCTTGATTTTGGATGAGGTCCTCGCAGTAGGAGACGAAGCTTTCCAGCGTAAATGTAACGATTACTTTATGGAGCGTAAAAAGTCAGGAAAAACTACCATTCTTGTCACTCATGATATGAATGCGGTTAAGAAATATTGTAACAAGGCAGTACTAATTGAAAATGGTCTTGTTAAAGTAGTTGGTGATCCTGATGAAGTCGCGAACCAATATAGTTATGATAATGCAGCCAGCCAAACAGTTTCTAATGATGATGTAACAATCGAGGATGCGGCTGTAAGCAATTTAAATATAAAATTGCTTTCGAATAAAATGTCAAGTCCAGAAGATCCCATTGAGTTTGAAGTGTCATATGATGTTAATCAGGATATAAAAACTTACATAGCTTTCTCACTAACTGAAATTGACCGAGGTCTTTGGGTATATAATGATAATTCTTTAGATTTATTAACTGATGGAAAGGGGAGAAAGAATTTCCGGTATTCATGTAGTTTATCAAGTTTAAATGATATCAAATTAAAACTACAAGTATCTGTAAGAGATAGTTCGAATACGATGCTTGCATTTGCAAAGGGAGATAATTCACCTATAATTTTATTAAATCGAACAGATATTTTAGATAATGATTTGTCAGCGAAAGATTCTGCTACCGGATTATTGCAAAGGAATGGGAAATGGGAGACGATGTAGATGAATAGAATTCTACTTTACGTTCACTACAATAAGTCTGATGATCTAAGTAGTCATGTACTATATCAATTAGAGCAACTTTTACCTTTTTTTTCACGTGTTCTGGTTATATCGAATAGTTATTTATCCACTGAAAATTTAAATTCTTTGAAAAAAATTGGAGTTAATGAAGTTATTCAACGCAAGAATATTGGGTATGATTTTGCTGCTTGGCGAGATGGTATGAATTATATAGGATTTAATTCTTTGGTAGATTATGATTCAGTTACCTTGATGAACGATACCTGTATTGGTCCTTTATGGAACTTAAAAGAGTATTTCGAAAAATTTGAAACACGCGATGATATTGACTTTTGGGGAATGACTAATTTTAGAAAAACAAAATATTTTAAGGAACATCTTCAGAGCTATTTTGTTTCTTATTCCCGTCAAGTTGTGTCATCAAAAGTTTTTCAAAAATTTTGGATAAGTATTAGGGATTATGAAAATATAAGAAGTGTGATTGATCATTGCGAGACAAGATTCACTGGTAAATTAACTAGGTCTGGTTTTAAATATGGAGTAGTTTTTAATACACTAAATGAAGATGCGGATGATCTCATTCATCCCGATTTTTCTTACTATAAGCCGTTTGACATTATAGATAATAGAGTACCATTTTTAAAATTAAAAGCGCTACAATCACATCAAGAACAAGCAAATCAATTAAAATGTGAAATAAAATCAATTTCAGACTTTCCTTCTGAAATCTTGGAAAATGTGTATTCATCAATAAAATTTTTCTCAAACGAAATTGTGAGAAATGAGAAAATTAGTTTCTTTAAAAAAGTAGTTAATAAATTAAAGAGAGTAGTAGAGAGAAGTTAATGGAATTAAAGAGAAAGATAATAAAGGCTAAAGAGTTATATTATTTGAAGAATTTATTTTTGATAAAATATTTATTTTCACTATTAATTTCATTACTAGCTATCAGTAGTACAAAAGATTTTGGTTATACAATCATATCTTTAATTGAATTGTCATTAATTTTTTTTCTGAGTAATTTCTTTATAAAGAGATTTCAAGTTATCACTCAAATTTTCAATAGTGTGTTACTGCTGTTATATAATACACAAATACTTGTGTTAAATTTTGGAACTTCGTATGTTACATTGACTATGGTTGATAACATAAGTTCATGGGAAGCATTGGGTGGTAGAGCGTTTATCTATGGTTTTGCTATTTTACTATTATTGTTTTTTAGTTTTTTACCGATTAATAAAATTGAATTGTTAGATACCTCAAAATTCAAAAGAGCAAGTCTGCAAGATGACCCAATATGGAAATTACAAGATCTTATTTTTGTTATTTTGGTTTTAGTATTTGAATTAATTGTATTACAATTTTTACCGGTAAAAATGTCTCCTACTGTTTCAACATATAATTTGGTACAAGATAAAATTGAGTTTGAAAAAGTAAAACGAGAGACCCTAACAAAATCAGAAAAGCTTAAACAAAAATTTCTTAAAGATGGAATTCAAGATTATGTTAAAAAACCATCAAATCTCCCTGATAAGCCAAATATAATCTTAATTTTTACTGAGGGATTTTCACATCATATTATCGATGACAGTAGAAATATTACTCCAACAATTAAAGAATATGAGTCGAAATCTATATCGTTTAGTAATTATTATAATCATACGTTTGCAACATACCGAGGTATAGAAAGTCAATTATTCTCGGGTTATCAAATTGAGAATAATTCACGGAATTACTTAATTTCTCTTCCTAAATTTTTAAGTGGACAAGGATATAAAACTGAATTTATAAATACTGAACCTAAAAATAAAGAATTTACAGATTACCTTTCTGATTTAGGTTTTGATGATATTTATAGTTCAAAGTTGGAAAATGGTAGAAAAATCTCATTTGACAAAGAAGCGTATGAGGAACTGTTCTCACAAATAGAAAATTATTCAAAAAATAAATCTCCGTTTCTAATTTCAATGTACACATTTGGGACACATGTAGGTTCTGATGGATATAATTATAAATTAGGAGATGGTAATGATAGAGTTCTCAATCGATTCTATGAGATGGATCAGCAGTTTAAAAAATTTATGGATAGATTTAATTCAAGTCCAATCTCAGAAAATACAGTCCTTATTTTCACCACTGACCATGCGACATATGTTGATGATGAATATAAAAAAGCATTCCCAAATGAAAACCGTGATCATGTAAGTTTGGATAAAATTCCATTTTTTATATACTATAAAGGTGTATCGTCTCAGACAATAGACGTGAATGGAAAAAATTCTCTTAATATGACACCAACTGTTCTAGATTTTTTAGATTATTCTTCGACAAATTATTTTTTAGGCACCTCTCTATTTTCACAAGATAACAATGACAATATGTTCAGTTCTATATACTCCGAAGGTACTGTTTTGAAAAAAACATCAGGGAGTAAGGTAGAGGAAATTCCTGAAAGTGAATTAAAAATGATCAAAGAAAAGGTTTATGAATACTTTAAGGTTTCTCAAAATAAAAACTAGGACAGAATGAAACTTTTAAAAGGAAAGCAAGCAGTTAAAAATCTTTGTGATTTTGGCTGTCTGGCTCCCTTTTTTTTATTTTTTATGCTAAACTATTAGATGGGGGTACGCTCATGATTAAGATATTTGGAAAGGTCCATTATCATTGGCAGCCGGACTTATCGGTTCTTGTGACTTACTGGTCCATTGCAGTGATTCCAGTCTTTATTGGATTGGCCTTGATGTATGAGAGTTCTAGTGTGCCGACGCTAGTTTTGTTCTCGTTCTTTTTGTTTATGGCCTTACTTGCGATCGGGATTCATCGTTATTTTACCATTTATGATGATGGGATTTTGCGGATTATTACAGCCAATCCTTTTACACCGATCAAGGTGAAGATTGAATCAATCGAAAAAATCGAAGTGAACAAAAAGTCGATCAAGTTGATTTTTAATAACGGCTCACGCAGTCGGACTTTCTGTATGCGGAAATGGCCTAAAAAATACTTTATCAATGCACTTGCTTTAAATCCCTATTTTAAAGGAGAAGTCGTCTTGACGGACAACTTTATCCATGTAGATTATTACGAGATGTATTATGCGACCAAATAAAAAACTCTCTTAATCTTTTAAGAGAGCATGAGTGGGGCATTCTTTGATAGCTTCGAGAACATCGTTTGTGACAGGAACTTCTTTTTCAAGGAGGTCGTCCTCTTGGGCAAATTTAACGATGCCATTGTCATGGTAATCAAAGAGTTCAGAATATGTCTGACAGAGACCGCAAGCGATGCAACGATCTGGAATTAACGTAACTTTCATATTTCTATTGTAATGATTTTTACGAGAAAAAACAAGGAGGAAGTCATGGCAAAAGAACCATGGGAAGAAGATATTTATGATGATGGAGAAGAAACATTGAAACGAACGAGTAAATTGAATGGGATTAAGGCGGATCGTCTATTGACGATTTTAGCGATTATTTTCTTTGTAATTGTAGTAGCAATGGTTTGTTTACTGATTTTCCTATCTACTGGTGGTAGCAACAAATCCAAACAAATGTCTGGCTTCTATAATGGAGAAACCAAGGTTGAGCAGAAATCCTCTGCACCAGCTGCACAAACTGAAACTGCATCTAAGGACGATAAATCTAAAGATGAAAAATCATCAGAAGGAACCATTACGGTTCAAGCTGGTGAAGGTGAAGCAGCCATTGCTGCGCGTGCGGGTATTTCCATTGCCCAATTGGAACAGTTAAATCCTTCTCATATGTCTACAGGATCATGGTATGCGAATCCTGGTGATGTCGTTAAGATTCAGTAGGAGTTGAGGACAGCATGAAACAAAT
>ERZ772979.883-NODE-883-length-19208-cov-8.416018_pt1 | contig 19208 bp, 14 predicted proteins | sample MGYA00511130_ERZ772979 | MGnify/ENA primary metagenome ERZ772979 (study PRJEB29015, sample SAMEA2738103) | human oral metagenome | biome: human oral; feature: human-associated habitat; material: saliva | place: China | collected 2186 ... | reverse complement strand
ACACGAACAACAGGAAGGTTCTTCTCGCCCGTGTCTGAAACCGTCTGAACGCTCAGTTTGTCAGTCATTGAAGAAAGCTCTTCCATGTAAGCTACGAGCTCCTCAGAAACAGGTCTTTGATCAAGCTCAAGCTGAAGCACAAGCGGACGTGCCATGCGCTCAAAGACAGCGTTGAGCTGTGCCTTCATGTCATCGGTGAAGATTTCTCCGGAGTCAGAGGCACTCTTAGCCGCTGGAGCCTCAGGAGCCTCCTTCTTGGACGAGATACGCGTGACGTTCATCTGTGGAACAAGGCTGGTCTTTTCCTGGACACGCTTGATGTAGCGCTCCATCTCGGTTGCAGTAGTTGCCGCCTGACCAATTGCCGTTGCAACCTGACGCAGTGGCTTCTGGCACACATCACCCGCACCAAAGAGGCCCTCACAGGTTGTTTCCTGGTGCTCATTGGTAATCAGATAGCCGTGATCATCTGTCTGAGCCAGTTCTTTTACCAAGTCAGTCTCAGACGCGTAACCCGCGAAGACAAAGACACCAATGGAATCGCCATCTTCTGGAGCAAAGGTGGTCTTCTCGCCTGTTTTCAGATTCTTGTATGTAATAGACCTGAGCGCAGAATCTCCAGCAACGGATTCAACCTGTGTGTTATAGAGAACCGTAATATTTGGATTGGTGCGAGCAGCTTCAGACGACGCAGGAGCGCAGGTAAACGCCTCCTCGCGCACAAGAACCGTGACGTGCTTTGCGTACTTAGTCAAAAATACGCTTTCTTCAGCAGCTGCAAAGCCTCCACCAATGACAAAGACTTCCTTGCCGGTGAAGAACTCGCCGTCGCAGGTAGCGCAGTACGCAACACCGTGACCTTGGTAGTCCTCTTCTCCCACAAAGCCAATATGGCGTGGATGAGCTCCCGTGGCCAGAAGAACGGAGAGGCAGGGACGTTCACCCTTGGTGGTGTGAACTACCTTAACGTCTCCAGACATGTCCAGATCAGTGACTTCTGCTAGCAAAAACTCTGCGCCAAAGGCTTCAGCCTGCTTACGCATGGTTTCTGAAAGCTCAGAGCCACTAGTAGAGAAAACTCCCGGGTAATTAACGACCTCATTAGTGATAGTGATCTGTCCGCCAAAATGGTCCTTCTCGACAACCAGAACACGGTAGCGAGCACGGGCCAGATAGAGGGCGGCGGTGAGCCCTGCAGGCCCACCGCCGATAATCACCGCGTCGTAGAGGTCTTTGACGTCGGTCATTGTAAGCTCCCTAGATCTTAGAGCTGACCAACAAGGTCAAGGCTTGGCTTCAGGGTCTCAGCGCCTGGCTGCCACTTAGCTGGGCAAACCTGGTCACCGTGCTCTGCAACAAACTGTGCAGCCTGGAGAAGGCGGAGAAGCTCCTCAGCGTTACGACCAATACCACCAGCGGTAACAAGCTCAACCTGAATGACACCCTCTGGGTCAACAATGAAGGCACCGCGCTCAGCAAGGCCAGCATCCTCGATAAGAACCTCAAAGTTCCTTGCAAGAACGTGAGCTGGGTCTGCGAGCATTGGGTAGGTTACCTTAGAAATACGCTCGGACTCCTCATGCCATGCCTTGTGGACAAACTCGGTGTCGCAGGAAACAGAGTAAACCTCTGCACCAGCAGCCTGGAACTTGTCGTAGTTGTTTGCAAGATCCTCAAGCTCGGTTGGGCAGACAAAGGTGAAGTCAGCTGGATAGAAGAAGAACAGGCTCCACTTGCCCAGTGTGGACTCCTTGCTTACCTCAGTGATGTCACCGTTGTGGAATGCGTTTACCTTAAAATCACCAATTTCCTTACCAATAAGAGACATAGTCAGTTCCTTTCTGTAAGTAAAACAACTTATAAAACGTGCTATTTAGAAGTTTACTCTCTTTAACTCTTTTGTCAATAACAATAATTATTACTATTTATATCCACAAAAAGAAACAGGCCAGATTACTCTGACCTGTGAACAGTTGGTGGGCGTTATAAGATTTGAACTTATGACCTCTTCCGTGTCAGGGAAGCGCTCGTCCCCCTGAGCTAAACGCCCGAATATGTTTGCTGCTGGGGATGCAGCAAGGGATATATTACGAGAAACCCGCCCCTCTTGCAACCGTCAAACTCAACTTTTTTAGAAATTTGCAAAAGATCGTCTCGTCAATGCATTGATGGCTATTTAAATACCGCGGGCTATCAAATGAATGACCGCCTTTTAAACCTGTACGTCTTCTGCACCTCAATTATTAAAAAATAGGCAACTGGATTGTAAAAGCATACGGTCAGAAGTATTATGGCAAGTCGTTCGATTGAGGGAGAAACTTATGAACTTTCTGGAATATAACAAAGACGAGAAGCTATGCTTTAATTATAAGAAATCATGCGGTCTCTGGTTAATTGTTGTAGCTCTCATCATTTTTGCAGCTACCGTAATAGGTGGAAAGCAGATTATCAATATGTCCGTATTTAGCTTTGGATATGTTGTAGCCTTCTTATCAATAAATACAAATAAGAAAGTTCTCAATAAGTTTTCCGATGGTCCTTCAAGTAAGTTCCAGAACAAAATGTCTCTATACGCGGTGATTTTCTTATTCATTTTGATGTTTTTATTAGGTGGACCATTTTTTGCAACTGAAAACTGGAGACTTATTTGGTTGGGCGCGTTAATGGCCACGGCACTGCACTTTTTCCTCTATTACTTTGTGCACGGAAAATCGATGATTTATCTGGCAATACTCTGTGCCATCAATGTTGGTATAGGTTATATTTTTCCAGACATCCCACTGACAATAACTGCCTATATTGATGCGGCAATTAAACTTGGCTTTGGAATATACCTGTTCTTTTTCTCAAAGCCAACTCAACAAAAATAACCTTCGCCTAGAGACCGTGTGCGTCAAACGTGTCCTTAACCAAAGCCACAAGCATTGGTATAAACACAGCTACGCCTGCTAAGAGCATTGGATTATCACGCACTTCCGGAATGTCCTGTAAGAAATTCTGCAGATCATAGACAAGACCAACGGCAACGGCAATAAGAATAGGTGCCAGAATAATCAAAATAGGATTTGGTGGTTTACGCATAAGGATGCTTTCTTTTACAAGTACTGCACACGCAGCGGTCCAATAGAGCAAAGATACGTATCAAGCCACATTCTGGCTTTTCTTCCTTACTTCTTCCCTACTTCTTACGCTTAACCTTAATTTGAATGCCAGAGGTCTCTGGACGAGACGATGTAGAAGCAACAGCGCCTTTCTCGCCATTTACAAAAGCCGAGAAACGCTGACGGAAACGGTTCCACTTGTGGTAGATAGGCTCGTGATCATGAGATCTAAGGCCCAAAAGCATGCTTGCGGCCATAGTTGGAAGCAGATACTCAATAGCGCGCCAAAGCACAAAGCCTGCGGCAATTTCCTCGCCAAACATATGGCCAAACAGGAAGGCAAAGCCACCCTCTGCACCACCAGTACCACCAGGAAGTGGAATGGCCGAGGTCAAGAGCTCAAGCATTGATCCAGATGCAAGGCAGGTCAGAAGGTCTGCAGGCTGGCCAAGTGCTCGCAAAACAAAGTATGGCAGTGCATAGAGGCAGCCAAGTTGAAGCAGTGTTACAAGCAGAACAACGCACATCTCTGGGATGTTCTTTGCGGCAGTCTTAAAGCCGTTTGAGAACTCATCTACCTGCGTGTTAATGATGCCATGCCAGTGGTCGTACTGCTTTACGATACGAAGACGTGAAAGCAGCCTTAAGCCCCAGTTGCCCACGGTCTTAACCATTTTAGGAAGCAGGCAAATGGCCAGGATAACTGCAACCATCACTATCTTTGCGCCAAACAAAATAACGCCAATAACGGTTACATCGCCAAATTGCTCGTAGAAATAATTGGCCCTAAAGATAAGCATCAGAGCTGCAAAGATGCCCTCGCCCGCCTCGTACATAACAAAGCGGGTGAACTGTAAAGCTCCTGCTTGCCCCACGGAAATACCCGCACGAGTGAGGCGATAAATCTGAGCAGGAGCAGCACCAGCACCGTTTGGCGTGAGGTTCATGAAGAAGATGCCCGACGCCTCAACGCTCATCAAGTCACGAACACCAACGGGACTCTCGGGGTCTGTAATAACTGAAATTACATAGGCGAGAATACCCAGGAAATAGTAGACAAAATAGCAAAGAGCGCCAGCAATAAGCCAGCCTGTATCTACGTCTGCTAGAGCAACAACAAACTCATCAAATTGACCAGAAAAAACGATATAGAGTGCGTACAGTATTACAACAGCAAAGAGGAAGAGAATGCTCTTTCTAACTTGACCAAAGCTCTCTTTTGCCTCTTCAACCTGCTCAGATGAAGAAGTTGGAGCAACACTAATCTTAGGCTTTTTGGTTGAAACACCCTTAACGGTTGTAGATCCAATCTTCACCGTTACCTTCGGTGTAGATGAGGGGTGCTCGGTTTCAGACGCGCCATCTGGGCGATCCATGGGCACCTCCTTGGACTCTGGATCACAATACGTGTACAGAAAGAACACTCTTTGCAGATAAACGATGCAACCTCAAAGGGTTTCTCGCCACCTACCTGCTTTTCATTTTACATGAACCGCTCAAGTATACCCTTGTCGGCCTCAATAATGCCACCGCCACAAACTTCCTGGCCATCGTACAAAACCGCCGATTGACCTGCTGCAACAGTTTTTACCGGCTGATCAAATTCAATAAATCCACATTGATTATTTGTGAGCGTAAACGTTACGGGAACCAGCTCGCCTGTGTGACGAGTTCTGACCACATACCTGCCGTTATCTGCAGATTCTCCAGAAATCCAGTGCATGTCCGAGAGCTCCATGCGACGAGTCCAAAGCGCAGGACAGTTGAGGTCAGAGGTTACATACACCACATTCTTAAGCGTGTCGGTTGCTACTACATAGCGAGCAGGGCCTCCACCGATGTTCAGGCCTTTTCTCTGGCCAACGGTAAAGAGGAATGCTCCGTCATGGGTGCCAAGAACCTTGCCTGTCTCCCACTCAATGACGTCGCCCTGCTTTTTCTGAAAAGTGTCCAACAAAAACGTGCGCAAGCCAACGGGGCCAATAAAACAAATGCCGTCGGAGTCTGGCTTAGTTTCTATGCCCAGACCGCGCTCTGCACACAGAGCCCTAACCTCTGCCTTGGTGGCAATGTGTCCAATAGGAAAAAGCGTGCGTTCAAACAAATGACCTGGTACACGCCATAGGAAATACGTTTGATCCTTGTGAGCATCTGCGGCACGCAAAAGTTTTTTGGTGCCCGGGACGTTCTGTGCATAGTGACCCGTTGCAACAAAATCAGCGCCCTCTGCAAAAGCACGTTCTGCAAAGGTGCCAAACTTGACCGTCTGGTTGCACATAACGTCTGGATTAGGCGTACGGCCGTGCTCATAGGCGTCAAGCAGATAATCAACAACAGTGGCCTTATACTCGGCCTCACAGTCCCACACGTCCAAATCAATGCCAAGCGTTACGCACACGCGCTCAGCATCAGCCAGGTCATCTGCCCAGGGGCACTTAAAGCCTGGCAAGTCCTTTGACCAGTTACGCATATAGATAGCCTTGACGTTGTAGCCCGCCTCAAGAAGCAAGGCCGCGGACAACGCCGAATCAACGCCGCCACTCATGCCAAGGTAAACTAATTCTCCCATGTCACTCCTACACGAGCAGACTCCTGCTTGATAGCCTCAGCGATTGCCCAGGCTGCGTACAAGATGTCGTCTTCTGTGGTAGTTCTTCCAAGCGTTAACCTGAGGCTTCCCGCAGCTACTTCTCGCGGTGCTCCAATTGCCTCAAGCACGTGAGATATTTGCATCTTTGATGCGGCGCAGGCAGAGCCCGTTCCCACCGACACGCCTAGACGCTCAAGCAAAATAACCAGACGGCGAGCTTCAAGTCCCGGGAAAGAAACGTGCAGCAAATTAGGAAGCCTCAGCTTGGCGTTCTTTGGCCCCGAGACAATCATCTGCGGAAACCCTGTGCAAAGCAGCTCCTGTAGCTGATCTCTGAGACGAGAAACCCGTTTTGCCTCGTCAGTGCGAGTCTCATCAGCAAGCTCTAAAGCACACGCAAAACCAATGACGCCTGCGACGTTCTCCGTACCTGAACGAACACCGCCTTCTTGTCCGCCGCCGAGTACCAGCGGCCTTAAGCGCACATCATCGGAGGCCCACAAGAGACCCACCTGCTTTGGACCGGAAAGCTTTGCTGCGGAAAGCGTCAACATATCCACGCCCAAAGACGACACGTTCACGCTCAGGTATGCCGCAGCTTGAGAGGCGTCTACGTGCAAATGCAGCGGACGAGTCTCCCCTGCCGCAAGCCTGCGCGAGCGCTCCTTTGCAAGCACCTGCGAAATCTCTCGGATAGGCTGAATGGTGCCAATCTCCCCGTTTGCAAGTTCAATGGAAACCAGCTCAGTCTCTGGCTTGAGCGCTTTTGCTACGCGCTCTAGATTCACACGACCGTCTGCCTCTACGCGTAGAGTCTTGTGCGAGAAAATCCCTGCACACGCAAGGACGCTCTCATGCTCAATAGCATCAACGATGACGTGTGCATCTTCAGAGACCGTTGCAAACGCCAGATTGTTGGCCTCTGTGGCACCAGCCGTGAGCACTACATTTCCTGGACGAGCACCAATGGCATGCGCCAAGACAGCGCGGGCACGTTCTACCTCGTCACGAACCTGGCGAGACAGAGCATACGGTGCTGAAGGGTTGTAGAACTTCTCCGTGAAGTACGGAATCATTGCATCAACTACACGTGGGTCCATAGGTGTAGCTGCGGCAAAGTCCAGGTACACGTTGCCTGTTGGATGTTCTGGTTTTGCAGAAGGCATGTGCATTACAAATCCTTTGGGTTTCTCGCGGTCTTGCGGGCTTACGGGCGTGCGGCGTTACGGGCGTGCGGCGTTACGTGCTTGCGGCGATCGGCGACTTGCTGCCGAGCGGGCCGGCGGTCGATGCGCAACAGCTATGACTTATCAGACGAATCTGGCGACGTAAACGTCATGTTCTGGAAACGAGCAGATACAAAGCTGTCATCGTAGTGATTATCTACCCACATCTCAAACGCGTTTGTCGGAGGAATGCCAGCGTCTCTCTGAGCTTTTCTCGCCAAACACGCCACCGTCATAGTGATGTCGGCAACAAGATACACCGTAAGCAGGGTAACAAAAATTGCTTGCCTTTTTGATGTTGGCTCGCCAATCTTGTAGAGAGCGCGAGGCATGATGACGCGACACCAAATCAGGCCCAAAATGCCCCAAAAGCCCAAGAATCGCCAGGCCACCCACTGTGTGATGGCGTCTGGAAGATGGGCATACGTCCATGATTCCGAGTGGAAAATCTCTTGCATTCCCCAGCCAGTCAGTTGTTCCAGCGTGCCACCAACAACAACCGAAACCAGAAAAATGACCAGGTTGTTGGCATGATGCTTGTGTAACTGATAGCAAATAACCGTGAGAAATACTGCGCCAGTTCCGTAGAGCGGAGAAAATGGTCCCCAGATGAGGCCAACCCTGCTCTCGGTCAGGCCAGCGGTAATGAGCATCCAGATCTCTTCGATAAGAAGGCCAGCCATGCAACCCACAATGAAGAGAATGACCACCTGGTACCAACCAAGATGCATCTTGTCCAAGTACGCCGAAAGCTCGGCTTGCGTTGGTTTTGGCTTGGAGAACGGTGCGGCTAGTGCGGCGTCGGGTGCGTCGTCAGGTGCGTCCGATACAGCGCTAGAAGCGTCGGGTGCGAGCCCATCGATCTTCTCGCCAGACGAGAGCCAGCCCCAAAAATAGCGCACCACGCGAACAAAACCGCTTGCGACAAGATACGCAAGCGTCAAAAGAGCTATGAGCGACGCGACAATAAAGAACATACAACCTCATTCAAAAGTTCTTGTTCTATGATACGGCAAGCGGCCACACTTGGCAATCTACCTGCTCTTATTTGTAAGATTTGCAAGAAAAATCCACCTCTTGCGCGCATGAGGATTCGTGGCTTTTCTAAAAAAGTTTGACGATTTTGAAATTTACACTTGCACTCGGCCGTGAACTTGCGTATATTATTCCTCGCGTTCGCGGGCTTAGCGCAGTTGGTAGCGCGCAACCTTGCCAAGGTTGAGGTCGCGGGTTCGAACCCCGTAGCCCGCTCCATGATTTTTCGGCCGGATTCGTTTCGGCCTTTTTCATATGGCGAGATGGCCAAGTGGTAAGGCAGAGGCCTGCAAAGCCTTTATCCCCGGTTCGAATCCGGGTCTCGCCTCCAGTGAATTGACAACCCCAGCTTCGGCTGGGGTTTCTTTTTGTCGCGCGTAACCGAGCTAGTTTGGGGTTTAGATTGCGAGCCTATTTCGAGCCTGAAAAACGCGTCATGTCTGAGTAAAACAGCTCAGACAAGGTGAGAAAAACCGGCAAATAGCTCAGATATGGTGCGCTTTTCAGGCAAATCGTTCAGACTTGGCGAGAAAATCAGGCTCGATGAAAGCGCCCATGACACCACACTGGATCCAAAAGGTACGTCACGAAAGGCCTGCCTGAAAAGTGCAAAGAATCTGTATTTGCGGCACCGATTCTTTAACAAAATCAGGCAAATCTACAGATTCTTTAATGCTTTTAGGCAAAAGTTACAGATTCTTTGAAGAAATCAGGCGCGCACAAGCGTACGCCCAACTCCCGTCGTCCACCTGGCGAGAAACCCGTCCACTTCCAGCATTTGCGCACAAGAAACCCGGTATCCACACGAAGTAGATACCGGGTTGAAATCGACTTACGACCTGTACTCGCGCCCGCCCGTGCTCGCGCTCGCACAACCTAGCGCATCATCTTGACCAGGCGGACGACGGTGCCGTTACCGGAAGGTTTCTCCTGGATAGACACGGCATCCATAAGCAGGCGCATCAGCTTGACGCCGCGTCCACGCTCGGCAAACTGGCCGGTCTCGGGAGGTTCCTCCTCATCGGAGATGCTAAAGCCACTACCACAATCCGAGACGTCAATGACCACCCTGTCTGGATACGCAGAAACCGTGGTCAGCACGCCCTTCTCACATGCGTGATCAATAGCGTTGCCAATAGCCTCGCCAACTGCAAGTTCAATGTCAAACTTTTGGTCCGAGGTAAACGGCAGTGTCTTCAGCAGCGCGATAGCCCTTGAGCGAGCGTCACACATTTTGTTGGGATCAACTCTAAACGTTGTCTGGAACGACGGATGCGTACCCGGCGCAAGCGGAGTCACGCGCGACTTTGCGGCACAGGTACTTATAGGCATGAAATCGATAAGACCCATGCGCACCAAGGCCTTAAACGCCGTCGGTTGCACGTTGGTCAAGCTCATAAGGCCGCCGAGCGTCTTCATACGTCGAACGGCGCACACGATAAAGCCCATGCCACAAGAATCGATGTACGAAACCTCCGACATGTTCAGCACAATTCTTCTGCAACCACTCTCAATGAGCTGCTCAATCTGAGCCTTCACGCGCGGGACTCCCCTCACGTCAAGGTCAGTATTGACTGAAACAACTGCTATGTTTGGCTGCGTATACATACGTTTCTTGTTCCCGCGGAGCAACAAGAATTTCAGATATATGCATTTTTTAGCGAGAAAATCGTCTCGTTGACGAGAAGACCGTCTAGTTGCTCTTCTCGCCAGAGTCGGCGCTGCCAAGCGCACCAGAGTCGCCACCGCCAAGCTCGTCAAAGCGCAGGGCAACCATGGCAACGTCGTCGTCAAGCCTTCGGCCGGTATAGCGGTCAAGCGTGCTCAAGAACCTGTTCAGAAGGCCATCAAAGCCTTTAGGAACCTCGTTCATAATCATGTCTCGCAGGCCAGTTTCGCCAAAGAAAGCGCCCTCAGGGCTACGAGCTTCCGTGGTTCCGTCGGTGTAAAGCAGCAGGATATCACCCTCGTGCAAGCGAATCGACCCGTTTTTGTACTCCATGTCGTGAAACGCGCCAACAACGCCCGACTGTACGTCCAAAAGCTCAGCCTCGCCCGATTGGGCGGACACCAAAATCGCAGGTGGATGACCGGCGGAGCAGTAGGTCAACGATGAAGTTGTAAGGTCTACAATGCCAACAAAGAGCGTTGCAAATGTTTCTACTCTCGAAAAGCCCAACAGAAATTCATTCAGCGTTGCCACCATGCGAGCGGGAGTTCTTCCCTCCCACGCGTATGCGGAAAGTGCCGTTTTAACTGCGGACGAGATAGATGCTGCCTCAATACCCTTGCCAGAAACGTCACCCATAATAATGCACGCGCGACGGCCAGGCAGCTTAATCATGCTGTAAAAATCGCCACCAACAAACGCGTCGGCGGTTGCGGACGAATAAATTCCCTCGGCAGAAATTCCTTCTACCTTCTGCAGGTCATTTTTCATGCCCGACTGCAGTGCCTGTGAGATATGTTTGTTTTGCTGGTTCTCTTCGGCACCAACGGCCAACGAGTGAACCAGAAGCATCACGCGGTCCAAGAAATCAAGCTCAATGTCGCTTAAGGGCTCAGCGTTTTCTTCTCGCAAGAAAAGCCAGGTATGCTGCTCGCCAGCAAACTTACCCAAGAAAAGCACAGCTCCCTTGCAGGGCAAACCTTGTGCAGCAAGCGAACGACTCAGCTCAGATTCAAGCTCAACCTCTTTGACTGACGCCTCGCCCTCTCCGGTCTTGAGTCCCTCAACCGTCGATGGAAGCGCGATCTGGTTGCCGCCATCCTGCGCGACGGCGGCCTCCGCCGCAGCCTGCGCGCCGCCGGCCTCCGCTGCAGCCTGCGCGCCGTCTTGCGCACCGTCCTGAACGTCGCCAAACGCTTGCTCAGCGCCAAGCGCATGGAGCGTGATGTTGCCTGTGACTTCACAGCAATCTACCGAGAAAACCCGTGCATTCAGATCGGTGCCCACTGACCTCATAACCTGCTGTAATCGCTCACCAGAGATCTTCTCGCCCTCTGCAGCGCTATGGAGCAATCCTTGACGCACGCGAGCTAATGCCTCGCGAAGCGTGTCTCTACGCTGCGTTCTCATGGCCGACAACGCACCTACAAGCTGTACCGAGAGGTAATTTGCAATGGAGTCAAGAAGTCTTGCGTCTTCAACCAAAAGCGCACGCTTACGCTCCCAGCCCACCTCAATCAGAGCAACAATGTGGCCACCAAACCACACAGGAACCACAAGAAAGCTGGTAAACGGAGGCAAATGACTTGCGTCAACGGTTATGACCTCACGAGTTTCTTCGTTAACAAGGTTGCGCTTTTTAACTCTTCCCTGCTTGAGCGCGCTAGAGTTTAAAGGCATGGTATGCAAGCGAAGTGCGTGCTCAGAATAAAACGTCAAACGCTCCAGAGAGCTGTTAAATGCAAAGTAGCGAGGAATTCTATCCAATGACGTACTTCTCAAAGACTCCGTTGCACCATGAAGGTGATACCCGTCTTGCTCAGCAAGATAGATAAGCGCACCATCAGCCTCGACAGTCTCTGAGAGCTCTTCTAACACGCGCTCGATAAGCTGACCCATATCTTCTGAGTCAAGCGTGTCCAAAACAATCTGAAGCGCTCCTGAGAGCCTCTTATTGGCTCGGCGAAGGTCCAACACCATTCGTTCATCATCGTGCATAGGGCTAGCCATGTCACGAAGCTTAGACGCTGTCAGAACAATAGCCTGTGTAGGAGCACCCACATAATCTGCACGCACACTCAACACCTGCGACGTGCCGTCTTGCGCAGGAGCGGCTACCATAGACGTAGAGCCATCAATCGCAAACGGCAACGACTCTACAGAAAACGGTTTCTGCAAGTTTTCTTGATTTGCTGGTGTAAACAAAAAGCGAACGTCCAGGCCAGCAATGGTGCCGTCTACCTTAGCAAATAGGCTCTCGGCCTCCTCATTGGCGAGAAGGACCATGCCCTCCATATTAAATACGATGACTGCGTCACTGGTCAGTCGTAGCAACTGAGACAGAGTTGCAGCAACGGTTCCGTCGACAACTCCCTCAACACGCCTTACGCTCAGCTTGTTATCTGCCACAGCCACTCCTTACCAGCAAGGAAAAACAAATCACATAGCCTAAGTATACGAAAAAGGCGGACCTCCGAAGAGATCCGCCGAAATTCCGTGGTGTCGGAGGCGGGACTTGAACCCGCACAACCGTTAGTAGGTCACTAGCACCTCAAGCTAGCGCGTCTGCCAATTCCGCCACTCCGACTTGCTTTGCAGCGAGGGATATACTAACACATCTTCAAGCAACTTTACTGAGAAAATTTAAAAACTTTTCTCAAAAGAACTTTGCGAGAAGACCGCCTTATCCCTTGCTTACTTCTGCCAACCAACAATGGTTGCAGGTACGCTCTGGAAGAGTGATGGACCAAAGTTGGCAAGACCCTTCTTAACAACGTAGCAGTCTGGACCAGTGTAGATAGGAAGATATGCGTAAGTCTGCATCATCTTCTTCTCTGCCTCATTCATGAGCTTCATGCGCTCATCAAAGTCCTTGGTAGAGACAACCTTTGCAAACATCTCGTCGGTCTCTGCAGAACCCTGCTGACCAAAGTTGGATCCAGACTCAGAACCATAGAGCTGGCCACCGTTGTTGTAAGAAGTTGAGCTACCAACCCAACCAAAGAGGCAGACATCCCAAGAGCCAGAGGTAAGAACATCAGAGAACTCAGAAGATGGGTGAGAATCAAGGGTAAGATTAATGCCTGCGTCCTTGCACATCTTCTGGATTGCAGCAGCACGGTTCTTAACAGTAGTACCGTCACCGAACAGTGTGTAAGCAAAGGTTACCTGCTGGCCATCCTTCTCATAGTAATCGCCGTTAAGCTTGTAGCCTGCATCCTCAAGGGTCTTCTTAGCAGCAGCCTTGCGCTCGTCAACAGACTTGAGGTTCTTGAGATCGTCTGGGAGGTTGTTGTCATAGCCGGCTGCCCAGTAAGGCCAAAGCATGGAGCCTGGTGCGTCCTCTTTCCAGTTAACACCCTGGAAGACGATAGAAACGATAGTTGCAGGGTCAACGACCTGGCAGAATGCCTTACGAACTGCAACATCCTGAAGAACGCCGCGAGTAGAGTTGATCTCGATAACAGCAATAGACATACCAAGACCACGACGAATCTGTGCCTTATCACCAAGACCGGTGAAGTTAGAGAGAAGCTCAGCAGAACCAGATACGGAAGAACCAGTAGTGTCAGTCTCTTCGTTCTTGAATGCGTTAATGGAAGCCTGGGTATCCATCTGCTTGTAGACAAGGGTATCAAGCTTAGGAGCGTCACCCCACCACTTTGGATTTGGCTTGAAGGTTACAGCAGAATCATCGAAAGAATCAACAATATAAGGACCAGAACCAAGCTCGTTGTGTGGCTCATTGTTGTAGCCATTGTTAAAGAAGTCTGGATCCTGAAGCTTTGGGTGCAGAGCATAACTCAAGATGCTCTCGATTGGATAGACTGGCTCCTTCATGGTAATAACAGCGGTCTTAGCAGTATCGCCCTGTTCAACAGACTCATACTTGTCATAACCATCAGTTGAAGAAACCGCAAACTTTTTATTCTGACCACACATAGTGATGAATGCGGTCTGAATTGCGGTCCAATCAATAGCGGTACCATCGTTGAAGGTGGCCTGATCAGTGAAGGTCAGGGTAGCAACCTGCTTGCCGTCCTTCTCCTCTACCTTGAAGTCCTTGATGTAATCCTTGTTTGGCTCAAACTTATCACCATCAGCATTGTTAAGGAACAGGTCACGAGGGTTGATAAGACCGTGAAGGATGTTCATGTAAGAGGTATTACCAGCAAGTTGGTAATAATTCCACTGTGGACCAATCTCGTTGATTGGCTGAGTCAGAGTACCGCCATCCTTAACCTCATCACGAGACTTAGGATTGTTGTACGTCTTGCCCTTCTCTGGGATTGGAAGCTGATCCAGAGGAGTGTTTGCAGGAGAGCCGTCCTGTGGCTCAGTACCTGTGGAGGTAGAGCCGCCCTGATTATTTGATGGAGCACAACCGGCAAGGCCAAGGCCTGCGGCGGTGATACCAGTCAGAGCAAAGAACGAACGACGGGAAAAACTGTCAGCCATATGATCACCCATTTCGTTAAAGGCCTACAGATATTCACTTAACTATACGAAATTGCCTGAAAATACTCCATAGCAGAAACATTCCCGTAACAACCTCGTTCACGATTTGTAACAAAGAAAACCCGCACCTAGTTTTAAGTGCGGGTTTTCAAAAAATTTATTGAATTTTTGTTACTCGATAGAGATGTGAGTAGCAGGAACCAGCTTACCATCCTGGTAAATCATGCGCTCACGGGTACGCTCAATCTTTGGATCAGGAATTGGAATAGCCGAGAGAAGCGCCTTAGTGTAAGGATCTTGTGGGTTAGTAAAGACGTCTTCAGTCTCACCGTACTCAACAATCTTGCCCAGGTGCATAACAGCAACCGTGTCAGAAATATGACGAATAACAGCAAGATCGTGAGCAACAAAGAGGTACGAAATCTTCAACTGAACCTGAAGATCCTCAAGGAGGTTAATAATACCTGCCTGAATGGAAACGTCCAGAGATGCAATTGGCTCGTCCAAGAGAAGAATCTTTGGACTTGTTGCAAGAGCACGAGCAATAGCAATACGCTGACGCTGACCACCAGAGAACTGGGATGGGAAGCGGTCAACATAGTCTGGGTTGATACCAACCAGACGCATAAGCTCACCAATACGAGTATTAATATCCTCTTTGTTCCAGCCCTGTGCCTGAAGTGGCTCAGCCAAAACGTCATAGACAGGCATACGTGGGTCCAGAGAACTCATTGGATCCTGGAAGATAACCTGAAGATCTTTACGAAGCTCTCTACGCTGTGCAGCGTTCTTAAGCTCAGCAACATCTTTGCCAAGGACCGTAATACGACCATCCTCAGGCTTCAGCAAATCCATAATCTGCATCAGAGTTGTTGACTTACCAGAACCGGACTCACCAACCAGTGCAAGAGTTTCTCCCTCATGAATCTCAAAACTTGCACGGTCAACTGCGGTCATAGTGCCCTTGCTGCGCCTAATAAAGCCCTTACCCTGGACAGGGAATGTCTTAGTAAGGTTTTCAACCTTAAGTACAACAGGACGCTCATTACGAGGAACATCAACCCACTTTGGAAGAATTGGCTCAAAGTCTGGGTACACCTCAGCGTAAGTAAGGTTCTTCTCGCAAATCTCCTGAAGGTGGTGACAAGATGCCAGGTGGCCCTCAGCAGCATTTGCAGGAAGCAGCACTGGCTCTTTCTTGGAGCATTCCTCGGTAGCCATAGGACAACGTGGGTTAAATGGACAACCAGTTGGAATAGCAGCAAGTGATGGTGGATTGCCCTTAATAGGAACAAGCCTATGCTCTGCCTGAAGGTGAGGTTTTGGAACAGCACCCAGAAGGCCCATGGTATAAGGATGACGAGGCTCAGCAAAAAGCGTATCAACACTTGCGCGCTCTACGCCACGACCTGCATACATAACCATAATGTCATCAGCGGTACCTGCAACAACACCAAGGTCGTGAGTAATCAGAACAACAGCCGCACCGGTCTCTTTCTGTGCAACCTTCAAGACGTCAAGAATCTGAGCCTGAATAGTTACGTCAAGAGCGGTGGTTGGCTCGTCTGCAATGATGATGTCAGGATTGTTTGCAATTGCAATTGCGATAACAACACGCTGGCGCATACCACCAGAGAACTCATGTGGGAAAGAATCCAGACGATTCTCTGGATCAGTAATACCAACAATGGAGAGAAGCTCAATACAACGCTTACGAACGTCTGATCTGCTCATATGAGGATTGTGGGTAAGCAGAGCCTCTGCAAGCTGATCTCCAATAGAGAACATTGGGGTCAAAGCAGACAGTGGATCCTGGAAAATCATAGAAATCTTAGTACCACGAAGCTCTGACATCTCTTCGTCGGTCTTACCAATGAGCTCCTCATTACCAAGCTTAATAGAGCCGGTAACATGAGCGTTGTCATCAAGAAGACCAATGAGAGACAGAGCGGTTACTGACTTACCAGAACCAGACTCACCTACGATACCAAGAGTACGGCCGCCCCAAAGGTCAAAGTTAACACCGCGAACTGCGTCTACACGACCAGCCTCAGTATTAAAGGAAACCTTAAGGTTACGAACAGAAAGAACTGGATCTCCTGTTGGAGCACCCTTTGGACCGTTTGACTCAAGCAGCTCGTAGCGAAGGACATCGTCCATCTCTACACTTCCCTGCTTTGTTGAAGTAGTAGTAGTGTCAGACATTATGCACGCTCCGTAGTTTCTTCAGAAACGATGCTACCCTCAAGATCACCAAGCTGAGCGTCATCCTTGGAAGAATCCTCTTCCTGATCTTTGACGCTACCAGCAGCGCGTGAATAAGGGTCAAAGGCATCGCGAAGGCCATCGCCGATGAGCTGCAGGCCAACACAAACAACAATCAGAAATGCCGATGGAATCAGAATCATCCATGGAGTAGTAAGCATTGCAGAAGAACCAGCACTCAGAAGGTAACCAAGAGAGGTATCTGGTGCCTTAATACCAAGGCCCAAGAAGCTGAATGCAGTCTCAGAGTTAACGCCGCCAATAACAGCCAAGACCAAGTCAATAATAAGAATTGAACCAAGGTTTGGAATAAGGTGGCGAACAATGATGGTAAATGGTGGAACACCCATGTACTTAGCAGCCTTGACGTAATCTCTCTCACGCAAAGACAGAGCCATGGTGCGGATAGTACGCGCGCGGCCAATCCAACCAAAAGCAGTCAGACCAAAGATAAGCATGAGCCAACCAGACTCACCACCTGCTGCACGAACAATCATAGCAACCAGCAAGAAGCTAGGAATGACCATGAGCATATCAAGAAGCCACATACCAATCTTCTCTGGAATGCCACGGACATAGGCAATGGCAGTACCAATAATTGCAGAGATGATAGTAGTCAAGATTGCGTAGCTAATACCAATGGTCAACGAACGACCAAGGCCGTGGACCACGCAGGCATACAGGTCAATGCCAGCACCATCAGTACCAAACCAATGCTTTGCATTAGGAGCCATGTTAATTGCAGTAAAGTCAGCATCTGTGTAATTAAATGGGGTGGCATATGGTCCAAAAATTGCAATAAGAACCATAATTCCAAGAATAATCAAACCGATTACTGCGGAACGCTGACGGAAGAAACGCCTTGCAATCAGGCCAGCATAACTAATTCTTTTAACTTCTTTATTGTCAGACTTAGCATCTGCCTGAAGCTCACGCTCAGCGTTAGTAAGACCTGCATCAATGGAGACGTTTTTCTCGTCTTTGTTCTGAAGCTCTTCTTTAGACATGTCCGCCTCCTTAGCTCATCTTAATTCGTGGATCAAGAGCAGCAGCAAAGAGGTCAGCCAGAAGAGCGCCAACAAGAGTCATTGCGCCAGAGAAAGCTGCGACTGCAACTGCACCGTGAATATTGTTGTTGTTAATACAGTTAATGAAGTACTCACCAAGACCGTGAATTGCAAAGACCTTCTCGGTCATAACAGCACCTGTGAAGATACCTGCAAGAGAGAAAGCAACTGAAACAGCGGTTGGAATCAAAGAAACGCGAAGAGCGTGCTTACGAATTGCCTTCTTACGAGTAAGTCCCTTTGCGCGAGCAGTACGGACATAGTCTGCGTGCATCTCGTCAAGCAGGTAGGTACGCTGAGAGAGGTGGTAACCAACAGAACTTACGATAGTAAGAACAATGGTTGGAAGAATAATATGCTGGAGGAAGTCAATGAGCCAAGTGAAGAAGTTTCCGGTATCTCCACTGGAAAGATCGGTAACGTAGAAAATACGAGAACCGGCACGTGCGTTAATCTCAATTGCCGCAAAAACAATCAAGATTGCCATAACAACAGTTGGAATAACCAGAAGAATCGAAGCAACGCCACTTAAGAAGCGGTCCTGCCACTGATACTGACGCTGAGCGGTATAAACACCCAAGCTGACGCCAATAACAACAGACAAAATAGTTGCTGGAGTCATGAGCAGAATAGAAGCCATAAACTTTGAGCTCATCTCTCGGTTAACATTATCGCCTGTTGGGGTCATACCAAAGTCAAACTTGGTAAGCAGATTGGTAATCCAGACCTGATAACGCTCAATAACTGGGGTCTTATCATTCAGATTAGTCCTATACAGGTTTTCCTCAATAGACTCCTGTGGAGGACGTGGAGTACGCTGCTCAAAGTTGGAGCGTGGGTTCATAAACGATGATGCGAGGAAGAATGTGAGCGAAGTTGCAACAAAAATCATCACAATGTAGCTCAAAATCCTCTTTGTAACGTACCAAACAAACCGTGCCATTGACTCTCCTCACCGCCTTGCGCTTATCCACCCGATAAGCGAGGTTTTCTCGGTATGGCAACCTAGCATTCCTACAACAAACATGCCGTGAATACACAGCAAAGTGCAATTTTACCATGGATAAGTTGTCTAACCCAAAAATATCTCTCAGATATCCAAGATTATGCATACCAATCCCAGTAAAACGTATCCACATATAATGACTGTTTGAGTCCAGCGTGCAGGTCACAATCAAATTTGTTTACATATGAGAAACGTTATTGAAAATTCTGTTAAGAAGTAACAGATAACTTCTATCTGCCGCACACAGCTTTTTTTGCTGGTATTCCTAACAGTAAATTTTCGCATGCTCCGCAGGCTACGAATAAAAAATGCCGAGAAACTTGGGTTTCTCGGCAGGTAATTCAAATATGCAAGCGACTGCTTAGCCAATAGCGCCAACAGGGAACGTCAAAGCCATCACAATAGCGCAAACCAAGAAGATGGTTGTAGTGATGATGGTGAGTCGATCGAGGTTCTTCTCCATAATGCCTGAACCAGCGCTTGCGTTATACATAGAAGAAGCAATCATGTCAGAAACGCCGGTGCCCTTTCCGGAGTGTGCCAAAACAAGCAGCACCGTCAAAATGCCAGAAAGTACAAACAGCACTAAAAGAATTGTATTCAGAACGCCCACGAGGTTCCCCCTCTTGCTGGCGAGAAGATCCAGCCCTAGTTATTTTTACGTACAACAGAAAAGAATAGCACACGCCACTCCCCTTTGGGAATGACGTGTGCCAAGTTGCAAAACAAACAAGAACTTAACAGATGGGATAAGCACCTCACCGGTGGTAAGAAGCTTTGCCAAAGTTTAG
>ERZ772979.870-NODE-870-length-19410-cov-3.205890_pt1 | contig 19410 bp, 16 predicted proteins | sample MGYA00511130_ERZ772979 | MGnify/ENA primary metagenome ERZ772979 (study PRJEB29015, sample SAMEA2738103) | human oral metagenome | biome: human oral; feature: human-associated habitat; material: saliva | place: China | collected 2186 ... | reverse complement strand
TTATTCCCAAGAAAAGGAATAGAATTGTTCTGTATTCTAACTGGGGGTTTAGAGATAATCTTAGAACACTCTATCACCATTTAGTGGATAATAGCTACCAAGAAGCATATGAAATCGTTTGTGCTTCTAATGATTTTTATCATTTAGACAAAGAAAATGATGTAAAGTATGTTTCTATTTATCGAGGTTTCTTTTATTTTTTAACATCTAGATATTTTTTCTATTCATTTGGCAAGTATCCTATTAAGCCTGCACCAAAGCAGATGGTTGTCAACTTGTGGCATGGAATGCCATTAAAAAAAATTGGGAATCTTGAAGTTGGAATGGAAAAAATTGACTATAATTTCTTTACAAAATTAGTCTCCTCTTCGGAATTATTTACTCCAATCATGAAAGCAGCCTTTAATGCTAAAGATGAGCAGATGCTTCTTGTTGGAAATATTCGAAATGATGAGCTCTTTAAAGAGAAAAAAGAGAAGAAAATCATCTGGATGCCAACATACCGCAATTCTAAAAATTATCATGACAGCCAAGCAGCATTGATATTTTCTTTAGAAGAAGAGGACTTTCAAAACATTGAAGAACTACTCTCAAACTATGGGTATCAACTTTATATTAAACTTCACCCTCTTGAGGAATCTCAGTTAAAATTTGAAATGAATGCTTCGACCATTCATCTATTAACAGAAGAGATTATTAGTGAGCAGTATGAGACTTTATATACCTTTTTGGGAACAACAAGTGCATTAATTACTGATTATTCATCAGTATTTTTAGATTACTATTTATTAAATAGGCCAGTTGCATTTACCATTAATGATTATGAGGAATACAAAGAAAAAAGAGGCTTTGTGTTTGAAGATGTGAAGAGTTTAATGGTGGGAAGTGTCATTCGTGATTCGCATGATTTATTAGAATTTCTAGCGAGTGTCATGAAATCTGAAGATCCTTATATTGACGAACGAAAAAAAGTTAATAACAAGGTTAATGCCATTCAAAAAGATTTTACAAAGACCCTTTTGAATGAAATTGGATTAAAAAAATAAGGTTAGGATAAAAATGATTAGCGTAATTATTCCCGTTTATAATGTAGAAAATTATTTAGAAGAATGCTTAAAAAGTATTCAAAATCAAACATATACGAATATTGAAGTACTATTAATAAATGACGGATCTACGGATAACTCTAAACGAATTTGTGAACATTATTGTGAAGAGGATAGCCGTTTTCACTTGTTGAATCAAAAAAACAAAGGACAAAGTGTTGCACGAAATACTGGTGTAGCAGCTTCATCAGGAGAGTTTATTGTATTTGTCGATAGTGATGATGTTATTAAAGCAAATTATTTAGAAGAGTTAATGAAATATATGACTGCAGATGTAGACATTGTGGAAAGTAAGTTTACAGTACATAAAAAAGATTTTTTTACTGATGATTTTGAAAAAAGAACGATTCTATTTGAAGGGAATTCTATCGAAGCTGTGAGAGCTGTTCCTCGTCATATATTGAGCGTTAACCCAGTTACAAAACTCTATAGAAGATCAATCGTTGAATCGGTTCCTTATTTAGAAGGGGTTATTTTTGAAGATATTTATAGTGGTGTTGGTATGCTGAAGTATATCCGAAAGATTGTTAAAATCGACTATGTAGGCTATTATTACCGTCAACATCAATCGAGTACTATGCATCGAACATTTACTGAAAAAAATTTAGACATATTCCTGGTTTGTGACAAGTTAATAGAGTTGTATTCTGATAGTGAAGAACTTCTTCCTTATATTGGAAGCTTCTTAGTGCATGTAGCAACGATGCATTATCAAGATTATATCGAAAAAGGAAATCCATACGCAGAATTTTATAATCAAAAGTTAACAGAGTATGTAACATTAACAAAGAAAAATCCAGAGTTAGCTAGAGCATCACGTTTGATTAAGCTCTATAACTTTTGCCCCAAATATTATAATTCAATTGTATTCCCAATCTACTATGCAATTTGGAAATTCAAAAATGGCATTAAAGAAGTAAAGGTAGATGAATAAAAATAAGTGAGAAGGAAATTGTTTTATGATTAGTGTAATTGTACCAGTTTATAATGTGGAAGAATATTTAGAAGAATGTCTAGAAAGTATAAGGCAGCAAACTTTCACAGATATTGAAGTCATCTTAGTAAACGATGGTTCAACGGACAGCTCAAAAGAGATTTGCGAACGATTTTGCCAGGCAGATAATCGCTTTAAATTAATCAATCAAGAAAATCAAGGACAAAGTGTCGCTAGAAATCGCGGTGTTAAAGAATCTGTTGGACAATTTATTATGTTTGTGGATAGCGATGATGTTATCAATACAAATGTACTAGAAGTGTTACTTCCTTACATGAAGACGGATGTGGATATCGTAGAATGTAGAATGACAAGAAAAAAAGAAGAATTCTTTCTTAATAAGACTTCTACAATTGTATTCGAAGGGAACTCTAAAGAAGCAATTCTTAACTGTATTGCGTTTAAAGAAGTGAAGTATTGTGCTTTTAAAAAATTATATAGAAGAGAAATTGTTCAAAAGATTCCATTTTTAGAAGGATATATTTATGAAGATGTCTTTACAGGAATTAATTATCTAAAACATATTCGAAAAATAGTAGTTATTGATTATATTGGTTATTATTACCGTGTTCATGCAAATAGTACTATGACGAAATCCTTTAATGAAAAAGATTTAGATATTTTTAAAGTGGGAAATAAGTTAATAGATTCTTTTAAAGATGATGAAAATATGCTTCCGTACATTGGTTATTTTTTGTTTTATCTTGGTCATGGACACTATTTAAAAGATGGGATTGATAAGAAGAGTCCTTATGTTGATTTATATGAAGATTTTATTCGAAACGCTGCTTTTATAGCAAAGCAATCCAAGGAAGTTGTTCGAAAATATCGTTTATTGCGACTGTACTTACTTGCTCCAAAATATTATACAACAATTACTCATCCTATTTATAAAAGTTTGCAAAAGAGATGGATTGCTGCTAAAAAAGTAATGAATTATCTAAACGATAAATTACATATAAGAAAAAATTGAGTATTTAAATAAGTAGGATAATACAATAAATTTAAAAGGAAATGTTAGAAAGAATATGATTAGTATAATAGTTCCAGTTTATAATGTAGAAAATTATCTGGAAGAATGTTTAGAGAGTATAAAAAATCAAACGTATACAGATATCGAAGTAATATTAGTTAACGATGGATCTACTGATGGTTCAAAAGAAATATGTAAACGATATTGTGAACTAGATAGTCGTTTTCGTTTAATAAATCAAGAAAATCAAGGGCAAAGTGTTGCAAGAAATAGAGGCGTTGCTGAGTCTACAGGAGAATTCATCGTTTTTATTGATAGTGACGATATAGTAAAGTTTGATTTGTTTGCGCAATTAAAGAAGCAGATGTCTGATGGAATTGATATTGTAGAATGTAATAGAACCGAAGATATTCAATATTTAAATTTAGAAAAAAAAGTAATTGATGTTAAAGAATTGGATTCAAATGAAGCGTTATATGAATGTTTTAATCATGGAGTAAGTTGGAGCCCAGTCGCAAAACTCTATCGTCGTGAAATAGTGGAGAAGGTTCCGTTTTTAGAAAATTTAATTTATGAAGATTTTTATACTGGAATCGTCTCTTTAAAATATATTCATAAAATGAGAAAAATTGACTATATTGGTTATTATTATCGATATCATACTTCTAGTACAATGAATCAGAACTATTCAGAAAAGAATCTTGATATTTTTAAAGTTGGCGAAAAATTATTAGAGGAATTTAGAGAAGATAATTGGTTACCGTATGTAGGGAATATGTTATTTTTAGTCGGTATTGGTCATTTTAAAAAGTATCGTATAAGAATTGGACATCCCTACTATCAGTTATATATTGATGCAATTCATAAATATGCTGAAATAGCTAAGGAATCATCGGATATTTTCAATTCCAGTAAATTATTAAGATGGTATAGTTACTCACCAAAATATTTTTTTAGTTTATATTATCCTTTATATTTAAGATATTTAGACATTCGAAAAAAATGGAAAATTTAATAGGAGGCTATTTATGATTAGTGTCATTGTACCTGTTTATAATGTTGAAGAGTATCTAGAAGAATGTTTAGAGAGTATCCAAAATCAAACTTATACTAATTTTGAAGTAATATTAGTCAATGATGGATCAGCAGATGCTTCGAAAGAAATTTGTGAGCGATATTGTAAGCAGGACACTCGTTTTCATTTATTGAATCAAGAAAACCAGGGACAAAGTGTTGCGAGAAATCATGGAGTTAGCGTTTCTATAGGTGAATTGCTCACTTTTGTGGATAGCGATGATGTCCTTTCTATCAAATATTTAGAGATCTTGAATCGTTACATGACAGAAGACATTGATTTGGTAGAATGCAATTATAGAGCAACTCGAAGTGTTTTTGAACACTTAAAGGAAGCAGAAAATATTCAAATTGAGTTTGAGGGGAATTCAGAAGAATCTGTTATTAAAGCTTGTAATTATGGGATATCATATTCTCCAGTCTGTAAATTATATCGAAGAAAGTTATTAGAAGATTTTCCATTTTTGACGGGAGTGATTTATGAAGATATTTATCACGGCGTTGGAATGTTGAAATTTATCCGTAAAATGGTAAGACTTGACTATGTAGGATATTATTATCGAAAACGTTCAAACAGTACGATGCATAAACAATTTTCTGAGAAGAATCTAGATTTATTTACTTGTTGTGATAAACTCGTGGATTTGTTTGCTTCAGATGAAACCTTAATCACTTATATCGGAAAGTTTTTAGTTCAAATTGTTACGACTCATCATAAAGATTTTATAGAAAAAGGGAATCCATACCAAAAATTGTATGAAGATAAGTTAAGAGAATATATAAAATTAGTTGAAAAATCTCCAGAAGTGGCAAGAAGTAGTAAAATGATTTGGATGTATCAACTATCGCCAAAACATTATTTACGATATACATTTCCAATTGTAAATAGAATATGGAGAAAGATGCATAGTTTAAAAGAACTTATATTTAAAGGGGAATAAAGGTGGAATACGATAAATTGATTAGTATCATTGTACCCATTTATAATGTTGAAGCGTATTTAGAAGAATGTTTAGATAGTATTCAAAGTCAAACTTATAACAATATTGAAGTGATTTTAGTCAATGATGGATCAACAGATGCTTCAAAAGAAATTTGTGAGAGATTTTGTAGGCAGGACAGTCGTTTTCATTTAATCAATCAAGAAAATAAAGGATTAAGTGGTGCAAGAAACCGTGGTATGAGCGAATCCCACGGTGAATTCATCACTTTTGTAGACAGTGATGATGTTCTTAAAGAAGATATGTTGGAACAATTGATAAAACAGGTTACCTTAGATGATATTGATATTGTAGAGTGTTGGTATACGAATGATCAAAAAGAAATATTAATACCTTCACCAGAAAATGTAAAAATTATTTTTCAAGGGAATACTAAAGAAGCTTTAGTTTCTTTATGTAGAGATAATATTGTTCGTTTGAATGCAGTTGCTAAATTATTTCGAAGAGAAGTAATTCTCAATTTTCCATTTTTAGAAGGTTTATTTTATGAAGATGTTTATGGAGGAATGGGAATCTTAAAACAGATTCGTAGAATGGTGAAAATCGATTATATAGGATATTATTACCGTGTACGACAAGGTAGTATTATGAATCAAGAATTTAATTTGAAAAATTTAGATTTATTTACAATATGTGATAAAGTCGAACAATTATATGAAGGAGATGTAGAGCTACTTCCATACATTCATCGTCGCTTGTTCCATTTAGTCTTGATGCACGTTGTCGATTATCATATATTCGAGGGAAATCCATATCAAGAGAAATATGTGGAATATTTGAATCGATACGCTAAAAGTTCAAGCCCATCATTTTTAATGAGAGCTTATCGATTATTCCAAAAAAATATTGTCTTCATTTCAAGAGTTGTTGGAGCGATTCAATGGAGAGTTGAAAAATATATTATAAAAGGATTATGGAAAGGGATGTAGTAGCATGAACTATTATTTAAAAGAAAATTATGCTGAAGCTAAACATGCAGGATCTAAAGCTAGATTAGATGCTGAAAAAATAATGGTAGAAGCAGGATATGCCCCTTATTTTTTAAATAATTATTCAAATGCTGTTACTTTAACAAAAGACGATGTAATCGTTCTTCAATTTCCATTATTATGGCAGTCGTTAAAAAAACAAATTTTAACCAGATTTTTGAAAAATAGAAAGTTCAAAGCTTATTTAATCATCCACGATATAGAATCAATTAGAAATAGAAAGATAAAGACAGTTAAAGATTTTAAACATTCTATTATTTATTTTTTACAAAATAAAACGGTACTTGAAAAAGTAGATGGTATTATTGCTCATAATGATAATATGAAAGCAGAATTAGTGAGATTAGGGATACCAGAGGAGAAGATTGTTGCATTAGAAATGTTTGATTATGTCATTCCTCATTATGAAGAGAAGACAGCTTATGAGAAGAATACAGTTATCGTTGCAGGTAATTTTGATATTCGAAAAACAAAATATGCAAGACAATTACCTGAAAATCCGGAATTTTCCATTTATGGCATTAACTTTGAAGAAGAGTATCTTCCTAAAAATGTTCATTATAAAGGCGCTTTTTCACCTGATGAACTTTCTCATCATCTTCAAGGTGGCTTTGGTTTAGTATGGGATGGGGATAGTCCTCATACTTGTAGTGGAATGTACGGAGAATATTTAAAGATGAATAACCCACATAAAGCTTCTCTTTATTTAGCCTCAGGGTTTCCAATGATTGTATGGAGCCAATCTGCTTTAGCTGATTTTGTCAGAAAGAATCAATGTGGAATTATAGTTGATTCATTATTTGAAATTTCAGAATCTTTAGATTCTCTTTCAGAAGAAGACTATCAAGAGCTAATTAAAAATAGTAAAAAAATCGGAGAAAAAATTCGTGATGGGTATTTTCTAAAAACAGCTTTAGAAAAGTGTGAAAGGAACTTGTAGCCTATGAAACTACAAACATTACGAGAAAAAATCATTCGATATTGTCAAATCGTAAAATATTATGGAGTTAAGCGGACAGTAGCTTATTATCTTGCGCAACAATCTGAGACAAAGTTCTATGATTTTCATAAAAAAATTCTTTTAGATTTTGTATTGAAATTACGTAAAGAAGCTCAAATAGATGAATCGAGTAATGAAATCGAAGAAGTTGATACAGAGTTTCCAAAAATCATTTGGACAATGTGGCAACAGGGAGAAGCACAAATACCTGAAACGGTAAAAGCTTCGCTGAAGACAATTAAAGACTTTGCTAAAAGAAATGGTTGTGAATTACATTTATTAACGGATGAAAATCTTGCGGATTTCATTAATATTCCAAAAGATATTACAGAAATGTATAAGAAAAAAGAATTGACTGCAGCTCATTATTCCGATATTGTTCGTTTTAGTTTATTATATCAATATGGGGGAATATGGATGGATGCAACATTATTTGTATCTCCATACGCCACAGTAGAAATGTTTGAAGGGGACTTTTTTAGTTTGAATCATCCACCTTTAGACACTAATAAAATGGAAAGAACAATTTGTGACTATAAATGGTCAGGTTTTTTCCTTGCAGGACCAAAAGGAAAAAAACATTTCAAGCATATTCGGGATTTATATATTTACTATGTTCGTAAATATCCTATATTCATTCATTATCTAATGATGGATTACTTTATTTTGTCCGAATATAAGTGTAATGATGAATTTAGTACATTAGTCGATGGGTTACCAATCTTAGCTTCTGCTGAAAGAGTATGGTTTTTAAGGAATCATGCGAATGATTCTTTTGATGAAAATGAATGGAGAGAAGTGTTAAAAAACACACCAATTATGAAAACAACTTATAAATTTGACAAAGAAGAGTTAATTCCGAATAGTTATTTACATAAACTCTTCCATGGAGAATTAAATGAATAGAGGAAATGCATGAAAAAAAGTAGAACAGAATTTGCCACTTTGAATACGAGTATAGCTCTTGCACTTCAACCTTTTCAGGTAATTCTTGGATTTGTTAACCGCACAGTTTTTGTGAATATTCTTGGAATTACTTATTTAGGATTAAGCAATTATTTATCTAGTTTAGTATCGATTTTGTCTTTGGCAGAATTGGGAGTAGCTGGAGCTATAAGTTATGCTCTATATGCACCATTAGTGAGAGAAGAACATGGAAAAGTGAATGCATTTATGCTTCTTTTTAAAAAATTATATCGAATCATTGGTGTATCTATTTTTATATTAGGAACTATATTATCCTTATTTCTTCCACATTTGATTAAGGATTATACGATTAATCACGAAGTTTATTGGATTTATTTTTTATTTGTATTTAATGCTGGTTCCAGTTATTTTTTCTCATACAAACGAACATTGTTGTATGTTGACCAGAGAAATTATGTGATGACGTTAATTGATTTTGGATTAAACACTTTGCGAGTATTATTACAAATAGCAGTGTTGGTGTTTACTCATAATTATATTTTCTATTTACTCATTAGTATTATTATCAATATTAGTGGAAATATTCTCATGTCGTTGATGGTAGATCGTTTATATGAATATTTGTATAACGAAGAAATAATTCCTATTAATCAAGAAGAAAGAGAAAAATTTATTCGGAATATTAAGGGAAATATCATCGGTAGTATTGGAGAAACGGTTGTTTTTCAAACCGATAGTATTTTAATGGCGAAATTTATTAGTTTAGCAACGATTGGAATTTATGGAAATTATACTTATGTTTTAGGATTTGTTTTAATGGTTTTAAATACGGCTATTAATTCGGTGGTTTCTTCTGTTGGAAATTTAGTTCATTCAGAAGATAGAACAGTAGAAGATAAAATCCATTTTTTAAAAAAATTTCAGTTTATTGTTTTTAGTATGATTTATTTTGCTAGTATGGGATATCTACTATTTATTCATCCGTTTATAACGATCTGGTTAGGAGAGAGTTTTTCATTTAATCGTATGATTGAAATTCTAATTGTTCTTCATTTTTTCTTTACTTTTTATAGAAGACCGATTTTAGTGATGATTTCAGTGTATGGCTTAAGTTATGAACAAAATAAAAAAACTATTGCAGAAATTCTATTAAATATCATTCTTTCACTGTATTTTTTATCGATTTTAGATTTAGGAGTCGCTGGAATATTATTAGGAACAATTGGCTCCACAATACTAACTTGTACATGGTATGAACCTTATAGTGCGTTTAAGTATGGATTAAAAGCTTCCTCAAAAGAATATATGAAGACAATGATGCAACATTTTATTGTGGCTGGATTTAGTTTTACAGTAATTAGCTTGCTAGAATTTTTTGTTTTTACAGAAATGAACTTCATCTGGAGTATCGTTGTTAAAATTGTCCTTTATTTAACAACCTTGTGTGTATATGTCTTCATGTTTAGAAATCATGAAGGTGGAAAACAAATTATATTAATGATTCAAAAAGTATTAAAGTTAAAAAAATAAGGAGAAAATCAATGAAAAGAATTTTGGTCTGTGGATTAGTTCCAGATATCGGTGGACTAGAAAAAATTGTGGTAGATTTTTATAATCATATCGATACCTCTGAATTTGAACTGGAATTTTTACTACAAGGTTCTGAAGATGTTGAATTTAGTGATCATTTTAAGAATCTCTGTCGCAATCCATTAATCGTGCATAGAATTCCTAAGTTAAGACCTCATATGAAACAAGCATTAAAAGAATGGGATCTTTTCTTCAAGGAGAATGCTCATCGTTATGATATTTTATGGTCGAATCAAAATGGATTGACTCATTTAGAATTTCTAAAATTAGCAAAGAAATATGGAATTGAAAAAAGAATTGTTCATGGACATTGTGCTACAGCCGATAAATTTTATCGTTTTATTCACCCTATTAATCGACTTTTTGTTGGGAAATATGCAACAGATTTTTGGGCATGTGGAATAGAAGCATTGAACCATTTTTATCATGGTAAAGAAAGAAATAAAGCTTTGGTGATACATAATGCGATTGAGGTAGAAAAGTTTTTATATGATGACGAAAAAAAAGTTCAACTTCGAAAGGAATACCATATTCCAGAAGATTGTTTTGTTGTAGGACAAGTTTCTCGTTTATATGAAAAACAAAAAAATCAAAGTTTTTGTGTGAAGGTGTTTTCTGAAATCGTCAAAAAAGAACCAAATTCCCGCTTAGTTTTTATTGGAAGAGGAGATACTACTTTTTTACAAAATTTGGCTGAACAATATGGAGTAGCAGATAAAGTTATTTTTACAGGATTGAAAACAAATGTTGGTGAAATGTTAAATTTACTAGATGTCTTCTTCTTCCCATCTAGTTTTGAAGGTCTACCCATTGTATTAATTGAAGCACAGGCTAATGGACTTCCTGTTGTAACAGCGAATCATTTGCCAGATGCGAAAATTTTAGAGAATTTCGACAATTGTTTATCTTTAAATGACTCACTAGAAGAGTGGGCTGATAAGATTTTATCTGTTCGCTATAGTAGAGAACTGGATACAGAAAAAGTGAAGAAAAAAATTGATGAAGCAGGATATGAGATTGAATCTGCAACTCGAAATTTAGAGGATCTTTTTAAGGATTAAAATGAAAGATGGTTTAGTAACTTAATATATAACTAAAAAACGATTAATAGTAAAAAATACAAGAAGAAAAAATTCTTTGTAGTGAAAGTGAAAAAATCTAATTTTTAATAGATTTTTTTACAAGGTAAAATTCGAGACCAAGGCTCGAATTTTAGCCAAGAGACACCAAAGGTGGCTACTGGCGACCTCACAACAAAGGGATTTTTTCTTCTTGTATTTTATTCCGTTATTTCCATAGTTATTAGTTGCAAGCTTGTAGAAGATTAGGTACACTGTCATTTGTATATGAATGAAAAGGAGTTAAGGGATGAAAGAGTGGAAACAAGCATTTAAATTATCATTACCAATTTTCTTTGGCTATTTATTTTTAGGAATTGCATTTGCTATTTTAATGGTTCAAGATGGTTACTCAGGTTGGTGGGCAATTTTTTCTAGTATTTTTATGTATGCTGGCTCAATGCAATTTGCCATTGTCAGCTTTATGAATGCCGGTTTAGGACTTGGAATGATTGCTATTATGACTTTACTCATTAATGCACGTATGATGTTTTATGGAATTAGTTTTATTGAATTATTTAAGCGATTAGGGTGGAAGGCTTTTTATTTAATATTCGCTTTATCGGATGAAACATTTTCAGTTATGGTGGGGATGAAGCAAGAGAAAGAGGGAACTTATTCTGATATTGTTCATGTGTATCTTGCGTTTTTAAATCATGTGTATTGGGTATTCGGGACGATGGTTGGTGTTATCGCTGGAAACTTTATTCCATTTTCTGCAAAAGGAATTGATTTTTCAATGACGGCATTATTCGTGTTAATTGTTGTGAATCAAATCATGCAAAGTGATCGTTATTATCCATTTTTAATCGGTGGAAGTAGTGCATTATTTTGGTTAATTACAGTTGGACCAAAATATTTCTTATTACCAAGCTTAGCTTGTACTGTAATTTTATTAATGCTTATTTTTGAAAGAAATATGAAACATAAATTGAAGGAGGAAGTATCAAAATGACACCAATGATGATTTTTTTAAGCATGATGGTTGCAACGATTGTAACATTCGGATTAAGATTATTCCCCTATGTGATGTTTCGTCATCATGATGTATTACCTCCTCGCCTACAGTTTATTGCGCAAGTATTACCAAAAGCGATTATGACGACATTAGTCATCTATTGTGTCAAAGATGTGGCTTGGACACAAGCACCATTTGGGGCAGCAGAACTCATTAGTATTGCTTGTGTAGTAGTATTACATTGGTGGAAACAAAATACTTTATTAAGCATCTTTGTTCCAACCATGATTTATATGATTTTAATTCAAGTAGTATTTGCATAAATAGTTTGAAAAACTCTTGAGGTCTTCCTAAAGACTTTAAGAGTTTTTTTGTTCTCCATTCAAATTTCTTTCAGCAAAACACTATCATTTCAAAACATTTGTTGTTACACTAATAGAAGATGAAATAGAAAGAGGAGTCACATGAAGTTATTATTTGTTGGAGACGTTGTTGGTGCTCCAGGTCGTCAAGCTATTGAAGATTATTTACCAAAATTAAAGAAAAAATTTAAACCTCAAGTAACGATTGTCAATGGGGAAAATGCGGCGAATGGAAAGGGCATTACGGAGAAAATTTATAAGCAATTATTACAGGCTAGTGCAGATGTTGTGACATTAGGTAATCATGCTTTTGATAATCGTGATATTTTTGAATTTATTGATGATGCAAAGAAAATGGTTCGTCCAGCGAATTATCCAGTAGGTGTTCCAGGGCAAGGAATGGTATTTGTAAAGTGTAATCAAGTGGAAGTCTGTGTGATTAACTTACAAGGTCGTGTCTTTATGAATACATTAGATGATCCATTCCAAGTGATACAGTCACTCGTTGAAACAGCTCGTAAGAGAACGCCGATTATTTTTGTAGATTTCCATGCTGAAGTGACTAGTGAAAAGCAAGCAATGGGTTGGTTTTTAGATGGAAAAGTAACCGCCGTGATTGGAACGCATACTCATGTACAAACGAATGATGCCCGTATTTTACCTCAAGGAACGGCTGTGATGTGTGATGTGGGTATGACAGGTCCGTATAATGGAATTTTAGGAATGGAAAGAGAAGCAATTATTGGTAAATTTTTAAACCAATTACCAACACGATTCGAAGTGTCTGATCCTGATGAGATTCAATTATCCGCTTGTTTTATTGAATGCGATGATGCAACTGGAAAAGTGAAGAAAATTTTACCCATTAAAATTTCACCAGATCAACCATTTATGGAATAGAAAAGGAGAAAATTTTACGAATGCCTCAAAAAACGAAGAGAACACCCATGATGGAACAATATTTTTCGATTAAGGAACAATATCCGGATTGTTTATTGTTTTATCGTTTGGGAGATTTTTATGAATTATTTTATGATGATGCACTAGAAGCTGCTCGTCTATTAGAAATTACATTAACAAGTCGAAATAAAAATGCAGAAGATCCAATTCCGATGTGTGGAGTTCCTCATCATTCTGCTAAAGAATATATTCGAACATTAATTGAATATGGAAAGAAAGTTGCGATTTGTGAGCAATTAGAAGATCCTAAATTTACTAAAGGAATGGTCAAAAGAGATGTTGTTCAAGTTTTAACACCGGGAACGTATACGGAATATTCTCAACAACATGCCAATAATTATTTAGTAGCATTAAAACCATTGACGCAAGATTCTTATGCTCTAGGCTATGTCGATGTTGCAACAGGAGAATTAAAGGGAACTTGTGTTCAATCGATGGAAGAAGTTCGTAGTGAATGTTCGAGTTTAAAAACGAGAGAATTAGTGAAAGTTGGAGATTTTTCTTCGGAAGCATTAGAAGAAATGTGCTTGTATTTTGATATTTTACCATCTACCTTAGCAACTGAAGACATTCAAAAAGGAAGTTTTGATGCGTTACTAGAAGATATCGAACAGGAAGATGTTTATGAAGTGCTGGAAGGTTTATTATCTTATTTAGCGAAAACTCAAAAGAAAAGTTTTACTCACCTTCAAAAAGCGAGTTATTATGAGCGAGACTTTTACCTATTCATGAATTATGAAGCGAAAAGAAACTTAGAGTTAACGAGTACGATTCGTACGCAGCAAAAACAAGGTTCACTTTATTGGTTCTTAGATGAAACTCAAACAGCGATGGGTGCTCGTTTATTAAAGCAATGGATTGAAAAACCATTAGTGCTTCAAACTGATATTGAAGAACGACATGATTTAGTAGAAAGCTTGACGCAACATTATTTTGAACGGATAGATTTTATTGAAGCGTTAAAAGGTGTATATGATTTAGAGCGAATTGTTGGAAAAGTTTCATTTGGAACTGCTAATGCGAGAGATTTATTACAATTAAAACAAACATTAGCGAAAGTTCCTGTTTTTAGAGCGATTGCAGATAGTTTGAATCATAAGAAGTGGCAAAAGTTAAAACAACAATTACATGCGATACCAGAATTATTTGAACGCATTGAAAGAGCCATTGATGAAGATGCTCCGGTATCTTTATCAGATGGAAATATTATTAAAAAAGGCTATCATGAAAAACTAGACCTTTACCGTGAAACGATGGCACATGGGAAAGAATGGATTGCTCAATTACAACAAACAGAGCGAGAAGCTACTGGAATCAAATCGTTAAAAATTAGTTATAATAAAGTGTTTGGGTATTATATCGAAGTAACAAAAGCAAATCTTTCTCAGTTAGATGATAGTCGTTATGAACGAAAACAAACATTGAGTAACGCAGAACGTTTTATTACGCCTGAATTAAAAGTAAAAGAAGCGTTGATTTTAGAAGCAGAAGAGAAATCAAGTTTACTAGAATATGAATTATTTGTGGCTGTTCGTGAAGAAGTGAAAACTTATACGGAGCAATTACAAGAATTAGCAAAAGCAGTCGCAACCATCGATGTATTGCAATCGTTTAGTACCGTGAGTGAAGCGTATCAATTAACAAGACCTACGATTTCATTAATGGATCGCTCGTTAGAAATTATCGATGGTCGTCACCCAGTTGTTGAAAAGGTGATGGGACGTTCTAGCTATGTCCCTAATTCGATTCAAATGTCGCCAGAAGACCATATTTTATTAATTACAGGACCAAATATGTCTGGTAAATCAACGTATATGAGACAGTTGGCGCTTTGTGTGATTCTATCTCAAATTGGTTGCTTTGTTCCAGCGACAAGTGCAAAAATTCCAATTTTTACAAAAATCTTTACACGAATTGGAGCAGCAGATGATTTAATTTCTGGTCAAAGTACTTTCATGGTAGAAATGATGGAAACCAATACAGCATTACGACAAGCTGATCCAACAAGTTTATTATTATTTGATGAAATCGGAAGAGGAACAGCTACCTATGACGGGATGGCTCTTGCTCATGCCATTATTGGATATATTCATGAACATTTAACTGCGAAAGTCCTTTTTTCAACTCATTATCATGAATTAACAGCTTTAAGTGATACGTATGAAGATTTGAAAAATGTCCATGTAGGAGCCATTGAAAAAGATGGCGAAGTGGTCTTCCTTCATAAAATTATGGAAGGGCCAGCAGATAAGAGTTACGGAATTCATGTCGCTAAATTAGCTGGATTACCTTCATCATTATTACGTTATGCGGAAAATATTTTAACGATTTTAGAAAATAATTCGCAAGCGAATGTGAATCTTCAAGAAGGCGCTCCAGTGGAAATTGTAGAAAGTAGTACTACTGTTGAAGTTCCACGTGTCGAATCAGAACAATTGGATTTATTTACAAGTAATCTCGACCAAGAAGTATTAGAGGAGTTAAAATCTGTTCGAGTGATGAATTTAACACCACTTCAAGCGTTGCAATTTATCGACCAATGGCAAACAAGACTGAAAGGGTGAGTCTATGGGGAAAATTAAAGAATTAAGTGCTTTATTAACCAATCAGATAGCAGCAGGAGAAGTCATTGAACGACCGTCATCTGTTGTCAAAGAATTATTGGAAAATGCAGTAGATGCTGGCAGTACGAGAATTGTCATTGAAATTGAAGAAGCAGGATTAAAACTGATTAGAATTACTGATAATGGTTCAGGGATGAGTCGTGAAGATGCCGTCTTATCGATTCGACGTCATACGACGAGTAAAATTTATTCACCTGAACAATTATTCCGCATTAAAACATTAGGATTCAGAGGAGAAGCTTTAGCAAGTATTACAGCAGTTTCAAAGGTCACTGTGACGACTTCTACTGGAGAAGAAGTAGGAACTCAGTTAAAAGTGGAGTCAGGAACGATTGTCGAAGAAACACAAGTACCTCCGTTAAAAGGGACGACCATTGAGGTTTCAGATTTATTTTATAATACTCCTGCTCGTTTGAAATTTGTTCGTACACTTCAAACGGAAATTGCTCATATTACAGATGTTGTCAGTAAAATTTCTCTAAGTCATCCAGAAATTTCTATTATTTTAAGAAATGAAGGAAATGAATTAATTCGAACTGCAGGTAATGGTGACTTACGTCAAGCGATTGCGGGGAATTTAGGTCCTACTAACGCTCGTAAAATGTTAGCGTTTAGCGGGGAAGATGATGATTTCAAAGTCAGTGGCTATACTTCTTTACCAGAATTAACAAGGTCCAATCGAAATTATATTTCGATTTTTATCAATGGACGTTCCATTCGTAATATTGCCATTTCTAAAGCAATTGTGGCAGGATATGGTTCTACTTTAATGGTGGGACGTTTTCCAATTACAGTGATTGATATTGAAATGGATTTCCAATTAGTCGATGTCAATGTGCATCCAACAAAACAGGAAGTGCGTATTAGTAAAGAAGTGGAACTTTCAGCCCTTATTCAAAAAGCGATCCATGAGTCGATTCAAGGGGTACAACGAATTCCTGAATCATTAGAAGATTTACCATTTAAACGTAAATCAACGGAATTGACAACTGCTCGACCGGTAGTGGAACAAGAAACATTAAATTTTGACTTAAAACCTGTTCAGCCGTCCATTCGAGTTGAAACTCCTAGCGAGTGGATACAAGAGGATGAGATTACTTCGTATACGAGTGAAGCTGTAAGTTTAGAAGAGCTACCTTTAGAAACTGAAGAGAGTCCATTTAAGGGAGAGATTTCCAAAGAACTAACAGAGGAAATTCCAGTTCAAATAACGAATCATAACAAAGAGGGCTGTGAAGATTGCAGAATAGATTTTCACCAAGAAAAAGCGAATTATTGGAAATTATCTCAAGATTTGGATGAAGAGAATTTTGAAACTGATTTTCCAGAATTACATTATTTTGGACAAATGCATGGAACGTATTTATTTGCGCAAAATGAAAAAGGGTTATATATGATTGATCAACATGCTGCTCAAGAACGGATTAAATATGAAATTTTTAAAGTTTCTATTGGAGAAGTAGCGCCAGTGAGTCAATCCTTAATGATTCCGATTGTCATGGAATTTTCGAAAAAAGAAGCGCTCAAATTACAAGAGTCCTTAGACATGATTCGTGAATTTGGTATTGAAATCGAACCATTTGGTACGCATACTTTTCAAATTCAATCTCATCCTAGTTGGATGAAACAAGGGGAAGAAAGAGAAATTATCGAAGAGATTATTGATTTAATTCTCTCAAATCAAAAAGTAACGGTTGCTCAGTTACGGAAAGCAACTGCCATTATGATGAGCTGTAAAGGTTCGATTAAGGCGAATCATCGTTTAACAACGCTTGAAGCGGAACAATTATTAGTGGATTTAGCAAAATGTAAAAATCCGTATAATTGCCCGCATGGTAGACCGGTATTAGTTCATTTAAGCAACAAAGATTTGGAAAAATTATTTAAACGAATTCAAGATCCACATCAATCGAAGTGGAAGTTTGAAGATTAGGAGGAAGAAAAATGTCAGAATTTTCAAAAGAAGCATTAAAACAACGATTAACAGAAATTCAATATGAAGTGACACAAAATGAAGCGACAGAACGTCCTTTTTCAGGAGAATATGATGAATTTTTTGAAGAAGGTATTTATGTAGATGTAGTGAGTGGTGAACCATTATTTAGTTCAAAAGATAAATTCGATGCAGGTTGTGGATGGCCATCATTTTCAAGACCAATTCAAAATACAACACTAACAGAAAAAGAAGACCATAAATTAAATCGTGTTCGTACAGAAGTTCGTAGTCAAAAAGCGGATTCTCATTTAGGGCATGTATTCCCAGATGGGCCTGAAGAATTAGGGGGATTACGTTATTGTATTAATTCTGCTGCATTAAGATTTATTCCAAAAGCAGATTTAGAAAAAGAGGGCTATGGAGAATTTCTTCAATACTTTTAAAGAGAAATGGAGTTAGAAAATGAGTCGTACTGTTCATACTGAATTGACAAATATGTGTATGATTTATGACCAAGAGGGTAATGTTTTAGTGCAAGAGAAAAATTTGAGTTATGCACAAGGATTAATTTTCCCTGGAGGTCATGTTGAATCAATGGAATCGATTGTAGATTCGACTATTAGAGAAATTAAAGAAGAAACAGGTCTAACGATTAGTCAGCTAGAGTTTTGTGGAATTAAAGATTGGATTCGACAAGATGGAACACGTTATATTGTCTTTTTATATAAAACGAGTCATTACACTGGCGAACTTCGTTCTTCGTCTGAAGGAGATATGTTTTGGATTTCTTTAGAAGATTTGAAGAAGCGAGAACCATTGTGGCATTTGGATCAAATGTTAGACATTTTTGAACAAAAGGGACCTACTGAATTGTTTTTCAATTATGGGGATGAGGAGTATATTCCGGAATTGAAGTAGGATAGATTTTTATTGGAAACTACGAAAGACTTCCTTTATAGTAGCAAAGAACGCAAGCAAACCCTTTGGGTTTCATTGCTAAATTTCGAGCCTAGGTCTCGAAATTTCCTAATAATAGTAGCCGAGTTTCGGCTACTATTATGCATGCTACTATGGGAAGTCTTTCTCCGTTTTACGTAAGGAGATGAGGGTGAGTTTGAGATGTAGACTTCCAAAATAGTAGCAAAGAATGATAAAGAAATTGAATTAAACTTTAATAGAACATTAAGATAGATTTCTAATGTGTTGCTTCTGTACCGCTAAAATGTTAAAATCAAAGTACGAAAGCAACAAAAGGAGAGAAGATTATGTCTAAAAAAAAATTGTTACTTGAGTATATAAATAATCAGAATGGTATGATTACCTATAAAGAGTGCAAAAGATTAAGCGTACCAACTATCTATTTAACAAGACTAGAAGAAGAAGGAGCTATCTATAGAGTAGAAAAAGGCATCTACCTATCTTCTAGTGGAGATTATGATGAGTATTATTTCTTTCAATATCGTTATCCTAGAACTGTTTTTTCTTATATTTCTTCTCTTTATCTACAGGGACTTACTGATGAAATTCCTCAATATTTTGAAGTAACGGTTCCAAAGGACTATCGTTTTAGAAATAGACCGTCTAATCTGAATAGTTACACTGTTTCTAAAGATATTATGAACCTTGGGGTCATCAGTGTGAAAACACCTATGGGAAACACGGTGAACGTTTATGATTTTGAGCGTGTGCTATGCGATTTTATTCTTAATCGAAATAACATTGATAACGAGCTATTTGTTAAAACAGTTAAAAGTTATAGTAACTTTCCTAAAAAAAATCTCGCAAATCTCTATGAATA
>ERZ772979.866-NODE-866-length-19499-cov-16.862631_pt1 | contig 19499 bp, 12 predicted proteins | sample MGYA00511130_ERZ772979 | MGnify/ENA primary metagenome ERZ772979 (study PRJEB29015, sample SAMEA2738103) | human oral metagenome | biome: human oral; feature: human-associated habitat; material: saliva | place: China | collected 2186 ... | reverse complement strand
ACCAGCTGGGCGTGGACTTCAACCTGCGGATGCTCGAATCCATTGTGAAGGACATTAAACCCGCGCTGACGGTGAAGGCGTAACGCGGCTGAACGGTTGAACGCCCTGCCTGTGTGAGCCCCCGGACTGCCCCGGCAGGGCACGGCTGGATAGTAAAGGATGGCTAGATAACGCCTTTGCGGCGGAGCTTACGCTCCACCGCATCGGGGCGATAACGCACATCCGCCCACGTGAGATACACAAAATCCCAGCCTTCGCCACGAATCGCCTCTTTGCGGGCTTTCTGGGCCGGGGTATCTTGCGGTGAAACATTCTGCGGTGGGGCGTGTCCCGGTGCGCCAACAACCTCAACCACCACACCGTGCTCAACGAGTGCCGCACCCACCCGGAACGTCTGCAGCGGGGTAGAAATCTGGTACTGCTGCACCGGCTCCAGCCCGAGGTTCAGAAGCGCCACCCGTGCCAGCGTCTCGGCAGGTGAAACGGATAAGGGGCTCATAGCGGCCGCCACACGGTGCGCATTCTTAGACCCCCGGCTTCTGCGCACCGCCATGAGGCTATCGTGCAGCTCAGTATGCGTGAGCTCGGGGAAGGAACGCAGGGCGCTTTCGGCAATCACCATGGCCTCCGCGAAATCCGTATCGCGCACACTCCCAATGGTCGCGGTCACGGGGTCAACCACCCGCAAACCGCCGGGGCCGGTCAGTATGGTGGCGCGGTGGCTGGGCTCATCCTGCCGGTACTGCAAGCCGCTATTGGTGGCCCCGCCGCTTCCTAGCACCTGGAGTTTATCGGGGATGCTCAGCGTCTGTATACCGTGAATAATGGCTGCGCTGTGGTGGCTAAAGACGGGGTCGCGCAGCGCGCGGGCGTGCGCAATAATACGCGCCAAATGCTTATCAGCAGGGTTCAGCTCAGCCCACTCGGGGGCGCTCATGTACTGCCCCTGGGCGAGCCGAACCGTATCGCCGCCGCGCAGCCCACCGTGAGAAAACTGGGGGTCAGACCCTCCACTAAGACCAGTTTTTATATTTTTTATTTTATTAGATAGTATTTCATGCTTTTCCATACTGTTTATAAAAGCATTATGGTCTAAGGCTCGCTTCCCGACGTATCCTAGCCTGTGGATAATAGCGGTTTAAACGGAAATATCCACAAGCTGAGCACAAAAACCCCGTCACGGCGCGTCACATAATCCGTCCACACAAGACACCCGACCCAGACACACCCCAGCCCTGGGGCAGCTACAAGAACCCCAAGAGAAGGGCGCCCCATCCGCGCCCGCAGCATTTTATAGAATGGGGAGCATGGCTGATGAACTGTACTCCCGCATCCCCGACACCCCCATAAGCGACGATACCGCCCGGCTTGAGCGCATCCGGGGTGACCTTGAGAAGCTTAACTACAGCTACGATGGGGTGCGTGAACTGCTGGGTGAGCGCGCCTTTGACGCAATGGCGCGTGACCAGGTTGTGCCCGGCACCTGGCGGGTACAGAACATCCTTGATGATGCGCACACCACCGACCCCGACCGCCGCCTGGCGCGCATAATCGGGTTTTTCCTGTTCGCACGCACCCTAACCTGCGCGGAACTTGCCGATGCGCTCGGCGGCGAACCCGCGCTGAACGACCTGATCGCGGCAAACCTCGTGGAACCGGCGGAGTCAGAAAATACCCGCACCCCCGAGAATCCCGGCGAAGAACCGCGCTACCGCGCCGTGTTTGACCTGCGCCCGCATTCGGCTGATGACGGCACCGAGCTGTGGGTGGCCTCCGATTTGGGGGCGCATCAGCGACCCGGGGTGCTGCGCAAGGACCACGTGCTGGGTATCGGGCAGGCCTCCCTGACCCTGGCGCAGATCACCGAGCGCACCCCCGTGGCGCGTGCCCTTGACGTGGGGACCGGCTGCGGTATTCAGACTTTCCACCTGCTCGCCCACGCAGACCACGTGACGGCCACCGATATTTCGCCGCGCGCCCTCGCTTTCGCCCGTTTTAACCTGCTGCTGAATGCCCCCGCCCTGAAACTCGACCCGCAGAACCTTGAAGCACGCGTCAGCCTTCGACAAGGCTCTTTGCTGGATCCCGTGGCGGGGGAGCAGTTCGATCTTGTGGTCTCAAACCCTCCGTTCGTCATTACCCCGCGCCGCGCGAACGAAAGCAGCGACGACCAGTTTACGTACCGTGACGGCGGGCTGCCCGGTGACGATATTGTCAGCACACTTATTCGGCGCATCCCCGAGGTTCTGGTGCCCGGTGGGCGCGCTCAGATGCTCGGCAACTGGGAAATTCACCGCAACAATACAGGCGAGGCGCAGCCCTGGGACGCGCGCCTGCGCACCTGGTTCGCCGAATCCGCCACCGGCACCCCGAGCGAAGCGTGGGTAATTCAGCGCGAAGTGCTCACCCCCGAATCCTATGCGGAAACCTGGCTCAAAGACGCGAGTGAAAACCGCGACCGCGACCACTACGAGAACACCTATCGTGCCTATCTCGACGACTTTAAAAACCGGAACGTTCATTCTATTGGGTTCGGGATGCTCTGGCTCCGCCGCCCGGCGCACACCACCGAAACCGCACACCTGAACCGGTTCGAGGACATCACCTACCCCATAGCCCAGCCCATCGCGCAAAGCATTACCGAGGCCGTGGCACGCTTCGACCGCCTCACCGCCCTGACCGATCAGGCGCTTACCGAAACCCACCTGGTGGTTGCCGAAGACGTGACCGAAGAACGCCACGGCCGCCCCGGCGCCGAGCATCCGAACGTGATCCTGCTGCGTGCCGGATCCGGGCTGTGCCGCACAATCCTGCTCTCAACCGAAACCGCCGGGTTCGTCTCCGCATGTGACGGTGAGCTGAGCATCGGGCAGATTCTGGGTGCGCTCGCCATGCTCCTGGGCTGGGAAGACTACACGCCGGATGCGCGCGCCGCCTTCGGCACCGAGAACGAGCATCCGCGCGACACCCTGCTGGTCGCTATTCGAGAACTCATCGAAAAAAGCTTCCTGCACTTCGCAGACGAAAACGGTTAACCCCACCCGCCCCATGCTAAAAAGGCTCTTTATTCCAATAAAGCGTTAAAAACACCGCTTTATTGGAATAAAGAGCCTTTTTATGCCCCGCCCGGCGCACCCCCTACACTAAAAGAATGAGCATACAAGAGCACAACCAGATGATGAGCACCGAATCCTGCTGGGAAACAATACGGGAAAACACGCTCGGGCGCCTCGTCATCACCGACGGCCAGTTCGTAGACGTACTACCGGCCTTCTACGGGGTCACCGGCGACGAAATCTACCTGCGCACCACCCGCGGCGACAAACTCTCCTCCGTGGTGGTCAGCCGCCGCGTAGCATTCGAAATCGACGAGCCCCTGCCGGAAGGCATACGCACCGTCATCGTCCAAGGGGTGGCGCACTGGCTGCCCAACGAAATGACCCCGGACGTGGTGCACACCCTAGGGTTGCGTCATTTTAGCGACGGCAATAAGATGCAGTGGGTGCGCATTGAGCCGCGCAAAGTATACGGCCGCGAATACCGACTGGTTGAAACCGACAGCGGGCAGTAGACACAGCCCACACCACGGGCACCAGCCCGCAGGGCGAACCCGGCGCGTTGCCCCACCGCACCCTAACTTGCGCCCGCAACATTAATGGCTTTACATAGAGGGAACACCCGGCGCGTTGCGCCGCCAATGGGAGTTTCGGGCGCACTATGCGCTATTGTTGAATCGCATCTAGACTGAAAACCACCCCACACGAGGAGAGCCGTGCCCACCAAGGCAAAGAACGGAAAAGCGCTACTGATCGTTGAGTCCCCATCGAAGGTGAAGACCATCAGCGGTTACTTAGGCGGCGAATTTCTGGTGGATTCGTCCATGGGACATATCCGCGACCTGCCGCAGCCTTCCGAACTGCCCGAAAACCTGAAAAAAGGCCCGGTCGGCAAGTTCGCGGTCAATATCGACGACGATTTTGACCCCTACTATGTGGTCAACCCCGACAAGAAGAAAAAAGTCGCCGAACTCAAACGCAAACTCAAAGACGTTGACGCCCTCTACCTCGCAACCGATGGTGACCGCGAAGGTGAGGCGATCGCCTGGCATCTCAAAGAGGTTCTGAAACCCAAGGTTCCCGTCTACCGCATGACCTTTCCCGAAATCACCCGCGAAGCCATTGAGCGCGCCTTCGGGGAACTGCGCGATATTGACCTGCACCTGGTCGATGCTCAAGAGACCCGCCGTATCCTTGACCGTATCTACGGTTACGAAATCTCACCCGTGCTCTGGCGCAAAGTTGGTCGCGGGCTATCCGCTGGCCGCGTGCAGTCCGTGGCAACCCGCCTCGTTGTTGAGCGTGAACGCGAACGCATGGCCTTCGTCGCCGCCAACTACTGGGATCTGACCGGGCATTTCATCACCACCAGCAGCGAAGGGTTTGACGCCAAACTCGTGGCGGTCGACGGCACCCGAGTAGCTACCGGCAAAGACTTCGCCGACGACGGCACCCTCACATCCACCAAAGTCACCCACCTCTCAGAGGCGGATGCACGAACCCTCGCCGAAGCTCTCACCGCTGTCCCCTTCGCGGTGCGCTCGGTTGAAACCAAACCCTATAAACGCCGCCCCGCCGCGCCGTTCACCACCTCAACCCTGCAGCAGGAGGCGGCACGCAAGCTACGCTTCTCATCGCGCGTAACCATGCAGGTTGCCCAGCGCCTCTACGAGAGCGGCTACATCACCTATATGCGTACCGACTCGGTGGCCCTCTCAGACCAGGCCGTGAAGGCGGCACGCCGCCAAGCATCCGAACTCTACGGCACCGAATACGTGCCCTCCGCGCCGCGAACCTACGCCTCCAAGAGCAAAAACGCGCAGGAAGCGCACGAAGCAATCCGCCCCGCAGGTGACGCCTTCCGCACCCCCGACGCGGTGCGCGGCGCGCTCTCCAACGACGAATACCGGCTGTACGAGCTGATCTGGAAACGTACCGTCGCCTCGCAGATGGCAGACGCCACCGGTTCGACCGCATCCGTGCGGTTAGGGGCAACCGCATCCAACGGGCGCGACGCCGAGTTCGCAGCATCCGGCACCGTTATCACCTTCCGCGGCTTCCTTGCCGCCTATGAGGAAGGGGTGGACGCAACCCGCCTGGCAGAACGCGACGCCAAGAACGCCGAGAAACGCCTGCCCGCGCTCGCCCAAGGCGACTCGCTCACCGCCGAAAACATTGAAGCCGCCGGGCATGAGACCCTGCCCCCGCCCCGCTACACTGAGGCTTCGCTCGTGAAAACTCTTGACGAGCTGGGCATTGGGCGCCCCTCCACCTACGCCGCCGTGATTTCAACGATTATGGACCGCGGCTACGTGCAGGTGCGTTCCGGCTCGCTCGTGCCTTCGTGGACCGCGTTCTCGGTGGTGCGGCTGCTTGAAAACAGTTTCGGCCCCTACGTGAACTACGAGTTCACCGCGCAGATGGAAGAAGACCTTGACCGCATTGCCCGCGGCGAGGAGTCGCGTGTGGAGTGGCTGGGTGCCTTCTACTTCGGCGGCGGGGCACAGAAGAAACGCGGGCTCAAGCCGATCGTGGATAATCTGGGCGATATTGATGCCCGCGATATTAACTCGATCCGCATTGCTGACGGCATTGTGCTGCGCGTGGGTAAATTCGGCCCCTACCTTGAGGCTGAGGGCACCGTCAATACCGAAACCGGTGAGGTCTCTGACCCCGTGCGTGCTAACGTTCCCACCGATTTGGCGCCCGACGAGCTGACCGCTGAGAAGGCGAAAGAGCTGCTTGAGCAGGGCAAATCCGATGGGCGTGTGCTCGGCACCGATCCGGCCTCCGGTAACCAGATTATCGCCCGCGACGGGCGCTACGGCCCGTACGTTACCGAAGTTATCGAGGAGATGACGGAGGAGCAGATTCAGGTGTACCTGGATGCGCAGCCCACCGAATACTACAAGAACGGCAAACCCAAGCCGAAGAAGAAGCCCAAGCCTGCTAAGCCGCGCACCGCGTCGCTTTTCAAATCTATGGATTTGGCGACCGTAACCCTAGAGGATGCGCTCAAGCTCTTGAGCCTGCCGCGCGTGCTCGGTACCGATGCGGAAGGCAACGAAATCACCGTGCAGAACGGGCGGTTTGGCCCGTACCTGAAGAAGGGCACCGACTCGCGGTCGATTGGGTCTGAGGAAGAGATTTTCACGATCACCCTTGAGCAGGCTCTCGATATTTATGCGCAGCCTAAACAGCGCGGGCGTGCCGCCGCTAAGCCCCCGCTCGCCGAACTCGGCGTAGACCCGAATAGCGAGAAGAATATCGTGGTCAAAGACGGGCGGTTTGGGCCGTACATTACCGACGGCGTTACCAACATTACGGTGCCGCGCTCGGAAACCATCGAATCGCTCACCCATGAGCGCGCCGTCGAACTGCTCGCCGAAAAGCGTGCCAAGGGGTCTGCGAAGCGTAAGACTGCGGCGAAAAAGACAACCGCCAAGAAGAGCACCGCGAAGAAAACAACCGCTAAAAAGTCCACTACTGCAAAGAAGACTGCGGCTAAGAAGGACTAGTCCGTCTGACGCTGGATGAGTGCGCAGTGTGCCAGACTTAACGGAGTTGTATATTATCTCGGCACCTGCCGGGGGAGGGGAGCGCACCGTGCGCCTTGGAGTTCTTGACGTGGGGTCGAACACCGTTCACCTGCTGCTTATTGACGGGCACCCAGGCGCCCGCCCCGAACCGTACGCTTCGCATAAGATCCCGCTGCAGCTGGTGCAGTATTTGACGCCGTCGGGTGATATTTCTGATGAGGGCCGCGCCGCGCTGACCGAGTTTGTGAAGTCTGCCCGCGATTTCGCCATTGAGAACAGCGCCGAGGACCTGCTCGCCTTTGCGACCTCCGCTATTCGCGAGGCCGGTAATGGTGCCGAGGTTCTGCAGCATGTGCGGCGGAAAACCGGGGTGAGCCTGAGCGGGATTTCAGGCGACCAGGAGGCGGCTATCACCTATTTCGCGGTGCGCCGCTGGCAGGGGTGGGGTGCGGGGCGCATCCTGAATTTTGATATTGGGGGCGGCTCGTTCGAGTTTTCCACGGGCACGGATGCCTTACCGGATGCGGCAATGTCGGTGCCGCTGGGCGCTGGCCGCCTGACCCGCGAGTTTTTTGAGGAGCAGCCGCCCGCACCGAAGCAGACGAAGCGGCTGCGCGGGTATGTGCGTGAGCAGATTGAGCCGGTGGCGCAGCAGCTGCTGGCGTTTGGTGAGCCGAACATGGTGGTGGGCACCTCGAAGACGTTCCGGTCGTTGGCGCGTATTTGCGGGGCGGCGCCGTATTCTGCGGGGCCGCATGTGAAGCGTAAGATGCATGTGACGGATTTGCGCCTGTGGACTCGCCGCATGGAGGCTATGGCTCCCGCCGAACGCGCTGATTTGCCCGGTGTTTCACGGATGCGCGCCGACCAGGTTCTTGCGGGCGCAATGGCGGCTGAGGCTGCGATGGAGATGTTCGGTGTGGAAACGATGCGCGTCTGCCCCTGGGCGCTGCGTGAGGGCCTTATCTTGAGGCGCCTGGAGCACCTGGCGGAGGGCACCAGCACCCCGCTGGACCCGAAGACCCTGGTGGGGGAGTAGCGGCGCACTGCGGGCCACGAAGCAAAGGCTAGTGCGCGGCCAGACTAATGAGCCGTTCTACGAGGGCTACCATCAGGTCCTTTTCTTTCGGGCTGCTCATGGCGACCATTAGGGTCATCGCCGCTAGGGCGTTGTTTGAGACGAGCGGTGTGCCATCTGTCGAAAACAGCAGGTTATTCTGGGCCAGAAACTCAATGAACAGGGCCGCGGCGCTGCGTTTATTCCCATCAACCAGCGGGTGGTCTTTGACCATGAGGTACAGTAAGTTCGCTGCTTTCTGCTCGGTGGTTGGGTAGAGGTCTTCGCCTGCGAAGCTCTGGTAGATGGTGGCGACAACCGACTTGAGTTTATCCCCGTTTTCGATCCCGAAAAGCCTATCCTGCGGGAATTCGCTGCGTGCGCGGGCAATGATCGCCTGTGCATCGACATGCGTGAGCTGCCACACCGGCGCGTTCCCGGTGGATTCGCTGGCAGAAAGTGTGCCTTCGTCGTAGTCGCGTAGGGTTTGCAGGCTCGGTAGATAGGCTGCGAGTACTTCACCAGTACCGGACACAAGGTGGTTATCTGCTCGCGCCTTGACCTCCACATTTTGCCCGAGCTGTTCAAGCCGCTGCTGGTTAATGCTGTACCCCTGCACCAGGTATTCGCGCAGGCGCTTGGTGGCCCAGATACGGAACTGCGTGGCCGTGGCTGATTTGACCCGGTAGCCCACAGAGATAATGGCATCAAGGTTGTAGTGGCGCACTGATCGCCGAACCTGCCTGGTCCCCTCTTGACGAACTACCGAGAAATCCTCGGTAGTTGCCTCTTCTAGCAGCTCACCCTCAGCATAGATGTTCTTCAGGTGGAGCCCAACATTGTCTGAACTGGTATCGAATAATACCGACATCTGCCGTTGGTTGAGCCACACTGTTTCGCCTTCTATCCGAACATCAATAGCGGGCTGATCAGTATTTGGCTGGTAGATAATGATGGAGTTATTAAATTCGTTCATGTGACACTAATTGTAGTTAAAGTGGATTTATATTTAATTATTGCATGAATTCAGTCGGAATTGAATGCGCATAATCTGCCCGTACCTCGATGACCGCCAGGATAGAAACAGTTATGGCTGTGCAGTAGCATGTAAAAAGGCTTTGTGCTGATTTGTGAACTGGACTATATCTATAGTGAGGAGTTTCTGTGCCTATCTACACACCTGAAGAATACCCGGCCGTGATCGAGCGTATTAAGACTAAAATCGCTCAGAAGAATATCAGCATGGGGCCCACCATTTCGGAGACGGAAATCGCTGCTTTTGAGAGTGCCTGCAACACCCGCCTGCCGCAGGCGTACCGGCTGTTTCTGCTGGAGGTTGGTGACGGCTGGAACGACCCGGCGGCGGAGGGCATCGCCAGTCCCATTCACCGGCTCGCAGAGATTGAGCACAAAGACCTTTCTCTCCCCATGACGCTCACGGACGGCTGGGTTTGGGAGGATGAGGAGGACGAAGAGCAGCTTAGCGACGAGTCCTTTGAACGTAAGCTGGGGAACCAGGGCGTTGAGCTCATGGATGAGGGGTGCGGTATGACCTATGAGCTGATTACCGCCGGGCCGTGCGCCGGTGAGGTGTGGAGCTTCTCGGATGTGGGTGTTAGCCCCTGCTGTGAGCGCCAGGACTTCCTAGGCTGGTTTGAGCTCTGGCTAGACAGCGACGGCGACCCTGACTATTTCAAGGATTATGTCTACGAAGAAGACGAATAGCATATGCCGTAGGGGTTTATCAGGCCCCGTGTGCCTGGTTTTGATGCAGTTGAGGCACTTGGTGGAGGTACTAGTGCGCCGCTGAACCCGCATGTTTTGGCAGGGGAGTAAGGACGAACAGCTGCATAAGCCGCCGGTACTTTCGTGTACTAGGGGAGAGCCGTAGGTTTTTTGGGGACAGTTATTAAAGAATAACTGTCCCCAAAACCCTACAAGTTGATTAGCTCTCCGTATCTTCTGCTGCTACGTCTTCCACGTTTACTGTGGTGGCTTCCTCACGCCATTTGTGGAGTTCATTGTTAAGATCTCGCAATTTTTCTGAGAGCTCAGCCTTCTCTTTGAGATCTTTCACCTCAAGAATTTTATCATTTATTTTTTCTATTTCTTGGAGTTTACCCTCAAGGTATTCCTTCTGTTCTGAAGTAAGGAATTTACACCCAATGGGTAAGCCTTCGGAATTTAGATTAATAGGATAACCTTTATCTATATCTACTGTGAAATCATTATTATGTGACCCAAAAAGCGTGTTTTTATGGTTTGTCTTGTCATAAAATTGAGGGGCGCGGTTTGTAAAACAAGAAGAGCTGTTACTGTATTTGTCTTTACCAAAATAAGTTTCCTGATAGAAAATAGATCCACTAAAGTCAGTCTCATTTTCGTAGGTGGAGCCGCAGAAGTCAGCCCCGCCCTTGTAGGTGGAGCCGCAGAAGTCAGCCCCGCCCTTGTAGGTGGAGCGGCTGAAGTTAGCCCAGCTCTTGTAGGTGGAGCCGGTGAAGTTAGCCCAGCTCTTGTAGGTGGAGTCGGTGAAGTCAGCCCCGCCCTTGTAGGTGGAGTCGGTGAAGTCAGCCCCGCCCTTGTAGGTGGAGCCACTGAAATTAATAGGTTTTGCGTAGTAAGAGTTCGTAAGGTCTATTGGGTAGAAGAAGGTGCTTCCCGAGAAATCATATTCAAAGTCTGACCACGCCCCCGGCATGTTTTTGTCTGGACCCTGTATGCGGTCGTGAATTTCTTTAATTATACTGAGGCGAACATCTGCTTCAGAATCTAATATGGCTTTGTCTGCATAAAATTTTTCTTTTTTATCTTTATATATTCCCTTAGGCGTGGGGTTAGATAACTTATTATAATGAGAAGCAAGAGTGAATGGGGAGCGGATATAGGCGCAGAGGTTATTGATGATAACCTGCCCTTCTTTGAGTCTCTGATCATCAGATAGGTTTTTATCTTCAAGCCACTCATCCACGAGGCCAACAAGTGTGTATACACCGCCCATACGGATAGGGGCTTTTTCATCACCTAATTGCTCCACCGCTTTGGTGTACCGTTCACGTCGGTCTGCCCTGACCTGGCGCAGGTGCTCTCTATCGTTCTTCTCTTTGTCCTGGTCGTTTTTGAGCTTTTCGTTATTGTTTTTGAGCTTTTCGTTATTGTTTTTGCGAAAAGTTTCGATAAGACCTACCACCGCGATAGCTCCACCGGTGATATAGAGAAAAGCTAACCGGAGGTTGCTCTGAGCCAGTAAGACGGGGGCACTCTTATCGTTGGCTGGTTCTCTAGGGGTTTCAAAAACTTGCTGTGGGATAGAGAGAGCACACGCTAGCCCAGTACTAGTAATCAGCAGAATAGCAATAGGCAGCCACCACCGTTTTACCCATAACCATACTTTGCACAACCATCCAGGTTGCTTTACATCAGGCTGTTTTTTATCGCTCATAGCTGAGTAGACTCCTTGTGGTGAGTGTGTGCATGTACCACCCTACCGTATCTTCAGCTCGCCTTTCAGATTTTCCTGAATTTTGACCCAAGGTTTACCTGCAAATCTTTGCTGAACAGGCAGGTAGCGGCATAGTCCTGTGCATATTCAGAGGTTGTTGCGGGTCGAACCCTGCAGCAGAAACACCTAGCCACGCTAGAGCAGGGGCAACCCATATGGGGCATACGGCACCGTGGAATCTTGATGTTACGGCAGAAAGTGGAGGTCGTGAATCCCTCGGGCGGCTAGTTATCATCCTCTCCAAGTGCTGTACCCTCCACTTTTACTGTGGTGGCTTCCTCCCGCCATTTACGGAGCTCTTTATAAAGAGGCCGCAGCATGTCTGAAAGCCTAGCTTTCTCTTCGTCATCTTTTGCCTCAAGAAGTTTATTATTCGTTTCGTCTATTTCTTGGAACTTATCTGCAAGGTATTCCTTCTGCTCTGGAGTAAGTTGTTTACAACTGAGAGGTATACCTTCAGAATTGAGATCAATGGAATAACCTTTATCTATATCTACTGTGAAATCATTATTATGTGAGCCGAAAATTGTATTCTTACGGTTCTTCTTGTCATAAAATTGAGGAGTGCAGTTTGTAAAGCAAGTAGAGCTGTTATTGCTTCCATCTTTGCCAAAATAAATTTCCTGGTAAAAAATAGACCCGCTAAAGTCAGCTACATCCTGGTAGGTGGAGCGGCGGAAGTCAGCCAAGGCCTGGTAGGTGGAGTTGGTGAAGTTAGCCCAGCCCTGGTAGGTGGAGTTGGTGAAGTTAGCCCAGCCTTGGTAGGTGGAGCGGCGGAAGTCAGCCCAGGCCTGGTAGGTGGAGCGGCGGAAGTCAGCCCAGGCCTGGTAGGTGGAGCGGCTGAAGTAAGCCCTGCCCTGGTAGGTGGAGCGGCGGAAGTCAGCCCAGCCTTGGTAGGTGGAGCGGCTGAAGTTAGCCCTGCCCTGGTAGGTGGAGCGGCTGAAGTTAGCCCTGCCCTGGTAGGTGGAGTCGCTGAAGTTAGCCCCGCTCTTGTAGGTGGAGTTGGTGAAGTTAGCCCTGCCCTGGTAGGTGGAGCGGCGGAAGTTAGCCCAGCCCTTGTAGGTGGAGCCACTGAAATTAATAGGTTTTGCGTAGTAGGATTTTGTAAGATCTACAGAATAGAAGAAGGTGCTTCCCGAGAAATCGTATTCAAAGTCTGACCATGCCCCCGGCGTGTTTTTGTCTGGACCCTGTATGCGGTCGTGAATTTCTTTAATTATACTGAGGCGAACGTCTGCTTCGGAATCTAATATGGCTTTGTCTACGTAGAATTCTTCTTTTTTATCTTTATAACTCCCCTCAAGCGAAGGGGCATCTTCAGATAACTCATCATAATAAGAAGTAAGAGTAAACGGGGAGCGGATATAGGCGCAAAGGTTATTAATAATAACCTGCCCTTCTTTGAGCCGTTCGCTGTATTCTAAGTTCTTTTCTTCAAGCCACTCATCCACGAGCCCAACAAGTGTGTATACACCACCTATACGGACAGGGGCTTCTTTGCTTCCGAGCTGTTCTACTGCTTCGGTATACCGCTCTCGGCGTTCTGCTTTACGTTCCTTGAAAGCATTTTTATCGAATTGTCGGATTTGTTCTTTGAGAACTCTCGTCTGATGGTCTTGGTTTTTGAGAGTTGCATTAATATCTGCATTTGCTTTGGTGCGGTCATTAGTATTCTTGCGGTAGGTCTCAAGTAGACCAAGCGCAGCGATCGTACCGCCGGTTGTGTAAAGGAGCGCTAAGCGTAGATCACTTTGCGCTTTAAGCTGATCACCTGTTTTCTCCTGGAAAAAGATAATCGGCAGAATAATCATGAGAGTTAGACCGAGTGTCGCTCCACTAACCAGAAGCCAGGGAAAAGCCTTCTCAAACCAGGCCATAAAATTGGTTTGCTGATATACCTCCTGACTAGCAGACGATCTAGATTCTATAGTTTCGTGTTCTTCTGGCATTGGCGCTCTTGCTCCTCAGGGTGGATGGTGTGTGTTCCTTTTTCACCCTACCGCATCTTCAGCTCACCTTTCAGATTTTCCTGAATTTTGGCTCAAGGTTTACCTATAAATCTTTGCTGAGCAGGCGGGTAACGCCCTAGTCCTGCGCATATTCAGGGGGTGCGGGGTGAACCCTGTAGCAGAAACAACCAGTCATGCCAGTAGGAACAAACCCCTAGAGGGTAAATAGTGCCGTAGAATCTTAGTGCTCTCATACGGCAGGAAGCGGAGGTCGTGGAATCCTTCGGGCGGCTAGTTATCGTCCTCTCCGGGTGCTGTGCCCTCCATTTTTACCGTAGTGGCTTCTTCCCGCCATTCATGGAGCTTTTCAGTAAGAGTTTGCAGCTTTTTCAAGAGTTCTGCTTTCTCTTTGGGGTCTTTTACCTCAAGAAATTTATTCTTCGTTTCGTCTATTTCTTGGAACTTATCTGCAAGGTATTCTTTCTGCTCTGTGGTGAGAAAATCACAGCCAAGAGGTAGGCCTTCGGAATTTAGATTAATAGGATAAACTTTATCGGTATCTACTATGAAATTATTGTTAGGCGAACCAAAAAGTGTATTTTGATGGCTATTCTCATTATAAAACTGAGGGGTGCATTCTGTGAACCGAGAAAAGTTACTGTTGTATCTATCTTTGCCATAATAAACGTCACCGCAGAAAATAGACCCACTGAAGTCGGCCTTATCTTCGTAGGTGGAGCCGCTGAAATAAACCTCATTCTGGTAGATGGAGTCGGTGAAACCAGCCCGACCCTGGTAAGCGGAGTTGCGGAAGTTAGCCCAGCCTTGGTAGGTGGAGCCGCTGAAATGAGCCCACTGGTAGGTAGAGTCGTTGAAGTAAACTTCACTCTGGTAGGTGGAGCCGGTGAAACCAGCCCGACCCTGGTAAGCGGAGTTGCGGAAGTCAGCCCAGCCTTGGTAGGTGGAGTCACTGAAGTCAGCCTTGCCTTGGCAGATAGAGTCGCTGAAGTCAGCCTCACTCTGGTAGGTGGAGTAGCTGAAGTAAACCTCATTCTGGTAGGTCGAGCCGCAGAAGTCAGCCTTACCCTTGTAGGTAGAGTCGCTGAAGTAAACCTCACTTTGGCAGGTAGAATTACTGAAGTCAGCCCAGCTTTGGTAGGTGGAGCTCATGAAGGTAGCTCCGTCCTGGTACGTGGAGGCGCTGAAGTCAGCCCAGCTTTGGTAGGTGGAGCAATTGAAGCCAACCCAACCTGTGTAGGTGGAGCCGTCGAAGGTAGCCCAACTCTTGTAGATGGAGCTACCGAAGTCAGCCTCGTCTTTGTAGACAGAGCCGTCGAAGCGAACCTCGTCTTGGTAGGTGGAGCCACTGAAATTAACGGGTTTTGTGTAATAGGAGTTTGTGAGGTCTACGGGGTAGAAGAAGGTGCTTCCCGAGAAGTCGTATTCGAAATCTGACCACGTCCCTGGTGTGTTTATTTTAGGGTTTTGTAGGCGGTTGTGAATTTCTTTAATAATGCTCAGGCGAATGTCTGCTTCAGATTCTAGCGCTGCTTTGTCAGTGTAGAATTCTTGTTCTCTATTTTTGTAGAGACCTTCGGCTGTTGGGCTGTCCTGAGTCAGCTCATTGTAGTGGAAGGCGAGAGCGAAGGAGGAGCGGATATATGCGCAGAGGCTATTGACAATAACCTGCCCTTCTCTAACTTTTTCTGTGTAATCCAGGTTTTCGTCTAGAAGCCACTCATCCACGAGCCCAACAAGCGTGTATACGCCACCTATACGGACAGGTGCTTCTTTGCTTCCGAGCTGTTCTACCGCTTTGGTGTACCGTTCTCGGCGTTCTGCTTTACGTTCTTTGAAAGCATTTTCGTCGAATTGCCGGATTTGTTCTTTGAGAACTTCCGCTTGGTGCTCTTGGTTTTTAAGGGCGGCTTTAATGTCTGCGTTTGCTTTAGCGCGGTCGTTAGTATTCTTGCGGTAGGTTTCAAGTAGGATAAGCGCTGCCCCACCAACCAGGAGCCACGGAAAAGCCTTCTCAAACCGTGCCATAAACTTGGTGTGCCGATATACCTCCGGGCTAGCAGATAATCTAGCCTCTATAGTTTTGTGTTCTTCTGGCATTGGTGATCTGCTCCTTAAAGTGATGGTGTGTGTTCCTTTTTACCCTACCGTATCTTCAGCTTAACCGGGTGGCTAGTTATTCTTTTCTTCCGGCGCTGTATCCTCCGCTTTTACCGTGGTAACTTTCTCACGCCAAACACGGATCTCACCGTTAAGAGATAGCGGAGTGTTGACAAGTATGGCGTTCCCCTCGGTATCTTTTACCTCACGAAATTTATTCTTTGTTTCGTCTACTTCTCGGAACTTATCTGCAAGGTATTCTTTCTGCTCTGCGGTGAGAAAAGCACAGCCAAGAGGTAAGCCTTCAAAGCCACGGTAAACAGGGTAGCCCCTACCGTTTTCGACCGTGAAATTATTGTTATGCGAGCCGAAGAGGGTGTTTTTATGGTTCGTCTCGTCATAAAACTGAGGTGTGCAGCCTGTGAAGCGAGAAAAACTGTCGCTGTGTGTGCCGTAGCCAAAATATATTTCACTACAGAAAATAGACCCGCTAAAGTTAGCCTCGCCCCAGTAGGTGGATCGGCTTAAATTGGCCCCTTCCTGGTAGATAGAGTTACCGAAGCCAGTCCTGCCCCGGTAGGTAGAGCCGCTGAAATCGGCCCCACCCCAGTAGACGGAGTCATTAAAGGCAGCTTCGCCCCGGTAAGCGGAATCGCGAAAGACAGCCCAGCCTTGATAGACGGAGCCGCCGAAAACAATCTTGCCCCAGTAGGTAGAGTTGCTGAAATCAGCCCCGCGCCGGTAGGTAGAGCCACAGAAATCAGCCTCTTCCCGATAGGTAGAGCCATTGAAAACAACCCAATCCCGGTAGACGGAGCCACGAAAGAAAACTTCACCTTGATAAGTGGATCCGCTGAAGTTAACCCCATCCTGGTAGGTGGAGCTGCTAAAGACAGCCTTGTCCTGGTACGTGGAGCCGGTGAAGTTAGCCTGACTCTGGTATGTAGAACTGAGGAAATCAGCCCCACGCCAGTAGATAGAGCCGCTGAAATCTGCCCCGCCCTGGTAAGTGGAACCACCGAAGCGAACCTCGTCTTGGTAGGTGGAGCCACTGAACTTAACAGGTTTTGTGTAGTAAGAGCGTGTGAAATCTATGGGGTAGAAGAAGGTGCTTCCCGAGAAATCGTATTCAAAATCTGACCATGCCCCCGGCGTGTTTATTTTAGGGCTTTGTAGGCGGTTGTGAATTTCTTTAATGATACTGAGGCGAATATCTGCCTCAGATTTGAACTCTGCTTTATCTATATAGAAATCTTGTTCTCTATTCTTGTAGAGGCCTTCAGCTGTTGGGCTTTCCTGAGTCAGCTCATTGTAGTGAAAGGCGAGAGCGAAGGAGGAACGGATATAGGCACAGAGGCTATTGATAATAACCTGTCCTTCTCTGACTTTTTCTGTGTAATCCAGGTTTTCGTCTAGTAGCCACTCATCCACGAGTCCAATGAGCGTGTATACGCCACCTATACGGACAGGGGCTTCTTTGCTTCCGAGTTGTTCCATCGCTTTGGTGTACCGTTCTCGGCGTTCTACATTATGTTTTTCTGGCATTGCTTATCGGGTCCTCTGCGCTGTGGTGACTTTTTCACGCCATTCATGGAGTGCTGTGTTGAAAGCCCGTAGCTTTCCTGGGAGTCCTATCTTTTCTTGGAAGTATTCTGTGGTAAGAAGTTTTTCCCTTGTCTCTTCTATCTCTTTGAAGATACCGCTGAGATATTCTTCTTGTGCTTCCGCCAGGAAACAGCAGCCAAGAGGTAAGCCTTCAAAGCCATGGTAAATGGGGTAGCCCCTGCTGTTTTCGACTGTGAAATCATTGTTATGCGAGCCAAAAAGGGTGTTTTTATGGTTTGTCTCGTCATAAAACTGAGGGGCATAACCTGTGAAGCGAGAAAAGCTACTGTTGTCTCCGTCTTGGCCAAAATAAATGTCACTACAGAAAATAGACCCGCTAAAGTCAGCCTCACCCTCGTAGACGGAGTGGCTGAGACCAGCCCAACCGCAGCATATGGAATCGTTGAAGTAAGCCCACCGCCGGTACGTGGAGCCACGGAAATCAGCCCAATACTGGTAGGTGGAGCCGCCAAAATCAGCTGCGCCCTGATACGTGGAGCCACGAAGATCAACCCAATAGCGGTAGGCGGAACTGTTAAAAGCGGCCGCGCACCGGTAAACAGAGCCACGGAAGACAGCCTCACTGAGATAGGTGGAGCCGCTGAAGTACACCCCTCCCCAGTAGGTGGATCTGGCGAAGCCACCTGACCCCCAGTACGTAGAGCCACGGAAATCAGCCTCACCCTGGTAGACGGAACCATTGAAACCAGCCCGGCCCTGGTAGCTGGACTCGCTGAAGTAAACCTCATCCATGTAGGTGGAGTAACTAAAATCAGCCTCACCCCAGTAGGCGGAACCACTGAAATTAACAGGCTTTGCGTAGTAAGAGTGCGTGAAATCTACGGGGTAAAAGAAAATGCTTCCCGAGAAATCGTATTCAAAATCTGACCACGCCCCCGGGGTGTTTTCTTTAGAACCCTGCAAACGGTGCCGAATTTCTTTAATAATGCTGAGGCGAACCTTCTTTTCAGGCTCTAAACCTGTTTTATCTATATAGAACTCTTGTTCTCTATTCTTGTAAAGACCTTCGGCTGTTGGGCTGTCCTGAGTCAGCTCATCATAGCGGGAAACAAGGGCAAACGGGGAGCGGATATATGCGCACAGGATATTAATAATAACCTGGCCTTCTGCGATTCGTTCGTTGTATTCTATGTTCTCTTCTCTAAGCCATTCATCTACTAGGCTAACGAGTGTGTACACGCCGCCCAAACGGACGGGGGCACTCGCATTACCAAGCTGTTCTACTGCTTCTGCGTACCGTTCCCAGCGTTCTGCATTATGTTTTTCTGGCATTGCTTATCGGGTCCTCTGCGCTGTGGTGACTTTTTCACGCCATTCATTGAATTCTTTGTCAAGAGGTTGCCGCTTTTCTATGAGCCCTTTTTTCTCTTCATCATTTTTCACGTCAAGGATTTTATCGCTGGTTTCTTCCATCCTGCGGAGAATACTCTTCAGGTATTCCCCCTGATCGGGTGCCAGGAAAGCACAGTTGAGGGGTAATCCCTCAGGCGTAAGGTAAATGGGGTGGCCCCTGCCGTTTTCGACCGTGAAATTATTGTTATGCGAACCAAAGAGGGTGTTTTTATGGTTTGTCTCGTCGTAGAACGCGGGGGTGCAGTCTGTGAAGCGAGAAAAACTACTGTTGTCTCCGTCTTGGCCAAAATAAATGTCACTACAGAAAATAGACCCGCTAAAGGCTGCTACACCCTCATAAGTGGATCCGCTGAGATTAACCCAGCCCTGGTGGATAGACTCGCTGTAGTCTGCATTTCTCTGGTAGGTGGACTTACTGAAATCAGCCCAGCTCCCATAGATGGAGTTATCAAAGTTAACCCACCTCTGGTAGGTGGATCCGCTGAAGGTGGCCCATTCCCGATATTCTGAGCCGCAGAAGTCAGCCCCAGCCCGGTAGGCTGATCTGCGGAAGTCAGCTGCACCCCGGTAAGTGGAGTAGCTGAAGTCAGTGAGGGCTTGGTAGGCGGAGCCACTGAAATCAGCCTCTTGGTAGGTGGAGAAGTAGAAGTGAGCCTCATCCTGGTACCTGGAGCCGCTGAAATTAGCCTTGCCCTGGTAGGCGGCACGGCTGAAGATAGCCCGGCCCCTATAGACGGAATCACTGAAATCAACTGTACCCGTGTAGCTGGAACCACGATGATACGCCTCGCCGGCGTAGGTGGAGGCGCGGAAATCAGCCCTACCCTGATAGGTGGAATAGCTGAAATCGGTATCATCCCCGTAGTCTGAGTTGCTGAAATCAGCGTCACTTTTGTATGTGGAGGGAGAAATGAAATCGCTAAAAACAGCTTTTTGTTTGTAGGTGGAGCGGCTAAAGTCAGCCCGACCCTGGTAGGCGGACTCCCGGAAGTCAGCTTCACCCTGATAGGTGGAATAGCTGAAATCAGTATCACCCCCGTAGTCTGAGTAGCTGAAATCAGCGTCACCGCAATAGTGGGAGCCGCTAAAATTAGCCCAGGCTTTATACACGGCATTATCGAATGCGGTAGGTTTTGCGTAGTAAGAATTTGTGAGATCTACGGGGTAGAAGAAGATGCTTCCCGAGAAGTCATATTCAAAATCTGACCATGTTCCCGGTGTGTTTTTGTCTGGTCCCTGTAGGCGGTGGCGAATTTCTTGAATAATGCTCAGGCGAATGTTTGCCTCAGATTCTAGCGCTGC
>ERZ772979.865-NODE-865-length-19521-cov-18.925306_pt1 | contig 19521 bp, 18 predicted proteins | sample MGYA00511130_ERZ772979 | MGnify/ENA primary metagenome ERZ772979 (study PRJEB29015, sample SAMEA2738103) | human oral metagenome | biome: human oral; feature: human-associated habitat; material: saliva | place: China | collected 2186 ... | reverse complement strand
ACCAGTTGTTTTTAAACTATTAAGAAAGTAATTCCACTATATATTCCGAAGACCCTAAATTTTCTATCCCAAATACACAAGCCCCCGGCGGCGCGAGCGTAATACTCGCACCGTCGGGGGTCTTATTAGCTGCCCGGGCGGGATGCTACTTGTTGGCGAAGATTTCGCGCATCAGATTAGCGGCCTCAGAAGGGGTCTTGCCGACCTTCACGCCAGCAGCCTCCAGGGCCTCTTTCTTCGCCTGAGCGGTACCCGAAGAACCTGAGACGATCGCACCCGCGTGACCCATGGTCTTGCCCTCGGGAGCGGTGAAACCAGCCACGTAACCGACTACGGGCTTGGTGACGTTCGCCTTGATGTACTCGGCGGCGCGTTCCTCCGCGTCGCCACCGATCTCACCAATCATCACAATGCCCTCAGTCTCCGGGTCAGCCTCGAAAGCCTCCAGAGCGTCAATATGGGTGGTGCCGATAATCGGGTCGCCGCCAATACCGATAGCGGTGGTGAACCCAATGTCGGCGAGCTCGAACATCATCTGGTAGGTGAGGGTACCCGACTTGGAGACAAGACCGATCTTGCCCTTGCCGGTGATATTCGCCGGGGTAATGCCAACCAGGCACTCCTCAGGGGTGATAATGCCGGGGCAGTTCGGCCCGATAATGCGGGTAATCTGCTTGCCGTTCTCGTCCACCGAAGCTTTCGCGGCAGCCCAGAACTCGGCGGTATCCTGCACCGGCACGCCCTCGGTAATGACGACGACCAGACCGATCTTAGCCTCAATAGCCTCCAGCACGGCGGCTTTGGTGAAGGCGGGCGGCACGAAAACGATCGAAACGTCCGCACCGGTTTCGGCAATAGCCTCGGCAACAGTACCGAAAACCTTCAGCTCAACATCGGAGCCGTCCTTTGCCTTGTGGGTAACGGTGGTGCCAGCCTTGCGGGCATTCACGCCGCCCACAATGTTTGTGCCGGCTGCGAGCATACGAGCGGTGTGCTTGGTGCCTTCGCCGCCGGTGATGCCCTGAACGATGACCTTAGAGTCTTTGTTCACAAAGATAGACATAGTTTTTTCCTATAAATCCTTCGGTGGCGATTACGCCTTGTTAGCGAGCTCTGCTGCCTTGTCGGCGCCTGAATCCATGGTGGTTGCCTGCACCACAAGCGGGTGGTTTGCCTCAGAGAGGATGCGGCGGCCTTCCTCCACGTTGTTGCCGTCCAGCCGCACCACAAGCGGCTTAGTTGCGGAATCGCCCAGAATCTCAAGCGCCTTCACAATGCCCTCAGCCACAGCATCGCACGAGGTGATACCGCCGAAAACGTTCACGAAAACGCTCTTAACCTGTTCATCGCCCAGAATAATCTCAAGGCCCGCAGCCATAACCTCAGCGGATGCGCCGCCACCGATGTCGAGGAAGTTGGCGGGCTTCACGTTGCCGTGTTTTTCGCCAGCGTATGCCACCACATCCAGGGTAGACATCACCAGACCGGCGCCGTTGCCGACAACGCCAACTTCGCCATCGAGCTTCACATAGTTCAGGTCGTGCTGCTTAGCCTTAGCTTCCAGCGGGTTTTCGGCGGATTTATCGACAAGCGCCACGTGATCGGGCTGGCGGAATTCCGCGTTATCGTCGAGAGAGACCTTGCCGTCAAGAGCCAGAATATCGCCTTCGGGGGTCTGCACGAGGGGGTTAACCTCAACGAGGGTTGCATCTTCCTTCTTGAAGACATCGCCCAGCTTCACGAGAACCTCAACCACCTTAGGCTGCAGTTCAGCGGAGAACCCGGCGGCCTCAACGATCTCCTGTGCCTTGGCGGAGTCGATACCCACCAGCGGGTCTACCTCAACCTTAGCGAGAGCCTCGGGGCGTTCAGCGGCGAGCTGCTCAATTTCCATGCCACCCTCTACCGAGCACATGGCAAGGTACGAACGGTTTGCACGGTCAAGCAGAATCGAGAAATAGTATTCTTCAGCAATGTCAGCACCCTGTGCGACCAGCACGCGGTGAACAGTGTGACCCTTGATATCCATACCAAGAATCTGCTGAGCGTACTCGTATGCTTCGTCAGGGTTTTTAGCGAGCTTCACGCCGCCAGCCTTACCGCGGCCACCGGTCTTAACCTGAGCCTTAATGACGGTCAGGCCGCCGATTTCCTCAGCTGCTGCCTTTGCTTCTTCGGGAGTGGTCGCAACAATACCCTTGAGCACGGGTACACCGTGCTTTGCGAAGAGATCGCGCGCCTGGTATTCGAAAAGGTCCACAGGTGTCCTTCTTCGTCGAAGTGATGCCGCCGCATGGGGTGCGACGGCCTGGTCTCATGAGGTTCATACGATGCGCCTTGGCACCCGCGCGGGCGCGCGAAAACGCTTTCGAAATCCTCTCATCTCTACTTTATCGGAATATAGGTTAGTGCGCACTTATGGGTGCACATCAACCCGGTTTTTGTGGGTGGCATCACGTGTTCGGACGCACCCTGCGGGTCGGGGGTCTACGAGACTTTCTCCAACGGCGCGTACCGCAGCAGCAACCGCTTCTCTTCGGAGGCAAAACGCACCTTCGCCACGGTCTTATCGCCGGTCCCTTCCAGAGCGAGAACCCGGCCCTCACCGAACTTGGTATGGCGCACCGTATCGCCCACCTTCAGCTGCGGAATTTCCTTGCTTTGATGCACCCGCGAGCGGTTGCGCACCGCCCCGGATGCGCTGGCTGCGGCCGCCAAACCGTAGCTTGCCGAACCATTGACCTCAGCTGTTGATGGCTCACGGTTCGCCCGGGTGCGGGATTCATCGTATCCCGTGTCGTAGCCGCCCGCGCTGCCCCCGTCTAACCCGCGCCCATCAGTATTGCGCCCACCGCCGGAACCATATCCGCTTGCCCCGCGATAGCCGCCTTGCCCGTAGCCACCATACCCGCTGGCACCGTTGGCGTATGCGCCCATCCCGGAGGCACCAAACCCAGCAAATCCGCCCAGGCGGCGCCATTCAATCAGCTCCTCGGGAATCTCTTCCAGGAAGGGTGAGGGCGGGTTGAACTGGCTCTTGCCCCACATCGTGCGGGTCTCGGAGCGGGTGATGTAGAGCCGCTGCATCGCGCGCGTGAGCCCCACATAGGCGAGGCGGCGTTCCTCGCTCATCTCGCCCTCGTCGGTCAGCGCCCGCTGATGCGGAAACAGCCCGTGTTCCAGCCCGGTCAGGAAAACAACCGGGAACTCCAGGCCTTTAGCGGTGTGCAGGGTCATCAGGGTGATCATGCCTTGTGCCTTCGCCTCCGCAGCCTCAGCAGCAATCTGCGCGGCGGACGGGGTCTGCCCGTCGGCGGAGGCACCCCGGGATGGAATCGAGTCGGCATCCGCCACCAGCGAGACATGCTCTAAGAACTGTTCTAAGTCCGCGCCGGGGTTCTCCGCCTCAAACTCGACCATCGCATCCAGCAGCTCCGAGAGGTTTTCCACCCGGGATTCGTCCTGAATATCCTTAGATTCGCGCAGGGCAGCGAGATAGCCGGACTGTTCGAGCACCGCCTCTAGGGTTGTGGCGGCTGATTCGGTGCGCGCAATCTGGGCGAGATCGTCCATGAGCTTGACGAACTGCGCATACTTTTTCACGGCGGCAGCGCCCAAACCCGGCACACTCCCCGGCTCGGCGGCAGCGGCACGGGCGGCGGCAAAGAACGAAATTCGCTGTGCCGAAGCATAATCGGCAACCACAGTCTCAGATTTCGCACCGATACCGCGCTTAGGTTCGTTGAGAATACGCCGCACACTCACGTCGTCGTCCGGGTTTGAGAGGGCGCGCAGGTAGGCGAGCGCATCCTTAATTTCTTTGCGCTCATAGAACCGGGTGCCGCCGACCACGCGGTACGGCAGTCCGGCGCGCATCAGCAGTTCTTCAAGAGCGCGGGATTGAGCATTGGTGCGGTAGAAAATCGCCACATCCGAGGGTTTGATACCGTGTTCATCGGCAAGCCGGTCTATTTCTTGGGCGATGTAGCGTGCCTCCGCATGTTCGGATTCAGCGACGTACCCCACGATTTTGGTGCCCTCCCCCGATGCCGTCCACAGCTTCTTGGGGCGGCGGTTGGGGTTGCGTTCAATCACGGCGTTCGCGGCAGAGAGAATGTTCTGCGTGGAACGGTAGTTCTGTTCCAGCAGAATAATATGCGCATTGGGGTAGTCGCTCTCGAAATCCGTAATATTGCGAATGTCAGCGCCGCGGAAGGCGTAAATCGACTGGTCTGAATCACCTACGACGGTCAGTTCGCCAGGCGGCGGAGCATCCGGATACGGCCCCTGCTCACGAGTGTTTCCCTGCGGATGCGCCCCCACCAACTCCCGCACGAGCGCGTACTGGGCGTGGTTGGTGTCTTGATATTCGTCCACCAGAATATGCCGGAATTTACGGCGATAATAGTTTGCGATTTCGGGGAACTTCTTGAGCAAAAACACGGTTTTGCCAATGAGGTCATCAAAGTCGAGGGAGTTCGCGGCGCGAAGGCGCTGGGTATAAACGGTGTAAATCTGCGCGATAGTTTTTTCCCACGGGTTGTTCGCGACTGCCGCGCTATATTCTTCAGCGCTCACCAGCTCGTTTTTGAGAGCGGAGATCCTGTGCCCCACGGCCTTGGGGGCAAACTTTTTGGTATCAAGGTTCAGCTCTTTGATAATGAGCGTGAGCAGGCGCTGCGAATCCGCCGAATCGTAGATCGTGAAGGTCGATTTGAGCCCGAGCGCCTTGGCTTCCCGGCGCAGCATACGCACGCAGAAGCTGTGGAAGGTGGAAATCCACATGTGCTGTGCGCGCGGGCCGATCAGCGCTTGGATGCGCTCACGCATTTCCGCTGCGGCCTTGTTCGTGAAGGTGATGGCGAGAATCTGCCCGGGGGTTGCCCGCCCGGTTGCGAGCAGATGGGCGATGCGGTGCGTCAGCACGCGGGTTTTGCCAGACCCGGCCCCGGCGACGATCAACAGGGGTGAACCGGCGTGTAAAACAGCTTCGCGCTGCCGGTCGTTAAGCCCGTCGATCAGGGTTGCGGGGTCGATAGTGCTGAGCGAATAGGTGCGCTCCCCGTAAGGGTCTTCGGGGTTGTACTCGCTTCCGTACCCACCCACTCGGTAGGCGGGCGGCATGAACTCGCCGAGCGCATCCTCATGGGCGGTGACGGTTTGGGCATTCACCGCTTCAGGGTTGAGCTCGGGCATAAAAGATTCGTGGGCGAAGGGGTCTTCTTCGGGTGCGGAGGTATCTTCCGGGGGAATATGGGCATCATATTCGGGATCGTAGGGCGGCTGCGTGTTTTCGAGATCGGCAAAGAGGGTATCTGCGGCAGGCTCAACGCCGGATGCGGAGTTGGTGGTTTCGCTCATGATCTACCTCGCTGCCTAGAATACACGTTCGATATTCCATGCTACCGTATTTGCCCTCTCGCTCCCACCTATCGCGCCCGTTTGCCGCGCATAATTCGCTCTTAGCGGTGGCACACGTGGCGCCGCGCGGTGTAGACATGTTACGATGACCGGATGGATCAGGTCATCACTCCCGCTATTTGGTGCGACGGCACCGCCGACGAAGCAGCACAGTTCTACACCGATGTTTTCCGCGATGCATCCATTGCCGAGCAGGCGCCCGGGCTCGCGGCGACGGTCAGCATCCACGGTTTCAAGCTCTCGCTCATCAACGGCGGTAACCAGTACGCCCCGAACCCGTCGATCAGCTGCATCCTGAACTTTGATCCTCTCTTATTCGGCGGAGAGGAACAAGCCCGAGCTTACCTTGATGAGCTCTACGAGCGGCTCAGCACCGGCGGCGTACTCATGGAGCTAGGTGAATACCCCTTCTCCCCACGCTACGCCTGGGTTCGTGACCGTTTCGGCATGACCTGGCAGCTCATGCTCACCGACCCGGACGGCGATCCGCGCCCCTTTGTTATCCCATCCTTCATGTTCGGCGGCACTAACCACGCTAATGCCGAGGAGGCCACCGACGCCTGGATCGCCCTGTTTGATAACGCCCGTCGCGGTGCCCTGTACCGTTACGAGGAAGGCGGATCGCTGGATGCGGGTACGGTCATGTTCACCGACTTTACCCTGCGCGGCACCTGGATGGCAGCCACGGACTCTGGGGCCTTCCACGATTTCACTTTCACGCCCGGAGTCTCCATGATCGTCTCCTGCCGCGACCAGGAAGAGATCGACCGCTACTGGGCGGGGCTCTCCGCCGTACCCGAGGCCGAGCGCTGCGGCTGGTGCGTCGACCGCTGGGGAGTCTCGTGGCAGATCGTCCCCCACAATATCGCCGAGCTCATGACCGACGCCGCCACACGCGATAAGATCCTGCACATGGGCAAGATCGACCTGACCAAGCTGTAACCCGCTGCACCACGACCCTCCTGATATAGGGGTATCAGTAAATAAGCAGTATCACGCGGCAGAAGACCAAGAAGCCTGCCCCGCATATATGTTCCACAGCGTCCTTGTGGTAAAGACCCCACACTGACATAACCAGTCGCTCTGCGCAATAATGGAAGGTATGGGTCTATCACAAGGTCAGAAGAGGCGCCGCTATGGCGCGAACACGAAGGCCGCTCACACTCCAGGGGGCGGCACCCCCGACCCGCAGCATAGCGAAACCCGTGAGCTTCGGCAGTTTATGGAGGAACGCGCTGCCCACGATCAAGCGACCGGGCGGGGTTCACGTGTTTTCCTCCACGTTGCGGTCGCTATTTCCCTGCTCATGGGCGTGTACCTTTTCGCGTGGGTGCTTCCCGGCTACGGCAGGCTGGCGGGTGCCCCCGTTCCCGAGCTGTCACTGGCCCTGAGTACGGATGCGCTGGGGTCGTTCGCGCACGGGCTTTCTTCCTCCCCCGCGGGTGATGCCCTGGGGCCTTACATGTATGCGCACCGTTCAGTGGGTTTGGCGTTTGCAGTGTTTTTCGGGTTGTCTGTGGCGGGCCTGTCGTGGGCGGCGACGGCGAAAAAGCCGCTTCGGGTGTTATTGACGGCGCTTCCGCTGGTGTACAGTGCGGTGTTTACGGCCACAATTTTTGCGGTGGATGCGGCATTGGCTGACCCTGCGCATCAGCCGGGTGCACTTGTGGTGCTTCTGCCTCTGGGCTGGGCCCTTCTGGTGCTCTCGCTTCTGAGCCTGGCATACCGTGGTGTGCGGGCGTTCAAGCGGGCGGTTGCTGCTTTTATTGCGGGTGGGCCACCCACCGAGTAGCGTTGCCCCTCCGGACTGCACGAGGCAGTAGAATTTACGTCCGACACGCTGTTGGAAGGCACCCGCCATCTGCGGAACAACCAATCCCCCTGCGTACCCGGTAATCGTTTGGGCCGAAGCCACATTACTCTTTGCGGCGGTTATCGTGTGAGCTAATCTCCCACGCCCCGTTCACATACTGCGCGGATACCAGGCCAATAAACTCTTCTGCTACAACGGATCCTTTACCGCTCTTGGGGTAGATTACCCGGCCGTCTTCCACCTCAAACTTGCCGTATGTAATCTTGAAAGTACGGGACCATAGATACCGGTCGTCTTCTAGTAACGGTTGCGGCTCGGTAATCTCGTATTCAATGGTGACATTATCCGGCCAGTAGTTGCCTTCACGGATTTTCTTAAGCCGCACCCTCTCAAGCCCTTTGTAGTTGTCGCGCTCCGACTCTGATAGGGCGCTCTCCTCCGCCAGGGAGTAGTCCCCAGTGTTGTAGGCGTACTGGGTGGCTGCCGCCGCAAACGCGACACTCAGGTAGAGACCTTTCAAAGATTTATCGTTGGCATCCTCCGGTTTCTTAGGCTGGGGCACGTTTCGCGCCGCATGTTCCTCCGTGGCAGGTTCGTAGGTGCCCGACTTCTTATACTCTAAAACGGACTCGAAGTTAATCTTTCCCTTATAGTCGCCGCTCATATCTATATCGGTCTGCGCGGTAGCAGACGATGCGGACGGGCTAGTCTCTGAGGGTTCGCTTGATGAGGAAGATGACCCTTTTGAAACGGAACGGTTGGCATCGCATGCCGCCAGAACAAAGGCACCAGCGCTTGCGCCTAGTACGCCCAATACTGCACGACGGTTAAAAATGGAAGACATTATTACTCTCCTCTCTGAACCCTAACAATAAACCATTAACTTTAAAGCTCAGCAGTAACCTTCATGTTTTCGAGGTTCTACCTGCTGTCCCGCCCAGCTCCTCAGGCGAAACCGCCCGGTGCAGCCTCCGCTATGAGAGACCACGCCGGGCGGATACCGCGCCTCAACACATGGCGGGCATTCAGCACCTGCCCTAGAAGAGAAGTCTTTGACAGACCTAAGCCACCGGCAGTATGCCCTGCTGTAGCGGTGCCGTTAAAGCTTTCCTCTTCCATGGTTGAGGAGGATAGGCGCTTACTGACCACCATTTTCTGGTGGCACGAGAGGCAGATCATTGGAGAGCAGCCCGCTAATCTGCCACTGCCCGTTCACGTACTTAGCGCGAATTTCACCGTTCGTGTGGTAGCGTTTGCCCCAGTCACCCTTACCGGAGTAAGTTTCCTTGGTTACCTCGTGCACCTTGCCGTCCTTCACATAGAAGTCACCATTGAGCAGCACCAGGTTGTACGCCCACACGTACTCGCCTCCGCTGGATGCCACAGGGTGGGAGCCCACCAGTGTGTACTGCAAAATGCTGCCTGCCGCCGTCCAGTATTTTCCGTCGCGGGTATCGATCAGGTTAGTAGACTTCTTGAAATACAGCTGCTCCGATTCAACGATCGCCGACTGCTCCAGGTAGCGGGCATTACCGGTCTGCAGTGCATAATCCAGAGAGGTCACCGCGAACGAGATGCTGCTGTACAGGCCCCGTTCCGTGCGGTCATTAATGGTGGAGGGCTTCTTCGGCGGGTAGGTGTTCTGCTGCGGTTTCTCGCGTGTTGCATACTCCTGGCGGGGGCCGGAGCTGTCCACTTCAAGCGAGACTTCCCCAGACAGCTCAGTATGCCCCTCCCCGGGAGTATTTCCGGATTCAAGAGGGGCAGCATCCGCGGCGCCGCTCTGGGCTGCGCTACTAGATGCTGCGCCGTTCTGGGCGGTGTCGCTGGATGCGGCACTGTTCGGTCCCGCCGGCTGCTGCGTACTGGGCTCATTCACCGCAGCCGCAGAACTGCTGGCCGCACCACCAGTTTCAGGCCCGTGCGCTGGGGACGACGCACTACTTGAAGCACTCGCTGAGGATGAGGCCGCACCCCCTGCGTTTGAGGACGAGCTGCCGCATGCGCTGAGAAAAGCGGCTCCTGCGCCGCCGCCGAGCAGCAACAGTGCGGCTCGACGATTAAGATGGGAAGACATCTTTAGCCTCCTTAAAATCGGTCAATACCGTCACTTTCAGACTAGCCCACATGTTATGTGTCACATCATAATTTTCAGGTGTGTCTTTAATAAAACTTCAATGTTACGTTCTATGAAATGTAGACCTTTGGCCCAAGCTTGCACAGTACACGCCCCCTAAAACTCAGGCATACAGCAGAACCCGCTTGGTGCGCCTCCGTGAGGAAGCCGCATCAAGCGGGTTCTGTAACTGTGCCCCCGAGACGATTCGAACGTCCGACACCCGCTTTAGGATGGCAGGGGACGGCTTTCTGGTTCTTTATCCCTCCCTTTGCCGTGATTCTGCGGGTTTCTCGGAGGCTCAGTGTTGCTGTATGTTGTTGATTGTCGCTCTATGTTGCTCTCAAAGAGAGTAGATAAGAGAGTAGATCTACTCTCTTTGGGTCAGAGTCTCTACTGCCTCCATCATAGGACGAACGTTCACATGATCTGTGTACGCACGGGCGTTGACCTTCTCAGTGTGTCCGAAGTATGCAGCTCTGATGTCCGGGCGGAGGTGAGGCGCGGTGATCGTGTTGAGTGCTCCTCGCCAGGCGTGTGAGCGGATTTTCTTGAGGAAGGCGAGGTCTTCGGATGTGCCCGCTACACCCTCGTAGTAGTCCCGTACCGCCTTGTGCACACCTGCCTTATCCCAGGGCTTGCCTGAGTTCGGCTGTGGGATGACGAGTTCCTCATCCTTACCCTTACGTGCAAGAAGGCGCTTTCCGACCTCGGGCACAAGTACGGGGATTGTTCGTCCTACTTTTGTTTTCGATATCTCGGGCCTGACGGTTACCCATACGACATCGTGGCTATCTTGGGTCACGTCTGCCCATATGATCTGCCGAGCTTCAGAGGCTCTGAGTCCTGTCGCGAGCTGTAACTCAGTGAGTTGGATGATTCTTGCGTGCCGGGCTTTCGCTTCGCGTTTGTGTGCTTGAGGCACGTTCTCCTTACCTGGCATCGGGGAATCAGGGTCATCGGTGAGTACATAATCAAGAAATGCCTGCCACTCTGCTTGTGTGGGGTAGTACTTGCCTTCGCTGTTCTCAGATTTCAGGAAGTCGAACGACATTCCTCGGATGGGGTTCGATGAGGTGAGCTGATGGACGATGAGTTGTCCGAATAGGTAATTTGATACCACAGAGCGGGTCTGTCGGGCCGTCTCCGGGCCTATCTCCTTGGAGATGTCCTTAAGCGTGCGAATGAGCGATGAGGCGCTTGTGGCGGCGCTGATGGACATTCCTCGTGTGTAGCGCCTGTAGTGGGCCATGACCTCTAGATAGCGGGCACGTGACGCTTTGGAGAGTCTCTTTTCTTTGATGGCAGGCTCAACCTCACGGTCGACGAAGTCTGTGATGGAGTCAGCGGGCGTCCAGGCTGTCGCGTCTGAGGTTGCACGCTTGATTTGCTCAGCCTTCTCAAAGGCCCTCCGGCGGGCTTCACCAACGGTTCTCGCTTGTGTTCGTTTCGCATAGAGTCGGCCCTCAAAGTCACGCACACGCCAGCGCAGTTCGTATCCAGTCTCGGTCTTGCGGGGCGTGACTGACTTGATGGTATCTTCGCCTGGTTGTAGTTTCGCTCGTCCCATACCAAAGAGAGTAGATTGTTACGATAGGTTGTGCAACGTTGACTGTTGTTGTAAACTAAGAGCGCGCTGGAAAATCCAGTGTGGCTGCCTTCGTGAGGTAATGGCTCACGTCGGAGAAAGTGGTCATTCCACCCGCCACCGAGTCCCCTGTCGGTGGTGACGAAAACAGCTAAGGGGTTAGGCCGTACGGGGCCATGCGATAGAGCCGCGCCGTACCAGATCCGATGCCTGGAGATTCCCCCGGGTTCGGTGAGGAAAAGCAGGGAATCCCGCCCTGAGCTGGGTCGCTGACTTCTTGGGGACGTACGGTGGGTGACAGCGTCACATCGATAGTTTTGCAGCCTTCTCCTTATCGGGAAGGAACTGTCGATGACTGTACCCTTTTTGCCGGACTCTGTACCGGCTAACCCCTATTTGCTCAACACTGAGCAGGCTGGCGAATTTCTCTCAATCTCGCCTAAAACGCTGCGTACCTGGCGTTGTCGTGGGCGAGGACCCGCTTTCGTCGTCATCTCGGGTCGTTCTGTTCGTTACCGCGTTGAGGACCTCAAAGCCTGGGCTGACGCTCGTCTTGTTGGAGCTGCCAAATGAGCACTCCGACCGCTACCCCTTTTTCCCCTTCCCCGAGCACATCCCCAAAGGGAGTAGATCAGCTTGCCCGCGTAGCGGGCAAGCCCTCGCACGAAAACGACTATTTTTCGTCATCGGAAGCGAACGAAAAACCGGGGTCTGAGGCCATTTCAGAGCAACCAAAAAAAGCAGTCGTTTCAGTCGTTTTTGATTCTTCGACCCCTACTTTTGCTAGTGATTCCAACGATAATGCGCGGGACACTGGGCTTGTGTCCCGCGCAGTCGTTCCAGTCGTTTTTGGGAGCGAAGCGACCGAAAACGACCAGAACGACTCCTCTTCAACCACACCTGCAACCACACCTGAAGCACTGCGGCTCCTGGGTCTCGTCGGCACTGACGATGACCCGTATCAGGACGGGGGTCCGTGGGCCTACGCGAACGATCCAGGTGGTCGCGTCTTCATGATCACGCAGAACCTTGAGCACCCAGCTACGGGCCAGACGCTCATCACGACGGAGCAGGTGGAAAAGGCCCTCGCCAAAAAGGGTGTGAAGCGATACGCCTGGATTTTGCATGACAAGGACGTGTACACGGCTGCCGAGATCGCTAAGAACCCGGCTCTTGTCCAGGGTTCGCCTAAGTCTCCTCATGTCCACGTTGTCATCCAGCGGTCCTCTTTCGCGTCAATTGCTCAGGTAGCTCGGGCGTTTGGGGTGCCACCGCAGTGTGTGGAGTCAAAGCCCCCTTCGTCGTTCCTTGATCTCGTCGAATACCTCACGCATGAAAACTCCAAGCAGCAGCAAGCGGGGAAGCACTTGTACGAGGACTCGGAGGTGCAGGCCACTCCTCACTGGGACTGGCGCTCGGAACTGGAGGCACACAAGGAGGCTCGTCAGGAGAAGGCTCTGTCGAAGAACCTGCGTAAGCGGCGCGATGAGGCTGCCCTGAAGATTTCGCTCGGGGAATGGACGCCGGATTACGTCCGTGAACGCGACCGTGAGCTGTGGACCGCGCCCGGCGTGATGAAGCATCTCCAGGCCATGCGCTACGACTGGCTGGTTCACCAGACCCCGCCGGGTCAGGTGCTCAATTTCTACATCTGCGGGGAAGGCGGTGTCGGCAAAGATTTGCTGGCAGCGGCGTTGGCACGTTCCCTGAACCCTGGGGCGGAGAAGCCGTACTTCACCATCGGCGGCGAAAACGTGAGCTTCGAACATTACGACGGCGAAGAGATTGTCATTTGGGAGGATTTTCGCCCGTACTCGATGATCGAGACGTGCCGCAAGGATCGCGGTCTGCTCTTCCGCATTCTTGGTCCGTACCGCGACTCGGCGAAGAAGATTATCGTCAACGTCAAGGGCTCGGACACCCAGTTGATCAACCGGGTGAACATCGTAACTGGTCCAGAGAGCTACACGACGTTCCTCGATGGCCTCGCCGGTGAGTATGACCAGTTTGTTCGTGAGACAGGTCTGATGGTTCGGCGAACGTCGGAGAACAAGTCGCAGGCATATCGGCGCTTCCCCGTCATCATTCCGGTGACCGAAGGTGAATTCTCGATCTACGTCAACAAGGGGTTCCTGGAGGGTACGCGTGAGTACTTCCAATATGAGAAGCACGAGCATCTGCGCCAAAGCCTGGAGCAGCTCACTCGTCGGTGCGAACTGATCGAAGACCGCGCTCGCGCCGACCAGATCTATAACGAGATCTCGGCGCAGACCGTTGTGCCTGTCGTGGAACAGCACGCGCGTCTCACTGGCGCGAACCGTAAACACATTGCGCCCGAAGTGGTCCTCGCAGAGTTCACGCAGGAGGGGCAAGTCGTTGTGCCACCAGAACCGACGCCGGAGGAGATCGCCGCTCAGAAGCAGCGTGAAGCTGATGAGCAGGCTCATGTTGCTGAACAGCTTCGTAAAGCTCGTATGGAAGAGGAGCGACAAGCTGCCGAGTACAAGGCAGCTGAGGAGCAGCGTAAGGCTGATGAGCTGGCTCGGAAGCAACGTGAGCAGGAAGTCATCGACGCGAAGAAGGCCGAACTCGCGGCTGCTGGAGAGATTCGCTTGTTGTCCTCGGTTCAGGTCAAGTGGGTGAATGACGAACCGCGCGCGGTGGTTCCTTCGTCATCGCTTCCAGAGCAGACCTCGCCTTGGCAAATCTGACCCAAAACTTGCCCTCAATCCTCGCCGTCTGGGCAGCGGCATTTATACGAAGAAAAGGAGGACATCATGTCTACGAAACAAGAAGAAAAGTTGCCCGAAACAGCAAGCGAACTTCGCAAGTATCTCGACAAGAGGAACTCTGAAGCTCGTGCTGCTCGAAGGAAATTGAAGGAGGTCGAAAAGACCGAACTCGTGTCCGCAAAAAAGGCCCTCGGTGAAGCTGTTGCTGGTGCTGTTTTTGCGGACAACACAGACGCAATTTTGGCTCTTGTTCAGGTCGTGAACAAGCCTGAAATTGCGGATGCTTTGCGTCGGATTCTCGGTGTGAATAACACCGAAAACGACGCTTCGGAGGAGCCGGAGGAAGACCCCCAGTGGGGGTCTGACGAAGGCGACGACCAGCCGGGCAGTCACGATGCGTACGCATCGTTCTGACCGGTGTTGGGGACAGAGGGAAGAACCGAGCGAGCGCAGGTTCGACCTCAGTCCCCGCCCTCGGAGAGCGCCATGACGTTTGGAGCGTTAGCGAAAAACGTCTTATGGCGTAAGACGTACGTCTCTCAGGGCAGCGAAGCAGGGCCCCGGAGAGACGGACGGCTTACCCGGTGACGGGGTTGTTGGGGCAGGCGGAGCCAGGGACCCAAACAAGCACGGCACCGATCCCGGGAGGGGCGTCGTGGGCAGGCGAGCAACGCGAGCCAGGGCCCCACGACGGCCTGGACGGGGCCCATCGAGAACGACAGACGAACGAAGTAAGGAAGGAGAGAACGATGGCATTGTCAGCGCCAGCAGCAGGACGCGCGTCCTGTCACATCTCGCATACGAAGTCCATCGCCGGTCGACGAGGGACGCTTGACGAGATGATGCGCGAGATCGTCCCCGGGGCGGTCGAGCGATACGCGAAGAAGAACCCGAACATCATGGTCGCGGAGGAGGCCGATAATGAGTCTTATGTGAATGACGGCGAGGGCGGTTTCCGCCTCTGTGAGGACATTCGCGAGGTCATGGAATACGGCGACGCTCGCGCCGCGAGGTTGTCGCGCAAGATCACGAAAGATAAGAAGAACAAGCGCGGCGAGATGGTGGGCGGAACGGTCACGACGACGACGTTCCTCGTGCATCTGCCGCGCACGATGTGCGTCGAGCAGCCCGACTTCTATCCGGCGATCAATCCACGCACCGGCAAACGCCGCATCGATCCCGAGACGGGCGAGCCCGCGAGCCGCTCACGGTGGGTCGCACGTGATAGGGATGAGGCGGATGAGTACTTCTCGGCAGTCCTTGAGTACCTGGGTGCGAACGTCGTTCCCGGAGGCATGGACGGCATCCTCGGGATCTCTCTCCAGTACAGCGAGAACACCCCTCACATGCACGTTCTCGCGGACACCTTCGGGGATGATCCGAAGCACCCCGGCAGCCTCCGCCAGGACTGGTCGCGCGCCTACTCCGAGCACCGCGACGTGCGCGACGAGGACGGGCGTCGAGTGCCCGGGTGGGAGAAGATTCGCGACCTTCATGTGGGCCTGCGTGAGCACCTGATCGCCAAGGGCTTCGACATCGAGCGCGAGTCGTCGGAGCGTTCCACGGAGAGTCTCGCGAAGGCCGAGTATGTTGCCTCGATGCAGGCCCTCGAAACCGCAGAAGAGACCCTCGCAAGGGTTGCCAAGTTGGAGCCAGAGGCGCGCGCGGAGGCTGAGCGCCTCGTTAAAGCAGCACGGCAGCGTTCCAGTGAGATCATCTCGGACGCCCAGACCGAGAGCGCCGACATCCTCGACGAGGCCGAGCGCGACGCCCAGACCGTCCGCTCCTCGGCGCGCGAGGCGGGACGACAGGAAGGCCGAGCTGAGGGACAGGCCGAGGCTCGGCGTCTTCAGCAGGCAGCGCGTGAGCGGCTCGCCGAGGCCGATGCGACCTACGCCGAGGCAATGACCGCACGCTCGATCCCCAGCGAACAAGCGAGGCATCTCGCGTCCCTCGGAGCAAAGACTCTCGCCTCGGCGATCTCCAAGCGCGTCGATGAGCGGACACGTGAGGAGGTCGAGCGGACCCGCGCCTCCGTCGAGCGGACGTTCGCGAAGAACTCCGAGGTGCTCATCGGCCGGGCCCGGGAGGTCGAGCGCTCCTATGGGAACAAGCTCGTTAGCAAGCGTGTACAGGTCAGTCAGGCTCAGAAGTCGTTGGAGGACGATGGGATGGAGTTCTGAGAGAGGGGATGAGGAAACAAGAACCCCGGCTACCGTGAGGTAACCGGGGTCTTGTTGTTATAACGATCTGTAGATAAAGACGCCGCCATCAGGGGCATCCGCAACGGTGTACTCGAACTTGAGGTCACGAGTCCATGCTTCCCAGTTGAAGTAGCGCTGCGCCTCCTCAGGCCATCCGTCCATCAGACAGATGTCCTCAGCGAATTGGGGTACTCGCCCAATCTATACCAAGGGATGTGAGACCGATGATTACAACCACCGCAATGATGTTTATTGTGACGTTGAGATGACGAAGCCCCGTAGCGGGTTCAGAACCACGCTACGGGGCTTTGTGCGATCGTTTGATCAGCGGCAGAAGTCACGTCCTTCAATTCTGACGCAGCCATGAGCACGATCAGGGTCATCTCGTCCTGCCGGTCCTGTCTGCCCAGACGGCCCTGTCCCTCCGGGACCGGAGGTGATGCGACCATCAAGACTTGGGCCAGAGTTATTGGCCGGAGGTGCCGGAGGGGTGTAGGCAGACCCACCCGAGTAGTTCGAGCCGCTGTTGCTGTTCCCATTGCCGTTGTAACCGTACGATGGGGCAGGGGCGCTGTTTTCCGGCGTGGTGGAAGCGTTCGAGGCACTTGCGGCCTTCGCATCCTGGTAGGTGGCGATAGCCTCCTGTAGCGTTGCCACGGAAGCCGTCACCTCAGCAGCCTTCTGCTCAACGGTCTTCGCCTTCTCGATGGAGGCCACAGCCTCGTCGTAGGTGGTCACCGTGACCGTGGTCGATGCCGAGTGCGAGTCAGCCTCGGTCTGCTTCAGCGCATCGTAGGCAGCCTTGACAGTGGTATCGCCCTGGAGGGCGGTGTCGCCATCAACGACGGCAAGCTGATCAGTCGCGCCCTTCTGGGCAGCAGCAAGATCACTCTTCGCCTTGTCCATGGAGGTCTTCGCCTCCTCGGCGGCCTTGTCGAGACGGTACTTGTCGACAGTCTCGGTGAAGGTCTTTGTCTGAGCCTTCAGGGCCTCCAGGTCTGCTGCGCGCGCATCCGTGAGAGCCGTCAGCGCCGTGAGGTCATCACGAGACTGGCACTGCGGCGCAGTGTCGTCATCGTGAGCAGTCACAGCGTTGATCGTCTTGCCAAGAGCGTTGATCGCCTTCTGGCCGTCAGCAGAGAGTTCGAAGTCGTCCGTGTGAGCCAGGCGCTTGTCCTCTTCGCCGCTCTTTTCGGGAGCCATGACGGTATCAAGGGCCGCGCGGGCGTCCTTCACCGCCTTGTCGAGGTCGGCCTTCTGGTCAGCGAAGAGTTCGCTCTGGACGGTGCAGTCGCGGGCGATCGCGTACTGGTTGTACGCGAAGCCGCCGCCGACACCTGCCAGGACGAGAGCAAGCGCAGCGCCAGCGGCGATGATCTTCGTCTTCTTGGACCAGGTAGCGGGGTTGAGACGGGCGAGCTTGTTGTCGCGAGTCTCTGTGGATTCATCTTCTGCCACCAAGACACCCCTCCTTTACTTCTTCGAGTAGATCTCACCGCGCCAGTGAGGTTGATCTGGGATCGAGATGCTTCCATCATCACCAACAAAGCCAGTCAACGACCCCTTATAGATCACCCCAACGAGCGTAAGCGTTGCACCCGAAAGCGACCATGAGCAGTCCTCATCCACTTCGAGGTCTAGCCCCTCATCCGGATCATAATCATCCGTATAACCACACTGACCGTCCGATTCCAGCAACAAGGCCGTATCACCGGCAGTGCCAAAATACGTACCTTCAATGGAATGACCTCCCGAACAGCCTACAAGAGAGACACTTCCGAGAATGAGAAGACTGGTTGTCAAAGCAATAGGGCGGCGCATAGGACACTCCTTGAATATCTGGAATCGCCTGTCGATTCAAAATAACTATACAGGAACACATCGCTTCCATAGAAGCGATCAGTACCTGGAACTGGTGGGTGCCGGTATCAATGATGGACTAGGTGAGTGACGGACCAACACGGACTTTGAGATCGACGCTCGGCGCGAACCTACGTGCCGAGCGCCATCGTCGCAACCTCACGCAGGAAGCCCTCGCCGAGCAGCTCGACATGACCTCCCGCTATCTTGCGGGGATCGAGCGTGGAGAGCGTAATCTCACGCTCGACTCCATCGAGACTCTCGCAGAGCAACTCGATGTCGACCCTCATTCCTTGCTAAAGCGCCCGTAGCGGTAGCGCAGCACGGTCGGGCTCGCTGCGAGGGCAGATGCCGCCGTCGTCCACGACATTCCCTCGAAACGGACAAGCTCACGGACATGGACGGCGATCGCCTCATCCACCGCGTCACGCAACAAGGCGAGGTCCCGAAGCTCGCCCTCCCCCATAGAGAGGTTGGGGTCATCAATATCGGAGCGAAACGCGGCCACATGAGCTCTCGCCTGCTCGAAGCTACTCACAATCACCCTCCTCAACAATCCCGGAACACATAGACACCACCGTCAGGGGCATCCAGAACCGTGTAATCGAAACGAGCATCACGCTCATACGCTCCTTCGTCGAAGTAGCGCACAGCGTCTTCGGGCCATCCTTCCTGGAGCAGCTCGATCTCCTCCGCGAGGTACTCGCCGAACGTGGACCAGGTGCCCAGGTAACGATCGTCGAACGAATCGAGGTCAGGGATACCGTGCGCATCTGCGAAGTGACCGCCATTCTCGGTCCACGCCAAGAAGGCAGCCCACCTTTCCTCCCCGACCTCAGCGAAGACATCGCCCCAGAGCTGAGCCGTTGAAGGAGGCATCTCACCGATCCGGGAAGGCAACCCTTCATAGTCAAACACCCAGAGTTCCTCGTGAGCAGTCTCCCATTCATGGAGATCAGCAGGCGTGATGGACGAGGCATTCTCGGCGCGGGTCCAGACACCGCGCAGAACACCAGCGGTGAAACAGGCCAGACAGCCCACCCACACGGACGGACGAGTGCCTATGTGCGTCGTGAACAGCGATGGAAACATGACAACCTCCCGAGCAAGGCGGAGGCCGGGACGGGCAGTCCATTCTCGGTAAGGACGCACGACATCGCCCCGACCTCCAATGAGTAGCTCGGGGTCGCTCTGCGACCCGCTCAGGGGATGAGCGGGAGGAGGACCTTTATCGCTCAGGGGGGATGATCTTTATCGCCCTTGCATGTTCTCGTGGAGTGGATATGGAGGGTGAGGAGGCTCCTCCCCGGCAGCACAGGTTGTTACGCTAGTTGTTACGCTTGTTACGCTTGTGTTACGCCTATTTTTCGTCAGGCGTAACGCTTTAAACGTTGGTATATCAAGCAAAACTATATGTTGTTACGCCTGTTACGCCTAATTTCTATAAATTACGCACGGGAAATACTTCTTCACCCGTGTTTTTCTATATATAGTTTTTTCGGTTTTAGGCGTAACAGGCGTAACAGGCGTAACAGGGTCAGCTTTTCGTTGAGATACGAGGCGAAACGCCGTTACGCTTGTGCATTTTTAGGCGTAACACAGGCGTAACAAACTCCGTTCAGGCGTAACAAATCCCCCTCCTGCACCCCTCCCACGAGAACTTTCAGAGGGTGAGGATGGTCTTACGCCCCGCAGGGGCGTTGATTGATAGTCCTCGATGTTGGGTGATAGTCCGGGTTAAGGGTCAAAATGTGTGTCCGGAATCGCGGATTTTCACGGATTGACCT
>ERZ772979.864-NODE-864-length-19537-cov-4.412945_pt1 | contig 19537 bp, 17 predicted proteins | sample MGYA00511130_ERZ772979 | MGnify/ENA primary metagenome ERZ772979 (study PRJEB29015, sample SAMEA2738103) | human oral metagenome | biome: human oral; feature: human-associated habitat; material: saliva | place: China | collected 2186 ... | reverse complement strand
GATTTATTCTATCAGAAAGTAATCTGAAAAATTGCACTTGATGGTGGAATGGGCGCTTACCGTTTTGGTTTTGCCACATTTCTTTTTTAGCAATAGGCTCGATAGTATCCCAATGTTCTGCTATTTTGCCATTCTCTACACGGAAAAGGTCGTAGAATGAAGAATGTACGCCGCCCAAATGTCCTTCGCTTACTACAAGCACAAAGTTGCCTTCGCCCAGTACTTTGTGAATGGTGTCGTACTTCATCGTGATACCTTGTTTAGCCATAGCCTGCAACGCACTGCCTAAGCCTGAAAGGTTATCAGGTATTTGTGGATTGTGTTGCAAATAATTGTCGCCATCAAAATACCCTGCGAGTTTTTCCATTTTGCCATTTACCAAAATATCCTCTACAAAGTTGCGGACAAGGGTTTTTATTAGCTTCCGTCTTACCCAAATCTTTTACTTCGGTAGTACCGTCAGTCATTGTGCGACCGCTGGGGTTAGGTTGGGTAGGTTTGGCTTGTAGGTTGTCCCAGTGCTCTACGATTTTGCCATTCTCGAAGCGGAAGATATCAAAGCCTATCTTATCACCAAAGAAGTTGTAATCGGTGTGGGCGAATACATAGTCGCCATCTTGGAATACACGCACAGTATTCACGCGGGCAGAGCCAGCAGGTAGTGCTTGTAAGGCAGCCCCGAAGCCAGCCAAACCATCGGCAATGGCGAGGTTGTGTTGTTTGTAATGCTCTGCATTGATATAGCCTACGGGCTCAGCGGCACCTGTTTCAATAGCTTTTAAAAGCTCGGTTACTTGTTGTTTTTGAGATTTCTGTGTCATCATTTCTTCTGTTTTTTGATTATTAAATTTGCTAATTGATTTCGGGTGCAAAGGTACGGCGGGTTAAGGGCGAAAAACATTGAAGTAGTTCAATAAGTGCAATGCTGAGTATTAATATAAAAACTGCCATACTTTTACAACGTTTATTTCACGGTGCAAAGGTACGGCAGTGATGAGGGTTTTTGCATTGAAGTAGTTCAATAAGTGCGAGATGCACAAGCAATTTGCTAATTTGCTAATTGGTAAATTTGCTAATTCTTTTTCTAATTTTGCTCACAAACTCGTGGGTAACGCCCAGATAAGCTGCTATTTGTATATTAGTAAGCCGGTGAGCAATCTTAGGGTATTGATTCAGGAAGTCGTGGTAACGTTCTTCGGCGGTTTTGCTAAGGGCATCAATCATACGGCGCTGTAGAGCGATATGGGTGCGGAGGGTCATCAGCCTAAAAAGTCGCTCGGTAATAGGGATATGCTCAAAAGCATACCGCTTGTCTTCGGGAGTGATAATGAGCAGTTCGCTATCTTCTAAGGCTTGGATATAGAGCCGAGAGGGCGTTTGGTGCATAAAGCTATCAAAATCGGTTACCCACCAGTCTTCAGCACCAAAGAAAAGCACTTGCTCATTGCCATTGCGGTCGATGTGATAAGTGCGCAAAAGTCCTTTAGTGATAAAAGCCTCAAACCTGCAAGTTTCTCCTTCTCGCAAAAGATATTCCTTCTTTTTGAGGGTACGCAAGCTAAAAAGCACACAAAGGGCTTCTATTTGCTCGGTTTCTCCGGAAATGTATTTAGCAAAGTGCTGTTGTAGGGTCATAAATCTATTTATAATTAGCTTATATGGGCAAAAGTTTTAAAATGTTATAAAAAAGAAATATCAGCCAAAAATACCAAGCCATTCCTCTATATTTTCAGCCTTATTAAAGTATAACGCTCTTTCTATATCGGTATCATCAGGGGGCATCAGTTCTACATTTATATACACTTGTTCTCGTACTTGGTTGAGGGCAAAAATACCCGTCTCGTCCAGCTTTTTCATCGCATATACCATAGCAGCAAGTCGTAAGTTATATTCCTTATCCCATTGCTCTTCATTGTTGTAATCCATAAGAGAATCACGCTCCTCAAATAATTGCTTTACCTGCCGAAAATATTCCTCATAACCAAAAGCATAATAAGGGCTATCGGCAAATGAGTATTTGTAGTATGGTATTTCCTCTTTGGGGATAGATCTCTCATTTACCAATCGCTCTAAAGCTTCCACCGACCACGCCGCAATACAAGGTGGAAGAGCCTCACCCGTAGTGAGTAGCACACAATAGTAATAATGCTCTCCGTTTTCAAAGAGTTTTAAAAATGCTTTTTGAGTAGCCTCAAAAATAGCTTCGCCTAACGGTTGTAGTTCAGGGGACATTTTGTTTATTTAAAAAAATCTTCTACTTCTTCTATTAAATCATCTAATTCACTTTTGAAAATCTCTTTATAGCGCTCCTCACTCTGTATCATTTGGAGCAGACTTCTCAGTTGTACTCCGTCATCAAGTTCATAAGTGTAAGCAAGAAAATAGATTTCTCTAAGTACTTTTTCATCTAAATAATAATCTCTAAAAGGGAAGGTTGATATCTTTGTAACTACAATGTATTTTAATGTATTTTCTTTGTCTAATAGAAAGAACAAATTATCAGTTACTTTTTTAACATCCAGATTAAATATTGTACTTTGTGTGGTATAGCTAAAAATAAGCATATCATCACATAAATACTGACGAATATTGTCAATCTCCTTTCCTTCAAAGCTAAAATCTCCTCTTTTTATCTTAGAAATGGGTAGATTCTCATCTATTTCAGTATAGAAAGGTGGTATGGGAAGAGATAAAGAACCTACATTATGCAATAACTGTATTTTTAGATAGCATAATTGTTGTTCGTTGTCAAAAGCAAAGACATCTTGAAATGCTTCCACATAGTTGGTAGCTTTCCCCCATTCCAAAATGATATTTCTGTATATAATCTCATTGGTTATCATACTTTCTTTAATAGTTTCTTAAAGCCATTTCTCAATATACCTCCCCGCATTTTGATAGCTTTTTAAATATTTAATCCTCAGTACTTTCCATACAATACAAGCTGTTGTTTTGTCGCAAAAACACACTTTTTTTGCGACAAAACAAGTTTTTTATTCTTTTATTTTATCGGTATACTTATCCCTGCCGAAAAGCGGAATTTTCCCGTCTGAAAAGGGTAGTTATCATTTGTTTTGCCCCAAGGGAAAGCGTAGCCTGCTTTTACATAGAGTATGAAGATTTGTATACCTGCTTCAGGGGCGAAGTAATATGGTGAAAAATTGAGCTGGGGGCGCAAGAGCAAGACAGGAATATCAATTAAGCCTCCACGCTCATTATCGGCTCTTATCCACGCCGAGAATTGTGCTTCGGGGATAGCGATAAGTTGTTTGTTCTCTGAGCGGAAGTTACCAGCAATACCCGCTGATAGTGCTATACTATTGCTGTCGTAACAATTGAAATGCAAACCTAATTGTCCATAAGTAGAGCCTTGTTTGAGGTAACTGGCATCTATTACGTATAGAAGTTCTTTAGAAGTTTGGGCTACAGCAGGAAGTGTAGCCCCTATCAATAGAAGTAAAAAGAGTTTTCTCATCAAACTGTTATTTTTTTAGCATCAGCATATTGACTTCTTGTATAAAAAAGTCTATATTTTGATGAAGTGAATGTATTACTGACTGCATTTGGTCGAACATCTCGGCACGGGTATGCAAATCGCCTGCATAATAGATACCTCCATCGCTGAAAAGCACTGCTTCTAGAGCCTTTTCTTTGTCGTTATCAAAAAGATTCTTTACCCATCTTTGTTGCATATGCAGCAAAATAGAACCTTCTCCTGAATTGGTAAAGCGACGTTCGTTAATCATATACCACACAAAAGGAGGAAACTCACCATTATTCTTTTCAGTCATAAAGCAACGCAACAGATTGCGCGGGTGTTTTAGCATTACCTTTTTTCCTTTCGGATTAAGGGTGAGGAAACTCAGTCCTGCGCCAAGCACACCTCCTCCTGCAGCAATACCTTTATCCCAGCCATCATCTGCTATATAAGCTCCTGCTACCGAAACGGCAGCCCCAATAAGAATGGAAGCCACGGTAAGTCTGCTGATATTTTTATCATTGAGGTTGCTAATGGTAGTCGCTATTTGGTCTATCCGTTCTTCTTCGCAATCTAATTCTGCGGTTACGGCATTCATCTGCGAGAAAATAGCTGTAATCTTGCTATGAATTTCTAATTGCAGCGTGTTGCGCTTTTGTTGGGCTTCACTAGAGGGGTCATCGTCTAAGGCTATTAGTGCCAACAAAGGCTTATCGATATGAGAAGCGTATGCGATAAGAATGTTTCTATCAGATAACTTTCCTTTAAAAAGCTTCTTATTCAATGCAAATTCTTCAGCATCTATTTCTATAGGCGCTTCTTTATCCGAAGTTATGGTATATGCGGGAGGAACGCAATAATCCTCAGGGGCTATAATTTTCTTAGGAGAAGCACAACCTACAAAAAGCAATAGGAACGATAAACAAAGGAGTTTTAAGCTGTTTTTCATAACTATTTAATACGTTTTTACTTTAATATTTTAAGGAAGATTTATTTTTTTAAGTTCGCCGGCAGGCGTTAAGAACATCACCTCTTTGCTCTTGTTTTTTTCAGGACGATTGACACTCATTTTCATCTCGTAAATGAGTTGTATAACAGGCTCTACGATGATAGGGTTAAGCACTACATCAAAATCTTTATCAGCGATAGGCTGGTAATACTGCGTTGTCGATTTGTTAGCTTGCAGTATATTACCTGCGCGTTTGCCTTGCAATGAAGCGCTGTTATAGGCTTCGTAGCTCTTGTATTGCTGAGAGGGTGAAGTCTGTGCAAAGCCATCGGTTATTTTCTTTTCAGCAGTGGCAAAGCTCTCACCAAGGGTCGTTTCATAGAGTTTTTGTTTTTCGGCAAAAGCGGCTTTTACTTTGGTCATCAGTTCTTTTTTTACCGCCTCGAGATTGCTGGCGTAGTAATCCATTCGCACCAAATCGTAAATCTCGCTATTAGAGAGCAAGATGATGAGTTCATTCAGCTGAGAGGCTTCTCTGATTTTGATATGGAGATTTTGTTTGAGTTCGAAGCCTACGGGCAGTTCATTATAAGTACGCTTGCTAAACACTTTTTTCTCGGTTTCGTATTCGTACATAGGCACGAAAGAAATCATATCTACAAAGAATTCAAAGTTTTTAGCCTTAAGAGCCGATAGGGCAGACGAAAGACGCTGAACCATCAGTTGCGTAGCTTCTTCAGCCGTTTTGCCTACTTGCACTACACTAAAAATAGCCACAAAGGCATCGGCTTTTACATTCGCCAAGCCTTTGGCTGTTACTACCATTTCGTAATTAAGAGGAAAATCGATAGTAGTATCATCGTTATTCCAGCCAGTGCGGCTTCTGTCTTTATAATTTACATTGCCTGAGGCTTGCCCAAAAGCAAAAGAAGAGCACACTACGGCAGCGGTTAAAAAAAGAGATTTAAGCATAATATAAGGGTTTTATGATTTGAAATTTTCTATTACAGCGGCTTGGGTTGGGCATACGCCGTTTATACGGTCGCCTATCCCTTCGTAGCGCACTTGGTATTGCGGAAAGGCAGCTGTTACTTCGCTGATGAAAGCCCTGAATTGGGTATCGTCCCACTCAAAATGGTGGTCTGAATGTCGCAAAGCGCTGTCGGGGTCTTCAAAGTAATGCACATTGAAGCGGCTATCAGGGGTGGTGATAATCATTTTGTGGAAAGGTATTTGCAAGCAGCGCGTTACTAAGGCTTTTGCCTCTTCGGGGGTATTGTGTTCTATTACCTCCGTTAGCAGTATATTCACCGGTTTAGTATAGGCAAAATCGTCTAAGCTCTTTAGGAATACGAGGTTATCAGCCTCCATCTTCTCTCTAAGCGTCTGAACGTATGCCGCCACTTCAGGGTCTATATCCGTAGCAAAATACGGCAGCTTATAGTTGTAATTCTTGCGCATAAAGCGGCGGTAATATTTGAGTTCGCCACAACCTATATCTAATACAGGGGTTTCAAAACCAAATTCATTAATAACAAACGCCATACGGCTGCCGTGGGTATCGGTAAACTGGAAGTCGATATTAAGCCCTTTGGTGCTGAAATAGGCTTCAAACGCCCCTTTTATCTCGCTTAGTTGGCGTTCGCTCTTCACAGCACGCTTGATAAATAAGTAGAATACAAAATACGGCACATCGTCTATATTAGTGAGGATACGAGCGTATTTCTGTGCAAATGAGTCGTCTATATAAGTGTATTCGCCGTACTCATTAGTGATATGGGTAATCACGGCTATAAAACTGAGCAGGTTGATAGCCTCAAAAATAGTCTTGCCCTCCACCTTAAGAGCTACATTGTTGCCAATAAGGGGAGTGATATGGCAGTTTTTGAAATAACGAGCCAATAAGAATTCACCATTTTTATACCAAGACGAATTGATATACAGATTTTTAACCTCTATAGTGCAGGGCATTGTATCTACCTCTTTGCGGGGCTGCCCTAACCATTTGATTGATTGCTGAAAATAGGCTTCTTTCTCTTGCAATTGGTCTTTGAAAAACTCATTGCAGCAGTGCAATATCACTAAGGGAGAACAGTAGCTCTGAAAGTCAATTTGGTTGCTTTCTTCGGGCAGATAGCTATAACGGGTATCCTGAAAAACCACATCATACTGATGAGCACTTACCGCATTGCCCACTAACTGACCATTACGCAGGGCTTTGGCATAGATACCAAAGTCAGTTTCTGGATTTTTGTTTAGCACGTCTAATAGCCGTGGATTCTGAGAATGTATCTGTATAATCATCTGTCTCTCGTTTTTTTGCATTTAGTGTTTCGTATTTGCAAAGATAATATATTTTTTTTATTTTTGCGGCAAATTTTAAAATTAACACAAATGTCTAATACTCAATTGACACCCGAACAATACGAATTGTTTAAAAATGCAGAAACTTACCTAAAACAAAAACGCCTCTTATACATTCACTTTTTCGTGTTTGTATTAGGATGCGTTTTCTTTTTTGTAGCTAATAAAATCTTAGATTACGGAGTGGAGTACAACTGGTACTTGTGGCTCTCTCTTATCTGGCTTTTTTTATGGTTGTGGCACGCTATGAATGTGTTTGTCTTCAATCGTTTTCTAGGAAAAAAATGGCAAGACAAGCAACGCGAACAGCTTATTGCTGCCCAACAGAAGAAACTTATAAAAATGGAAGCAGCTGTAGAAAGAGAATTTGAATTGCAGAAAGAGCAAGCTAAAAAAGAATTAGACGCTGCCGACACTTCTAACACCCGCACCGTATGATTACCCTAATAGCTGCTGCCGCTGATGACAACGCTATCGGCAAGGGTAGCAACCTACTATGGCACTTGCCTAAAGACTTCAAACATTTCAAAAACCTTACTATGGGGCACTGTATTATTATGGGGCGCAAGACTTTCGAGACTTTCCCGAAGCTGCTGCCCCAACGCACCCACATAGTTATCACTCGCCAAAGAGATTATACCCCTGAAGGGGTAATAGTAGTAGGCTCTCTACAGGAGGCTATCCGCGAGGCTTTGCTGATAGACCCTTGCCCTTATATCATTGGGGGAGGCGAAATCTACGCACAAGCCCTTCCTTTGGCTGATGCTATCGAGCTGACCCGCGTACATCACACTTTTGCTGAAGCTGATATCTTCTTTCCTCCTATTCCTCCTACCCGCTTTACTTTAGTAAGTAAGGAACACGTAGCTGCTGACGAAAAGCACCTATACCCCTTTACTTTTGAACGATACATTAAAGTTGATAATTAGCCATTAGAGAAGTGTTCGTATACTTTTTTAGCTCTGTGACCTATTACTTTGGTAAGGTCTTCTAATGAAGCTTCTTGTATGCGTTTCACTGACTTAAAGTGCTGTAGCAGTAGTTCTTGCGTCTTTTCACCTATTCCCTCTATACTGTCTAATTCTGACACTATAGCCGATTTGCTGCGCTTTTGGCGGTGAAAGGTAATACCAAAGCGGTGTGCCTCATCGCGTAGCTGCTGAATTACACGCAGTGTTTCTGACCGCTTGTCTAAATACAGCGGCACACTATCTTCTGGAAAGTAGATTTCTTCTAATCGTTTAGCGATACCGATAATCGCTATTTTACCCCTTAATTCTAACTGTTCAAGGGCTTTGAGAGCTGATGATAGTTGCCCTTTACCCCCATCAATGATGATGAGCTGCGGCAGGGACTGTTCTTCGTCAAGCAAACGCCTATAACGGCGATAGACAGCCTCTTCCATAGAAGCAAAGTCATTAGGCCCTTCTACTGTTTTTACATTGAAATGACGGTAATCTTTCTTGCTCGGCTTAGCATTTTTGAATACCACACAAGCCGAAACCGGATTAGTACCTTGTATATTAGAGTTGTCAAAACACTCTATATGCACCGGTGGCACTGATAGATGCAGGTCGCGCTGCATTTGGGTAAGAATGCGATTGGTATGGCGCTCAGGGTCTACTATTTTCTCTTGTTTGAAGCGCTCTTGTCTGAAGTGTTTAGCATTGCGCACCGATAGCTCTAACAACTGTTTTTTCTCGCCTGCTTTGGGGATAGTAAGCTGCAGTCCTTCTGAAAGAGTTACTTCAAAAGGCGTAATAATCTCTTTAGAAGTAGAATAAAAGCGCTCTCTGATGTCTATAATAGCGTATTCTAATAACTCTCTATCTGTTTCCTCTAACTTTTTCTTAATTTCGAGGGTATGAGCCCTTACAATAGCTCCATATGCTACCTGCAAAAAGTTCACATAGCCATATTCTTCATCTGAAACAATAGAAAATACATCTACATTGCTAATCTTACTGCTCACTATAGTCGATTTTGCCTGATAGTTTTCAAGAGAAGTAATCTTTTGCTTGATAAGGTGTGCTTCTTCAAAGCGCATCTCAGTAGCCAACACATTCATCTCTTCTTTGAATCGGGTAAGAGCTTCTTTAAAATTCCCTTTGAGTATCTCTACTATCTGCTGAATATTGTTATTGTAGTCCTCTTCTGTTTGTAGCCCTTCACAAGGGCCTTTGCAGTTTTTTAAATGATATTCTAAGCATACCTTAAACTTGTGATTGGCAATATTTTGAGGAGATAAGTCGTAAGTACAATTACGCAACGGAAAGAGTTCTTTTATCAAATCTAAAAGGGTATGAACGGTCTTCATACTCGTATAAGGACCAAAATAGAGAGAACCGTCTTTAACAATTCGGCGGGTAGAAAACACTCTCGGAAATCGTTCTTTTTTCACACATATCCACGGGTAGCTCTTATCGTCTTTAAGCAATACATTATAGCGCGGCTGATATTTCTTAATAAGGTTATTCTCTAATAGCAACGCATCGCTTTCAGTAGCTACTACTATGTGTTCTATGCGCACTATTTTCTTTACCAATACTCGAGTCTTGGCATTGTCGTGTGTCTTCTGAAAGTATGACGATACTCTTTTTTTTAGATTAACAGCCTTACCTACATAGATAAGTGTATCGGTATCATCATAGAATTGATAAATACCGGGTGAGGTTGGTAGGGTCTGGAGTTGTAATTCGATAGACAATTAACAGCTTACAATTTAATGAATGATTACTAATTAAAAAAAGGCGCTGCCATTAGCAACGCCTTTTATTTTATTGGAGTAAAAAGATTGATACAAATTATTTTACCAAGTTGATTTCAACACGGCGGTTTTGTTCTCTACCAGCCTTAGTTTTGTTATCAGCAACTGGTTTTTCAGGACCGAAACCTTTAGCTGAAAGGCGATCAGCAGCGATACCTTTAGCAACAAGATAATCTTTTACTGAATTAGCTCTTGCTTCTGACAATTTTATGTTTTTAGCTTTGTTACCAGTGCTATCAGTATAACCTTCTACAGAGAATTTAGCTTTTTTAAACTCGTTAAGTACTTTTACGATGTTATCTAATACATCTGCTGATTGAGGTTTGATAGTAGCTTTACCAAGGTCGAACAAGATAGTTTTAGCGAAATCGTTCAATTTCTTTTGTACTTCTTGAGTTACTTCAGGGCAACCGTTGTTAGCCACAGTACCTTTTACATCTGGACAATCGTCATCTTTGTCAAGTACACCGTCACCATCTCTATCTGGCCAAGGGCAACCGTTATTTTCTTTAGGACCTGCTTGTTGTGGGCATTTATCATCTTTATCAGCGATACCATCGTTATCAGCGTCTGGGCAACCTTTAAGTTCTGGTTTACCAGCTACTTCAGGGCACTCATCATCTTTATCAGCGATACCATCGTTATCAGTGTCTGGGCAACCGTTGAATTCTTTAAGACCGAATACATCTGGACAAGAGTCTTCAGCATCAGTAATTCCGTCACCGTCAGCATCTGGACATCCGTTAAGTTCTGGTTTACCAGCTACATCTGGACATTTATCGTCTTTATCAGCTACACCATCGTTATCGCGGTCTTGTTTACCGAATTTGATAGTGATTCCCAAAGCGTGTTGGAAATAATTTTCTGTTGACTCAGACTTCATTGTTGGGTGATAAGCAGTTTGTAGGTTAAGACCGATATTATCAGTAAACCAGAAGTTAGCACCAGCACCTACTAAAGTACGGAATTTACCTTCGTTGTCGATAGCTGCATAACCTCCCCCTACTTGAGCATATGGGTCAAACCATCTTGCACCACTCCACAAAGTGTTCAAGTGGTATTGAGCTGCTAAGTTTACAGCCCAGAATGACTGATCTACTTTGTTATCAAGGTCTTTGTTATAACCATAACCTTTCTCAATTTTGTTTAGAGACCCTGAAAGTTCTGCAGAAAAGCCCTTTCCGATGTATCTACCTACTGAAAGACGTGATACTGCAGGAAGAATGTTCAAATCGCTTGGTCCTGCCCAGTCTTTTAATACATCCCCAAAATCTTTAGGGGTACGGATATCAACGGAGTTTACTCCAAATCCTATTTGCCAAGGATTGTTTTCATCTTGTGCTTGAGCCCCTACTGAGAAAGCAGCAGCTAAAGCAAATAAAGTTACTTTGATTTTCTTCATACTTAAAAATGAATTTGATTACTATTTAAAAATTTGCTGCAAATATAAGTATTATTTTAATATGTTAGTATTTTACAAGCATTTTTTTTGTGAAATTTAACATTCCATAAGAAAAGAATACTCATAAAATACTAACAATCAATAATTTACTGTTACAACCATTTTACTAAAGCAAAGTCTTGACGATGTGGCAAGTGCTCATTTTTAGGGAAAATGCGTATCGCAAGATGCAATGCTCCTGGGTATTCTGACGCTACTTCTATCTGATAAGTAGCTCTACTGCCCTCGTGTGACACCAAATTGAACTCTGAGGTTGATAATACTTTTATCTTTTCATCTTTTTGTTCTGCTACTACTACCTCTACCCCTACATCTTTAGGGTCGAGTTCTGAAACGTCTAAGGTTATTTCTCCTTTATAAGTCTTACCTATCGAGATGATTTGCTCATTGCGGTTAGGCACTTTAAAGTCTACTACTTTTATATTATCCCATTCTTGAGTTACGCGGCGTTTCCAATCAGAAAGCTGTATAGCAAGATTGAAACGATTGTCTTTCAACTTAGTAACGCGCTCAGTCATTGGGAAATAATATTGGTTTTCGTAGTCAGTAAGCATACGTGTAGTGGTAAAGTTTACCGCTACTTTGGCTATCGTATTCTTGATAAGGGCACACCAACGAGATGATATGCCATCTTTGTTCTTATCGTAGAATATAGGCGCAATTTCGTCTTCGATGATGTTATAAATCATCTCAGCATCCATCTCGTCTTGGTACTGTTGATTTTCGTAAGCGCGCTCCATTGGCAGTGCCCAGCCGGCATCTTCGCGATAACCTTCTACCCACCAACCGTCTAATACGCTAAAGTGCATAGTACCGTTCATCGCTGCTTTTTCACCACTGGTTCCTGAGGCTTCTAAAGGTCGTGTAGGAGTGTTCATCCATACGTCTACCCCTTGTACCATATGGCGTGCCAACTCCATATCGTAGTTAGGTATGAAGATGATTTTGCCTAAGAATTGTGGCAGCTTAGAGATTTCCACGATATTCTTTATCAAATCTTGACCTGCTTTATCAGCAGGGTGTGCTTTACCTGCAAAAATGAACTGTACAGGGCGGTCAGGATTGTTCACGATGCGGTCTAAACGCTCTATATTAGTAAAGAGCAAGTGAGCGCGTTTATAGGTAGCAAAACGTCTTGCAAAACCTATAGTTAGGATATCTTCGCGTAGGTTTTCTTTGATTTCTACCAATTGGCGTGGCGAGAAATAAGGTGTATTTTTTTCTAAACGCAATTTTTGTTCTACGCGACGCAATAGTTTTGAACGCAAAGCTGTTTTTATTTCCCACACGCGTTGGTCAGACACCTTATAGATACCTTCAAAGCTTTTAGGGTCATAGTGGTGGGTTTTGTAGTCTTTGCCAAATACTTCGTTTTCTACTTCTTTCCACAGACCTGCCGTCCAAGTAGGTTGGTGTACCCCGTTGGTCACGTAGCTAATGTGTAGTTCTTCAGGCATATAGCCAGGCCATAGGTCTTTAAGTATATCCTTGCTCACCTCACCGTGTAGCCAGCTCACACCATTCACCTCTTGCGATAGGTTAGCCGCCAAGTTACTCATCGAGAACTTCTCATACGGATCTTCTAACCTTATCTTACCAAGGGCTAAAATTTGCTCCCAGTTAACGTGTAGCTTATCAGCGTATTTTGCTAAATAAGCGTGTAATAGACCTTCTTCAAAAGCATCGTGACCTGCAGGTACTGGGGTGTGAGTAGTAAAGAGCGATGAGGCACGTACTACCTCTAACGCTTCTGAGAAAGCAAGATTGTCATTCTGAATGTACTCACTTAGTCGCTCAAGACCTATAAAGGCTGCGTGCCCTTCGTTGCAGTGGTAAATATCGCTGTCTATACCGAGTTTGCGCAACATCTTAATACCTCCTAAACCGAGTAGCATCTCTTGTTTCAGACGGTTTTCCCAGTCGCCACCATATAAGTGGTGAGTGATTGAACGGTCGTCTTCACGGTTGTTTTCAAAATCGGTATCAAGTAGGTAAAGCTCTATGCGCCCTACATCTACACGCCATACGCGGGCGTAAAGAGTACGACCAGGTAGGTCTATTGATACGATTACCCATTTACCCGTTTCGTCAGTTACGGGGGTTACTGGTATTTTCGAAAAGTCTTGTGCCTCATAATCAGCTTCTTGGTTACCTGCTGATGATAGTTTTTGGGTGAAATAACCATAGCGGTATAAAAGTCCCACCCCTGTTATTTTGGTAGCCTTATCACTCGCTTCTTTCAGATAGTCACCAGCCAAAATACCCAAACCGCCTGAATAAATTTTAAGCGATGAGTGCAAGCCGTATTCCATACTGAAGTAAGAAACTGATGGCGAAATCATTTCAGCTTTTTTAGCCATATAGGCTTGGAAATCAGCATATACTTTTGATAGATTGCGCATAAACACATTGTCTTGCTCTAACTCTTTATAGCGTTTTAGCGAGATGCTGTCTAATAGTGCAATAGGGTTTTTGCGTACCTCTATCCATTTTTCTTTGTCTACGTATTTAAACACTTCGTAAGCCTCATCATTCCAGCACCACCATAGGTTTTTAGATAACTCTTCTAATGGTTGAAGGGCTTCGGGTATAGCACGGTGTATAATTACACTGCGCCAATTAGGGGGCGTTACTACTTTTGATTTTTCTAAATAGGCCACTCCTTCTGTTTCTACAGGTGGCAGTTTTTCTACTCTATCTTCTATATGTTCCAAGGTCAATTCGTAACATTTAATATAATACTTCACTAAATTCTTCCACAAAGCTATCTCCGATACTTTTGCAGCAGTATCGCGGCGGGCTTGTAGGTCTTCTTCTTTGCTATCTAATAGGGTAACAAAGTTTTTCACTATAGAAGCTACTACATCACCATAATTGCTATCGGTGCGCGTTACTACTTCTATAGCTTTTTGTTTTTCAGGGTAAAAATCATTCACCCACTTGCCAAATCCTGCCAAAGTAGTGGTAATGGTAGGCACTTTAAACGCTAAACTTTCAAGCGGTGTATAACCCCAAGGCTCGTAGTACGATGGGAATGCAGTGCCGTCAAGCCCTATTAGCAGGTCGTAATAGCTAAGGTTAAACACACCGTCGTTACCATTAAGATAGCTCGGACAGAAAATAACCTTCACCTTGTCTTCTTTGCGGTTGAAAAGCTCTTGCTCATAAATGCGCTTCATTATCACATCGTGGTACACATCGGGCAAGATGTGGGTAAGATGTTTCTGCTCATTATCAGCCGATTGTTTTGGATTTTTTAGGTTGTTTAACAGTCCCTGATTAGGCGCATCGTGGGCAGTAGGGATTAATATATAAGCTACTAATTCTTTCTTGTTTTTAGCATTTCGGTTTAGCGCACCAAGTGCATCGATAAAGGCATCGATACCTTTGTTGCGAAACTCGTATCGCCCGCTGATAGCTACTATTTTAGTATCTTCGCTAATAGACTGATTAGTAAGTGCTTGCGCTACGTTTATCAGTGTTTTTCTAGCATCAGTGCGTTTTTTAGCAAAAGTTTTTTCAGCAGGTATAATCTTATCTTCAAAACCGTTAGGAGTGATGATGTCGGTTTGGCGCGCTAAGAAGTGTAGCGCTTCTTGTGCCGTGATTTCACTAACGGTAGTAAAACAGTCAGCTACTTTAGCAGTTTCTTTTTCGAGGAAATGTTTGTGTTGCACCCCGAATTTGTATGCCATTTCTTCAGGATTGTAGTCCTTCATTGTATTGTAGAGCGGCAGTCCGTTACCTGCAATAGCGCGCCCTACTACGGTAGCGTGGGTAGTAAATACCGAGCCTATTTTAGGCATTCTGTCTTCTATATATAGCAGACCGCTACCTGTCATCCACTCGTGGAAATGGCAAATCACGTTTTCGCGCGAAGCGGTGTTAAACTTAGTAAAGCTCTCGATTACTTTCCCTACGGCATAACCGAAAAGCACTGACTCTACATAGTCCCAAGGGCTATTGAAAGAGTCTAAGTGATAGGTGTCCCAATAAAAACGCAGCACATCATTTTTGCTGCTAACATAGTGAGAGAAATCTACAAGTATAACGATAGGGTTCCCCTCTATTTTCCAATTCCCTACACGTACTCTCAAGCCTTCAGAAGCGGCTTTAGCACGCCACGATTTGAAAAGCTCAGGATTTTCTACAAATTCTTTGTTTTCATTATGCTGCCAAATATCAGGACCTATAAGTATATATTTACTCCTGAATTGCTTTACAATGCTGGCTGCTTTGGTGGCAATGACTGTATGAATGCCCCCCACTTTATTACACACTTCCCAACTGGTTTCAAACACATAGTCAGGATTTAGTTTCTTTGTGATGCTCATATTATATTACCGTTTATTACGTTAGTTTCTCAGTGGTAGGATAATAATTGTTGTAATTTTGCGACAAAGGTACAAAATAATTAATAATTAACAAACGATAAAGAATATTTTTTATTTTTTTAAAATTAGCGGTTGTTGATACTAAGATATAGTAACGTTTCCCCCTATAAAAAAGGCGAGAGACGAAATATAAAATTCGTCTCTCACCTTTTTTATTTAGAGTATCAATGTCCTAATCTTATCCCTACAGAGAAAGGATATTCGTTTATAGGGTTGTTAGTGAATAGGGGTACCAGACTATAGCGGGCATAGAAAGCAAAGTTGCCATAACCTATATGAGCTGATACACCATACGTCCATTCGTTTACGTTGTAGTACTTGCGGTTCATATCTTTATGGGTACTGCCGTTTTCGGTGTATTTTACTTTCTGTTTGGTGGTGAGCAGTGCCCCCACATAAGTACCTACTCCTACGCGAAAGGCTTGATGGGTAGGGTAATAGGTTTTATCGTTATAGGTAAATGAGTCTGTTAGGTCGAACTCTAGATTGATAGGCAAGATAAGGTACATCGTTTTAAACTTTGATTTGATAGTCTCCTTAGGGTAAGGCACTATCTCGGTGATATTGCCGTTTTTCACAAAGTGCTCATCTTCTTTCATTTTGAGTTTGTCCATCATCCACGATAGTCCGTAGTTAAGGTGCAACAGATTGTTGTTCTTAAGCAGACGAGTGTTGCGGGTATAACCTATCTCTACTGATTTTGAGCCCCATAGCCTAAAGTGATTATTGCTAAAATGTTCACTGCTATTAAGGTTGTGAAAGGCAAGGGCAAAGTACAGACCGCCTTGCGTGCGTTTGTAATCGCGGTCTAAATAATCTTCTACTTTACAATGACGCCTACCGATGTAAATATGGTCGTTACCAATGCGTATTTCAGTACCTCCAATTCGCGATGGACGGGTTTCTATCACGATAGAATCAATTGTTTTCTGTACCTCAGCTTTATAGGTAAGGGTATCGCTTAGGGTGCGGTTTTCGGCTATGCGTTGGTGCACTAAAGCTGATAGCTTGTGCGATTGCTCACGGGTTTTTACGCTAATAGTTTTGGCACTCTCGCGTGCGGCGCGCATCTTCAGCTGACGGCTTTCGGCTAAGGTTATCTCTTTGCGGTCTAACTGCTCTTCAATGGTGCGCAAACGCTCTTTTAGCTGGGCTTTTTCAGCAGTAACAATAGAGTCGATACTGCGTTTGGTTTGGGCGATTTCGTCTTTAAGGTCTTGTGCGGTGATGCCCCCAAAGGCTACAATGAGGAACATACATAAGAGTTGTAAGGGTTTCATAGTTTTGACAATTTATTTAAAGTGAATTTTTTATTTTAGGGCGTATTTAACGTTATTCCACTGAGCGACTATTTTGTTTAAGAATTTTTGTACTCTCTCTTTCATCAGGTCGCGCTCGGCTTCTGAAAGGAGCTTGTCAGTGGGATAATTATTATCTACATAATTATCAAGCATTTCTTCAGTGGTAGCCATCAGTAGTAGCTCTTGGGGCGATAGGCTTTTAAGCCCTTGTAAGGCGCGTTGCTCTTCGCGAGATTTTGCAGCAAGCTGTTCTTTCTCAAGCTGTTGTATCACTTCTGCCAAAAGGGCTTCGGTAGAAACATCAGCTAAGAGAGCCTCTACCTCTTCGTCTAACGCTTTATCACTTTTTTTCTGAGGGACAATAGTAGTATTAGCTACCTTATCGGCTACTGTAGGCACTGTAGGCTGTGGTACTACCGCTGGGGCAGGTGCTACTACATTAGGGGTGGTATCAAGGGTTGCATTGGGCGTTTTATCTTCAGTGGCTACAGTTGTTATAGGGGGTTGCTGAGCTGCTGGCAGACTTATGCGCTCGTAAAACACTCCTATCGCTACGGCAAGTAGCACACTAGCGGCTACAGCATAATGCCAAATGCGAAAATAAGTCTTAGGGCGAACCGCTTTTGCCTCTCTTTGGTCTAATTGCGCCTCTAAGGCAGCCCAAAGGTCGCGTTCTGGCGGTATCTCGCGAGTTTGAAACAGTTTTTTTATTTTATTTTTCCACATAATCTCTATTTTTTATTATTCATTTACCATTTGTTTTAGTCTTTTCTTAGCATAAGCCAATTGCGATTTTGAAGTACCTTCACTGATACCTAATTCAGCGGCTATTTGCTTATGCGAATAGTCTTCAAACACGTAAAGGTTAAAAACAGCACGACTGGCAGCGGGCAACTGGTCTATAAATTGTTGTATTTGGCTTTCTTCAAAGGCGTACGAGTCTAAATCGGTGTCGTCTATACTGTCATAGGTGTCGTTCCAATCGGCAAGGGCTACTTTTTGGGTTTTGCTGCGCAAAAAGTCAATACACTCATTTACAGTAATACGGCGCATCCAAGCGTAAAAATGCTCTTGCTCTTGATAGCTATCAATATGGGTGAGTATCTTAAAAAAGGCTCTTAGCAACACATCTTCAGCAAAATGGGCATCGCTGATATACAGTCTGCATACGCTGAGCAGCGAAGCAGCGTACTGGTCGTACAACTGCTTCTGTGCCAAGCGATCTTGTTGTTTTGCTTTTTGTATTAGAAGATGCATAAATTGATTTGCTAATTCACTCTTATAAACGAAGAAAAAATAAAAAGGTTGTAATTGGGGCAAAAAAAAATTAGCAAATGACTCATTTGCTAATTGGCTAATTGGCTAATCGACTTATTTGCTAATCACTTCGTAGTCGTAACCTTTAACGGTAAAAGGCATACCTGCACCGAGATTGACTTCTCTGACTTGATTATCAGCAAAGCGTATGTAGCACTTGTCGGTAGTAGCATTAAAGTAGATACGGGCATCGTCTTTGCCGCGTACTTCTACAAACTGATAACCTACCCATATATCGCCTTTGGGGGCAAATACCGATAGCTTTTCAGTAAACGTCTGTTTCGTTTCCGAAGGGTATATTTCTATATAAATAGGTTTTTCAAGCAAGGGGGTAAAAATGTGTTTGTCTTTTTCTTTTTTGTACTGATAGACCACTACCCGCACTGTTACTAAGTAGAAAGACGATTTACTTACTTCAAGGTTAAACTCGGTCAGCTGGGCGTCTTTCTTTAGGGTGATAAAATCGCCTAACTCGCTATTAAGTCCTTTACTACCATAAGGCGAAAAATACTCGTTCATACCGCCGTAAAGGTCTATAGGCATCGATGTACCTTTGTCTTTTATGTTGCGAATACGCGGTTTTTTAACCTTTAGGGTGGTGGTCGGCAGCTGTATGTTAGCTTCTTTCAGCACTACTTGCTGTTTGATATCCTTATAGGCTACTACCTTGTGTTTGTAGCTGATATGCGAAAAGTAGATGCTATCAGTAGGGGCAGCGCGTAGCTTATCTAAAGAGAAGTTGCCGTTTTCATCGCTGATAATGCCTTTGTTAGTACCTACAACCCCGATATTAACGTATTCTATAGGGGTGTGATGCTCCGATACCACACGCTGCTGCGCCCCTATCGGCAGCACAACAGTTATAAAGAAAATTAAAAATATATGTTTCATTTTGTTATTAGTCGTTAGTAATTAGTCGTTAGTCGCTAGTCTCTAGCTATTAGTCATTAGTCTCTAGTTATTAATCATTAGTCAGTCACTTTCTAACGACTAGCGACTAAACACTAGCGACTAAACACCAACGACTAACGACTAAACACTAGCGACTATTTTACTATTTGAATCCCTACAGTGAAAGCGCCGTCATTTCCGTTTTTAAAAAGAGGCGAAAGCTGGTAGCGGAAGTAAAACGAGTAGATTTTATTATAACCTACAGAAGCTGAAAGACCATAAATCCAAGGGTTGATATTCAGGTCGGTACGCATTACGCTGCGATAGCGAATGTCATTAGCTTTATACAGCATTTTCTGATTGCTATCAAGCAAGTAACCTGCGTATAGCCCTATACTACCTCTAAAAAATCGCTCTTTCGAGAAATGAAACCCTTTCTTATTGGCAGTCTTAGGTTCGCTATCCCAGTACAGGTCTAACGGCAACATAAGGTATTGAGTGCGCAACAACAGCTTCGAGGTCTCACTGGGGAAAGGCGTAAGGGTAGGCTTCCCCTCATTAAGCACGTAGTACTGATTGTCTTTCATTCGCAACTTATGGTGCACCCACGAAAG
>ERZ772979.859-NODE-859-length-19586-cov-6.628386_pt1 | contig 19586 bp, 17 predicted proteins | sample MGYA00511130_ERZ772979 | MGnify/ENA primary metagenome ERZ772979 (study PRJEB29015, sample SAMEA2738103) | human oral metagenome | biome: human oral; feature: human-associated habitat; material: saliva | place: China | collected 2186 ... | reverse complement strand
GAAGACCAAAGAGAGCACCGTGCTCTTTTGTATTTGGATCAAAGTACCATGTCTTACCATTTGGTGTATTAAACCAACCAGAAACAAGAGCACCATTAGATTGAGCCCAAGCCCAGACATTATTAGGCATCTCTACCCAGTCATTAACCTTCATACCGTTATTAGCATCAACGTAGTATGAGCCGCTAGCTGTGGTAACAAGTCCTGTCTTCATCAGTGGATACTCAGCATTTTCATCAAAGTAGAACCACTTGCCATTAGACATGTACTTCCAGCCAGAATAAAGCGTACCGTCATCATTGAGCCAGATCCAATCGCCATTAGCAAGATTGACCCAACCGCCATAAATCAGTCCACGATTCTGATCAATGTAGTACTTCTTGTATCCATCAGTCATAAGACCAAAAGTGGCATGGTAATTGTTGTTAGCATCAAAATAGAACCACTTGCCGTTAGGCATGTGTTTCCAACCGGCATGCAGTGAACCATTTTCTGTTGCCCAAGACCAAGAATCATCAGCCTGGTGAACCCAGGTATTCTTTGCCATTCCATTAATCTCGTCAAAGTAATAAGACTTACCCGAAATGGTTTTTTGACCAAGAACAGCAGCGTTATGAGGTGCAGCTGCGTCAAAATACCAAACTTTACCATTTGGCGTGGTAAACCAACCAGAAACAGCAACTCCCCTAGCATCAAAATAATGCCAGCCATCATCGTCTTTGAGCCATCTACTTACGTAAGCAGTACCGTTATCGTCGGAATACATCCATCCTTCAGCGGCTCTACGCCAGCCATAGGACTCTTTAATCTTAGCGTCATAGTTTGTCTGACGGGTTATCTCTTGGCCATCAGAAGACCTTGCAGTGATGTACAAAGTGTAACGACCGCTTGCAGGAAGCGTAAAAGTAGACGAAGTTGCCGTAGTGTTAGATGCGACCGTCACCTTAGTTCCGTCTGGACCAGCGTAGCTGTAAGTAAATGTTGCGTCAGAAACTACACCGGTAAGAACTGGCTTTAGAGTGATGTCACTATCCTTTTGAGCTACTGAAACACTGCTCATGCTCCACCAGGTATCAGAGCTGTACATTTCCCAAATTGCCCATGCATCTGCCCAGCCAATGTAGTCAACCTTAGAATTATCACCAAGGTCTTTAAACTCAGCAGCATGTGCTGGATTAGAGATGAATTGATGCTCAATAATTACGCCAAGAATTCCCTTTTGACGAGCATAGCGGACAATACCGTAATAATCGGACTCATCGCCATTCTCGTAATAGTCTGTACCGTCTTTATCGTTGTAGCCACGCTCAGTAGCGCCATCACCTCGGGTGACAATACCCGCTTTTTCTCTCAAGTAATAGTTAATCTTGCCAGCAAGTGCCTGGCCAGCAACATAAAGATCATGGTTATAGCTAACGTCATGAGGAACTAAGACCTCTGAGCCCGTTGCAGATGCAGGGCCGGCATTGTAGTGAAGCGAGATGATGGCACAAGCGTTTGCATCAACGGCACGCTGAACGCGTGTTTTGAGCGAAGGGTCTTCATGCTCTCCACGAACCACTACAACGGGAACTCCCCACTGCTCAAGATATTTCTTAACGTACATAGCTGTAGCCCAGGCAATATCGCCTTCTTTTAAACCGTAGTACATTGCGCCTGGGTCTCGACCATCTGTACCATCACTGTGGCCAGGATCTAGCGCAATTGGTCTTCCTGTTGCACGAGAAAGCGCAACAGCATCACTCAGAGACTGGCTCTGAATTATGTTGCCTTGGGCATCCATAGTTGTGTAGGTAGTTGCATATGCGTTTTGAACTGTTGTTACAAACAATGCTGCAACAAAGAACAAAACAGCAAGCAATTTACCGCGAGTATTAAATAAGCTCCGTTTCATGCGGTCCTCCGAAAAGTATTGGTTTACTCCTCTTCACACTTGTTAAAAGTTTACACTAGACTGACACGTCAACAATAAAAAACACAAGCTCACCGCAACTTGATTGGAACTCTGTGATTTTCTCGACACTTGAAGATATTCTTGCAATAGATTTTGAAGCAGCTATTTTTGATTTTGACGGCACCATTGCCCACACGCATCACATCTGGAAGCTTGTTGACCAGGAGTTTTTTGAGTCGCGAGGAATCCCTTACACCCCAGAAATTGGCAAGATTCTCTCCCCGCTTGGATTTGAAAAAGGCGCAGAATGGGCAATTGCCACCTATGGACTAAGGGAAAATCCTGAGGAAATCGTCACAGAGTGGAAAGAGCTAAGCAAAAGTTTCTTTGTGAACTCGGTGCAACTCCGTCCTGGTGTTGTTGATTTTGTCAGCAAGTTAAAAGAAAGAAATATCTCTACAGCGCTGGCCACCGTTAACGAGCCAGAGCTGCTTGGCATGCTGGAACCTCGTTTAAACTTATCCGCACTTTTTAATACTCAGATATTTGCAGCAGATGTTGGATCTGCAAAAGATGAACCGTATCTGTATCTTGAGGTACTTAAACGCCTTAATACTCCAGCGGAGAAAACAATTCTGTTTGAAGACATTCCTCTGGCTCTTCAGACAGGAAATTCTGTTGGTCTTATTACCTGCGCTGTTAATTGTGATGATGAACATCAAGACATCGAGAAACTCTCTGAACTTGCTAACTTTACCATTAAGCACTGGTATTAAAGTTCCTAGGTAGCGCCACTATAAAAATGTCGGTGTAACAAAAAAGGAGACCCGAAGGTCTCCTTTTGATGGTAGTGTTCGCAAGGACTAGATCTTGTGGACGCTAGAAGCCTGGAGCTTACCGTTCTGGCCGGTGGTAATCTCAAACTCGACAGGCTGACCCTCGTCGAGAGTCTTGAAACCGTCCATCTGAATCTCGGAGAAGTGTACGAACAGATCGTCGCCATCCTCACGAGAGATGAAGCCGTAACCCTTGTCTGGATTAAACCACTTTACAGTACCCTGAGCCATTTCGTGCCTTTCTTTCTTAGCCCCGCAGGGCAAAACTGCGCCTGTGGAGCGCGATACCGTGACGTTTCGCCACGTGAAATATAATAACCTTAATCAACAACTTATGTGGCGAGAAACCACTCATGGAGATTTTCACACCATCTACCGGAAGAGCCACAGGTAATCAAGCTGTTTTCCAGCATTTATTTATGGATATATCTGCTATTAAACGATTTTTATCTCATTAGTTGAGCATTTTTTCATAGAAGATAGAGAATTTGTATCGGATTAATTTACGGGAACAATAACAGACACATCAAACTATTATTTATATAGAAAGTTATCCCTTCAAAAAAGGATATGCAAATGAAAAAGAAGACATGTTTGTCCAGCAGGCCTTCAATGCAAAAACTTATTGCAGTTGCTTCGCTAAGCGCAGCTCTGCTTTGTGGCTTCCATGCTGCTCCCGCTTTTGCAGAGACTACTGATACATCCGCAGTAAATGTCCCTGCTGTAACAACTGAAACTACTGCAACATCTGAAAATACTTCTCCTACAGCACCTGAAAACTCTCAGCCTACCTCGCCTGCAACGCCAACAACAACTCCAACAACAGACCAGACACCTGCTGTTCCAACAGAGAATACTTCGCCAACCCCTTAGTCTTCTGGATGGAGACAAGAAAACGGCCAATTCCACTATTACAAAGAAGATGGAACACTTGTCACAAGCCAGTGGATTAAAGATGATTCTGGTTGGCACTATGTAGATGCTAGCGGTAATGCAGCCAAGGGTTGGTACACAACGCCTAATGGTAAAACTTGGTATTTTGATCCTTCTCAGGATGCTTACCCAGCATTTGTAGGTGCTCACCTCATCGATGGAAAGGCATACTTCTTTGATGAGGGTTATGGTCTTGTCACCAAAGGATGGGTTCATCATTAGGATGGTACATGGTCTTATATTGACACAAATGGTTCTTTCCACTCCGATTGGAAGCAGTTGCCAAACGGAAAGTGGTTCTACTTTGATACTGAAGATCCCTTCCATCGGATGAAGGTTGGAGTTGTTCAACTCTCTAGCGGAACTTTCTATGTAGATGAGAGCGCCGGAATGACCTCTAATGGTTGGGTGCGCCTTCCAAGTGGAAGCTGGGCTTGGGCTCAATCAAGCGGAGCTTTTGCGTCTGGCTGGTTTAATACTCCAAATGGTAAGACTTGGTATTTTGACTCCACAAAACTAGGTAATCCCGCTTACGTTGGCGAGCATTCCATTAACGGCAAGGACTATTACTTTGATGAGGGTTATGGTCTTATCCGTAATTCCTGGGTAACCCTTACCAATGGTATTAAGCGCTGGGCTGGTCCAGATGGAGTACTGACTGGACGTCTTTCTCCTGATGGAATCTTTACTGCTGATAACGGCACTCAGCCTACAGGTACCGTAAAGTTTCCTGGACTTACTCTTCACATTGGCTCAGACCATAAGGTAAAAACTGGCTGGGTAAAAGAAAACGGCAAGGACTATTACTATCTCAATGATGGCTCAGCCGCCTCTGATTGGGTCAATATCCAAGGAACTTATTATTACTTCAACGCAAACGGTGAGAAACAAACCGGCTGGGTTCACCTCAAAAGTGGCTGGTATTACCTGGACGCTGACGGCAAAATGAGAACCGGTTGGATTAAAGATAATGGCAAAGACTATTATCTTGATTCCAATGGAACTATGGTAACTGGATACACTACCTGGGGCGGCAAACTCTATTGGGCTGGTGCAGACGGCGCCATGGAGGAGCAGCCTTGTTACTACCCTGATATGTATCGCTATGCTCAGAACTATTACAGTGCTACTAACTGGCTCATTCAGATTGATACTACCGGCAATCGTTTTGTAGTATACAGAGGTTCACACGGCAACTGGGTTGTCTGGTACGAATGGCAGTGCACCACAGGAGCACCAGGTATGTGGACTCCTCATGGACAATTTACCGTAGGTAACAAGGGTCTCTACTTTGGCTCTGGTTTTAGATGCTGGTACTACACAACCATCTCTGGTGAGTATCTCATCCACTCCATCCTCTATCATGCAGACGGCTACACCGTTCGTGACGGCAGACTAGGATATAACGGCTCCCATGGTTGTGTCCGTCTTGCAACAGAGAATGCTAAGTGGGTATATGACAACATCCCTTATGGAACCAAGATTGTCATTTGGTAACCCAGCTAGTTACATCACTCTATAGCAATAAACCCCAGTTCACTTCGAACTGGGGTTTATTTGTTTTCTTTTAGTGCATGCTTACGCAAAATACTTTGCTTCAAAATCCTTAAATTGCTCTGGAGTAGCGTTTTGATCTACCGAGAAGGACTGTGCAACCGCTACGGCCTGCTGTCTTCTGAGACCAGCCTTATCCTCGTCTCCTAATTGCTCATAAACGTGAGAGAGCCTGTCGAGGGCATACACCACATACTCTGCAACTGAATCAGCTACGCCGGAGAGCAACATCATAGTTACAAGAGAGTCTGGCGAAAGCGCAAGAGCAGTCTCTGGGCTCAAATCAATGAGCTCTGCAACAGCTGCCTCTACCCCATCGAGTGACTCTTCAGTTTGAGTCTCTAAAGCATTTCCCAAACCTGCTGTGACCGTTGAAGTAAAGTCATCGATTACTTCCAAAATGTAATCTCGTTGAAGCATTTTGTTCCAATCTACTAGTTAGTAGGAACAGGAATACGTAAGTGATCAAATGCAGCATGCGTTGCCTGTCTACCTTGAGGAGTTCTAATGATAAGCCCTTGCTGCAAAAGATACGGCTCATAAACATCTTCAAGTGTAGACGGATCCTCTGAGACTGCACTTGCAATGGTTGTGAGACCAACGGGGCGTCCTCTGAACGTCTCACAAAGCGCACGTAAAACACGCACGTCCATTACATCTAGACCAAGCTCATCAATCTCAAAGAATGAAAGGGCTTCTGAGGCTACCTGCCAGGTAATAGTACCTTCGGCTTTAACTTGTGCGTAATCTCGTACGCGTTTTAACAGACGGTTTGCTAAACGCGGTGTACCTCTTGATCGAGAAGCAATTTCTGCAGCACCCTGCTCATCAACTTCTACATCAAGAATGTTTGCCGAGCGCATGACAATAGTCTGAAGCTCAGGAACAGTGTAGTAGTCAAGGCGATACGAAATACCAAAACGATCGCGCAAAGGACCAGTCAAAAGTCCGGTTCTTGTTGTTGCAGCCACAAGGGTAAAGCGTGGAATATCAAGCCTGATTGACCTTGCCGCAGGACCTTTGCCAATAACAATATCTAAGAAGAAGTCTTCCATTGCTGGATACAGAATTTCTTCAACCTGGTGATTAAGCCTGTGAATCTCATCCACAAAGAGGATATCTCCCTCTTCAAGATTGGTGAGAATTGCTGCTAAATCTCCTGCTCGCTCAATTGCGGGACCAGAGGTTGTATGAAGCTTTGAGCCCATTTCTCCTGCTAAAACACCAGCAAGTGTTGTTTTACCAAGGCCTGGAGGCCCAGAAAATATAACGTGATCAAGCGGCTCATTACGACTTTTTGCAGCCTCAATAAGAACACGGAGATTTGATTTAACACGTTCCTGACCAAGATACTCATCAAGAGTTTTTGGTCGCAAGTTTCTATCTTGCTCCAGATCTTCTGCCTGAAGTCCACTAGAAACTACACGTTGAGAAGTGTGTCCTGGAAATGGAGCTGGAGTAGACGACGACTCAAATAAGTTATCTGCATCTGCTTCCCACATTAATTACCACTTCCCAAACGCCTTAGTGCATATCCAATAGCAGCTTCAATTGTAATAGCACCAGCCTCTTCATACCCCTCAAGAGCAAGCGTTGCTTCCTGAGAAGTAAAGCCCATTCCAAGAAGAGCCTCAATAGCCTCTGATTCTACAGAGGTTACAGCAGGTTTTGGAATAGCAGCAAAGTCTGCAGGAGACGTAAGACCAACAAGCTGCTTAAGCTCTGCATCTTTTGCGAACACATCAGAAAGTTCAATTACTAAGCGCTCTGCCTTCTTTTTACCAAGGCCAGAAACGCTCTTAAGACGATTTCCGTCATTGGTAGCCACAATTACTGCAAGTTGCTGTGGCGTAAACGTAGAAAGCACGGAAAGAGCCAATTTAGGACCTACTCCAGAAATTGCACGCAAGCGATCAAAGAGCGCACGCTCTTCTCGCGAAGCAAATCCAAAGAGTTCCATTGAATCTTCTCTGACCACCATACGAGTTAAAACGGTGACGCCTGCTTCACCCGCTTGTGGAAGCGCAGCAGCTGTTGAAGCTGATATACCTAGCTCATACCCAACGCCATTAACGTCGAGAACAGCAACTGAAGGAGTAACGGATACAAGTGTGCCCGTAAGTTGGACAATCATAGTTGTATTCTTCCCTTTCCAAGCGAGGTGGTTCTTACAAGATTAGCGTGACAAACTGCAGCAGCTAAAGCGTCAGCCGCGTGATCTGGATGAGGCTGATGGTCCAAGCACAATATGTTTTGAACCATATACATAACCTGCTGTTTATCAGCAGCTCCTGTACCAACAACAGCCTGCTTTATCTGCATTGGAGTATATTCTCCAACCGTAAGACCTGCTTTAGAACAAGCGACAATAGCGGCACCGCGAGCATGTGCAGTAGGAATAGCAGATTTAACGTTTTGTCCAAAGTAAATGCTCTCAATAGAAAGAGCTTCTGGTGAAAACTTATCTATAACCTCAACAATCTGGTTATAGATTCTTCCCAAGCGCATATCTATTGGTTCATCTGCGGTTGTAGTTATGCATCCATAGGCGCGTGCACGGCATTCAGAACCCCTAGTCTCTACAATTCCCCATCCAGTGTGAGCAAGACCAGGGTCTATTCCAAGAATTACCATTGCACCTCCTAATATAGAACGTTCGTTCTATATTATCACAGAGTATGCGCAAACGATGCAACTAATTTTCTGAGAAAGGGCCTCTCCACATTTTGGGGTCAACCATGCCAATTTGTGCATCAGATTCTTGTGCCAGCTCTTTTAAAAGCTCCAGCATATCCTTAAAGCCCTCCTGAGCCTCCGCTGGATCAACTGACAACTCAGGCAGATGCATAGAAGCTCCCTGAATTTCTCGCAAAGAATTTCGCAAGGACTCTACCAGATCAGATTCGGAAGCTTTTGTATCTCTAATTCTGTCTTGCCAGACTGATGCGTGTGGAATTTGAGCGTTTGTGAGACTCTTTGAAGACATTTCCAGAACCTCAGTGGTATTTCTGCGGTCTTTTTGGCGGGCGTGGAGCATAGAAATAATTGCTTTGACCTCGTCAACCTTTCCCATTTCTTCCACAATGGCAGAAATGCTCTTATTCCACTCAAGATAGCTGGTAAGCACGTAATCAACAAACTCGATGCGTTCTTGAGGAGTTGGCGCAACGTTTTCTAGGCCATCAGTTACAACCTCAGAGATATTCTCGAGAACTGCATGGTCAATAGCTGGCGAGAAGGTATTTCTAACTCTTGCAAGGTCAACGATATCTGCGTGGTACATATCTCCCAGTGGCCACAGAGAGTGTGCGCTAGAAATCTCTGTTCCCTTGAGCGCAAGAATGGTTTTATCGGCAGTCTCAAGCGTTAAATAATTGTGCTGGTCAGCGTATGCATAGCCGTATGCACTCACCAATTTTGTATCGGTCAATGTCGAGAAAACCGTGCTATCCACAGCAACTTTATTAACTCGAAGTCTTGCGGTAAGCAACTCTGCAGCACTTGTTGCTCGTGAATCTGTATTTGGAAGCAGCAGTACGTGGACGCGCATAGGACCTAAAGCGTCTGAAGCAAGCGCCATAGTAACAAGAGAATTGAGCGAGCCATCAACTGCAATAAACACGCCGTCAAAGCCAGATTTTACCGTGTAGTCTCGCACTCCTGTAGCCAATACGCCCCAGGTAGTAAGCGCGCTGTTATAGACACCCGCAGTATCTTCTCTATCAAAGTTTTCGATAGTATCTTGATCAACATCGCAGACAACCATATCTTCTGAGAAAGACGCTGCTTGTTTGACCAAATCTCCTGAAGGAGACAAGAAGAAGCTTGAACCACAAAACACCTGGTTACCATAGGCGCCAACAGCGTTTGCAGCGATAAGCCAGCTATCAAACTCCTCGACATCTCCCAGATAGCGGCTTTCTGCCACCGCCATGCCCATGGCGGACGACGAATCATCAACAGCAAAGCCAAAATACGGCAAGTAAATGACAGCATCTAACGAGTCGTCAACATCTTGCCACGCGTCAAGATCGTCGTAGGTAAAAGCAACACCAAACGTAAGGCCGCCTGCTTCAAATTTTGCGAGCTCAAAGGTATTCTCGCCAGATGTTTGTGCAGAGCTAGCAGAACGAGCAAGAGCGCTCATGTGCGCTATCTGGGCAGTCAATTTTAGCGGGGTTACGGCTCCGTTTCTAACGAGAAGAGCCTCGCTAGCTGCACTTCCATCAAACTCTGTTACAACAGGAATAAGGGCCGCAATTGGAAGCTTTTCTGAAAGCGAATTGATAATCTCCGAGAGGTCTGCAAAAAGCCCTTCTATGTCAGCCTCTGGCACGCTTAGCAGCCCTGTAAGAGTTGGCGCAGGATAAATGACTAGCTCAGCACCTTGCTGTTGAGCTCTCTGAGCATATTCCAGCATGGTCTGAGCGGTAAACTCGAAGTCTCCGGCCTGAGTATTCATTTGTGCAACTGCTATGCGCATACCATTCCTATCATAAAGTGCTTAATTTGTTTTTACCCAAAAACAAACAGGTGTAGTAAGAAAAAACGGAGCCGCAGGTAGCAGCTCCGTTTGACCTTATTAAGCTAGTGCTTATTGTTGAGTCAATAGACTTAGAGGGAAACCTTCCAAAGACCGTGAAGGTTGCAGTACTCATAAGCCTCTGCCTCAACACCCTCCTCAAGAGTGAAGGTAGCAACTGGCTCCTGGCCAGGCTTAAGCTGTGCAAACTGAGCGCCGTTCTCAGAAACAAGAGCGATGAACTCAATGTAGTGCTCTTCGAGCATTGGATGAGCAACCTCACCAACACGGACGGTAACGGTGTTGCCCTCGCGAGTAACAAATGGAACGTGCTTCTCAGCTGCACCGTCAGTAACGCCAGCCTGGAGAAGCTCAAGGTCTGCTGCCTCTACGTTGCCTGCGACACCGTAAACAACAGCGCCTGTCTCCTTGTTGCGATAAAACTTTGCGTCGATCATTTTTTCTCCTCTCACGACATCCAAAGATGTCAGAATTTCTTAGCAAGTGCTACTTAAATAGTAACAGTTATTACTTAAGAGTAACCTGCAAATTTAGAATCGACAAAATCTAAACAATCTGTGCGTATCCGCTTTGACCAATAAAATCTTTAAGCTCGGTCAAAAGAACCATGCTACGTCCATCAATCCTGGTAGGAATTTCCATGCGCATAACATCGCCCATGTCTGTTTCTACCCTAATCTCAATACAGTCCATGCCGGGATAGCGCGAGAAGATCTGTCCAAGTGTCTCGATAGCCTGTCTTTGAAGTTGAGAAGCAGGCATATGAATAACGAGTGTCTTTGGTGTGTTGTTAGCACTGTTAAGCTCAATAGGATTAACTTCTTGAGCAATAACCTGGTCTCCTCTATCAGAGCGCTCAAGCTTTCCAAGAACAGAAATGAAGATGTCACTCTGGCTCTCGCCAGTCTCTGGGTCAACATCTCCAGCAAGAAGTCTTGCAGCCTTCTTGTAGAGCTTAGGGAACATGACAATAGTGACGCTACCCTCCATGTCTTCAAGCGTAACAATTGCCATTGGATCGCCGTTTTTAGTAGTGCGCTTCATAACATTAGTAACCATGCCCGCAAAGCGAATAGGTTTACCTTCTGGAACTTTGAACTGCTGAGACATAGCACCGTTAGGAAGCTGAACCTCTACATTCTCTTCAATTTCTGCAAGGGCATAATCTCTGCTCTTAGCGAGGGCGTACTCGTATGGACGAAGTGGATGATCAGAGACATAAATGCCTAAGACCTCGTACTCTTTAGTAAGCTTGAAACGCCTATCCCACTCAACCCCATCTGGCTCTGGGACACTATCACTAAAGCCAGAACCCTCTACCTCTGCAAACATATCAAACATAGAGAACTGGCCAACAGCCTTATCTTTTTGACGCTTAGTAGCAGCATCAATGATGTTTTGTGGGTTGTTCTTATCCACAAAACTCATCATCTGCATACGGGTATAGCCTGTTGAGTCAAAAGCTCCTGCCTTGATAAGAGCTTCAACAACATTGCGCTTTGCCTGGCTCGCATCAACACGATCGACAAAATCGTGGATATTGGCAAAAGGACCGCCTTTTTGGCGCTCAAGCATAATAGCTTCACCAACGCCAGCTCCTACGCCGCGAATTCCCGCAAAGCCAAAACGAATACCCTCTTTAGTGGCCGTAAAGTCTTTACCAGACTCGTTAATATCTGGTGGAAGAATCTTGATGCCCTCATGACGGCAAGCGCTTACATAGTGAACAATCTTATCCGTCTTGCCCATGTATGAGGTAAGAACTGCTGCCATAAATTCATGTGGATAATGCGCTTTAATCCATGCGGTCTGCATAACAAGAATGGCATAGCCAGCAGAGTGAGATTTGTTAAATGCATACGATGCGAACTCAAGAACATCGTCCCAAATGCTTTCTGCAACCGAGCGATCAAATCCGTTACGAACTGCGCCGTTTTTCCAGTGAGCCTCCATGGTCTCATCAGTACCGTCATCCCAGTGCTGGACAACCTCCTGCATAAGTTTGATCTTCTTTTTTGCTACTGCTTTTCTTACCTTGTCAGACTCGCCTGCGGTAAAACCAGACATCTTCATAGAAATCTGCATAACCTGCTCTTGATAGACCATGGTTCCGTAGGTCTCTTCCAAGATGTCATGAAGACGTGGATCGTAATCTTTGACTTCTTCTCTACCGTTCATACGATTGATATAGCTGGTAACCATACCTGCGTTAAGAGGACCAGGACGATACAGAGCGATAAGTGCGACGATGTGCTTATACTCTGTTGGCCTCATGCCCTTAATGGTTGCAGTCATACCTGCAGACTCAACCTGGAAAACACCAGCAGTTCTGCCTTCTCTCAGAAGTCTATAAATCTCTGGGTCTGTAAACGGAATGTTATCTACATCGATATCAATACCGTAGTTATCCTTCACATTTTTGATTGCACGAGAAATAACCGTTAGAGTTCTTAGCCCCAAGAAGTCCATCTTGAGAAGACCCATATCTGCAACAGAATGGCCCTCGTACTGGGTAATCTCTACGCCACCCTTGGTATCTACCTTGGTAGGAACGTGGTCATTAACAGGCGTAGGAGCAATCAAAACTGCACAAGCATGCACACCCTCACCACGATGCAAGCCCTCAATAGACAGAGCTGCATCAATAATTCTTCTCGCATCAGGGTCATTCTCGTACGCATCTTCAAAATCAGCGGAATACTGATCGGCACCCTTTTGACCTTCTTGAGCCTTATGAAGAACAAATTTTAGGTGAGCGTTAGGATCTCCTGGAATCATCTTAGACAGACGCTGTCCCATATAAACGGGATAACCCAAAACACGACACGCGTCATTTATTGCCTGTTTAGCCTTGATGGTTGAATACGTAATAACGTGAGAAACACGCTCAGATCCATAAATCTGACGGACGTGCTCAACAACCTCAAGACGACGCTCATCGTCGAAGTCCATATCAATATCTGGCATCTCAGAGCGCTGTGGAGACAAGAACCTCTCAAACATGAGGCCATTCTCAAGAGGGTCAAACGAGGTAATGTCCATAGCGTATGCAACAATAGCGCCTGCTGCAGAACCACGACCAGGACCTACACCAATGCCATTCTCTTTTGCCCAGCGAACATACTCCTGAACAATTAAGAAGTAATCTGCAAAGCCCTTTTTGCAGATGATGTCATATTCATACTCAAAACGGTCTTTAACGTTAATCTCGTTGATGACAACGTTTTGCCAATCATCTCCATAACGTCTTGCAAGACCAAGCTCACACTCTTTTCTAAAGCGCTCCTCTGAGGTCTCCCCCTCTGCCAAGTCTGGGAACTTTGGCAGGTACATATGGGTCCAATCCAGCTCATAATTGCACTTATTTGCAACCTCAATGGTGTTCTCGATAGCCTCTGGACACCACGAGAAAATCTGGCGCATTTCTTGCTCACTCTTAAGATAGAACTCGCTGCCTGTCATGCGCTTGCGGTTCTCATCATCAACACGAGCGCCTGAACCAATGCAGGAAGCAATATCTTGAACGCTTGCATCCTCTTTAGTGAGATAGTGGTTATCGTTGGTAGCAACTACCTTAATACCAAGGTCATGACCCATCTTTACAATGCGTTCTGCAAGAGTTCTATCGGTATATCCACCCCAGCTTGGATCAGATAAACCGTGATCTTGAATCTCTAGGTAGAAATCATCTCCAAAGATATCTTGATAGATTTTTGCCCAACGCTCCGCTTCTTCTGGACGGCCTTCAAACAACATGCGAGGAATGATGCCAGAAACACAAGCTGAAGTGCAGATAATGCCCTCGTGGTAACGCTTGAGCATCTCAAGCGTAGTACGTGGTTTGTAATAGAACATCTCTTTTGAACCAGCCTCTGACATCATCTTCATTAAGTTGACATAGCCGGTCTCATTTTTAGCAAGCAGGATGAGGTGATATCGCACCTGCTTAGTGCCCTTCTCAATACAATCATCAAGAATGAAATAAGCTTCACAGCCAAATATTGGCTTGATAAGTGGAGAAGGTTTGTTGGCTTTTACCGCCTCAATGTCATGCGTTTGATTCCAAATTTGAACGTCAGAAGCCCACTGAGCATGAACCTTATCATGCTCACCAGCATTGGGATCATCTGTAGGAGGCTCTTCTAGATCCCAACCCTTTTCAAAACATTCCACATCGTGGCACCACTGTCCAAAATCTTTAAGTGCCTCATTGTACTTACGGCACGCAAGGTCAAAATCTGGAATACCAAAGAGATAACCATGATCAGTTAAAGCAAGCGCTGGCATGCCAAACTCTACAGCTTTACTAACCATGTCTGGGACACGGCTAGCTCCATCAAGAATGGAAAAATCTGAGTGGTTGTGGAGGTGAACAAATGCCATCTTTTTCTACGCTCTTCTCTTTGTGCTTCAAAATTTGTTCTTTTACCAAGGGTTCTTAATTTCTTTGTATAGTGTAGCCGATTCGCCAGACAATAACTACTAATACAAACATATGTTCTATATGCAGATATTTCTTTTACCGCTGGTAAATTGGATAAAAATATTTTCTCGCCAAATTAATGACGTCACAAAATCTCTCTGAATTTACAAAAACCGTTTGATCAAAAAACTTCTCAAAATAAAAGTTTCAAACTGGTAACTCTTAGACTAGGGACCTCTTAATTGGGAATATAGTTTTTGTATTACCTATTCCAGTTAAGGAGATCATATGGATGAGATGAAAAGCATTTCCTTTGACGACATTGCAGCGGCTCAGAAGAACTTTGAGTCCGACCGCGCTCATACTGTAGCTAAAAATGCTGCTACCAGCGCTGGTGTTAGAAAAGCAGCTCGCGTACCAGAAGGCGTTGCCCTTAATCCTCTTACTTTTGATGTTGAGGTAAAGCAGGGTGAGCGTACCAACCAGCAGCGCTCTGGCCGTTGCTGGATGTTTGCTTCCCTCAATACGTTTAGATATCGCATCATCAAGAAATACAACCTCTCCACATTTGAGCTTTCTCAGGCATATCCTCTGTTCTGGGACAAGATGGAGAAGTCCAACTGGTTCCTTGAGAACATTCTGGATACCCTTGATGAGCCTTTGAACGGCCGTCTTGTTTCCTTCCTGCTTACCGACCCAATTGGTGATGGTGGCCAGTGGGATATGTTCAAGAGCCTTGTAAAGAAGTACGGCGTTGTGCCAAAGAGCGCTATGCCAGAGACTGCTAACTCTTGCAACACCCACGAGATGGACACCTACCTTACCCGTTATCTTCGTAGTGCTGCAAAGCGCCTTCGTGAGACTGCAACAGCTGGTGAATCCCTTGAGTCTCTGCGTGAGATGAAGAAAGAGATGATGGAGGACGTCTATACCCTGCTGGTAACCTGCCTGGGTCAGCCTCCTGTATCTTTTGAGGCACGCCTGCGCGATAAGGACGATAACCTCGTTCTTTCTGGCACCTTTACTCCTCAGGAGTTCTTTGCTGAGACTGTTGATATGAACCTTGATGATTACATCTCAATCATCTCTGCTCCAACCGCTGATAAGCCTTTCAACCACACCTACACCGTTTCCCGCTTGGGCAACGTTGTTGAGGGTGGCGGCGTTCGTTACCTCAACCTTGAGATTCCAGAGCTCAAGCGCCTCGCTGTAGCTCAGCTTAAGGACAACCTGCCCGTCTGGTTTGGTTGCGACGTTGCTCAGTCCTACCTTCGTGAAGAGGGCATCATGGATACCCGCGCACTTGACGTTGACGGCCTCTTTGGCTTCCCTGTTGAGGGCGCACTTGACCGTGCTGAGCGCCTTGACTACGGCGAGTCTCTGATGACTCACGCAATGGTTCTTGAGGGTGTTAACTTTGACGCAGAAGGCAACACTACCCTCTGGAAGGTTGAAAACAGCTGGGGTAAAGATCACGGTCGCGATGGCTTTGACACCATCTCCGACCCTTGGTTTGACGAGTACGTCTACCAGATTGTTGTTGACAAGAAGTACCTCACTCCTGAGCAGCTCAAGACCTTTGAGACCGAGGAAGCAACCGTCCTCGAGCCATGGGATCCAATGGGCTCTCTTGCAACGCTTCGCTAAGGCGCAAACCGTCTGGCGAGAAGATCGGTCTTCTCGCCAGGTTTTTCTAAACGCTACAAACAAAAGGAGCCTCAATGGCTGATCAGACCGTAAATCCACAGTGGGCAAACGAGGAAACCGCTGCATTTAGTGCAGACCGCGCTAACCGCGTTGCTCGCAACTCCGTAACCTCTATGGGCGTTTCCGCAGCTGCTCGCGACATCACCACCATGCGCACCTACGCTGACACCTACGGTGTTGCTGTTACAAAGACCGGCGACGTCACCAACCAGCGTCAGAGCGGTCGCTGCTGGATGTTCTCTTCTTTCAATGTGCTTCGCCAGGAGGCAATCAAGAAGCTTGACGTTGATACCTTTGAGTTCAGCCAGGCATATGGCATGTTCTACGACAAGCTTGAGAAGGCAAACTCTGCACTTGAGTACATCATTCAGACTGCTGACCAGCCAACCGATTCTCGTGTTGTCAACACACTTCTGACCGAGGGCATTGGCGATGGCGGCTACTACTCATTTGCTATGAGCTTGGTCGAGAAGTACGGCCTGGTTCCTAAGGATGCTATGCCAGAGACTGCTTGCTCCAAGAACTCCACTCAGATGGATGAGCGCATTGACCGCCTGTTCAGGAAGAGCGCTGGCGAGCTCCGTGCAGCATACGCAGCTGGTAAGTCTCAAGACGAGCTTCGTGCGCTTAAGCAGGAGCAGCTCAAGGGCTTCCACCAGATTCTGTCCGTCTGCCTTGGCGAGCCACCTCTGACCTTTGATTTTGAGTGCAAGGTTGGCAAAAACGCACAGGTAGATAAGGCAAAGCTCTCGCTTGTTGAGCCAAGTAAGGCTTCTGACAACAAGGACAAGAAGGACGGCGAGAAGGACGAGGAGGGCACCCAGATTCTTCGCGACTTTGGCATCACTCCTCTTGAGTTTGCTGAGCGCTATTGTGGCGTTGATCCTCGTGGCTTTGTCCAGCTCATCTCCGTTCCAAGCAAGAAGTACCCTTACGGCAAGGTGTATCACCCAACCTTCATCGATACCGTTTTAGGTGGCATTAAGACTCGCTTCTTAAACGTTGAGCCAGAGGTTCTTGAGGCAGCTACCATTGCTTCTTTGAAGGACGGCAACCCTGTCTGCATGGCCTGCGACGTTATGCAGGAGTTCCCTCGCCACAATGAGGACTTCAACTACGTCCTCTCAACCGACACCATGGATTACAACGGCCTCTTTGGCGTTGATTTTGACATGGATCGTGCCTCAATGATTGAGAACTATGAGACTTCCCTTACCCACGCAATGACCTTCCAGGGCGTTGAGCTTGATAAGGATGGCAAGGCTAAGCAGTGGCGTATTGAGAACAGCTGGGGTAAGGACTCCGGTAAGGACGGCTACCTCATCATGAGCGCAGACTGGTTCCGCCTCTACGGTGGCGAGGCTGATGTTCGTCGTCAGTACGTTCCAGAGGACCTGCTCAAGGTTTGGGACGAGGGCGAAGATGTCCAGATTGATTTCTGGGAGAACCTTGGCTACTCCCTTGGTGGCCGTAATCGCAAGTAAGGTACACGCAACCACAGCTTACGAATACGGATATAAACGTACACAAGGCCGGTACAGAATTTTCTGTGCCGGCCTTGTTGGTGTATACTGAAATAAGAAAAACCTTATCTTATTTTAGGAGGTTTTAATGAAATATTTTTCAAAGGAACGTATAATTTTACGGGTTATTGTTATATTTCTTTTCCTCTTAATCTGGTATTGCGATTCCAGAGGCATGCTTCCAAAAAATGGCTACGCAATCCTTACTGTTCTTTTATTCGGTATTTTTTGGTTTATTGAGGCTAGGTTTATCAAACCCACTAGAACAGATCAAAACGTGCCGCGGAGACCTCGGCTGTAATCTTTCCGGCGCTGAGCTCTGTCAGCGCATCCGTAAATGCCGTTTCTTCTCCGCACCTAAAGTCTATGGCGAGAAAAACGTCCGCTCCAAACTCTGCCGTTATAACCTTGCCGCCGGTATCCGAGACCAGGCGTTGAATCTGCTCATACAGGTTATACGGGGCCGACAACTCCACCCTCACAACCTGCAGCATTTCCTGAACAGCAGAGGCTTCCTCAGCAGCAGCCAAAGCCTCTTGAGTTGCTGCCGTATACGCACGAACAAGTCCGCCAGGACCCAAAAGCGTTCCGCCAAAGTAGCGCGTGACAACGCAGCAGACGTTCTTAAGTCCTGCTCCGCGCAATACCTCCAGCACCGGCATTCCCGCCGTTCTGGAAGGCTCTCCGTCGTCGGAGGCACGCTCTGTTCCGTCCTCCAAGATCCATGCAGGCACGTTATGGCGGGCGTTGTAGTGCTTTGCCCTTACCGTGGCGAGAAACTCTTGCGCTTCTGTCTCTGTCTCTACATGACAAAGCTGGGCTATGAAGCGGCTTTTTCTGTCTTCAAAAAGACCTTCCGCAACAAAGTCCAGCTTGAGTGTCTTGTAGGATGTGTCAGACATGGAACAGCTATAAAGTCGCAGTTATGCGAGTACACAGACCTTCTCGCCAGCAGAAACTGACTGGTCTGCTGCGGCAAAAATCTCTACGTTGCTATACTCGCTAGAATTGGTGATAGCAAGAATAACCACCTCAGGATGACCCGCGTCTTTAACCTTATCCAGGTCAAAGGTCATCAGTGGCTGACCAACCTCAACATGCTGATCCTGCTCGACAAGGGCGGTAAAGCCGTCACCCTTCATCTCAACGGTATCAACGCCCACGTGAATCAAAACCTCTTCGCCAGAATCGGCAGTAATTCCAAAGGCGTGAACAGTTGGAGTAGTTGCGGTAATAGTGCCCGAGACTGGTGCGTACACAACGCCCTCAGAGGGCCAGATACCCAGACCCTGACCAAGCATACCACCTGCAAAAACAGGATCAGGAACGCTCTCTAACGCAACAACCCTTCCGCTTGCTGGTGCATAAATTGTTTTAGCAGTGTAATCAGAAACAACAAGAGCCTCTGGCGCAGCAGCCTTGGAAGATTTCTTGAAAAGATCAAAGAGTCCCACGGTAGTCCTTTCGTATTTAAGCCTATTTATCATAGCAGCATTCAAAGTGACCACCGTTGCTTTTCATGAACACAGCGTGCCAAATTACGTCCTTCTCCGCCTTGCCTTGCTGAACATATGGCGAGAAACCCGCGTCCTCGCAACATCTCATTTACTTGGAGATTGTTTGACTTCGGAGCTTCTAGCCTTATGAACGTGATACAATCGCCCATGCAAAGTGGACCAGACAACCGCGGAGTGCCCGTCCAGCTAATTGGAAAGGTACTATGAGGAAAGTCCGGGCTCCACAGGGCAGGATGCTGGCTAACGGCCAGGCGGGGTGACCCGACGGAAAGTGCCGCAGAAAAGAAGACTCTCACCTGCGCATTCGCGTAAAGAGAAAAGCTGAAACGGTAGTGTAAGAGACTACCAGCATGCTGGCAACAGCGTGGCTTGGTAAACCCCATCCGGAGCAAACGCAAATAGGAGCGCTATGGTGTGGCCCGCACTGCGCTCGGGTTGCGCGCTAGAGACCAGTAGCAATGCTGGTAGTAGATAAATGGTTGTCCGCGACAGAACCCGGCTTATACGTCCACTTTGCCTACTGAATGCAAATCCCCCATGCATTTTCTGCACGGGGGATTATGATTCTGCAGCGTGTTAGCATCGGCTTTTAGGCCTGGCCCACAAAATAGCGCAGCTTTGGTAGGTTCTGCCGAAGAATCGACATGTTCCTAATC
>ERZ772979.858-NODE-858-length-19621-cov-4.864459_pt1 | contig 19621 bp, 19 predicted proteins | sample MGYA00511130_ERZ772979 | MGnify/ENA primary metagenome ERZ772979 (study PRJEB29015, sample SAMEA2738103) | human oral metagenome | biome: human oral; feature: human-associated habitat; material: saliva | place: China | collected 2186 ... | reverse complement strand
ATAGAGGATTTAAACTTGATTTATTAATTATAGTAAAAACAATTATAGTTATTTTTACTAGAAATGGAGCCAGATAATAAAGATTATAAATGAATATAAGGAGAAAAAAATGCATATATTAAATAATAATATTACTAGAATACTTAATTTTATGAAAAAAAAATTATTGGTATTAATGATATTCATATTAAGTGGAGTGGCTGCAGTAAGTGCGTATACTGTTTTTGGTATTACTCCTGTTTATAGTGTATCATCTACATTAATAATGAAAAGTTCTAGTGATAAGAATGACGATTCCAATGCTTTAACATCTATTAATTTATTACAAAGACAAGTGAAAACATATCTAGAAATATCAGAATTACCAAACATTAGAGAAGAAACTAATAAATCACTAGATTTAACTGAAGATGAGATTAAGAATATTAAATCTATAAAGCTTACTAATGATTCAGGTTCACAATTATTAACACTTACAATACGTTCAACTGACAGGGAGTTGGCTGAACGCTATGCAAAACAATACATAGTTGACTATAAATCTTTCGCTGCTGAAAAGATTGGAAGAGATGATTTGTCTATAGTTACTGATGTAGTAGGTAGTCCTAATCCTGTATATCCAAGTTTGTGGAAGAATATGTTTATTTCTTTTATAGTATTTTTATTTATTGGACTTAATATTATATTTGTTCGTTTTATAATGAGTGACTCAATAGATTCATTAGACGATTTGGAAGAATTAGCAGGTGTTTCTGTATTAGGTATGATTCCTACTGTGAAAGAAAAAGAAAGAAGGTAAAATTATGTATATTGAAGTTATTCATAATAGTAAGTCTATTGCTTCAGAATCATATAGAACTCTAAGAAGTAATATACAGTTTTCAAATTTTGGGAAAAATTTGAAAATAATTGTAATAACAAGCGCAAATCCTAATGAAGGTAAAAGTGAAGTTAGTATAAATCTTACTGCTGCTCTTGCTCAACAAGGTAAAAAAGTAATTTTAATTGATGCTGATATGAGAAAACCGACTCAACACAAATTAATAGACAAGAGAAATAATACAGGATTAAGTAAATTAATACTAGGAGAAATAAGTGAGGATGCAGTATGTCATTTAAATGTAAATGATGTGGAATTCGATGTTTTAACATCGGGGCCAGTTCCGCCGAATCCATCAGAAATGTTAGTAAGTTCTACTATGGAAGATATTTTAAATTCTTGTATAGATAATTATGATTATATAATAGTAGATACACCTCCATTATTAGCTGCTACAGATGCTCAGATAATGGCTAGAGTTGCGGATGCAACCTTACTAGTTGTTGATATGCAAATTAGTAAACGAAAACAGATTATAGAAGCAAAAAAAAGATTGAATAATGTTGGAGCTAGACTTTTAGGAGTCGTTGCCAATAAACTAGAATTACATGAAAATAGCTATTACCACTATAATTATAAATAAAATTATTAATAAAAGAAAATAGCTTAGAAAGGAGTAGGAATGTTATTATATATTTTTATTTTTGTATATCTTGTAGTGTTGTCTTCAATACATATGTACTATGAAGAAAAAAAAGATGAAATTAAATTCCTAACAATTCCTACTTTTATTTTGTTTTTAGTATTTGACGGATTTAGAAAATCTAGTGTAGGAGGAGATCTTAGTTTTTATGTAGGTGTATTTAAAGAGAATTCTTTACAAATGCCAGAACTATCAAATATTTTTAATTCAAGATTTGAAATTGGATATATTCTTTTCAATAATTCATTAAGATCAATTACTGATAGCTATACTATATTATTATTTTCTTTTGCTATAATAACATTATTTATTTGGTTTTATGTATTTTGGAATTATTCTAAGAATATTTATATTAGTTTAATGATATATTTTAGTTCTCTTGGGATGTTATTGTATTCTTTCTCTAATATTCGTCAAGGTTTATCAATTTCTATTGGTTTATTAGGATTCCATTATTTTGTAAAAGAAAAGTATATAAAAGGTCTACTGTGTATTTTTATTGCTCCATTGTTCCATATAACAGGAATAATTTGTATATTATTCCTGTTAGTGAGGAAGATTCATTTGAGATTAAAATTTTTTATTGTTGTTATTCTAGGATTAATATTAACATTTCCCTTATTAAAAAATTTTTCAGAAGCATTTGTTAATATATTTCCCCAATATACTTCATATTTAGAATCGTCTTGGTTCGTAGATAGTTATAAACTTGCTCCTGTTATATTGTCTATAGTTTATGTTATATTTTTTGTGATTGGAGAGATAATCTTAAAGGATAGTGAACTAACTGAATCAGAGGAATATATTAGAATATTGTTTTTCTGTTATTTAATATTTACAATCACAACAATGCAAACTAGTCTTTTAAGTAGATTTGCACATTATTTTTCACCATTTGCTGCACTGTACGTTCCTATGTTTATACATAAAGTACCAGATAGAAGAATCAAGTGGGCATTGCTCTATTTAATAATTATAGTGTATTCTGTGTTTTTATTTGTAATAGTATATTATAAGGCAGATTGGTATAATGTTGTTCCGTATCGTTCAGTTATTATAGATTGGTTAGCAGGGAAGGAGATTTAGGATAGATTATGGAGTTTTCAGTTTTAATAACAGTATATGAAAAAGAAAAACCTTATAATTTAAGAAGAAGTTTGTTATCTTCATATAGACAAACTATTAGACCAACAGAAATTGTTTTAGTTTGTGATGGGGAATTAACTCAAGAATTATATGATGAGATAGAACAAATAAAAAGTGAAATTCCAATTTTAAAAGTTTATCAATTACCTAGTAATGTAGGCTCAGGACCAGCATCTTGTTTTGGAGTAAAAAAATGTAATACAGACCTAATTGCAAGAATGGATAGTGATGATTATTCTGAAGAAACACGTTTTGAAAAACAAATTAAAGCCTTTGAAGAAAATCCAAATCTTATAATGGTTGGGACTAATATTTTAGAAAAGAATACAGAGTTTACGGTTTTTAAAACAGTTCCAGAGAAAACAGAAGAAATAAGAGAATATTCTAAGTTTAGAAATCCGTTTAATAATCCTTCAAGTATGATGAAAAAGGAATATATCTTAAAAGTAGGTAATTATAGGAAGTTTAGATACTTAGAAGATTATGATTTAACAATGAGACTTATACACGATAATCCTACAAAAGATTTTCTAAATATTCAAGAGCCTCTAGTAATTATGCAAACAAATAATTCAAGTTATCTTCGTAGAGGAGGATTACTTTATGTGAAAACAGAATTCTTCTTACAAACAGATTTTTATAAACGAGGTTATATATCAAAAGTTGAATTGTGTCGAAATATTTTTATACGTAATATTGTCAGAGTGATGCCTAATTCTATGAGAAAATTAATTTATAAAAAGAAAATGAGAGAAAGTGTAGAGGTGAAGAGTACTATATGAAAAAAGTAATTACATATGGAACATTTGATTTATTACATTATGGTCATATTAACCTACTAAGAAGAGCAAAATCTTTAGGAGATTATCTTATAGTCGGATTATCTACTGATGAATTTAATAATAAAGAAAAAAACAAAGAATGCTACTTTGATTTTGAAAACAGAAAATTACTTTTAGATGCTGTTAGATATGTTGATCTTGTAGTTCCAGAAGAAAATTGGAAACAAAAAATTTCTGATATACAAAAATATAACATCGATGTCTTTGTAATTGGAGATGACTGGAAAGGCAAATTTGATTATTTGAAAGATTTTGGTGTAGAGGTTGTCTATCTTCCCCGAACAAAGGAGATATCTACATCTAAAATAAAAAATGATTTGAATCGCAGGTGATAGAATGAAATATCGTGTTATACACGTGACGGGTGGAGTAAGAAATACTATCAGTGGGGTGCAAAGCTTCATAAAAAATCACATTAAAACAGATGATGAAGAATTTGAATATATGGTTGGTGAATCTAATGGTGATTCTCATTTTCCTTTTAATAAATACTTAGATGAAAAAGGAATTAAAAGAATAGTCTTTCCTTCTTTGAAAGTCTCTAATATGATTCGGTATGGTAGAGAATGTAGAGAGTTTTATGAAAATAATAGGATTGATGTTCTACATGTCCATAATCCTATAACTGCTTTTATTCATAATTATTATGCTAAAAAGAATGGTGTTGGTGTACGTATTTATCATAATCATAGTAGTCAATTTTCAGACACTATTTTAAAAAGTATTCGCAATAGATTTTTAGTTTTCTTAGCTTTAAGAAATGCTACGCATCGTTTATCATGTGGTAATTTAGCGGGAATAAAAATCTTTGGCAATAAAAGTTATCAGATAGTACCAAATGCAATTGATATCAATAAATATAAATTTTCATTAAAGTATAGAAAAGAGATTCGAGAAGAATTTCATATAGAGGAACATCAAAAAGTAGTAGGAATGATTGGTATAATAAATCGATTTAAGAATCAGAACTTTTTGATTGAAATTGCTAAAAAATTACCTGACGTAACCTTCTTGTTTGTTGGAGAAGGTCCGGATCGTATTTTTTTAGAAGCAAATAGTAAAGAATTAATTAATGTTATTTTTACTGGAAAAAGAGAAGATGCATATAAGTTTTATTCGGCTTTTGATTTTTTTGCATTTCCATCACTTTATGAAGGATTTCCTATGGTTTTGATTGAAGCGCAATGTTCAGGAGTAAATATAATAATGAATGAAACGATAGACTCAACAACTCAAGTTGCTAATAATATTTGTACTGCTTTGCCATTAGATAAGAATAAGTGGATAGATTATATACAGAACGTGCAAGTCATGAACAATAAGAGAGACTTTGATAAACGATTAATGGCTTTTGATATCAATGAAAATATTAATAATCTAAAAGAAATTTATCAGAAAGGTTTGAAGAAGTAATATGAATAGAAATTTAAAAGTATTATTTTTCAAAATAAATGACTTTACTTCTAAATTAAATACAATGATTCCTAAAAAAAGGAATAGAATCGTTATATATTCAAACTGGGGTTTTAGAGATAATATTAGAACCTTGTATCAATATTTAGTTGATAATGGCTACCAAGATAAATATGAAATAGTATGTGCTTCAAACGATTTTTATCATTTAGAGAGAGAGAGTAGGGTGAAGTATACTTCTATTTACCGTGGATTATACTATTTTTTAACTTCAAAATACTTCTTTTATTCTTTTGGGAAATACCCAATTAAACCTTCGAAAAAACAAATGGTTGTGAATTTATGGCATGGAATGCCTTTGAAAAAAATTGGTAATCTTGAGTATGGATTGGAAAATATTGATTATAATTTTTTCACAAAACTAGTGTCCTCTTCAGATTTATTTACTCCTATAATGAAAACAGCTTTTAATGCTAAGGATGAGCAAATGTTGTTAGTAGGTAATATCAGAAATGATGAGTTATTTGAAGAAAAAAAAGATAAGAATATTATTTGGATGCCAACTTACCGTAATTCAAAGAATTATCATGATAGTCAAGATGCATTTATTTTTTCCTTAGATGAATCAGAATTCGAGGATATAAATACGATATTAGCAGAATATGAATATCATCTTTATATTAAATTGCATCCCTTAGAAGAATCACAGTTTAAATTCAAAAATAATTATTCAAATATTCATATGTTGTCAGAAGATATTATTAGTCAACATTATGGTACTTTGTATAAGTTTCTTGGAACAACAAGTGCATTGATTACAGATTATTCTTCTGTGTTTCTAGATTATTATTTATTAGACAGACCTGTTGCGTTCACCATAAATGATTATGAAGAATATAAAGAAAAAAGAGGTTTTGTATTCGATGATATAAAAAGCTTAATGGCAGGTCCTACTATTAGTAATTTAGAAGAATTATTGAAGTTTCTTCTTAGTGTCATGAATTCTGAAGACGAGTTCTATATTGAAAGAAATAAAGTTAATTCAATAGTAAATTCTATTCAAAGGGATTTTACAATGACACTTTTAGAGAATATTGGAATAGAAAAATAGCCGATTATAGATAAATTTAGTTTGGAAAGGATATAGGTTATGATTAGTGTAATAGTTCCCGTTTATAATGTGGAAAAATATTTAGAAGAATGTCTAGATAGTATCCAAAATCAAACTTATAGTGATATTGAAGTTATACTGATTAATGATGGATCATTAGATAATTCAAAAGATATATGTGAAAAATATTGTAAAGAAGATAATCGTTTTAAATTAATAAATCAAGCTAATCAAGGGCAAAGTGTTGCAAGGAATCATGGAGTAGCCGCTTCAACAGGGGAGTTTATTGCATTTGTGGATAGTGATGACATTATCAGACAGGACTATCTAGAAGTGTTAATTCGATATATGTCTGAAGAAGTGGATATTGTTGAAAGTCAGTTCACCGTACATAAAAAGGAATTCTTTAATGAAAACTATAAAGAAATAAATGTTATCTTTGAAGGGGATTCAGAAGAGGCAGTTAAAGCTGTTCCTAAACATGTGCTAAGTGTTAATCCTGTCACAAAACTATATAGGAGATCGGTTGTTGAAGCTGTTCCTTATTTAGAAGGACTAATTTTTGAAGATATTTATAGTGGAGTCGGAATGTTAAAATACATTCGAAGAATAATTAAATCGGACTATACTGGTTATTATTATCGACAACATGGAACTAGTACGATGCATCGAACATTTACTGAAAAAAATTTGAATGTTTTTACAGTAAGTGACAAATTAGTAGAGATGTATTCTGATAGGGAAAATCTTCTTCCTTATATTGGAAGCTATTTAGTTCATGTGACAACGATGCATTATCAAGACTATATTCGAAAAGATAATCCATATGCAAAAGTCTATAATCAAAAATTAGCAGAGTATGTAACTTTAACGAAGAAAAATCAAGAATTAGCAAGAAAATCACGTATGATTCGTCTCTATAATATTTGTCCAAAATATTATAACTCAATAATTTTCCCTGTATATCATTTTGCGTGGAAGTTAAAAAATGGCATTAAAGAGGTAACTGTCGATGAATAATACAATAAAAGAAAAAACTATTATGGTTAGTGTAATCGTACCAATTTATAATGTTGAAGAGTATCTAGAAGAATGTTTAGAGAGTATTCGAAATCAGACCTATACGAATATCGAAGTGATATTAGTGAATGATGGATCAACAGATGGTTCAAGAGAAATATGTGAAAGCTATTGCGAAAAAGATATCCGTTTTAGGTTAATTAATAAAGAAAACCAGGGACAAAGTGTTGCGAGAAATCGTGGTGTCAAAGAATCAGTTGGACAATATATTATGTTTGTAGATAGTGATGATGTTGTCAATACAGACGTGCTAGAAGTATTACTACCTTACATGAAGACTGATGTGGATATAGTAGAATGTGAAATGACAAGAGAAAAAGAAGCATTCTTTCTTAATAAGATTCCTACAATTGTATTCGAAGGAAACTCTAAAGAAGCAATTCTTAATTGTATTGCGTTTAGAGCAGTGAAATTTTGTGCTTTTACAAAGTTATATAGAAGAGAAATTGTTGAAAAGATACCATTTTTAGAAGGATATATTTACGAAGATGTTTTTACAGGAATAAATTATTTAAACCATATTCGAAAAATAATAGTTATTGATTATATTGGTTATTATTATCGTGTTCGTCCAAATAGTACTATGACGAAATCATTTAATGAGAAAAATTTAGATATTTTTCCAATAGGAAAAAAATTAATAGAATCCTTCGATGATAACGAATACTTATTACCATATATTGGATACTTTATATTTTATTTAAGTCTTAGTCATTATCAAAGAGATGGTATTACTAAGGTGAGTCCTTATTTTGATATGTATGAGAATTTTATTCGAGATTGTGCTTTTTTGGCAAAGCAATCTAAAGAAGTCGTTAGTAAATACCGTTTATTAAGAATATATTTGATGGCACCGAAATATTTTATAACGATTACTCATCCATTGTATCGGTTTATTTATAAAAGATGGAGCAATTTTAGAATGCTTTTGAAAAAACAATAAAATCAAGAATTGTAATCGAAATTTTATCTATCAAGATGAAATTTTGAACGAATGGAAGAAGGTAATGAATAAAGATGATCAGTGTAATTGTACCAGTTTATAATGTTGAAGAGTATCTTGAAGAATGTCTAGATAGTATTAAAAATCAAACATTTAAGGATTTTGAAGTTATTTTAGTTAATGATGGCTCTATAGATAATTCACAAGAAATTTGTGAATTATATTGCGACCAAGATAGTCGTTTTTGTTTGATAAATCAAGAAAATAAAGGACAGAGTATTGCAAGAAATATAGGCGTTGCTGAGTCAAAAGGAAAATTTATCGTTTTTATTGATAGTGATGATATTGTAAGAGTTGATTTGTTGGATCAACTCATGAATTATATGTCTGATGAAATAGATATTGTTGAGTGTGATAAAACAGAGGATATTCAATATTTAAATGAAAAGGGAAAAGATATTCAAGTTAAAGAGTTTGATTCAAATGAAGCGTTATATAAATGCTTTAATCACGCAGTAAGTTGGAGCCCGGTAGCAAAGCTCTATCGTCGTGAAATAGTGGAGAAAATCCCGTTTTTAGAAAATTTAATTTATGAAGATTTTTATACTGGAATTGTCTCTTTAAAATATATTAATAAAATGCGAAAAATTGACTACATTGGTTATTATTATCGTTATCATACTTCTAGTACGATGAATCAGAAATATTCAGAAAAAAATCTTGATATTTTTAAGGTGGGCGAAAAATTATTAAATGAATTTAGAGAAGATGATTGGTTCCCTTATGTAGGGTATATGTTATTTTCAGTTGCTATAGGTCATTATAAAAAGTATCGCATAAGAATTGGACATCCATATTATCAGTTATATGTTGATGCAATTGATAACTATTTTGAAATAGCTAAGAAATCATCAGATATTTTCAATTCTAGTAAATTATTAAGATGGTATAGTTATTCACCGAAATATTTTTTTAATTTGTATTATCCTTTATATTTAAAATATTTATTTATTAGAAAAAAATGGTAACTTTAAATTGGAGGTTATCTATGATTAGTGTAATTATACCAGTTTATAATGTAGGAGCGTATCTTGAAGAATGTCTAGATAGTGTTAAAAATCAGACATACACAGATATTGAAGTTATATTAGTTAATGACGGCTCTATAGATAATTCACAAGCAATTTGTGAACTATATTGCGAACAAGACAGTCGTTTTCACCTGATAAATCAAGAAAATCAAGGGCAAAGCGCTGCGAGAAATCATGGAGTTAATGCATCTATAGGAGAATTAATCACCTTTGTGGATAGCGATGATGTAATATCTACTAAATATCTAGAAGTTTTAAATAATTATATGAATGAAGACATAGATATTGTAGAATGTAATTATAGAGCTACTAGAAGTGTTTTTAATAAACTAAAGAAAGCAGAAAATATTCAAATATTATTTGAGGGTAATTCAGAAGAATCTGTGATTAAAAGTTGTAATTATGGAGCATCATATTCACCAGTCTGTAAATTATATCGAAGAAAGTTATTAGAAGATTTTCCATTTTTAACAGGAGTGATTTATGAAGATATTTATCACGGCGTAGGAGTGTTGAAATTTATCCGAAAAATGGTAAGACTTGATTATGTAGGATATTATTATCGAAAACGTTCAAATAGTACTATGCATAAACAATTTTCTAAGAAGAATCTAGATCTATTTACTTGTTGTGATAAGCTAGTGGATTTATTTACTTCAGATGAAAAGTTAATATCTTATATTGGGAAGTTTTTAGTTCAAATCGTAACGATACATCATAAAGATTATATAAAAAAAGATAATCCATATCAAAAGTTATATGAGGAAAAATTAAGAAAATATATAAAACTTGTTGAGAAATCTCCAGAAGTTACAAGAAGTAGTAAAATGGTTCGAATGTATCAACTAGCACCAAAACTATATTTACGATATACATTTCCAATTATAAATAAAATATGGAGAAAGATGAATAGTTTAAAAGAACTTATTTATAAAGGAGAATAAAAATTGAATTTCAATAAATTGATTAGTGTCATTGTACCTGTTTATAATGTTGAAGAGTATCTTGAAGAATGTTTAGATAGTATTCAATGTCAAACATATAAAAATATAGAAGTTATATTAGTCAATGATGGTTCAACAGATTTGTCTAAAGATATTTGTGAGAAATATTGCGAAAAAGATAATCGCTTCAAGTTGTTTTGCCAACCAAATAAAGGATTAAGTGCTACTCGTAATCGTGGTATGAGTGAATCTAAAGGAGAATTTATCTCATTTGTTGATAGTGATGATGTTCTTAAAGAAGACATGTTGGAACAATTGATGAAGCAAATGAGTGTAGAAGAAGTTGATATTGTAGAGTGTTGGTATACGAATGATAAACAAGAATTAGATTTATCTTCCCCAAAAGTTGCAGAGATAATTTTTAAAGGGAATTCTAAAGAAGCTCTAGTCTCTTTATGTAAAAATAATATGGTTCGTTTGAATGCTGTTGCAAAACTTTATCGAAGACAATTAATTATCAGTTTTCCATTTTTAGAAGGTTTATTTTATGAAGATGTTTATGGTGGAATTGGAATTTTAAAACGTATAAATAAAATGGTGAAAATTAATTATATAGGTTATTATTATCGTGTACGTTCTGGGAGTATAATGAATCGAAAATTCGATACAAAAAATTTAGATTTATTTACTATTTGTGACAAAGTAGAGAAACTTTACAATGATGATAAAAAAGCGCTAAGTTACGTATATCGTCGTTTATTCAATCTAGTTTTAATGCACGTAATTGACTACAAAATTTTTGAAGGTAATCCTTATAAAGAAAAATATAGAAATTATTTAAATAGATATGCAAAAAACTCTAGAAAATCTTTATTAATTTATGCTTATCTACTATTTCCTAAAAACATCGTTACTATTTCACGTGTTCTTGGAGGATTACAATGGCGCTGGGAGAAATATGTCGTTAAAAAATATCGAAAGGGGTAAAATAAAGTGAAGTATTTTTTAAAAGAAACATATGTTAAAGCAAATCATGCAGGACCAAAAGCAAGAATGGATGCTGAAGCAATAATGGTAGATGTTGGTTTTGAAGAATATTATTTATCAGAAAGTAGAAAAAACAATGTTTTAAACAAAAATGATATTATTGTTCTTCAATTTCCATTATTGTGGAAGTCACTAAAAAAACAAATACGTATGAGGTTTTTAAAGAAAAAAAACTTTAAAGCTTATTTGCTCATTCATGATATAGAATCGCTTAGAAAAAATAGAATTAGAACTTTTTCTGATTTTAAGCACTCTATCATACATTTTTTACAAAATAAAACAGTTTTAGATAGAGTAGATGGAATTATTGCACATAATAATAAAATGAAACTTGAATTAGTAAAAATGGGAATTAGTGCAGAGAAAATTGTAACATTAGAGATATTTGACTATTTAATTCCAGATTTCAATGAGAATAAGATTTATGACAAAGATAAAATATTGTTAGCAGGGAATTTTGATATTCGTAAAACAAAATATGCTAGAAATCTACCTGAAAAACCTGAATTTGAAATTTATGGAATCAATTTTGAACATGATAATCTCCCGAATAATGTTCACTATAAGGGGGCATTTTCTCCGGAGGAACTTCCTAATCACTTGCAAGGTGGTTTTGGATTAGTTTGGGATGGTGATAGTAGCGATACTTGTAGCGGTATGTACGGGGAGTATTTAAAAATTAACAATCCTCATAAAGCCTCTTTATACTTGGCATCTAACTTTCCAATTATTGTGTGGAGGCAGTCGGCTCTTGCTGATTTTGTAATAAGAAATAATTGTGGAATTATCATTGATTCATTGTATGAAATTGCTGGTATTTTAGAATCTATGAATGAAGAAAAGTACCAACAGTTGATAGATAACTGTAAAAAAATTGGAGAAAAAATTCGTCAAGGAAATTATCTAAAAAAAGCCTTGGAAGAATGTGAAAGGAAATTGTAGAAGATATGAAACTACAATTATTAAAAGAAAAAATAAAGAGATATATTAAAATTTTAAGACACTATGGTTTTAAATTAACTATAACTTATTATTTAGGTCAGCAATCTGAAGAAAAATATTTTAACTTTAGAAAAAAAATGATTTTAAATTTTGTATATAATTTACGGGAAAAAGCTGATATTAATAATATTACGAATATAGATGATATGGTTGAAAGGGATTTTCCTAAAATTGTTTGGACAATGTGGCAACAAGGAGAAGCACAAATGCCTGAGATGGTTAAAGCATCTATTAAAACGATAAAAGCTTTTGCCGAAAGAAATGAGTGTGAATTTTATTTATTAACAGATGAAACTCTTGCGGAGTTTATAAACATTCCAATAGACATCACAGAAAAATATAAGAAAAAAGAATTATCAGCTGCACATTATTCAGATATTGTTCGTTTTTATTTATTATGTAGATATGGTGGAATATGGATGGATGCAACACTGTTTGTATCACCTTATACTACTATAGATGCGCTTGAAGGTGATTTTTTTACTTTAAATCATCCACCATTACAGGAAGGTGGAATGGGATATACTGTTGGTGATTTTAAATGGTCTGGTTTCTTTTTAGCTGGAAAAAAAGGAAAATCATATTTTAAAAACATTCGAGATTTATATGTTTACTACGTAAGGAAATATCCTATTTTTATAGATTATTTAATTATGGATTATTTTATTTTATCAGAGTATAATGTTAATAGATATTTTAGAGAATTAGTAGATAAGATTCCTATACTAGAGTCTGCTGAAAATTTATGGTTTTTAAGAGATCATGCTAATGATATTTTTGATGAACAAGAGTGGGATAATGTTTTAAAAACAACTCCTATCATGAAAACTACTTATAAAATTAATGAAAAAGAGCTAATTCCTCAAACTTATCTGTATAAATTATATCATGATGAACTAAATGAGTAGAGGGATTACATGAAGAAAAGTAGAACAGATTATGCAACTTTAAATACGAGTATCGCTCTTGCGATACAACCTTTTCAAGCACTTATTGGATTTATAAGCCGTACAATATTTTTAAATATTCTTGGAGTAACTTATTTAGGTTTAAATAATTATTTATCTAGCTTAGTATCAATATTATCCTTAGCTGAATTGGGGATAGGTGGTGCTATGACCTATGCTTTATATGGACCACTGGCTAGAGAAGAGCATGCTAAGATTAATGCTTTTATGATTTTATTTAAAAAGTTATATAGGATGATTGGGATTGGTATTTTCATCATTGGATCTATTCTAGCATTGTTTTTACCGTATATAATTAAGGATTATCCTGTAAATCGTGAAGTGTATATTATTTACTTTCTTTTTGTTTTTAATTCTTCTTCGAGTTACTTTTTCTCTTACAAAAGAACATTGTTATATGTGGATCAACGTAATTACATTATGACTTCGATTGATTTTAGTCTTTATGTTCTTCGTATTCTTCTACAGATTGGAGTCCTAATCTATACTAAGAATTTTGTTATATATCTTTTAGTAAGTATATTAATGAATATAATTGGTAATTTGATTATGTCTAGCATTGTTGATAGAATGTATGATTATTTGTTTAATGAAGAAGTTACTCCTATTACTCAAGAAGAAAAGGCGAGATTTGTTAAAAATATAAAAGGTAATATTGTAGGGCGTATTGGAGAAACTATTGTTTTTCAAACAGATAGCCTTCTAATGGGTGCTTATATTAGTTTAACTGCTATAGGTTTATATGGGAATTATATTTTCGTACTTGGATTTTTATCTCTATTAGCAAGTACAACAATTAATCCTGTTACATCCTCAATAGGTAATTTAATTCATTCTGAAGATACTACACTTATTACTAAACTTGACTTTATAAAAAAATTTCAATTTATTGTCTTTAGTATGGTTTATCTTTTAAGTATGGGCTTCTTAATCTTTATTAATCCATTTATAACGATTTGGTTGGGTAATGATTTCCTATTTAATATAGGAGTTGTAGTTCTTATAGTTGTTAATTTTTTCTTAACAAATTATAGAAGGCCTGCGCTTATTTTAATATCAATATATGGACTGAGTTATGAACAAAATAAGAAAGTCTTTGTAGAAATTACACTAAATATAGTTCTTTCACTTTTTTATCTAATTGTTTTAGATTTAGATGTAGCTGGTATTTTATTAGGAACTATTTGTTCAACGATACTAACATGTATATGGTATGAACCGTATAGTGCGTTTAAATATGGGATAAAATCTTCAGCAAAAGATTATTTCCAAACGATGTTTAAACACTTTTCAGTATTTATAATAAGTATGATATTTGTAATCTTATTAGATGTATTTGTATTTTCTAAGCAAGGGCTTATTATTTCTGTAGTGATGAAAATAATCTTATACCTTGGATTATTTAGTATATATATTTATATATATAGAAATCATGATGCAGGTAAATTAATTGTACGTATGATGCGAAAAATATTGTTTTTAAAGAGATTAAGGAGAAAATAAATGAAAAGAGTATTAGTTTGTGGGTTAGTTCCCGATATTGGGGGATTAGAAAAGATTGTTGTAGATTTTTACAATAATGTAAATACAGATGAATTTGAATTTGAATTTTTACTTCAGGGTCCAGAAAATGTAGAATTTAGTGATCATTTTAAAAGATTGTGCAAAAATCCTATAGTTGTTAATAGAATACCTAAGTTAAGACCAAATATAAAGATAGCATTGAAAGAGTGGGATAAGTTCTTTAGAAATAATGCCCATCGATATGATATATTATGGTCAAATCAGAACGGATTGACTCATCTTGAATTTTTAAAGCTGGCTAAAAAATATGGTATTAAAAAAAGAATTGTTCATGGTCACTGTGCAACTGCTGATAAGTTTTATCGTTTTATTCATCCTGTTAATAGGCTTTTTGTTGGGAAATATGCAACAGATTTTTGGGCATGTGGAGTAGAAGCTGCTAATCATTTTTATCGTGGTAAGGAGAAAAATAAAGCACTAGTTGTCAATAATGCGATAGAGGTAGAACAATTTTTATATAATGAAGTAATACGTGAGAAACTGAGAAAAGAATATAATATTCCGGAAAATTGTCTTGTGGTTGGACAAGTTTCTCGTTTGTATGAAAAACAAAAAAATCAAAGCTTTTGTGTTAAAGTATTTTCTGAATTAGTGAAGAAAGAACCAAATGCAAGATTAGTGTTCATTGGACGTGGAGATACTACATTTTTAAGAAATCTTGCTAAAGAATATGGCGTTGAAGATAAGGTGATTTTTACTGGCTTAAAAAGCAACGTTGGAGAAATGCTAAATTTATTAGATGTATTTTTCTTCCCATCTAATTTTGAAGGATTGCCAATTGTATTAGTAGAAGCACAGGCTAATGGCTTGCCAGTAGTAACAGCTAATCACTTACCAGTTGCAAGGATCTTAGAAAATTATGATAACAGTTTATCATTAAAAGATGAATGGATGCTTTGGGCAGATAGGATTCTTTCTGTTAGAAATTCGCGCATAGTAGATAGAGCGAAAGTATATAAGAAAATCACTGAAAGTGGTTATGAGATAAAATCTTCTACTAGAGAGTTAGAAAGATTGTTTAATGAATAATATATGGCTATTTAAAAAGGATAAATTTAAAATTTTCATAAGGTTGTATAATGTATTTAGAGATTGTCTAAAATATATTATACAATTTTTTTCTTAGGAGAATACTTTATTTAATACTAATGCAGCTATTATTTCTTATAGAAAAATAGGCGAACTTATGTTAATATTATTATGAGTTAAACAGTTCTTTTTAAAAAATAATTGTAATAAAAAAATATAGGAGATAGTTTATGGGGAAAAATAATAATCAAAGATATAATAACCAAAATTATGAATATGGAAATAACAACTATCCAAATCAGCAATATCAAGATATGGATTATACTGGTCAATATGATAATGTAGATTATGCTAATCAGTATGCACATAATTCGAATAATTATAACGATAGTTATTCAGACCAGAATAAAAATTATAATAATATAGAAAAGAATGATTATAATGGGTATAATTACAATAGTCAGTATAATCAAGAAAACTTTCCTCCAAATTTTAATTATGTAGAATATGATAAGCCTAAAAAGAAAACTGGTCTAATTTTTTTAATTAGCTTTTTAGTAATAGGTTTAATTTCGATTACTGCATACTTTGGATATACTAAATATGTACTAGACAAAAAATCAGTAGTTGATTTAAATCAATATGAGATAGACTTCAAACCTTATGGAGTTGATGGAGATGGTACAGCTTCTGCAGATATTAAGAAAATACCGACAGTAGATACTGAAGATTCTACAGTTACTAAATTTCTACAAGAGCCAACAATTACTTATAGTAAGTCTAATAACTTAAGAAATGGTGAAAAAGTGGAGGTTACGATAAGTTTGAGTAAAACTTCGGCTGAAGCAAAAAAACTGGCATTAAAAGGTGAGTTTAAACGTTCTTATACAGTTAGAGGCTTAAATGAAAAAACAAAAGATAGTTCTAAAGATAGATCATCATCTACAAGTATTGTTCTAAGAGAGAATAGTTCTGTAAATACTAAAGAACTTACTGATTCTCAAGTTGGGGATTGGGCTAGAGCAATGTATATTAGAGATTACTCTAGAGGTTCAGCAAATTCTGATTTTTCATATGATGTATGGTTAGGTAGCGATCATTTAGCATATGTTAACTTGAAGAAAAATGGAACTACAGTAGGTAAATATAGAGTTAATTCAAGTGGTCAATTGGAATATTATGAAAATGGTGGTTGGAATGTAGTAAGCAGTACATTTACTTCATAATAATTATTTAAGCAAAATATTTTTATATTAAAAGAAAAATAATATAAATAGAGAAAACTGATAACTAAAATATAGATAACGTATTCTAGTTATTAGTTTTTTTGTAAATTTATTTATAAAAAATTTTAAATACCTCTTGTAATTAATTATATTTAATGAGATAATAATACATATAATGCAAATAGATTAAGAGGAGATTTATACTTATGACAAAGATTTTAGCTATTAACTCAGGAAGTTCATCTTTAAAATTTCAATTATTTGAAATGCCTGAAGAAAAAGTTATTACAAAAGGACTAGTTGAAAGAATCGGTATTGAAAACAGTGTATTCACTATCGAATTCAACGGTGAAAAAAATAAAGAAACATTAGATATTCCTAACCACGACGTGGCTATTGAAATGCTACTTGAAAAATTAACAAAATTAGGTATTGTACAAGATGTTAAAGAAATCGAAGGAGTTGGTCACCGTGTTGTTCATGGTGGAGAATTCTATGATTCTTCAGTTTTAGTAACTGATGAAGAATTAGCTAAAGTTGATTCAATAGAAGATTTAGCACCTTTACACAACCCAGCGAATATTAAAGGTGTTCGTTCATTCCAAAAAGAATTACCAGGAGTTCCAAACGTATTAACATTTGATACAGCATTCCACCAAAGTATGCCTAAGTCAACATACATGTATGCTGTACCAAGAGAATTTTATGAAAAATATGGAGTTCGTAAATATGGTGCACACGGAACAAGCCACAGATACATTGGAGAAAAAGTTGCTGAAATTTTAGGGAAAGATCCTAAAGAACTAAAAACAATTTCTTGTCACATCGGTAACGGAGCTTCAATCTGCGCAATCAAAAATGGTAAATCATACGATACTTCTATGGGATTCACACCACTATCAGGTTTAGTGATGGGTACAAGAACTGGTGATATCGATCCAGCTACTATCCCTTACATTGCTCAAAAAACTGGATTATCTCTTGAAGAAATCGTACGTATTTTCAACTTCGAATCAGGATTAAAAGGTGTATCTGCACTATCTTCTGACTTACGTGACGTTGAAGATGTAAGAGATACAAACCCTCACGCAGCTGAAGCTATTGATGTATACATCAACAGAATTAAAGAGTACGTTGGAGCATATGCAGCAGCTATGAATGGAGTAGATGCAATTGTCTTCACTGCTGGTGTTGGTGAGAATGCTACTTGGGTTCGTGAAGAAGTATTAGAAGGATTAACTTTCCTAGGTGTACAAATTGATAAAGAGAAAAACAATGTACGTGGTAAAGTTGCAGAAATCTCAACAGCAGATTCTAAAGTTAAAGCTTTCGTAATTCCTACTGATGAAGAAGTTATGATTGCTAGAGATACTTATAACTTATCTAAATAATAAATAAGATTACAAGGGCTGGGGTTTCTCTCCAGCCCTTTAATAATTTGAAAGGACACTATGGTAAGAAATAACTTCAATAATAAGTTTAAAGGAGCTATTGATATCTTAAAGATATTTAATCAAAATGGCTATGAGGCATATTTTGTTGGTGGTTGTGTAAGAGATTATTTGTTAGGTGAAGATTTTTCTGATATTGATATAACGACAAACGCCCTGCCTGACGAAGTAAAGAAGGTGTTTCGTAAGAGTATTGATACAGGAATTCAGCATGGAACAGTAACAATCTTAGTTAATGGTGATAGTTATGAAGTCACTACATTTAGAACTGAAGAGGACTATGCAAACCATCGTTCTCCTGAAAAGGTAGAGTTTGTAAGTAATTTACGAGAAGATCTTGATAGACGTGATTTTACAATTAATGCTATGGCGTTAGATTATAATGGGAAGTTATTCGACTACCATAACGGAGACATTGATTTAAGTTCTAAAATTATTCGTACAGTAAATGATCCTAATGAAAGATTTTATGAGGATGCCTTAAGAATGTTAAGAGCGTTTCGTTTTTCTTCTAAGTTAGGTTTTGAAATAGAGAATAATACATTAGATGCTATTAAGAAAAATGCAGAACTTATAAAATTTGTATCTATAGAGCGTATTGTAAATGAATTTAAAAAACTTTTAGCTGGTAAAGGTAATTTAAGGAGTTTAGAATTACTAATAGATAGTAAGCTTAATTTATATATTCCATTCTTTAACGAGGTTAATATGGTTCAAGATTTATCAAGTTATTCATTCTGTCAGAGTTTGTATATTTTATCGGATATTAACGATATTCTGTTTGAGAAATTAAAATTTTTGAAGTTATCAAATAAGGAAATAAAACTAATAAAGCAGTTTGATTTAATAAATCAAGAATTTAAAAATAATACGCCAATAGAATTAATTTTATATAAGTATAATCGTGAAGATGTTAAATTTGTAAGTGACTATTTTGGTTATGATAAAGAAAAAAATATTGATAAATGTATTTTAACTATTAATTCTTTTGATGATATAGATATTACATCTGAAGAAATTATAAATTATATTGAAAAAAAACCTGGGTCATGGATTAAAACTGTAGTTTCTATCATAGAAAAAGATATCTTGCTTCACAGGTTAAATAATAATAAAAAAGATATACTAGATTTTTTGTCTAAATTAAGAGATAATATATAAATAATTTGAAAGTGAGGTGAGAGAATTTATGGATAGATTATTTTGTATTGTTGATATAGA
>ERZ772979.848-NODE-848-length-19731-cov-10.451565_pt1 | contig 19731 bp, 38 predicted proteins | sample MGYA00511130_ERZ772979 | MGnify/ENA primary metagenome ERZ772979 (study PRJEB29015, sample SAMEA2738103) | human oral metagenome | biome: human oral; feature: human-associated habitat; material: saliva | place: China | collected 2186 ... | reverse complement strand
CTTGATCGCATCACCTACCGCCCGCCGCGTTTGGGTGGATTCCGAGGTGGCGATGGCGGCTGTGGCTGGTAGTCAGGTAGCGATGACAGCAGTCGCCGGTAGTCAGGTAGCGATGGCGGCCGTTGCCGCATCAAGCACCGCACTCGCTGAAATTGTTCAAACCGCCACTGGTCGCGCGGCGTTGATTGCCCATAACGACAACCTGCAAGCGGTGCGGCAACAGATTTACGACACCATCAAAACCGGCTGGAAACGCAAAGTCAATGTGTATGCCGGGTCGAGTGGCGCGGTAGGAGCAGCTGTCCCGGCGCTCACCAACCCAATAAAAACACCAGAAAACGCGCTGGTGTTTGCTTGCATGGGGTCCTCAATTGGTTGGGCAGCCGGAAAACTGGAACTGCAACATCCGGGTGGTAGTGTCGCCATGCTCGGCACGAATACCCGCCCCCAGCCGAATAGCATGCTCTCCGTGGACGGCATCACCTTTGGCGGTGCAACCGTGATTAACCGCGTCGCACACGGCTACGGCTACTTTGAACTCTGGACGAAGGAGTAAATCATGGGCTACCACATCCTAAACAGCAAAGGCGAAATCACCGGATGGACAGAAACCCCGTTTGAACCCGCCGAAGGGCAACGACTGGTCGATGAAAACGACTACCACCCCGACCCGCAAGCGGCGCTCGCTGCCGCCAAAACCGCCAAACTGCACGCCGCCGCCGAGGCCGCGCAGGCATTTATCGAGCGCGTGGCCGGTTTGGACGGCGTGCCGCAATTCGAGCGCGACTCATGGGCGGCGCAGGCGCTGGAGGCGCAGGCGTGGGCGGCGGACAAGCAGGCATCCACGCCGATACTGGCAGGCATCGCCCGCGCGCGTGGGGTACCGCTGGACGACCTGCGCGCCAAAGCACTTGCCAAGAGCAACGCCTTTACGGCGCTAACCGCGTCCGTCGCCGGACAGCGGCAGGCGTTGGAAGACCAAATCCGCGCCGCCGACACCCTCGCCGCGCTGGATGCCATCGCCGTTGCTTACCATCCGCCGATGATGCCAATGATGCCCGCCGCACAGGAGGACAAATGAGCGTTTACGTCGCCTTTTACAAAGGCCGCCCGCGCCCCGGCGCATCGCTGCGCGAGCGCGTCAAATACCTGTTCGACGGCACTATCCGCCTGCTCACCCGCTCGCCCTACTCGCATTGCGAACTGGCCATCCCGGATACCGCCCGCCCCGGCGTCTATTTCTGCGTGTCGGCGTCGGTGCGCGACGGCGGCGTGCGCGGCAAATTCATGACGCTCCCCGGCGACCGCTGGGACTTGCTGCCCGTCGCGAACGTCAAGGGGCTGCGCAGCGTGACCGAATCTCGGGTATCTGATCACCTGCGCATCCACCAAGGGCAGCGTTACGACTGGCTCGGCGTATTCCGCTTTGTCTGCCCATTACTGCGCCAGAGCAAAAGCCGTTGGTTCTGCAGCGAGTTTGTCGCTACCGTCCTCGGCATGGACAATCCGGAGCGGCAGACGCCGCAGACGGTGTACCAGTATCTCAAGACGACCTAATCCAGCAGGTCGGCGAGGTGGGTGTCATCAGACAAATAGCACACAAAGACAGCCCGCTGCGAACAGCGGGCATATAATTAAGGTATGAGCTAAAAAATATAATTGGGGGTTCTGGGAAGGGGATTTATATTGATAGTGCGTTGTTACTTGTTGAAGTTAAAGTTAATAATCTATCTATTCGAGTCCCTCCGGGCCTACCACATTTATTAGCGATGCGCTGCAATACACTGCAAAAGACTAGATAAAGCAGCAGGTTGCGCCATGATTCGCAGCGCTTCGCGCCCCTTTGCAGTGCATTGCAACGCGCAAAAAGTAGGGGTTAAAATGGGGGGTACTTAATGAAGCCCCAGATTTTGAACCCCCATGCTCTCCGACGCGAAAATCAAAGCGGCAAAGCCGAAATCCGATAAATATAAACTTTTTGACCGCGACGGTCTGTTTCTCCTTGTCCAGCCCAATGGCTCGAAGCTGTGGCGCATGCGTTATCAGTTTTTGGGTAAGCGGCGCGAGTTGGCTTTGGGCAAGTATCCCGGCATGAGCCTCAAGGACGCACGCGATAAGGTCTTTGAGTATCGTGCGATGCTGGATAATGATGTTGACCCTCATTCGGCGCACGCGCGGCGCCGGAGACTGGAAGGGGGCTATACGATTTTGGAAGCGATTGATGATTTGCTTGCTGACAAAGCCCGCCGCTGTGTGCCTGCACATGTGGAGAAGTGCCGCAGCCGTTTGTATAAGTATGTTGTGCCGCGTTTCGGGCATCTGCCGCTGCCGGGGCTGTCGTCGGATGATTTGCAGGATTTGGTTGTCGCTATTGATGAAGCCGGGAAGAACCACATGGCGCTGCGGGTGTTGGGATTGGTGCGCGAAACTTATGATTTGGCCATTCGCAAGCGCAAGGCAGATTACAATCCTGCGCAACCGCTGAAGGGTGTGATTAAGCCGGTAAAGGTGAAAAACCATGCGCGCATTACCCGTCCCGCGCGTTTGGCTGAGTTGGTGCGCGCGATTGATGTTTATCACGGCACTTGGCAGGTAACGCTGGCGATGAAGTTTTTGTCGCTGACGTTTGTCCGGCAGAAGGAGTTGCGGTCAATGACTTGGGATGATGTCGATGTTGACCGCAAGATGTGGGTTATCCCCGCAGAGAAAATCAAGATGTCCCGCGATCATATTGTGCCGCTGTCTCGGCAAGCGATTGAGGTTTTGATGGATGTGCGGCGTTTGGGCGGCGAGAAGGGTTTGGTTTTTCCCGGTCTCCGTCCAGGCAGGCCGATAAGTGAAGGGACGATTGTTACTGCGCTGCGCTCAATGGGTTTTACCCAGGACGAGATGTGTGGCCACGGTTTCCGTGGCACGGCTTCCACTCTGCTAAATGAAATGGGTTATGACCATAAGCATATTGATATGCAGCTCGCCCATTGGGATAGCCGCAGCGTTTCTTCCGCTTACAATCATGCGCTTTATCTCAAACAACGGACAGAGCTCATGCAGGCATGGGCTGATTATCTTGATGAGTTGCGCGCAGGTTCTTGATAGCATCATCAAGTTCTTTTTGTAGCACTTCCGGCAGCTCCGGTGCTGGGTAGGGATGTCCTGCTGCACGGATGACCCATGCGTCAACCACCGGCTCAAGCCAAAAGCTGCGGCTGCCGATTTTTCTGCCTGTCGGCACCTGCCCGTTGGCCACCATTTGGTCAAAGGTGCGCAAGCTCAAACCGGCACGCGCGGCAAATTCTTTGCGTGATATGTTTCTTATCATGTTCTCTCCTTTGTAAATCTCTCGGATTCAGGGGATTTGATTTCTTGCCCATGCAGCGGGCAGCCCGCCGTTATCCAGTAGCCGTGATTCTCACCGTCGCCCATGATTCCCCTGCCGTGGGCGTTATCCAGTACGGGGCATGTGCAGCCCATTCTGATTGCGGCATCACTGCCGGGGTTGGGTGTGTTCATGGTGTATCCTTCATAAACGTGTACCAATGTGTCAGACCTTTTCGCCCGCTTGGATGTCCAAATAATGGCTTTTGGTCAGTAAGCGCCAACACTTCTTTAATTTTTATTTGACTTTCATTCCATTTGAATATCAGGATTCCTTCCGGCTTCAATACACGGAAACATTCCGCGAACCCTTTTTTTAGGCTTTCTCGCCACTGGGCATTAAGTCTCCCGTATTTTTTGCGTAGCCATGATTTCTCCCCTGCGTAAATTAAATGTGGTGGGTCAAACACAACCAGCCGGAATGTTTCATCGTCGAACGGCAAGGCGGTGAAGTCCATCACTAAGTCTGGTTTAATCTCCAGAGCTCTTCCATCACAAAGCGTATGTGATTCACTGCGCACGTCACCGAATAATGCCCGTTGGTTCTGTTTGTCAAACCACATCATTTTTGCCCCACAGCATGGGTCAAGTATGGGTTGTAATGCCATTGGTTGCCTCCCGTTTCACCGCTGTTGCATTTTTCTGTTGTGTCGTCTCGTTGTTCGTTGTTGTATATGTTATTTTTCTTTTCATCGCTTTTGCTCCTGTTATTCGGGAGCCGCTTACGGCGGCAAGTCGGCATCGTCAGCGAGGGAGAAAAGAAGCACCACATGTGGAGAACCAAGAAAACCCTCGCCCGATGCTGCGGCGGTTGTTTCGGACACTCGCCGCTTGTCCGCTTTCGTTGGCGTGTGAGTTATTCCCCGTCGGTTTTCTCTGCTACCGCCCGCGCCAGCCACGCATCCCAGCGGTCGAGATTGCGCCCGGTGATGGTGTCCCGGTAGCCGGTCTTTTCGTCGTGGTGGCGCTGGTCTATGGGTAGCAGTCCGCATTGTTCTTGCCATGCCTCAAAGGCTTCGCGCTCGGCGATGATGTCCACTTTCTGCGCGTTGGCCTTGATGCGGTCGTAGGCTTTTTCGTACTCTGTTTTTTCTGCCATTTTCTTTGCGGCGGGTTGCCCCACCGCGCTCCCGGTTTATTCACTGTCGTAGTGACCGTTATAGACGGGCATTTGCAGCGTTTTTTCTGCCATCGCGCGCATTTCTTGCGCTTTCTCCCGGTTGTGTTTTTCTTCGCCGACAAGGCGCAGGTTCAGCGCAAATTTGTCGTCGGCGACAACCAGCGAGAGGCGGGCGCGCACGGTAATTTTTTCTTCGGTGCCGGTGTAGAGTTCGTCGGTGATGTGCAGTTCTGTCACCATCTGCCCTTCGGCTTTCAGCGCCGCCTGTTCGGCTACGGTGCGCTCGTGTTCCCAATCGCCCTGGGTTTGTTTGATGCGCTTCGCCTTCTCTACGGTGAGGCTGGATAGCAGGCTGATGGCGGTGTTTAGCGGGATTTCCGCGCCGTCTTTGTCGTGGGCGGTGATTTCTCCCGCCCAGTCTTCGAGCAGTTGCACGAGTTCTTTTTGGCTGGTAGCGTCCTTGCCGCAGATGCGCCGCAGCGCGTAATACAGCGGCGTCGTCTCTGCGGTGTAGCGTGCGGTGTTCTTACCGTGACCCAACCCGCCGTCGTAATCGAAGATGATACGGGCAACCATGTCTTCCGGGTCGATGTACATGGCGGCGCCGCTGAAATCCGCTTCGCGCGCTTGGGCATATACCAGCAGGTCACGGTAGTCGCGGGTGCTGTAATGCCCGCGAGGGTGGTAGCGCTGCGCCTCAAAGCGCTCAAGGCTTTCGAGGTTGAAACCTTCCGGCAGGGCGATGGTTTGCGCGCCTTTTTTGCCGTCCTCGTTTTGGATGATGTTGTTGAGTAATGCGGCAATTTTTTCACTGCGGTTGATGAGGGTGTCGATGTTTTCCATTGTTGGCTCCTTATGCGTTCATGGGTTTGCGGCTCATGCCGGGCAGTTCGACGGCGTTGTCGGGGACGATGCTCATCTCACCTTTGGCATTGACGTACAAAACAGTCTCGTCGGCGACGGTCTCGCTTTTGTCGCCTTTGGCGGTTGGCATTTTGTGCTTGATGGTGCTCTCTACCTGTAGCTGGTTCTGCGTGCCTTTCAGCGGTTTGAGCTTCAGGGTAAGGGTGACTTCGCCGGGTTTTTCGTTGGCGAGCACGCGGCTTGCGGCTTCGCACAGTACGGCGGTCAGGGTGCTGGCGGTGACGCCTGCGTTGAGGTCGTTAATGACGTCGGTGTAGTCTTTCATGGGTTGCTCCGGTTGTGGATGGGTGGGTTTTTGGGGCAACCGTCACGTTTTCCGTGACGGCTGGGTTTTCGCGTCATCCCTAAAAGGGGATGTCATCGTCGAAGTTTTGTTGTTCGTACTGCGGGTTGCTGTTCTGCCGGGGCGGGCTTTGTTGTTGCCCGCCACCTATCCTCCCGTGGTTTTCGTTCTGCCCGTCACGGCGGCTGTCGAGCAGTTGCACGCTGTCGGCGATGATTTCGGTGGTGTAGCGCTCTACGCCGTTTTGGTCTGTCCACTTGCGCGTTTGCAGCTTGCCCTCTACGTAGAGTTTTGAGCCCTTGCGCGTGTACTGGCCGATGATTTCGGCGGTTTTGCGGTAGGCCGTGACGCGGTGCCATTCGGTTTTTTCGCGTTTTTCGCCGGTGTTTTTGTCGTTCCAGGTTTCGCTGGTGGCGATGGAGATGTTTGCCACCGGTTCGCCGTTGGGCATGTAGCGCACTTCGGGGTCGTTGCCGAGGTTGCCGAGGATGATGACTTTGTTCACGCCTGCCATTGTTTTGCTCCTTTCAGGTTTTCCAGTCGCGCCGAAAAGGCACGGATGTGTTTGTCCATTTGCGCAATCAGGGCGGTGTTGCGTTTGATGGTTTTGATGTAGATCGGCTGCGCGTCGTACTCCGGGCAGTAGCTGACAAAGTCCCATTCGTCGTAGCCCGTCACCCACATACCGCCTTGGACTTGCAGGACATACTGCGTCGGCAGGCCGTCCTCCAAGATGTAGCGGATATGGGTGGACAACTTCGGGCTTTTGATTTCCAGGCCGCGCGTCATGCCCGCAATCAGCCCGTCCGGCGAGGCCATGATGTTTTTCGCTTCGTCGAGGTACACACCACCGACCTGCTCAACGTCATAGCCGGTTTCGAGTTCGTAGCAGGCGCGGGCGGCGGGTTCGAGTTCTACGCCGCGCTGCATGTCTGCGCTCTGATAGTTGTCTCCGGTCTGACCGGTGATGTGTTCGGCCAAGAGTTCCGCGAGGTATCCGGTCGCCTGTTTGCTCGCCGTGCCGCTCGCGGTGATGATGCGGTCAAATTGGCTGGCCGTTGGGATGCCTAGGCGGGCTTGGTGCCACGCCTCGCTACCTTGTTCGCAGTTGAGCAGTATCAATCCGTTCATGGGTTACACCGGAATCTCGTCGTCATCGGCAGGTGGTGCAGGCGGCGGTGGGTTTTCTGCGTCGTACGCTTCTGCTTCTAGCCGCGCTTTTTTCCGCGTCAGCTGGTCAATGGCTTTTTCAGCGCTTTTTCCCGTGAGCGAGTACACGTCAGGCACATTGTGGGCGGCGGCAATCTTGCTAGGTTCGGTGCCGGTCTCACTGGCGAGGGCAAGGATGTGGCTGATTTGTTCCTCGCTCGCGCTGGCATTGGTATGGGTTGGCGCGGTGTTGCCGCCTACGATGCGCTCTGCTTCGTCCTGGTCAACGATGCCGGAAAAGCCAAAGGCGTAGCGCGCGGCCTGAATGGTGGCCTTGTGGCGCAGCATCCGCGACGGCCACTGTTTCCACGGTTCGGTGCCACGGCGGCACTCGTTCATGTATTCCGTCACCTCAACAGGATGGTCGCGGTCTTTGCGAAAGATGCGGCAGGTTACGGATTGCAGGCTGCCGTCGGCAGCGAGTTGGTCGCTAAACTCCATGCCGTTAAATTGCGGGTGGCTGTTGATGATTTTCAGCCAGCCGTCAATGGACACGATGGGCTGCACCCCGCCACGGTTGGCAAAGGCGTAGATTTCTTTGGTGATGGGGTTGAGGCGGTATTGTTTGGCGATGGCGAGAAAGGTGATGATTTCCGCCGGGCGCGCGTTGTTCGGGATGATGCTGTTTGCCAGCACTTCGGCGCATTCGTTTGCGTCACTCATGCCCGCGATGTTGGCGACGTCGCGGATGAGTTCCGGGGATACGGGTAATGACATGGCTTATTCCTCTTCGGTCTTGATATTTTTTAAGGCAAGGCGCAAAGCAGCGCGCGCTTGCGGGTCGTCTTCCATGTCGATGGCGTCGCGGATGGTTTGGGTGTCGTAGTTCATGCGGCCTCCGGTTGGTCGAAGGTGGCGAGCAGGTCAGCCAAGGTGTCGAATTCGCCGACGATGCCGCCAGCAGCGTCAACGACAGCGAAAACGTCTGCGCCTCCCGTTCCTTCCCGGATGCTGATAGTGTCAATGGCAAGTCCTCCATCCCGGAATACGGTGAAGAACATAACGTCTGGGTGAATACCCATCTCGACGTTTACGGCGTCGGCAAAGTGTTCGAGCAGCGGCCCGATGTACCGGGTAAAGTAGTTCATGCGGTTTTCCTTTCTGCGATGAGTTGATCAATGGCGGCCTCGAGTTCTTCCGGGCTTACTTGTATTAGCAGGCTTTCCCAGTTGTGCCAGTAACCGCTTTTTTCTGCCGTCCGACTTCTGGACAATCCGCATTCGTACAATCCTTGACAATAAAGTACGCTTACGATCAGTCTTTCTTTCTCGTCTCCAAACTTTAGATAGGCTTCATGTTTGCGGTAAATCGCTTCCAGGTGTTCACCGTAGGTTTCGGCTAGCTTCCCAATAAGCATGGTGATTAATTCACCATGCGCTGTTTTCATGAGGTTCATATTCCCTCCCTTATGGCTTCTATGCGGGTAAGTAATCCGCGCTTCATTTCTTCAAGATCGCCAGCTCTTTTTTCAAATAATCCGTCAAAGTAGAAGTTTTTTTCTCCGTCCGATTCGCATAAATACAGGGATATGACTCGCTCTCCGATGTGGATAAACATGTCGGCGAAGTCGTCATAACGAGAAACCGCAATGCAGTTGGCATATGGCGCGGCGATTTGTTCCAGTTCGCGGATGTAATCGTCATATTCAAAGGTAATCATTTGTCGTTCTCCCAAAAGTGTTTGCATGAGGTAATTTCGTCGGCGGTCAGGTCGTGGCGGGCGCATTGCTCCGCCACCCATTCCCGGTGCGCCGCTGTCTTCGTCACGGCGGGCGGGTTGTCCTCGCCACCGGGTACGATGGCGACCGTTATCAACAGTGCGCCAGCGAGGATGTCTTCCATCAGTGCGTTCATGCTGCCTCCCGGTCTTCAGCGCGGGCAATCAGCCATTCGCTGTAGGCTTCGTCCGCTTCTTTTTGCAAATCCCGCCAGGGAATTTGCGCGTCAATCATGTCGGCGAGGATTCCCGCGTGGTCTTCTTCGTGGTACTCGCTGAAGTCTTCGCGGTCGAGTTCGCGGCCTTCGTCGTTCAGGATGATGACGACGCTGCCTTCAGCTTTGACGGTTAGGGTTTCGCTGGTCTCTTCCGTGTACTCGGCAGGCTCCCAGTAAGTCGCTTGTCGTAGCAGCTTTTGTCCGTACCAGCGGCAGACTTCGATGCTTCCGTCTTTGCTCAAACTGACGACTTCGTAGGTATCGTCCAGTTGCTTTGCCAGTTCGTGCAGGTTCATGTTCTTGGCTCCATCGTGTTCGTTTCGATGGGGGGCATTTAATCACTTTAAGAGAATTAAAGCAACCCTAAAAGTGATTTATTCCTTTAACTTTTTATTTCATAAAGTGATTTTTCCTGCGCGGGTATAAAAAACGCCTCACGGGCGGCGTCAAATCATGGTCAAATCTTGTACACCAGCGCAGTTGCTGGCTTTGTGCGGGGTTATAGGGTGTCGGTATCGCGTCCTGAACAAATTTCAGGCAAAGAAAAACCCCGCGCGAGGCGGGGCTGTGAGAAAGAAGAAAGTTACTGGCGTTGTGCGCCGTACACACCTTGAATATTGGCAGCTTCATCACTGTAGCTGCCAGCAATTTCAGAAGCGTTACCGCCGCCGAAGATGCCTATGACTTCTTTTTTTCCATCCTTGCCAGCAAGAAGACTGCCAACAACTTTGGCGCGGATATCTCCTTGGTATCCACTAGGTTGGGTAAACAACATAGCTGCATCTTTGCTACCAAAATTGACATTAGCTGCAACCGTTCCTACCGGGTTTGCGCCAGCGGGCAGTAAATCTGGCGGCACGATAAAATCACCACGGTAAGAAGCTGTGCCACTTGTGGGCATGCGGTCTTCCGGCGTAGTCCTGGCACGGTAATAGGCTACAAATATAGGTGTTGCATCCCCATTTTTCCCAATGCCGAATTGAACCGCATTGTATTTATTTTCACTACTGGCAAGGAAATAATCGAAGTTTTGATAGGAGGTGCCAGAAGCGTATATTTTGTTACCTTTGTAAATTTCGACACCACCAATTCGAGAAGGCGATTTTTCGCCAATTTTTGCTGCTTCTGCTATGCTCGGAATAAACACGGTGCCTAATCTGGTTTTTGTACTTACTTGATTTTTGTATTCTGGTGGAACAAGCTCGGCATTGGCTAGCGAAGCATCATCCAATTCAGATAATTTTCCTGCCATAGTAAGTCCGTTAAAAGTGGATGCCCCTTGCAGTTTTTGTGAAATCGTGGCGATATTTTTTAGTTCTTCAGAGGTAAAGCCATACTGTTTATCGTTAGATTTATTTGCTTCTGGCTTTGGTGTCTGCGGTTTGGTGTTATCCGCCGCGGGATTGTCACCACCACCACCACAGGCAGCAAGTGCCAAAGGGAGCGCCAGCATTAGCGCTTTGTTGGTTTTTCCTTTCATCGGATTCTCCTGTTTTGTGGGTTAAGGAAATCTATGTCTGAATTAGTGATTACATTGCTGGCTGCCGTAAGCACTGCCACCTTCGAGGCATTCGCACGCTTCGCCGTCCTTATCGCGGTCTAAACCGGTATTGCCGCTGTGTTCGTCGTGGTAGCGTTGCGCTTCCTCTTGGTCGCTGAAATCGCTGCATCGAACCGCGTGGGCGAACGGTATTGCTGCCAATGTCAAAACCAATATTGCCGTTTTCATTTCTTACTCCGCCTAATTTAATACTGACCAGGTAAATACCCGTCCAATGATAATGATGTCCTCAATGGATACAAATTCATCCGGGTATTCCACGCTGTTGTAGCTACTGATTTTTACTTGCCCTCCAGGAAGGCGATAGAGAATTTTGACGCGGAACAAATCATCATGGCGGAAGGCATAGATTTGACCGTCTTTAATTCTTATGTCATCGAAGTTCACACCTATCATTGCCCCCGGCGGCAATACCGGCTCCATGCTGTCGCCTTCAACCGTGAAGCACATGGCGCGATCGGGAGTTACACCGAGGCGGTGCAGTGTGGCTTTTGCAAAAGGCAGTTTGTAATCGTTGTAGTCCTCCATTTCGATACTGCCATCACCACCCCTGAATGCAACTTCTTTTTTGTAGCGAATGTAGCTGAATTCATCTGACGGCAGCGGGTCATTGCTGCTCCAGGTGCGGTAGCGTCCGGGGTTGCCGATATTGCTGTCTGGTTTGTGTAGCGGCGTTGGTACGTCGTCATAGCCTCCCCCGGGTTCAATAGGAGTAACGAGCGCAGGGACGCTTTCCTCTGTTGTTGGCCGCGGTGCGGGGGAAGCGTCTGGTGTGCCAAACTCCAACTGGATGCGGGTAACGCCTAATGCCTGCGCCAGCTCGTCCATGAAACGCGGGCGCAACGTCTGCCCATTCTCTATTTTGAAAATGGTTGTCTGTCCTTTCCCCAGCTTTTCTGCCAGCTCTGCCTGCGTCATCCCTGCGCGCTCCCGCAGCATCCTGACGTTTTCAGCAAGGCTCATCTGCGCCACCTTTTTTATTACAAGCTAGCAATAAATTACCACTAAAGGTGATAAGGTGCAAACCTCTTTAAGAGTTTACAAATTCTCTTTAAGTGATAGAATAGGGCGCAAATTCCCTATGGAGTATCACTTTTTATGAATATCGTGAAGGTAGCGATTGCGGCATCTGGCGCAAGCACGCAGCGCGAGTTTGGGCAGAAGTTAGGTAAGGGGCAGACCGCTATTGCCAAGTACGTCAAACAGGGACGGTTTCCTGTTTCTATTTTGCTTCAGGTTGAAGCGTTAACAGGTATCCCGCGCGACCGCCTCGCCCCAGAGTTGTTCGCGGGTTATGTCGCGGTCGAGCCGCGCAAAAATGCCGATTTGGTACGCAAGCCCATTGTCCCCGAGCCCGCAGAAGCGGAGGCCTGACCGTGGGCGAATTTTGGGCAAAAAAATGCCGCCTGGAAACTGGGCGGCAAATACATGCGAGGTTTGATTATGCCTAATTTACAAACTTTTGACAAGAAAAACCTGATGGTCGGCGATGCCGTCATCAGCATTCAGGGCGGGTTGTACTCGCTCAATGACCTGCACCGCGCGAGCGGCGGTCATCCGAATCATCAGCCATCCAATTTTCTCAAGCTGGAAGGCACGCAAGAACTTGCTCGCGAAATCTCTAAAGAAATCAATCAATCATATGATTCTATGAATGGGGTTTTGGAGGTGGTTCGCGGCGGCAACAACCCCGGCACTTACGTCTGCAAGGAGCTGGTGTACGCCTATGCGATGTGGGTGAGCGCAGCGTTCAACCTGCGTGTCATTCGCGCGTTCGACGCGGGTGTTTCCGCGCCCGCCCTGCCGGATTTTTCCAACCCCGCTGAAGCGGCGCGGGCATGGGCTGCGCAGTATGAGCAGCGGTTGGCGCTGGAGGTGAAGGTCGCGGAAGACGCGCCAAAGGTGGAGTTCTACCACGACGTTACCGGCAGCGACAACGCTATCGACATGGCGACGGTCGCCAAAGTCCTGAACCGTGGCATCGGGCGCAACCGCCTCTTTGCCTTCTTGCGCGAGGCGGGCGTGCTGGATAGCCGCAACGCGCCCTATCAGCGCTTCGTCGATATGGGCTGGTTCAGGCAGGTGGAAACCAAATGGCAGAAGGCGAACGGCGACTGGCAGATTGGCATCAAGACGGTGGTGTTTCAAAAAGGCGTGGAAGGTATCGCCCGCCTGCTGGACAAGAAGGAGGCGGCATGAGCTGGTTATTTGACGAAGCACCGCCGCGCGGGCGGTTTGTGGCGGTGCATTCCGACGGGACGGCATCGCTGTATTGGTGGGATGAGGACGGCAGTTTCCTCGATGCTGATTGTTATTTTGCCGATACCGACAAGCCCCATAGCGGCGATGAGGTCGCTGCATGGTTGCGGGGCGCGGGTTTTACCTGTTGGCAGGCGTTGCCGGAGGGTTTCCGTTTTTGGTGGGAGGGCAAGAAATGAGCTGGCTGTATGACGAGCCGCCAGAGCGCGGCAGGTTTGTAGCGCTGTATGACGATGGCAGCGGCGCGTCGTTGTTCGTCTGGGGTGACGACGGGCATTTGTTTGACGCCGATGGCGACGACCACGGCGTGATGGACGGCGAAGATTTGAAGGATTGGCTATATGAGAGCGGTCATTGGTACTGGACAGCGTTGCCGGAGGGGTATGCCGTTGGTTTTGAGGTAACGACTACCGCGCGGGATACGCGCTGGCGTTTTGCCGAGATGCCCTCACGTGGCACGCGATTTGTCGCGCTGCGTAAGGATGGGCGTGGGGCGGAGGTGTTTTTTCGCACGCCGCTGGGTGCGGTGATGGACGCCGAGGGTGGCGAGCGCCTGCCCGCATGGGCGACTGATGCCGCGCTGGTGGCGTGGTTTGTGGATGCGGGGTTTGCTTTTTGGCTGCCCCTGCCGGATGGGATGCAGTTGTTTTTTGAGGAGCAGTCATGAGTAACGGGATTATGGGCTTGGACAAGGTGGTTTTTTATTCGCCCTTGCTGGCACGGCATTTGGGTGTGCGTGCGGCCATTTTGGCAAGCCTGATTTTGAGTCGACAAACGGACAGCCCGTGGGGAGTGCGCATGACAACCCAAACGCTAACGACAGAGACGGGTCTGACGGTAAATGAGTTGCGTACCGCGCGCCGAAAGTTGCGTGAGGCTGGTGTGTTGGCAGAAATGCGAGGGGAGCGTTGTATGTACTACCGGATTGATGAGCTGTCGCTGCGGGCAGAATTGGACAAGGTGATGTCATGATTCAGCGTTCAGCCCGGACGGGTAATTTCACGGTGTTGGGTAACGGAATTTTCACCGACAACGCCCTTTCTTTTGAGGCGATGGGGCTGCTGGCTTATCTGCTGTCCAAACCGGACAACTGGTCAATCCACCCGCGCGCACTGTCTAAGGCGACCGAGGGCAGCGACCAGCGGCGAGGCATGGGCAAGATTTATGACTTGCTGAATGTGCTGATAGCCGCCGGGTATGTGGTGCGTTTTAAGCGCGCCAACGGCGAGGTGGATTACATCGTGTACGACGAGCCAGTACGCGGGGAAATGTCGCAAAACCCAAATCAGGGAAACCCAAATCAGGGAAACCCAAATCAGGGAAACCCAAATCAGGATTTTCCCGACGTATTAATAAATACCGAAGGACAACAAGAACTGAATTCAAGCAAGGACGGAAGGGGAACAAACGCGCGGGTGCGCGCGACCCCGCCCGCCGAGCCACCGCCACCGGCTGACCCGCCCCCACCTGCCAAGCCGCCACGGTTTGAGCCGTTGTCCGCGTTGTTGGCGTTGGGCGTGGATGCCCAGGTGGCGGCTGATTGGCTGGCGGTGCGCAAGGCCAAACGGGCGGCGCTGACGCAGACGGCGCTGGACGGCATGGTGGACGAGGCGCACAAGGCCGGGATTTCGGTGGCAGAGGCGGTGCGCATTTGTGCCGTGCGTGGTTGGCAGGGCTTCAAGGCGTCGTGGGATTGGCGCGACGACCGACCGCAGGGGCGGACGTTTGACGGCAAGCCGCAGGGCGGGCAGTTGTCGGCGGGAGAACAGGCACGGCAGCAGGCGCTGCGCATTGCGGAAAAGATGGGTTTAACCCCGGAACAGGTAGGGATTTACGATGCAAACCAATGAGATACCACAATTCATCCAGATGCTGCACAACTTGTGCGAGATGTACGGCAAGCCGCGCATGAGCGACGAGGTGGCGATGCTGCATTTCGGCGCGTTGCAGGATTATTCGCTGGAGGACGTGCGCAAGGGCTTTTTCGCCGCGCTGCGCAACCCGGACAGCGGGCAGTTCATGCCACGCCCGGCGGACGTTATCCGCGAGCTTTCGGGCAGCAGCGACACCCGCGCGGCGACCGCCTGGGCGAAGGTGCGCGAGGCGATTTGCCGCGTCGGCCACATGCCGAGCATCGCCTTTGACGACGCCATCATCCACGCGGTGATTGCCGACATGGGCGGCTGGGTCAAGCTGGCGCTCATCAGCAACGACGAGTTGCCCTTCCGCGAGCGCGATTTCCTGCGGATTTATCGCGGCTATATCGGGCGTCCGTTGGGCGACTACCCGCGCTATTTGCCGGGCATGGCCGAGACGGACAACTACGCCAAGGGCTACGCGGTAGAGCCGCCGTTGTTGTTGGGCGATGCCAGCAGGGCGGAGCAGGTACTGCTGGCGGGCAGCGACAAGCCGCGCCTTGCGGTGCAGCCGATGCAGGCCGCGCCGGATGTGGTCGGTGGGGTGTTGCGCGATATGCGCAGCCGCAACGACGACGGCCTGCGGCAGATTGGTCAGGGCGGTGCGGCATGAGTTGGGAGCTGGATATTCGCGGCAATGTGCTGCGCGACGGCCTCGTCGAGCCGTCGGACACGCCGGAATTTTGGAGCGTGTACCGACTTGAGGCGGATGGCTGCTGGTGTTGGCTGGCCGATTTTGACACGCAGGCGCAGGCGATGGTGTATGCGGGAGGTGCGGCATGGCTAAACCAGTGAGCAGCGGTTATGACGGCCAGTTTCTCGATTGGGCGCTGACGCTGTGTCTCGCCCGCTGGTTGAATCCCGATGTGATTCCGGAGTTGTGCAAGCAGTTTGAGCCGCTCTGTCAGCGCAAGAATGATCGGCTGGCGCTGGTGATGCTGCGCAAGGGTAAGAACCGCGAGGCAAAACTGGATGAGGTGTTTGGGTTTATTGAGCGGTTATTGGGAGGGCGACCATGAACGGGCAAGCATTCCGCCTGGTGAATGAGATGGTGCGCGGTAATGCCATTCGCGCATTGCAATCGGCAACCATTGGCGGCGATGAAATCATGGTGGTGCGGATTGAGCCGGAGGAGAAGAAACGGACGCTGCGGCAGAACAAGTATCTATGGGGCGTGGTTTATAAATATCTGGTCGATAACGACCCCGGCTATTTCGTCAATGAGGAAACCGAGCGGCTGTTAAAAGGGCGCGGTATCGCTATGGATGAAGTTGTGCATGAGTTTTGCAAGGCGCAATTCTTGCCGCCGGTTGCGCTGGGTATTGGCGGCGGGATGCAGGTGACGAAGTCCACCGCAAAGCTGAACCGCCAGGAATTTAACGAGTACGTCGAGAGTATCCGGCGCTGGGCGGCGGAATCGTTGCAGGTGTTTATCCCTGACCCGTATGTCTGCGGTTATGAGGATTTGGTTTGGAGGGGGCGATGAGTAAAGGTTTGCCGCCCGATGCGTTGAAGGCGCTGAAAAGGAAAATGCGGGATTGGCGCAAAAGCCGTTCGCATTGTTCCATCGGGTTTTCAGAGGAGGAGGCATGGGAAGTGTTGCATATTCATTATGTGAATTTATGCGACGGGCTTATAGGTGGCGCCAATGCGAAGAAGCCGATAGATACGGTTTTTGTGATTATGGCGATTGACGTGATTTTGCAGGAGTATCGATAATGAGTATTCGCAAAAACCGCCTGCAATGGCTACTCGACAAGGCACGCGGGCAGCAATGTACCGCGATGCTCCCCGGTGTCTGTAACCACAACCCGGAAACCACGGTGGCGGCGCATGTGTCGCTCCCCGGCATGGGCATCATGGGCGGCAAGCCGCACGACCTGCATTGTGCGTGGTTGTGCAGCGCCTGCCACGATGTCCTCGACGGGCGCGCGTCGTCCAATCTGGAGTGGGATTTTGTGCGCGCCGCGGTGTATGAGGCGGTGTTGCGCACGCAGTCGCGGCTGTTTGCGCTACTCACGCCCGCCGAAAAACAGCGGTTGGGGGAGGGGTTATGAGCTTTGCGATTACCCTGCCGATGCCGCCGTCGGTTAATCACTACTGGCGACACGGGCGCAATGGCACCTACATCAGCGCTGAGGGCAAGGCGTACCGCGCCGAGGTGTTGCGCCGCTGCAAGTCTCCGGTGGTGCTGTATCCGCATCAACGCCTCGCCGTCACGCTGACGCTGCACGCCAACAACCGCCGCCCCTACGATGTGGACAACAGGATGAAATCAATCCTTGATGCCCTTGAAAAAGCTGGTGTTTATGGCAACGACGGGCAAATCGACCGCCTCTTTGTCCTGCGCGGCGAGGTACGCGACACAGCCGCCTGCGAGGTGCGTATTGAGGTGATCGCATGAGTATCGAGTACCACATGCTGCGATGGCGCCGGTGGAATTTGCTGCGCAACGGCACGCCACAGGGGGCGCGCTGCAATCTGGGCAGGCTGGCGCAATCCGAACCTGATGCCGATGACGTCGCGCCGCTGTCGGATAGCGAGGCCGAGACAGTCAACCGTGCGCTCTCTGCGCTCAAGGCGAGGTATCCCGATGCGTATCAGGCCGTCATGGTGCGCTATCATCACGGGATTTTTGGCAAGCAGGCGGCGGCCAAACGGTGCGGTTGCAGCGCGGCGACGTTTTTCAGCCGTTTTTTGGTTGGTCGGGCATTCCTGGATGGGGCGATTGTGCGGTAATATCAGGGGTGGGGTAATCTATGGCAAACGCAAAAACCGAACACAGCAAACGGCTACGCAGGGCAACGGCGGACGCCTTTCAAAGTCGCCTAACGGCCGCAAACCGCCTTGAGGTTAAGCACAAAGACCCAGCAGTCATCGCGGCCATTCGCGCCGGGTTGGAACAGGTCGAAGGTCGAAATCAAGCAGAAAAAATCCTTTTTATTTTAGAGTATTATCAAAAAAGTTTGGGATAGGTGTTGCGTTACTAGGCGTATAGTAATAATATGCGCACATCGGAACACAAACCGATACCTCAAATCCATGCGCAAGCCCATAGGGGCGGCGTCCAGTAAGTCTAACTAGGAGACGACAATGTCAAAATACACTATCACAATGGCCTGCGGTCACGAAGAAGTCCACAACATCGTTGGTACCAACGTCCACGGCGAACGCGAGAAAAAAGCCGAATGGCTCTCTACCCGCCTCTGCTATGAATGTTACAAAAAAGCACAAAAAGACGCAGTCCCCGCCGTGCCTGATGTTGGGTACGTGGCGCTGGAAGGCACCGAAAAGCAAATTGCTTGGGCGGAGGATATCCGCGCAAAAGTCGCCCCGCTAATCGTGGACGGGCAAGAGAAGGCCAACGCCGCATCACACCGCAACCCTGCTGTTGCCGCCGCGATGAATGCCGTATTACAGGAGTTGCGGGAGCAATCATCAGCGAAGTGGTGGATTGACCATCGCGATACCATTGATTTTGCCTGGATGTCAAAACAGGCGAAGGAAAAAATGTAATGACGGCCATAACAGAAAAAGAAATGTACACACTGGGCCAACTGGCCCGGTGTGTTTGGCGAAATGGCGATGTGCCTGCCAATATCCTCAGCTATCTGTTGGCGTATCCAACCAAGGGTATTGGTATGGCGCACAGCACGAAAGAATGGTGCAGAGCTGACCAGAACGAAATCGTGCGCCTTATCTCAAAATTGCCTGATGAAATGGACGAACGCAATCCCGTGCCAGAAACCAAGCGAGGAAGTTTTTGGATGGGGTTTTATCATTACGCTACCCTGCTAGAGAACAAAAAGAATCTGACCGCGGACAACCTCGCCGAAATCGGTAATGCGTTGTGGGGTGAGCATTGGCAAACTCCAATGGCGGAAGCGCTGGAGTTATCCAGTGCGGCGAGAATTCGCCAATGGCTGAACGGCAGCAATATCCCTATCGGGATATGGGCGGAGCTTGACGGGATGCTGCGCGCCCGTGGCGAGCATATTGACGCCATTCGTGGTCATATCAGCAAGGTGGCGATCAAAGAAGATGCGCCAGAATCTTGACACTAGTCTAGACTGAAACTATACTAAATATATTAGGTTGGGGTTTTGTAAATCCGGCCTGATATTCGCCCATCTTTAGGGGTGGGCGTGAATTGAAACTGTAATTTATGTCTTACGAAAGATATAATCTTGTGAAGCCCGCCTTGTGCGGGCTTTTTGTTGTGCGGGTTGTGGCCAAAAAAGCGGCCATATTTTTTGCGAAATATCACACAATCCGCTGAATAGATTACGAAAACACCGGACATTTTCGCGGCCACGCTGAAGTGTTCCCCGCCCGCATCACGCGGGCTTTTTTATTGCCCGGAGGGCAGATGAGAGACACCTACGACAAAGCCCTTGCCCTGCTGATCGCAGACGAGGGCGGCTACGTCAATGACCCGCACGACAGCGGCGGCGAGACGAACTACGGCATCACCTGGCGAACTTACAACGCCTATCGCAAGCGCAAGGGGTTGTCTGAGCAGAGCGTCAAGGACATCACCATGCAGGAGGTGCATGAGATTTACCGCGCGCAGTATGCCAACGTCATCCGCTACGACCACCTGCCCGCCGGGCTGGATTACGCCGTGTTCGATTTCGCGGTTAATAGTGGCACCAAGCGGGCGAGCGGGTTTTTGCAGGAGATTGTCGGCCAGCGTACCGATGGCGTCATCGGCGTGCAGACGTTGCAGGCGGTTGAGGAGTATGTTGCCACGCATGGCGTGGAGCAGTTGATTTTGCGCCTGTGCGATAACCGTTTGAAGTTTATGCAAAAGCAAAAGAACTGGAAACGGTTTGGCAAGGGCTGGGGGCGGCGCGTGGGTGAGGTGAAAGCCGATGCGCTGCGTATGGCCGCCGGTCATCTGCCTGCCAACAAGATGTGTGTGGCAGACGGGCGCGACCAGAAATGCGATGGCGAGCTGTCGCTCATCGGCTCAATCAAAGAGTCGCCGCGCAGCAAGGGCGCTGCTGTTGGCTTGGTGAGTACGGCGTTTGCCGCGCTCCCGGAGGCGATGGAGGCGGCACGACCGGCGCAGGAGTTTGTGGATTTTGCCCGTTATGCGGGCTGGATTGGTCTGCTGATTGTTGCTGCCGCGTTGGTGTACATCATTT
>ERZ772979.847-NODE-847-length-19790-cov-7.218596_pt1 | contig 19790 bp, 18 predicted proteins | sample MGYA00511130_ERZ772979 | MGnify/ENA primary metagenome ERZ772979 (study PRJEB29015, sample SAMEA2738103) | human oral metagenome | biome: human oral; feature: human-associated habitat; material: saliva | place: China | collected 2186 ... | reverse complement strand
AAGCGTTCAAAGTAGGTATCAATGTAGGCTTTGGCTTCCTTACGGCTAATGCCCAGATTATTAGACAAACCAAAGTCTGAAATCCCGTAAACCACTCCAAAGTTGACAGCCTTGGCATTGCGACGGTCGTTTGCAGTCACATCCTCAGGACGCTCAATGCCAAAGACCCGCATGGCTGTCGAAGTATGGATATCTGCCCCCTCTTGGAAAGCCTTAATCAAGTGTTCATCCTGAGAAATATGCGCCAAAACGCGCAATTCAATCTGTGAATAGTCCGAACTGAGCAGCACACTATCCTCCCACTCAGGCACAAAAGCCTTACGAATGAGGCGCCCTTGCTCCAAACGCACAGGAATATTTTGCAAGTTTGGATCCACACTAGACAGACGCCCGGTCTGGGTCAAATCCTGCACATAGCGAGTATGAATCTTGCTATCAGCCAAAATCCAATCCTGCAAGCCAATCACATAAGTGGATTGGATCTTAGCAATCTGACGGTAGTCTAGGATTTTCTTAACGATTGGCGCAATAGGAGCCAAGCGTTCCAAGACATCCACCGCTGTCGAGTATCCAGTCTTGGTTTTCTTAGTGTATTCTAGAGGAAGTCCCAATTTCTCAAAGAGAAGCACGCCCAACTGCTTAGGCGAGTTGATATTAAACTCCTCACCAGCCAGTTCGTAAATCTCCTGAGTGAGTTTTTCAATGACAAGCTCATTTTCAGCCTGCATCTCAAGCAAGGTCTCTTTCTTGACCGTAATCCCAGCAATTTCCATCTTGGCAAGGACAAAAGCCAGAGGTTGCTCCATATCATAAAGAAGCTCTAATTGCCCATTTTCGCTGAGTTTTTCAAGTAAAACAGGCTCTGTTTCGACCAAAACAGCAAGCTTACGCGCCAAGTGTTCTAAGAATTTCTCACGTACAGGAATGGCTCTCTTGACACCCTTACCGTAGAAAGTTTCATCATCAACCAAATAAGTCTGACCATAAAGACTCGCGATGGTCGCAATTTCATTGTCTTCCACAGTCGAAAGAAGGTATTTAGCCAAACGGCTGTCAAAAGCAGGCGCCTGCAAATTCACACCAAAACGATTCAAGAGAACTTTAGCCTTCTTAAAGTCATACACTCTCAGAGGTGTTTTTTCTAGAAAATCCTTGAAAGTAGGCTCTTGCAAAAGTTCAAGCTTGTCTGTAGCATAAAGCTTATCCCCACAAGACCAGGCAAATCCAACCAAATCCTCTGTATGGTAATTCTCACCAAAAAGCTCAAAATGGAAGATAGACTCTTCACTCAGCATGTCTTGACTGACTTGGTCAACGATAGTAAAGTCCAAACTCTCAGCCACATCAGCTGACGATGCATTTAAAGCCTGCTTGAGCTGTTTGAAGCCCATCTCATCATAGAACTTCCCAAGATTTCCAACATCTGGACCACTATAGACCACATCCTCCAAACCAATCTCAATCGGTGCCTTGGTATCAATGGTCGCCAGTGTTTTCGACAAAAAGGCCTGTTCCTTATCATTGATGAGATTTTCCTTCATCTTAGAAGCCTTCATCCCATCGATATTTTCATAAATCCCTTCAAGCGAACCATGCTCCAGCAAGAGCTTGATACCCGTCTTTTCACCGATTTTGGTCACCCCAGGGATATTATCCGACTTATCTCCCATAAGCGCCTTGAGATCGATAAACTGAGTCGGTGTGAGACCCATTTTTTCCATGAGATAGTCCGGCGTAAAGGCCTCAAACTCAGCCACACCTTTCTTAGAAATCTCAACCACCGTATGCTCATCCGTCAGCTGAATCAAGTCCTTGTCCCCACTGACAATGGTAATATCAAAACCAGCCTGCTCAGCTAGTTTATCCAGCGTCCCGATGATATCATCCGCCTCATACTGAGACAACTCATAGTGGCGAATCCCCATATGATCCAGCAACTCACGAATGAAAGGAAATTGCTCACGAAACTCATCAGGAGTCTTAGCACGACCACCCTTATAGTCCGCATACATCTCTGTACGGAAGGTCGTCTTTCCCGCATCAAAAGCCACCAAAATATGACTCGGCTCAACCCGCTCCAACAAATGGCTCAACATCAACTGAAAGCCATAAATCGCATTGGTATGCAAACCAGCCGCATTCTTAAAACGGTCCAACTGCTGATAGAGCGCAAAAAACGCCCGAAAAGCAACAGAAGACCCATCAATCAATAATAATTTTTTCTTATCCATACACCCATTATAAAGGAAAGCACCAAAAAATACCATTGGGAAGAGTTCCCTGAGAGAAACTAAGATAATAGTAAAAAGAGAAGGAAGTTACTCCCTCTCTTTCAAACTACGAAATGAATTAGTTTTTACGTTTCACAAATGGAAGGGCACCAAGGAACAATCCAAGGAATCCTAATGATGCAACTGCAGCATTATCTTTACCACCAGTATTTGGAAGTTATTTTTTATCTTCTGCTTTTGCTGCTGGTGCTTGATAAGTATTATCCTTGTTAGTACCTGCTGTTGTAAGAGTATATTGTGTAACTTCGTTAATTGCTGCTTCTACACTATTAACGCCTCCTGTATATTCTGGAGCATCGGCTACAGTAGGAGGTGTTGTATCATTTACCCCACCATTGAAATCAGATTCATTATCTCCAGAAGGAGAATCACTAGGATTCACACCACCATTAAATTCTGGAGCGTTAGGAGCAGTTGGTACTTCATCTGCTTCCTTAGCAGGTTCAGTAGGTGTTGCATCATCACTTACTCCACCACTGAAGTCTTTCAGTTCTTCATCCTTAGGAACTTCTTTTAATTTTTCGATGTAACCTAAAGTTGCGTTGTAATCGTCAGTTAGTATATCGATTGCTTACGCTCTTGTAATGATTCATTAACTTCGTCAAATTTAGCTTGAGCTTCATCAACAGAAGCTTTAGCAGAAGCGACAGAACCTTCTAGTTTAGTTACAGCATCTTGTAATTTATCGATAACATCTTGATCAGCTTTATTCGTTTTAGCTGTTTCAAGAGCAACTTTAGCTTTTTCTAAGGTTTCTTTTTGTTTATCTAAGGCAGCATTTTTCTCTTCTACTACCTTAGCTTTTTCAGCATCGGCTTTTAATTTCTCAGCATCATCCGTCAAGTTTTCAATTGTTTCAGTTAAATCTTCTTTAGCTTTTCCGACTTCAGTTTTTGGAGTTTTAACCACAGGTCAGGTGTGGATCCAGTTTCTCCGGATGTGCTAGTAGATGTAGTGCATCAGCTTTTACAACCGACGGTTGAGACACAGCAAAAACCGCACCTAAAACCGTAACACTAGCTAAGCTAGTCAAGATCATTTTTTTATCCATTTTTAAAACGCCCCTTTGTGGAATTATATTTCTCTCTATTATAACTTTTAATATAGATCAACAAAAACAATATATTAAGTTGTTTAAAAAAATATATTTATATCGACTAGAAAAGAATAATGTCAATATAAACATATTTTTAACTTTCTAATATTACTACGGAAACCTAGATAAGCAATAAATTCTTTATTAAAGAATTTATCTCATGAAAATAGTTCGGATCAAACAAGCTACAATAAAAAAATATATAAGAACGCTTCAAGTAAATATTTAAAATAGTGCTAATTACTTTTGAATATAGTTAAAAATGATAATGAATCAAGTTTTTTAGTTTATTTTTCTTTAATCCACTCACCATTATGATTTACAGTATAACCGTCTACTATTGTATTAACAGCTAACTCACCTGAAGAGTAAGAATAATACCACTTACCAGAAACTTGATACCAGCCCGTTTTCATTGCCCCTGAGTCATCTAGATAATACCAAAATCCTTTCTCCTGTAACCAGCCTGTCTGCATTTCACCAGATGATTTCAAATAATACCAGGTAGAACCATCTTTCAGCCATCCCGTCGCCTTAGAATCATCTGATTTGAAATAATACCAACTACCATTTATTTTCTTCCAACCCACAGTCAATCCATTATTTGAACCATGATTAGATTTATTTACTGATTGATTTTGTGACGAAGTCACTCCCTCCAACTGAATATAACGTCGACTCCCGCTATAAGAAATATAACTCAACCACTTGTAACCATCCTTTTCTATCACCTGATCATAATGAACACTCTCACCTGGAGAATAATATGCAAGTGGAGTTGCATTCAATAATGGTTGATCTTTAATAGGAGTCTCCACCTTAAAATAATGAGTTCCTCTCATCAAAGATGACGATTGACTGGTCACAACATGATTGCTTGTCGAATCTTTTGAACTGCTTGGGACTTCTTTAGAATTGCTTGATAAATCTTTAAAATGAATAAAACCGGTCATCTTGTTTGCTTTTACAATTCGTTTATTATAATTACCTTTATAATCATAGTTATATTCCTCAATTTCTATATTATCTCCCATCACATTTGAAACCCAAGCAACATGGCCATAACCTCCTGCAGTAGACCAAGCAATAGATCCGATAGCTGGTGTATTATCTACACGATAACCTTCACGACGAGCACGATAACCCCATTCACCAGCATTACCATAAGCTCCTGGAAGCTCAAAACCATTTACTCCACTCAAGCGAAAAGCAGCAAATGAAGTACACTGACGAGAATACATCCTCCACTTATCAATACTCTGACTCCCATTTTTATAATAAGCAGGATAATCATCTCCACGAGCATAAGAACTGTTTGCATGAACACTTTCTCCAGCCGACAACATCAGCCCTACTACTAAAAAAGGAACAACCTTTTTAACTGACTTTCTAATAGAAAACCTTGTCTCTGCTACTTTAAATGGTGAACTTTTCATTCTTCCTCCTTGAAAAATAATATAAATCGAAGATTACCTTCACTTAAACTATTCGGAGAAAAAAGAAAAAGTGAGAAAATTTCTCACTTTAGTCAAGATAATGAATCAAATTCTTTTCTGTAAGAATATCTGAGTAAGTAAAGGACTCAACATAAACATTAGCTTGTTTATCTCCTTCAACGTTCCCAAATTCAACGATAAATAGGGATGGATAAACCTCAATTAGCTTACCCAATCTATTTTTTTGGCGCTTACGACCATTCTCCAAAGTCATTTCTACGACTTGCCCCTCATGTGCCTTGATTTCTTCTTTGATTTTTTTCATCTTGGCTACATCTGTAAATGCATCTGACATCTTATGCCTCCCTCTTTGAGATACTTGAAAATTTATTGTATTCTTTTTGGAAAATCAATTCCACCGTTCCACGAGCTCCACTACGGTTTTTCTCGATGATAACCTCTACCTTGTTATTTGGAATTCCTTCCTCTTCTTCACCTGCACGATCATAGTAGTCGTCACGGTACAGAAAGGCTACGATATCCGCATCCTGCTCAATAGAACCCGATTCACGAATATCAGACAAGACTGGTCTCTTATCCTGACGCTGTTCCACTCCACGGGATAACTGACTGAGAGCAATGACTGGAACTTTCAACTCCTTGGCTAGAATTTTTAGCTGACGAGAAATTTCAGAAACTTCTTGTTGGCGGTTCTCACGACCAGTCCCTGTGATAAGCTGTAGGTAGTCGATCAAAATCAAGCCTAGATTACCTGTTTCTTGAGCCAGTTTACGTGAGCGCGAACGAATTTCCGTGATCCGAATCCCTGGCGTATCATCGATATAGATACTCGCGTTGGCTAGGTTCCCTTGAGCAATGGTATACTTTTGCCACTCCTCATCAGTCAATTGACCTGTACGGATAGAATGAGACTCCACCAAACCTTCTGCTGCCAGCATACGGTCTACTAGGCTTTCTGCACCCATTTCCAGTGAAAAGATAGCAACCGTCTTGTCCAACTTAGTTCCAATGTTCTGAGCAATATTTAAGGCAAAGGCTGTCTTACCAACCGCTGGACGCGCCGCTAGGATAATCAATTCCTCCTCGTGGAGACCTGTCGTCATATGGTCCAAATCACGATAGCCTGTAGCAATACCTGTGATATCCGTTGTTTGTTGTGACCGAACTTCTAGGTTCCCAAAGTTGATATTTAGAATATCACGGATATTCTTGAACCCACTACGATTGGCATTTTCACTGACATCAATGAGTCCCTTTTCCGCTTGAGCGATGATTTCATCTGCAGGCTTAGAAGCTTCATAGGCTTGGTTGACAGACTCTGTCAACTTGGAAATCAAGCGACGAAGCATAGCCTTTTCGGCTACAATTTTAGCATAATACTCCGCATTAGCTGAAGTTGGTACTGAGTTGACAATTTCAACAAGATAGGACAAGCCACCAATATTTTGCAGATCTCCTTGGCTATCCAAAATCGTCCGAACTGTTGTCGCATCAATCGCTTCTCCACGATCCGACAAGTCTACCATCGCTTGGAAAATCAACCGATGAGCATACTTAAAGAAGTCGCGAGAATCAATGTATTCTCGGACAAAAACGAGCTTACTCTCATCTATAAAAATAGCCCCCAGAACAGATTGTTCTGCTAAAATATCCTGAGGTTGAACTCGCAGTTCCTCTACTTCTGCCATCCGACTTTCCTTCCTTTTACAATCTTGTCAAGAAGTTGTAAACTTAACCTTCTTTTACACGAAGATTGATGATACTTGTAACATCTTGATAGATCTTCACTGGTACATCAATCAAACCTACTGCTCGAATTGGTGCTTGCACTTGAATATTGCGTTTGTCAATCTTAATACCAAACTGCTTTTGCAATTCTTCTGCAATTTTCTTGTTAGTGATGGAACCAAATGTACGGCCATCTGGTCCAACCTTTTCAACAAACTCTACAACTGTTTCTTCTGCTTCAAGTTTAGCCTTAATGGCTTTTGCTTCAGCAATCATTTCAGCATGAGCCTTTTCTTCTGATTTTTGTTTTCCACGCAACTCGCCCACTGCTTGAGCAGTTGCTTCCTTGGCCAAATTCTTTTTAATCAGGAAGTTTTGAGCGTAGCCAGTTGGTACTTCCTTAATTTCGCCTTTCTTCCCTTTTCCTTTAACATCTGCTAAAAAGATTACTTTCATTCTTCTTTCTCCTTTTCCTTTAGTTCTTCCAAGATTAGTTGAGTCAATTTTTCTCCTGCTTCCGACAAACTCATATCCTCGATTTGCGCAGCTGCTAGATTAAAGTGACCTCCACCACCCAGCTCTTCCATAATGCGTTGGACATTGATTTTACTACGACTTCGAGCCGAGATAGAGATAAATCCTTGTGTATTTTTTGCCAGAACGAAACTAGCCTCAATACCAGACATAGCCAGCATAGCATCGGCAGCCTTACTGATAACAACTGTGTCATAAGACATTGAGTCCTTAGCTTGGGCAATCAAGATATCTGAACCTAGCTTATGACCTTGTAAAATGAGTTCATTTACCTCACGGTACTCTTCAAAATCTGTCGCAGCAATCTCCTGGATTGCGATGCTGTCGCTTCCACGTGTTCGAAGGTAGCTAGCCACATCAAAAGTTCGACTCGTTACTCGAGACGTAAAGTTTTTGGTATCCAGCATCATACCACCCATCAGTACACTGGCCTGCATACGACTTAAACGGTTTTTCTTAGAATTTTGGAACTGAATCAATTCTGTGACCAACTCACTCGCACTACTTGCTCCACTTTCGATATAGGTAATTACAGCATTCTCTGGAAAATCCTGATCACGTCGATGATGGTCAATGACAATGGTTTGCGTGAATAGATCATAAAAACCTTTGGATAAGGTCAAAGCTGTCTTCGAATGATCTACTAGAATCAACAAAGAACGCTTTGTAACTAGCCTCATCGCATCAGACAGAGGCAAGAGCTTGGTGACACCTTCTTTTTCCAAGAAGTTGATAGCCCGCTCGATATCTGGCGACATTTGATCTGCATCGTAGACTGCGTAACTGTCTTCTGTAATATTGCTCGCAAACAACTGCATACCAACCGCTGAGCCCAAAGCATCCATATCTAGATTCTTATGACCGACCACAAAGACTTGATCTACACTTCGAATTTTATCTGAAATAGCTGTCATCATGGCTCTGGTACGTGTTCTTGTTCTCTTAACAGAGGCTGCGGAACCACCACCAAAATAGACTGGGTTCTTGGTTTCATCATTTTCCTTGACAACCACCTGATCACCACCACGAACCTCGGCTAGGTTCAAGTTTAGAAGAGCAACTTTTCCTATCTCATCATGATTTCCATCACCATAAGAAAATCCCATACTTAAAGTCAAGGGCAATTGTCTCTGTTTCGACTCTTCGCGGAAAACATCAATGACAGAGAATTTATCATTCATCAATTCCTCGAGTACTGTATAATCTGTGAATAAATAAAAACGATCCATCCCCACACGGCGAGAAAACATAGCATACTTACTAGCAAATTCTGAAACAAAATTAGCTACAAAGCTATTGATATGGCTGATATCAGAGTCAGATGTCGCATCCTCCAAATCATCGTAATTATCCACTGAGATGACCCCAATGACTGGACGGCTAGTTACCAATTCGACAGTTGCTTCGTACTCCCCAGAAACATCAAAAAAATACAAAACGCCTGAAGCCTTATCCATATGGACAGCATATCGTGTTTCGCCCAAGGTAGCATACGAACCAGGATTCCCCACAGAAGCCTTGATAATGGTTTGAATCAAGTCAACATCAATTTCCCCTTCTTCATTTGTCAAAATTAACTCAGCATAAGGATTAAACCATTCTACTTCTCCACTTGATAAGTCTAATTTCAGGACTCCCACCGGCATTTGATCAAGCAAAGTACTCAAGCTATTTTCGGCTTGGTGATTTACATATTGGATTTGTTCAATTTCGCTCTTTTCATACTGTTTTTTTTGCCATACAAATAAAAGCAGATAAAGCAGTACAAATAAAAATAAAACAGTGATTGTTACAGCAAGATTATGTGAAAAAATAATCAGCAAAGTTAAGATTCCGAAAGTTGCAAGTCCTAGCAAGACTGCAGAAAACGGGATTAAATTATTTTTTTTCATTCTAAACCTCTTGCGCATTATTATATCACAAATGCCCTTAAAAAGCGACCTTTAAAGAGAAAGCACTGCTTTTATTATAGCAAGATGCTCTTAAAGAAACCATATATAAAAAAGGAGAGCAAATGCCTCGCTCTCCTTTTTCCATATCAGTGCAGAATCTTCCGCCTAGATTACATTATTCACCTAATTCTAGTCGAATGTCTTGTAGGCACTCTTGCGCCTGTTTCACAATTGATTCTAAAATAGCCTTACATGGTTTGATGTCTTTCACCAAACCCGCAATTTGTCCGCTCATCATTGAACCATGAGCTGTATCACCTTCATAGACAGCCTTAGATAGAGAACCGATCGTAATTTCTTCCAGTTCCTCTCGATTTGTACCTTTCTGTTCTAATTCAATATAGTGATCCGTCATCTCATTGCGAATACAACGAACTGGCGCTCCCGCGATGCGACCTGTAACTGCAGTCGCTGTATCACTTGCCGCCAAAATAGCTTCTTTATAGGCTGGAGAAATTGGACATTCTTCTGAAGCAAGAAAAACTGTTCCCATTTGAACTCCTTGTGCACCTAGGGCAATCGCAGCAGCAAGTCCACGACCATCTGCAACACCTCCTGCAGCAATGACTGGAATCGTTACCGCATCAACGATTTGTGGGATAAGAGCCATTGTATTGGTCTCTCCAATATGGCCACCAGCTTCTGAACCTTCAGCGATTACCGCATCAACTCCCAATTCTTGCATTTTTTGAGCATGCTTGACACTGGCAATAACTGGAATAACCTTGATTCCTGCTTCTTTCAAGTAAGGCATAATATGCTTAGGAGTTCCTGCACCTGTAGTTACCACTGGAACCTTTTCTTCGATGATAACAGTCACAATATCCTTGATATTTTTCATCATCAACATGATGTTGACACCAAAAGGCTTATCTGTCAACTTTCTCAGTTCACGAATTTCTTCTCGCAACTGCTCTCCGGTCATACCACCCGAAGCGATAATTCCCAGACCTCCAGCCTCAGAAACAGCTGCTGCTAGTTGATAGTGCGAGATTTGAGCCATAGCCCCTTGGAAAATTGGATATTGAATCTGTAAAAGTTTTGTAATTGACATATGAGTCCTCCTTTTATTTTCTGTTGATTCTTGTTGGCAAATGGATGCATGATTCACCAATATCCCCGTCAACAAGAAAATGTTATATTTGTCTCCTCATATTCTGCTATCCTAAAAAATCTGGCTTACGATCCTGCTGATCTGTAAAAGGAATAAGTGGGGGGCGAGAACGTAGAACATAATCTACAAATTCCTTCCCATCCTTGTCAAACTCTACCACCGCAAAAAATTGATCATGGTAAAAGAAAAACTTATAATGATTCTCAAAAGCCTGACGCAACCACTTCTCTTTGGCTAAAATTGATTTCATAGGATAATCATCAACTGCTGGAACCCAGAGAGGATTTCGATGAACATGTGATAACATCAAGTCCCCCATATGGATCATCGTATCTTTCCCCTGTTTGAGCAAGATAATACTGTGGCCATTGCTGTGACCACTTGTATGAATCATTTGGATTTCTGGAATGACATTGATATACTCTGAGAAAGTCGTCACCTGATCTTGAATCGGTTCCCAATTTTCTCTCAGATAAGTTCCCCGCGTTCGATTATTAGGGTTTCTCATCTCATACCATTCGACATCATTCACAATAATCTTGGCGTTTGGATACTTGGAAACCAGCTTCCCTTGATCATTCACATACGTCAAGCCACCAGAATGGTCATGGTGCATATGTGTCATCAGAACGACGTCAATGTCTTCAGGCGATAGTCCTAAAAGAGCTAAACTTTCTTCTACCCGACTTTCAGACAAGATTCCTAAATTGCGCCTTTGTTTATCGGATAATTTTGCTGTATCAAAACTTGCATCTATCAAGTAATTTTTACCCTTGTACTGGATCAAAATAGGATCCGTCAATTCCGCCATCATATTAGCATCATTTGTTGGGTAGTAACGAGACCACACAACTTTCGGAACCGGACCAAAAAGAGTCCCTGCATCCGTCAATTTATCGGCTCCACGTAGCCATGTCAGTTTCATATCATGAAATTGATATTCCTGTAAGGTGAGTTCTGCCATGCTTTACTCCTTTATCCATTGGGCTGCTATTCTTTTACGAATCGAATCCCCAGATTTTCCATAGATTTCAATCGTTTTGGCATCCTTTAGATAACGGTCTATGGGGATGTCATCCAAGGTTTGAAGAGGTCCAATTAATCTAATAATTTCCTCAGAAATCTCAATTGCTACTTTTGTCGTATAAAGTTTTATCTGAGATACAAAGAGAGAATCCGCCTTCATCCTGTCCTTGTAGGAAGCAAAGTAAGATTCAGCCGCACACAGCTTAGTATACAAGTCTGCAAATTGATGTTGATAGACTGTCGCATCGATTAATCGTTTCCCAAATCCTCTTTTGACCTTTACAAAAGCCAGACCTTTTTCAAAAGCTCCCTCAGAGATACCAATAGAGATTGCGCTTAATCCTAGCTGTAATTTTTTGATAATATCATTTAACTGGGATTCCCCATTTAAGGTCAATCCAAGCAGACTATCTTCTGGCAATATGACCCGATCAAAAGTTACCGAATTCACAGGTAAACCCTGTAAACCAGGTTTTGCTATATCATCTCCAAAAGCAACCCCCGGTCGAGTCGTATCAACAATGAAAAATCCATATCCCTCTTCTCCGTTAGTTTCCTCAACCTTGGCTAAGATTAACAAAATATCTGTATAGCGACAATTTGATACAATTGACTTCTTCCCAGTTAAAGACCAACCTGCCTCTGTTTTCCTTGCGGTTGTTGCAATAACCTCCAAGCTGTCCATCAATTTTCCTTCGGAAAATCCCAAGCCAGCTAAGATTTCTCCCCTTACTAATGGTTCTACATAACGCGATTTTTGTTCCTGACTTCCATATCGTAAAATAGGATAGATACCATAACATGCCTGAGTTAGTAGAACAGCAGAAAAAGCAGGAAAATCTTTTGAAATCAAGCGAATAAAGGTCAAAAACTCGGTTCTCAAAACAGAATCTTGACTATCTAAAAGCAAGGAAAAGATATCAAATTGCTCAATAAACTGATAAAGCAATTCTCTAGGGAACTGTTGTTCATCCTCACGAGACTTAAAATAGTCCCGAATCAACACTTTCACGTCTGCCTTCAATTCTCGCGCCAGCACGTCATTATAGGTCATCGCATTCACCTCATCTTAGTTGTCAGAAAACGGTTGGTAATAATCTTTCAACAATTCTTCATACACATAAGACTCTACTTCATTGTAGGAGTTTTTATAGGGTCTACAAAACCAAATATTAAATGGAATCGGATCCTTGAATCTAACCGCCTTAAAACGACTCTTATCCACAAAATATTCAACCGGCCTTGGCAAAAGGGCAATCAAATCTGTCTGATGAGTTGATTCAACTAGGAAGTCCCAAGTAGAGGAAAGATAAGCAAATTTAGCCTCAATTCGTAGTGAACGAAGTTTTTCTGTCACTAAATCATAAGTCGTAAATGTTTTGTTGAAGGTTGCCAATTCATAACCAGCAATATCAGACCATTCCAACAAGCTTTTCTGAGCCAGCGGATGATCCTTATCCATATAAGCAACGTATTCATCCAATTGAATGATATGTTGTTCATATTTTTTAGCATCCAGGCTCGTAGGCTCAATCAGAATAGAGAGATTCAAATCTCCATCAACCATTTTTTGCCGAATTTCCTTCCCTCCACCTTCCGTAACCTGGATATGGATATGAGGATTATTTTTCAGAAAATGAGGCAAAGCACTAGCAAAATAAACTCGTAAAATCAAGGACGGAATACCAAGATTAATGGTGCCTTTTTGCTTTTGAGCTTCTATATGGATCATGGAAAGCATTTCTTCATGTCGATTCACAATCTCGGTCGCATAACGATAAATTTTGCGTCCCGCCTCTGTTAAACTTTCTAATCTTCCATTCTTGCGATTGAATAATTGAACCCCTTCAGCTGCTTCAAAATTTGTCACGAATTGACTCAAGGCTGATTGACTAATGTGAATCTTCTTTGCAGCAATGGAAAGGTTGCATCCGCATTCTATGATATTGATGAAATAGTTCATTTGGATAATATCCACTTACCCATCACCTAGCTTTCCTTCACTATTTTAGTAAGTCAATTAGACAACTATTCTAGTATTTGATAGTTGTCTACTGACTTTTTATCGAAATAACATTTCGAATACTTCATTTTAATGTTGTATATAAAGCGCTTACAATATTATCTAGTTTATATCATAACACACTAAGTAGAAAATAGCTCTTTTTTTGCTTAAATCGGCATTGTTTTTAGGTCTTCTGAGACAATGACTTCCCCAGCTGTTTTTTCAAGAACTTCTTCTAACGTCACACCAGGAGCCAGCTCTTTCAACAGGAATTTACCATCTTTGAATCCAAAAACAGCTAATTCTGTGATGACAAGATCCAATACTCCTTTAGCTGATAGAGGTAATGTGCACTCTTTCAAGAGTTTAGATTCACCACCTGTAGTATGTTGGATCGCTGCAATTACACGCTTAGCACCTACCAATAAGTCCATTGCACCACCCATACCAGGAGCAAATTTCCCTGGAATAATCCAGTTGGCAATGCTACCATCTTGGCTGACTTCTAACGCTCCCAGAACGGTTGCATCCACGTGTCCACCACGAATAATGGCAAAGGATGTTTGTAGATCAAACAAGGCTGCTCCGGGCAACAATGTGATAGGAGCTCCACCTGAGTTCGCTAAATTGGCATTATAGTTGTCCTTGGTTGGTGTTTCCCCAAATCGAAGGGCGCCATTTTCTGCCTGCAAAATAACATTTACTCCTTCCGGAATATAATCAGCAGAAGCGTTTGGAATCCCAAATCCAAGATTGACCACATCTCCATCTTTAAATTCAAGCGCTACACGTCTTGCGATAATTTCTTTTGCTTTCATCTTATTTCACCCCCGCCAGTTTGTTTGTCTCTGTCCACAAGTCTCCCATCATCTGATGATGTTCTTGTGGTGTCAATCCTTGAACGACATAGTCAACTAGGATACCAGGGATGTAAATATCATTTGGATCAATTTCTCCGGCTTCAACCAACTCGTTTGTCTCAACAATGACTGTGTCAGCCGCTAGAGCGAGTTGAAGAGAGATGTTTTTAGTAGTCCCATCTAGATAAAGGTTGCCATACTTATCCGCCTTAGTAGCTTTAATCAAGGCAACATCGATTTTCAATGGATCATAAATCAAATATTCTTTTCCATTTCGAGTCACTTTTTCGTGCTCATCTTCAAGAATTGTTCCTACACCTGTTGGCGTTAAGACTGCTCCAAGACCCGCACCCGCAGCATGCAATCGTTCTACGACAGTTCCCATTGGAGTGAACTCCACTTTCATGGCTCCTGAGAAATAATCATGCTGAGCAGCAGCAGATGTCCCTACATGGGCTGCAATGTATTTTGTAACCTGATGGTTTTCACAAAGACGACCAACTCCAACTTCCTTACCGGGTTGAGAGGTTACAACAGACACCAAGGTCAAATCTTGCTGGTTTTGACGAACCAGTTCCTCAATTAACTCAAGTGGTTCTCCCACTCCGAGAAATCCAGAAATACCAACTTTATCTCCTGAATGGATCAAGGAAATAGCTTCAGACAATGTTACAACTTTCATAACCTATCTCCTCTCTTATTTACGTTGAAAGACAGCTTTGCGTTTTTCAACAAAAGCGCGCATTCCTTCTACCTTATCTTCTGTTGAGAAGAGTAGAGCTTCCGCTTCTGTTTCCAAACGAATAGCATTTTTCAGAGGGAGTTCTGAGCCAACTTGGATAATATGTTTAGCTTTTTCAACTGCTAGCGGTGCATTTTTCATAATCGCTGCTGCTAGCTCTTCTGCCGCAGGCAATAGTTCTTCTGCTGCTACCAACTTGTTAAGAATTCCAAGATCGTATGCTTCTTGTCCTTTAACCATTCTAGCAGTGAAGATTAATTCCTTTGTTTTACTAGTACCAATCAAACGAGACATTCTTTGAGTACCTGCAAAACCAGGAATGATTCCCAAGCCGACTTCAGGGAAGCCAACCATTGTCTTGTCATAGCCGATTCGGATATCAGTTGAAAGAGCTAATTCTAAACCGCCTCCCAAAGCATAACCATTCAACACTGAAATAGTTGGCTGAGTCAATTCAGATAAGCGGGTAAAGGTGTCGTTCGCATAGGTCATGTATTCATGAGCCTGAATTGGAGACATTTGGTCCATCTCTTTAATGTCTGCTCCCGCGACAAATGCTTTCTCTCCTTGACCGGTCACAATGACAACACGAATATCCTCGCTTGCTTCAATTTGGTCTAAAGCGAGATTCAAATCCTTTAAGACTTCTGAACTTAAAGCGTTCAAAGCCGATGGACGGTTAATTGTTAGATAGCCAAGACCATTCTTAACCTCTAATAAAACAGTTTTACTCATTGTTCTGCTCCTACTTGATTTATTTTGAGTACAGAGTACAGCGTCAACAAATACCAACACAAAATGTAAGAGCTTACATTTTCATCATAAACCTTTTTTCCCCATCCGTCTACTTAATCTTTATTTATAGACCTATAAGTTCAGCTTATAGGACATGGTCGTCCAATCCATCCTTAAAGTCTTAGAAAAAAATAAAAATACCTTATCAAGCCCTTTTAGAGAAAGACACTTGATAAGGTATGTAACTATGAGATCGGATCAAAATCTCATTTTGTAATCGTAATATTGAAAAAGAGGAAATGACGTTCAGTTTTCTAATAACTAACGTTCAACGATGAGGGCTGTTCCCATCCCTCCTCCGATACAGAGAGTAGCTAAACCAGTTTTAGCATCACGTTTCATCATCTCATGTACCAGAGTCACTAGGATACGGCAACCTGAAGCTCCAATTGGGTGACCAAGAGCAATCGCGCCACCATTGACATTGACAATATCGGTATTAAAACCAAGTGTTTTCCCGACCGCACAAGCCTGAGCAGCAAAGGCTTCATTTGACTCGATCAAGTCAAGATCATCAACTGTCAAATTACCTTTTTCAAGAGCTTTACGAGTCGCATAAATCGGTCCACAACCCATAATCTTAGGATCCAAACCTGCACTTGCATACGAACGAATGCGTGCAATGACTGGAAGTCCTAATTCTTCAGCTTTTTCAGCACTCATGACCAAGACAGCCGCCGCCCCGTCATTGATACCTGAGGCATTTCCCGCGGTAACAGAACCGTCTTTTTTGAAAACAGGACGTAGCTTAGACAAACTCTCCAAGCTAGCATCTTTTCTAGGAAATTCATCTGTATCAAAGACGATAGGATCGCCTTTACGTTGAGGAATGACCACCGGAACAATCTCTTCCTTAAAGCGTCCAGATTCTATAGCCGCCACTGCTCGTTTTTGTGATTCCAAAGCAAGCGCATCTTGATCATCCCGGCTAATACCATATTCTTCTGCCACATTCTCAGCTGTAATCCCCATATGGTATTCGTTAAAGGCATCAGACAAACCGTCCTTAATCATGGTATCTACCACTTTCGAATCTCCCATACGGCCACCCCAACGGAAGCTTGGCAAAACATATGGAGCCTGGCTCATGTTTTCTGCACCACCAGCCACGACAATATCTGCATCTCCGCACTGAATCGCTTGAGCAGCTAACTGCACTGCCTTCAAACCGGAACCACAAACCTTATTAATGGTAAAGGCTGGTGTATATTCAGGAAGCCCAGCATGAATACTCATTTGGCGAGCCACGTTTTGGCCTAAACCTGCTCCCAGGACATTCCCCATAATCACTTCATCTACCTGCTCTGGTTTAATATTCGCTTTTTCCAAAGCATTCTTAATTACCAAAGATCCCAAATCAACAGCAGAAACATTCTTCAAGCTCCCACCAAAGGAACCTAAAGGAGTTCGAACTGCTGAAACAATTACTACGTCTTTCATGACTACCTCCATCAGTGTCTAGTAAGTAAAGAAGCCTTCTTTTGTCTTCCGTCCCAATTTTCCTGCTTCGACCATTTTCTTAAGAAGAGGGGCAGGACGGTATTTTTGATCGCCAAACCCTTGGTTTAGGACGCCCATAATAGCCAAACAAACATCCAATCCGATCAAGTCTGCAAGAGCCAAAGGTCCAATAGGATGATTTGCACCAAGTTTCATCGCTTCATCGATTTCCTCGGCACTAGCCACTCCTTCACCTAGAATGTAAATGGCTTCATTGATCATAGGAATCAAAATTCTGTTCACAACAAAACCATAAGAATCTTTAACATCAACTGGTGTTTTACCAATTTTCACTGTCAATTCACGAACCGCCTGAACCACTTCTTCTGAAGTCTGCAAGGCCTTAATAACCTCTACAAGTTTCATGATTGGGGCAGGATTAAAGAAGTGCATTCCAATCACGCGCTCCTGATGTTTAGTAGCAGCAGCTATATCCGTGATTGATAAAGAGGATGTGTTTGATGCTAAGATAGTTTTAGAATCTGTCAATTCATCCAATTGTTTGAAAATATTCAACTTAATCTCACGATTCTCAGTTGCAGCTTCAATCACCAATTGGACTTGTTTCGCATCTTCATATGAAACAGATGGAAGCAAATTGGCCAATACCTGATCCTTCTCATCCGCAGACATCCGTCCTTTTTCAACTGAACGTTCCAATTGTTTTGTGATATTATTCAAGCCTCTTTGAACAAATTCTTCTTTAATATCGTTTAAGTAAACTGTAAAACCAGCCTGAGCAAATACTTGAGCAATTCCGCTTCCCATTTGACCAGAACCAATAATCATCACCTTAGATATCATTATTTTCTCCTTCTTATTTTACAAAAATCCAGTGCATGAAGCAAGGACGATTGAACAAAAATCCTTCAATCGCCCTTCTGACATTAAACAAAGGCACCTAGTCCAGTAATCTCACGACCAACAATCAAGGCATTCACTTCGTGTGAACCTTCATAGGTATAGATTGATTCAGCATCTGCAAAGAAACGAGCAACATCTGTCTCAAGTGTAATACCATTACCTCCGCAAGTTTCACGAGCAAGGGCAACTGTTTCGCGCATCACCAAGGAATTGTGCATCTTAGCAAGAGCAGAGTTAAGCATCAATTCATTCCCTTTCTCTTGCATCTCAGCAATACGAGTTGAATAAGCAATAACTGCTACAGCATTTGCTTGCATACGAGCCAATTTTTCTTGAACAATTTGGAATTTGGCAATTGGACGTTTGAACTGTTCACGATCTTTAGCATATTTAAGAGCTGCTACATAAGATCCACAAGTCACTCCCATAGCAATGTGAGCAACGTCCGCACGAGTGAAGGTCAAGATACGGGCTACATCACCAAAACCATTGATATTTACCAAACGATCTGAATCTGGAACCTCTACATTCTTCATAGTAATATGGCCATTGCGGACACAACGAAGAGCAATCTTATGTGGGATTGGTTCTGCATGATATCCAGGAGCTCCCTTACGAACGATAAAGCATTTCACCTTGCCATCCGCAACATCACGAGCAAATACAGGAACGACATCCGCAGTATCCGAACCACCAATCCAGCGTTTTTCACCATTTAGAATCCACTTGTCTCCAACACGTTCTGCAGTAGTTGCAAGTCCTCCAGCAATATCAGAACCTGAAAGAGGTTCAGTCAAAGCGAAGCAACCTTGCCAATCAAATGCAGCTAGTTTTGGAAGAAATTCTTTTTGTTGACGCTCATCACCACCCAAGAGAATTGTGTTGTAGCAAAGTCCGCCATGAACGGTATAGAATGTTGCCATAGAAGCATCGAAGCGAGCAAGTTCAAGATACAAGAAAGCAATATAAAGTTCAGATGGTTTCCAGCTACCTTCACGTCCCTCAAACAATTTTGGATTGTTCATAATTTGAGCGCCCTTAGCCACAGCATAGAATTCTTCAAAAGGAAAATCAGGTTTTTCCCAGTATTCATTAATAACCGGACGGAGATGTTTCTCAATCAAACGGCGAGTTTCTTGTAAAACCTCTGCTTCTCCCAAAGTTAGACCATCCGCATAGTGAAAAAGGTCCTCAGGATATAGTTCGCGTAAAATTTCTTCTTTTGTTGCCATAGTCATGACTCCTTTATTTGTTATAAGAGCGCTTACATTTTTGTATTCGCTATTTGTTGACAACCCCATTCTATCCCTTAGGGTATTATTTTGTCTACTTAATAAATATAAACACCCCTATAAGTTCAGATTATAGGGTCCGATTCTGACTGTTTAATCAAGGATTTCCTCGTTTTTCTACTTACTTAGGCACAAGAAAAAGTGGTTTACAAATCAGTAAACCACTCTTATTAGTTATTTCAATTTTATGATTCTTTTACTTCGAGCAAACCAACTTCACCATCTTCACGACGATACAAAACATTTGTTGTTTGATCTTCTACGTCTACATAGATAAAGAAATCATGTCCCAACAAATCCATTTGAAGAAGCGCTTCTTCTAAATCCATTGGTTTTAAATCAATTTGTTTTGAACGAACTACTTTTGGTTGCACAACATTTGCATCTTCAACTAGGGCATCTGTAAAGAGTTGGCTTGTCGCAACTTTATTTTTATTTTTACGTTCGATTTTTGTTTTATTTTTACGAATCTGACGTTCAATTTTATCAGTTACAAGATCGATAGAGCCATACATATCTTGAGAAATATCTTCT
>ERZ772979.845-NODE-845-length-19825-cov-2.914466_pt1 | contig 19825 bp, 15 predicted proteins | sample MGYA00511130_ERZ772979 | MGnify/ENA primary metagenome ERZ772979 (study PRJEB29015, sample SAMEA2738103) | human oral metagenome | biome: human oral; feature: human-associated habitat; material: saliva | place: China | collected 2186 ... | reverse complement strand
CATGAAGTTCATGATGAACGGCGCGCTGACCTTGGGAACCTTGGACGGTGCGAACGTTGAAATTCTCGAGGCCGTGGGGGAGGAGAACGCTTACATTTTCGGTGCAACCGATGATGAGCTTCCCGAGCTTCGTCGCCACTACGATCCTCGCTGGCACTACGAGAACGTGCCTGGCTTGAAGCGCGTGATCGATGCTTTGACCGATGGCACCTTGGATGACTCCAACTCCGGTTGGTTCCACGATCTGCGTTGGTCGCTTCTGGAATCGGGATACGAGCCTGCTGACGTGTACTACGTCTTGGGTGACTTCGCTTCCTACCGTGAGACGAAGGATCGCATGGCACAGGATTACCGCGATCAGGAAGCCTGGTCGCGCAAGGCCTGGATCAATATCACGCGTTCCGGTCGTTTCTCCTCTGACCGAACCATCAGTGACTACGCTCGCGAAGTCTGGCACATCAACGCCGAACCGATTGCGTGAATGCGTAAAAAGCGGCCTATTTAAGGCTGGCTGCATGGCTTAATGCCGTAACGCCCCGTTGGGATTTCCCAACGGGGCGTTTGCTGTTGTTCGTTTTCTGAGCAAACTGTATTACTGTGTTGACACAGTTTCGATAGTGTGGCACTGTATTAGTGTATTAATACAGATAGACAGGAGGGATACATCGATGCGCATCGATGACACCCGTCCAATCTGGATCCAATTAGCTGATTCGTTCCGCGGTCGTATTACCGACGGTACGTGGAAACCTGGCGAAAAGATCCCCTCCGTGCGTGATCTCGCGATCGAGGCAGGCACCAATCCCAATACCGTTCAGCGAGCCCTGAGTGCACTTGACGAAGAAGGACTGACGGTCCCGAAACGGACCGCAGGGCGCTTTGTCGCAACTGATGAGCGCGCTCTGCATGCTCTGCGGAAGAACGACGCGCATCTTGCGGCAGATGCCTACATTCGGGCATGTCGTTCACTGGGAATCGATCTGGAAGGTGCTCGGGCTCTGATTGATCAACGTTGGGATGCCACGGAGAAGTAGCCAAGGAGGCAAACTCATGACCACACAAACTGAGCGCGGAACGTGTACGGGGCAAGGCCTCGTCCACGTTGAGCATCTCACGAAGCATTACCGGAAAACGCCAGCTCTGCGGGACTATTCGCTGTCACTGGATTCCGGGCACATCGTCGGTCTGATGGGTCCCAACGGATGTGGGAAAACGACGCTGCTGAAAATCCTCGCGGGCGTATTGAATGATTATCAAGGGCAGGTGAGTATCGATGGACACAAACCTGGAATCGATACAAAAGCCATTGTGTCCTACTTGCCTTCGGCAGCATTCCTTAACGGCGAATGGACCGTGGAGCGTGCGATTAACATCTACTCGCGTTTCTTTACCGATTTTGAGCCGGAAAGAGCGCAAACCATGGTTGATTTCTTCGAACTCCCCGGAGGGCGGCCACTCAGTGAGATGAGTAAGGGCATGGGGGAGAAGCTTCAAATCAGCCTGATCATGGCGCGCAAAGCGAAGGTTTTCTTGTTGGATGAGCCGATCAGTGGGGTAGATCCGGCAACTCGCGACATTATCCTCGAGGGTATTTTGCGTGAGTTTGATCCTGAGTCACTGCTCATCATGTCAACCCATCTGATTTCGGATATCGAGCATTTCGTTGACTATGCGCTCTTCATGAAAGAGGGGCAGGTTCTTCTGCACGGTGATGCGGATGATCTGCGTGCGACGCGTGGGGACTCTTTAGATGCGATTTTCAGGAAGGAATACCGCTGATGTTCGGGAAAATGCTGTCTTATGAAATCGGTAGTCGCCTGCGCACTAATCTTCGTGAAATGGGGACTGTGCTTGCGATCCTTGTTGTGACGGTCGTTGTCGTTGCAAGTGGAGTCCCGGGGCTGAGTGGGACGATGACCATGTTTGGCTACCTGATGTGCGTAGCTATTCCTGTGGGTATCGCGATCAGTGGAATGAGCGACTACTGGAAGACCCTCTACGGACAACAGGGGTACTTCACCATGACTCTGCCCGTGTCAGGTGCCGTGATCTACTGGGCAAAGGTCAGCCGAATGATCATCGAGTTCCTCGTCGCACTTGCCTTAGCCATCGGCGGAGGCATTGCAGTTGCATGGGCAGCGGCATGGAGTCAGGGAATCACTCTCGCCGACTACACTGCCGGCCCGCGTTCGCTATTCGCGACTTTTTCGACTCTGGTGCTTGTGATCCTGTTTATTGCATGGATCGTTTCGTGTCTTGCGCTGATTCTTCAGGTCTGTGCGGTCATGAGTCTTGCGGCCGAAGGACGCTTCAACCACATGGGCTTTGGTGCGGTGGCTATCGGATTGGTCCTGCTTTACATTGTTGACCAGGTTTTGAGTGGAATTGGAACCTTCTTCATGCCCTTCTCAATGACTCCCGACGGCCATTTCAGTACCGAGGTTATGTGGACGTCATATCGAGCGACTTTGGGAACTGATGGATATCCGAATGTTTGGGGAATGGGCGCGTGCATTTTGGTCCCTCTCTTTGCGCTATTCCTAGCAGCCTGGGCATCACGCTCGATTGAAAAGCGAACCTCATTGCGTTAAAAGAGCTGGCCAATAAGCGGTATGCGGCCCGGGACGCATTTCACGTGCGCCCCGGGCGCAGCTGTATTCTTTGAGAGTTATCTGCTTGTGTGACAGGAAAACCTCATGCTCTTCGCGACTTTTATTTCATCTTTCGTTCAGTTGGGAATTGCTCTGCTGATTCCGGCGATTTGGTGGGCCGTGACAACCAAACGTCGCCTGGAATTTGCAACCTGGATTGGTCTTTATGTTCCGACCTGGAAAGTTGGTCCTGTCCAGCGTGTTTCGCAGAAACAACTGGGTATTGCCTTGGGCTGCTGGGCCGCTGTCTCACTGGCGTCACTTCGGATTGCAAGCTCGGTATGGGGTGCTCTGGCGACCTCGCGATTTATGGGTGCCGGAATTCTTGCAGTCGTCCCGATCCTTCTCTATGCCTTTATTCAGACCGGATTGGCTGAGGAACTTTTCTTCCGGGGTTTCTTAGCTAAGCGCTTATGTGCCTCCTTTGGTTTTTCCCTTGGAAACGCCATTCAAGCCACTGTGTTTGCTCTTCTTCACTTGCTGTTGTTTATCAACTATCTCCCCGTATTGAGTCTTGTCGCAATCACGGTCCTTACTGGAATCAATGGCTGGATTATGGGGTGGCTGAACGAACAAGCGGCGGGTGGTTCTGTGATCCCCAGCTGGATGCTGCACTCTTTGGCAAATCTCCTGGTCGCTCTGGGGGCTGCGTTTAATCTTCTGTAGTTTTGAAGCGGACTACTACAGGGGGATCCAATAATTTTCGCGACAGCAGTAGTTCAGCCCAATTTCTCGGCTACTCCTCAAAACCCTGATCTGCTCAGGAAGGTTGGATTTCAAGTCACACTTGTCGTGCTTGCTTGGCTTATTGGCATGATTGTTCGCCGTTTCTTGGCCTCGCGAATGACAATGTCCACCGCATCTGCAACCTTAACTGGCATGCTTGGTATTTGGACTGGACTCCTCTTTGCTGGCTGGATTTTCTCAAGCTCTGATATGTGGCGCCCGGCCATGATTGCCGTGGCGACAGCAGTTGCCATCATTGTTGTCACTGTCTGCGCTCTCATCGTCGCCTATCTGCATCCGCTTCCCGGCCTTGATCCGATTGCTGAGGTTGCCGCGCGAGGAGAATCCGATACGCGCGAATTCAAGTCCAGCGCACGCTGGAATATGCGTACCCAGCAGCGGGATGATGCGATGGAGACCGTCATTGCCAAGACTGTCGCTGCCTTCATGAATTCCGGTGGTGGAACGCTCCTTATCGGTGTTGATGATGATGGAAAGCTCATCGGTTTAGGCCCGGACTATGCGACTTTGAAGAGTCCGGATGCCGGCCGTTTTGAACTGTGGATTCGCGACCTGTGGGGGCAACGTCTTGGAACTAACGCTGCCGCGTTGCCAAGCGTCGACTTTGCTCCGGCTATGGATCCCCAAGAGGGTTATGAGGCCCAGGAAGTCTGCCGCGTAACCGTTCCTCCCAGCCCGAGGCCTGTGTACCTTCTTGGCCCCAAAGGTAAGGGGGCGCCGGAACTGTGGGTTCGCGTGGGTAACTCAACGCGGCGCCTCGAGGTCTCAGATGCAGTTGAGTACATTACCCACCGCTGGCCTTCCTCCGTGCGAACGACCTTGTGGGGGCGCATTCGCATGTTCTTCTTCACTAGGGGAGGGCGTCGTGAGCGTCCTGCCGCTCTTCCGCGTTTTGTGCAGCGCGTGTTGACGGATTCGGAGGAGTAATGCCCCCAAAAGGGCAGCTTTAATAAAAACGTATAAACTATGTTTTATTAGAAGCTGATGCTCAGGCGCTTCATGTAGTCGCCGAGCCCCACGAAAGGGATCTCATGATCGAACCTAATTCCGACCTGCCCGAATTTGAACTTCGTGATGTTTCCGCCGAAAAGGCGCAGGAGCCTGCTCAGTCCGGCGGATGCGGTTGCGGTTGCGATCACGGTGCGGAGCTTCCGCGCTTGGATGCACGTCCCTTCCCGCCTCGCCTGCGTCACCCCGCAATCCTGGGTGCCGTTTCTTCTTTGAACGTCGGCGAGGCCATGGAGCTGGTTGCGCCTCACGTGCCCACGCCGCTTCTCAACCAGATCGACATGACTATTGAAGGCGATTTCTCCTACGAACTGGTTGCCGTCAGCGATGAAGGTGCGATCGTCAAGATCACCCGCGTTGGCTGATCAGGAGATATAGACTGCTCACCTTGAGAGCTTGCGTTCATTCATTAGTACGGGATCGCGCGGGTTCATAGGGGAGTTGAAGCGTCCGGTAGTGGAAACACTGCCGGACGCTTGTGTATGTCACGTACTTGTTAGTTCGTAGGTCCATCACTTCGTCTTTGATGCAGAGTTGTAGCGGTGTTAGTGGAAACTTTTGGTTCTGATTGCACGTCGCATTCAGAGAACCATGTGAGAAGAGAACTGCGGCGCCGCTTAGATCTAGAATCTGCGTATGAGTGTTCAGAGTCGACGCGAACCAAGCAAGCTATTTACCGCTACTGTCTACGGGTTTAGGGCCGTTTCGTTGCCTCTTATGTGTTGGTTTGTTTGTGGAACATGTGCAGAGATTAAGACGCAGGATGAGGGGAGGTATGCCCAGGGATATATCACCTTGTACCTTTTATTCTTCCTCTTCCTAATTATCGTTGCAGTTATTGCATTTTGTAAGCTAGGAGGGGCCGAGGCATCAAAGCGGTGGCTGTATCTAACAGTTCAGTTGGTGAATTTCACCGTTCTTTTGGGGGTATTTTGGCTCGCACTATTCCTTGCAGGTGGGGATGGTTTTGCCTTCTTTCTCGGTAAGCGGGAACCAGGAGTAGTTTCCGCCTATGAAGCGTTTTTCATTTGGTTGCTTTTCTTATTCGGTGCGATTCTCCAGATTCTGTCGGTAATGAATGATAAGTATCGGAAAGAAATTCGTATGGGTGTCGGCGGCGTACTGTTCATCATCAGTATTTTTCTACCGAACATGCTCAACTCATATGCGTTACTAAAGGCAACGTGCACAAGTCCGTTACCGGAGACGTGTATCAAGGAGCAAGGTCAAATACAAGCAATTGAAACAATCCCGATGTTCACAATGGCGATTGCGTTTTCAGCGGCATTAATGGTTCTATTTTGCGTCAGTACGTTCTCGCCTACAATCGAGCGTTTCATTAGTTCGCGTACGGGCGATGGCGCCCAGACTCAGCAAAATCTACCAGGACAAGAGCTAGAAACTGCAGTGCTACCTTCCTCTGCTGAGCCACTACCGCCTGCAGCGAATCGTCATATACCTTGTGGAAACTTTACCGCTGCTGTCTTTGGTGGAGTGGTCGTCTGGATGATCCAGACAGTTGGGAAACGAATATCCGGTCCGCGATAAGCAGCTCGCATGATGCTTCGAGTGCATCCTAAAAAGAGATGCGAGTCAAGACGCTATTTTTGAAGAATAACCTTCACTTGGTGGCCAGAATGCGCAAAACCCTCCCCAATGACATCAAACAGATCCTCGCAAGCGGGGACATCGAGGCCGTGACTGAGGCAGTGAAAAACTGTGAGATCGGTGCATACCTGCGGAGCGAATACGGAAAGCCCAAGCTCTTGCACCTCCTCTGCTCGCAAGAGATCGCCGAGTTCTTGGTCGCTCGAGGCGAGGATATTAACGGTCGCAATGAACGCGGACAAACCCCCATTCACTGCCGCGTCAAGCAACGTCGACCCAATCTGATCCCCGGTCTCATTGCCCTTGGCGGCGATATCAATGCCCGGGATAACACGGACCAAACTCCGTTGTTCGGCGCTGTCGAACGCCTGGACGCGCCCGATGTAGAACATATGATCCAATGGGGCGCTGACCCGACTCTTGATGCGCATTCAAAAATCTATGGGGACTACACACTGACGAAGTACGCGCTCAGTTGGTACAACTTGTTTGATTCGCCCAGAATCTTGCGTATTTTCAAGGTTTTACGTGCCCACGGCGCGCACCCAAGCGGTGAGGAATATAAAGCTCTTCAAGCCATGGATAAAGATCGCTGCTCGATCATCGCCCACAACCCGGAAGAGGCCAGCAGCCCTCGCTTCCTCGAAGCCGCGGAAGCCTTGCGGCAACTGTGTGAAATGTTTGGTGTTGCCCAGCAAGTTGCGCGTCCTGCACCAAGCGTTGGGGAAAAGCTTGAGCTCGACTCCTCGAAGAGCTGGAAGAAACTTTCCAACGAACTCTGGGACTTGCTAGTTCCTCTTGATAATCAGGCCGAGACACTTCAAGGCGAAGCCATCAGGATCACGGGCAAGGTCGCCTACGAGGTCTACGACAATGGCGGCATTAACTGGGAACCGACTTTTAACGCGCTCCTCCAGCAATTCCTCGAGATCATTTCCTCCAAGGTCCCCCTCAGCGCAGACGAGCTTGCGCGCGCCAAGAAAGCAGTGGGGGACCTTCAGGGAGGAAAATCAACCGAGGCCAGCGATGTCTTGAGGGAAGCCGCTGTTCACTGGGTGCTTGCGAATCCGCTCTTATGCGCAAACACCCTGCCTTTCCTCGGCCGGTAAACGCCAGCTTTACTCTTCGCTGCCCTTACGGCGGCGCACCCGCTTTCGTGGTGCGGGGGAGTGCTCGCCTCGGCCTCGGCCCTTGGTTCCGCGATCGGAACGTCCCTGCTTTCCGGAATTCAGTGTCTGATCGCCATCCTTGCGGGTACGGCGTCGGATGCGGGTACGTTCGCCAGAAGTTGAACGCTCCCCACGCCCTCCCGAGCGGGCAGAAGAACGCCCACCGCGGCCTCGGCCTCGGCCACCACGCGAGGAACCACCCAAGTCCTCGATCTTCTCGGCGCTCAGCCCCTCGCGAGTGCGCTGTGCTCGCGGAAGACGTCCTGTAACGTCCTCGGGAATATCCAAGTCCGTGTACAGGTGCGGCGAGGTGTGGTAGGTCTCCAAGGGCTCGGGAACGCCCAAGCCCAGCGCCTTCGAGATCAAAGACCAGCGTGGGACATCGTCCCAATCCACGAAGGTCACAGCTGTACCCGAATTACCGGCGCGACCGGTGCGGCCAATGCGGTGGATGTAGACCTTTTCATCCTCGGGGCACTGGTAGTTAATGACGTGGGTGACATCGTCAACGTCGATACCGCGTGCGGCAACATCCGTTGCGACCAAAACATCGACCTTGCCATTGCGGAAGGCACGCAGAGCCTGCTCACGCGCACCCTGACCAAGGTCGCCGTGAAGGGCGGCAACGGCAAAACCGCGCTCGGTAAGCTCATCGGCAACGCGCGCAGCCGCACGCTTGGTGCGGCAGAAAATCACTGCGCGACCGCGGCCTCGTGCCTGCAGGATGCGGGCCACGACCTCGGTCTTATTCATGGCGTGAGTGCGGTAAATGACCTGTTGGACCGTGTTGACGGTCTGACCCTGATCATCGGGATCCTGGGCGCGGATGTGGGTCGGCTGGGTCATGAACTTGCGAGCCAGCGTGATCACCGGGCCGGGCATGGTTGCCGAGAAAAGCATCATGTGACGGTCCGCGGGAATACGCGAAAGCAAGGTCTCCACGTCGGGGAGGAAGCCAAGGTCGAGCATCTCGTCGGCCTCGTCAAGGACAACGTTCTCTACACCGTTCAGGTGCAGCACGCCTTGGCGCAGCAGGTCAATCAAGCGTCCGGGGGTACCGACAACGATATCCGCTCCTCGGTTGAGTGCCTCAATCTGCGGTTCAAAAGCAACGCCGCCGTAGATGTCGACGATGCGCGTTGAGAGCTTAGAAGCCGCTGCGCGCAGATCATCGGCCACCTGCTTGGTGAGCTCGCGGGTCGGCAAAATGATGAGGGCCTGAGGCATGTTCGGGTTGAGAAGATCTTCGTAACCTTCTTCATCCGGAGCAATGACATCTTCCAATACAGGGATGCCGAATCCCAGCGTCTTGCCGGTACCGGTCTTGGCCTGGCCAATAATGTCGTGGCGATCCAGTGCAACGGGAAGAGTCAGTGCCTGGATAGGGAAGGGGTGGGTGATGCCTCGTTCTTCAAGCGCATCAACAATGGGGTCACTGACCCCAAAATCAGCGAAAGACTTCGCTTCGTATGTTTCATTTCCCGAGTTCGTAATATCGGGGGTGGTTTCATCTTCTTGGGTCGAAGGGGCTTTGATTGAGCCCAAACGTACGACGCCAGCAGAGTAGTCAGACGGTGAAGTCACGATCAACCTGTTCTGGGAAAAACCCGTTGGAAATTGCAGCCGATCGCGGTTCTTCTTCAAGGGGCGTAAGTGCCCGGGCAAAATATCTCACGTGCGATCGGTCAGCACTGTCATTTGTATTCTACGAGGTTGACGCGGATCGCTCGAGGAGGAACCCGTCACGTTTATCTGATGTAGTGTTAGTGCATGGAACGCACCTATGAACCTGTGCCGGATCGCGACGCTGACGTTGTCGGTCTGATCGCGTATTCGATTTTGGCTGCAATGACACGCTTGGCAAAGGATAGTGACCAGGCCCCGACTTTCGAGGCGAAGGTCGAGCATGCGCGCATGGCCACTCGAGTTTTCGATACCTACACCCAAGTTGAAACGTGGTGTCAGCATCGCGGTGTTGACTTGGCCGAGAAGGCTCAGGCTTTTGATGGGCTATATGACGATCTCGATGCCCGTACTCGACCGACGACCTGGTACGAGCGAACGGTCAAAACCTATGTGACCTTGGGAATCTTGGGCGGCCTGCTGCGTGAGATTGCGTCGCGTAAAAACCTGTTCCCGGAAGCAAAGTGGGATCTTGAGCAGGGGGAGTGGGAGCGCCAGAATTTGGCTCCGATTTTCGAGGCCGATGAGCAGCTTGCCGCTCGCCTGTCGTTGTGGGCGCGAAGGGTTGCTGGAGAGGTATTGGGATTGGTGCGCTCAACCCTGTTCATGCACCCTGAGTTATCGGATTCTCCCGAAGACGCAGATGCTATTGCTCAGACTTTGAGTGTTGAGCATGCGGAGCGCATGAAAGGAATCCACCTGCGCGGTTAGACGCAGGTGGATAATGTCAGCTAATTCGGCTTGCTTTTAGTGAATTGCAAAGCCGACGCGGTGCGTCTGCGGGGCAGTCACGCGCACGTAGGAAATTGCTTGGGCGGGAATAAGCGTCTTCTCTCCCTTGGTATCCGTAAGGATCAGGGGAGTCTGCTCGCGTAGGGAATTGGTGACTTGGGCGAAGAGCTCGTCTTCGCTGAGGTCCAGCTCAAGGTCGAGTTCGCGCGGGCTGGCGTTGATACCGATCGTGATGTTCACTGCAACTCCCAGATGTCATGGATCGAATGGTCTTCTATGTCCTCATAGTACGTGCAGATGGGGGAGCGGGCCTGCTATTTCTGCAAGAGCGTAATTGTGGGGTGGGTCGAAGCGTTGTCGCGCTTTAGTATCTAAGTGGTTAGTATGTGGGGTTGTGTTGAAAATAGTGCGAGAAGCGGCAGCTATCGGGTTGTGTTGACGAGTTGTTTTGTGTTCTGGCGGTAAAGCTTAAAGTTGAATCTACTCGAAAGGTGAACGATGTCTTTTCCTCCTTATCCTCAGGAAATGCCCGTTGAGGGGGTTTATTCGACTGTTCCTCCTCAAGGACAATTTGGAGTAGCAACTGTAGTTAAACCCTTATCTCCCCTTGCTATCACCGCACTCGTGTTGGGAATTATTTCTCTTCTCCTGTCCTGGATTCCGATTCTTCACAAGCTAATTTTCATTCTGGCCCTTATTGCTACAGTCGTGGCGATTCTCGCTGTCGTTCAGACACGCCCGGATATGACTCACCGTGGCTCCGGTATCGCAATCACCTCACTGGTGATTTCGATTCTTGCCATTGTTGTTGTTTTTGGAAGCCAAGCTATGTATTCGAAGGCTAATGGTAAAGCCTTCGGGCCACCTTCTGTATCGTCTCGAGCTTCCAAAGGTGCGGCTACCTCGGATGTTGTTCAGCTGGAGAACGGTAAAGTCACGATTGAGGTGAAGAAGGTCGAGGAGTCGGTAGATGACCAGGAAGGTGAGCCAACGGTCGCTGTGACATTAAAGATCACAAATAATGACACAAGTAGTTTGAATCCTTTTGCATACTATGTTGAGGTATCCCAAAACAAGGCTGCGCTCGATAGTGCAGTTTATTCCGATAATCTAATGCCTGAAGGATACGAGCCTTTCACGGACTTGGAAGAGCTCCCAGCTGGTAAAAGCATGACCCTTGTGAAAGGGTATGTTCTTCGCGATGCAGCTGCTCCAGTTACGCTGATGATTGACAGCACTGTCCCTTCAACGAAGGCATTCAAAAAGGAATATTCACTTCAGTAAAGGGTGAAACCGTCGCCTTAAGTACGAGCGCCAGAATGTGCCCCCGAAGCCTTCGCTTCGGGGGCACATTTTTCTCAATTTCGATGTGAAGCCAAAAGTTGGCTCCAAATGCCGGTGGCCTCTGTCAGAATCACTATATGAACAACACACCGGTGCGTATCACGGTTGGCTCTGAATTCTCCGGGCTACCGGAACTCAGCGACCATCAGCGCCTGCTGCTGAAGCAGATTACCGAAGGTGACGCTGTACTTCGTGGTGCACCCGGAAGTGGGAAGACAACTCTTCTTCTTGCTGCTGTTGCTGAACTTGAACGCAACGATCACTCTTTTTTAGTTCTTACTCCGGATCGTTTGCGCGCCGATCAGTTGATGCCTGCGGTACAAGCGCTTGCCCCCAATGCGGTACGTCCGGTTCGAACCCCTATTGGCTGGGCCTATTCAATCGTGTCACAGTGGCGAAATACGCGTGATCAACCGCTGGGTGATGTTGAACTCTTGACGGGCGCAAATATGGATCGCATGGTCTCTCAACTGCTAGAAGAAACTGCGATTCAATGGCCTGAAGAACTTTCCGATACCATCCGTTCGCTTCCAGCATTTCGGATGGAACTGCGTGATCTCATTGATACTGCCGCAGAGTCTGGGACCACTGCCGAGAACCTAGAGGAGCTCGGCCGCATTCGCGCAATGGAGCAGTGGGTGAGTCTTGCGCCCCTTCTCAGGAAGTGGAACGAACTCCCGCAGCTGGGGGTGGAGTTCCGAGGAACCATGCTGGCTCACGGGGCAGCGCTGGGAAGGCAGGCTGCCCACCTCCTTGCCCAATGGGATGATCATGCGCAGTCCGCTGGGGTACGAATTTTTACCCCGCTTCCGCGCTACCTTCTGATCGATGACCTGCAGGACTGCACTCCCTCACTGCTAGCGCTGCTTCATGTCGCACACCAACTGGGAAGCCGCATTATTGCTTTCTCGAATCCAGATCTCTCAGTAACCTCATACAAGCGCGGTTATGCTCATATGGATCTCGATCTGGCCAGGATCCTCGACGTTCAAATTGAAGACTGTGGGGGTAGCTACATCGGTACTCCTCAGCTTCACGCCTTGAACCTCTCGCTTGCCTCACGCATTACACAAAGCGGACCCTCCGGAAGAAGAAATGTCACATTTGCTGGCGACTCTGAAAGGGGGCTCGGTGAGCAAGGGGTGCATATCCACAACTGCGCCAGCCTTGCGCAGATGGGGGCGGCTTTGGGATATCAGCTGCGTTCCCACTACCTGCGTGACAACATTCCTTGGTCTGAGCAGGTGGTGATTGTTCGTTCGCAATCTCTTATTCAGCAGGCCAGAAGGGCCCTGAAACGTAGCAAAATTCCCCTTGCTGGAGGTCAGCAAGCTTTCAATTTTGCCTCCAATTCAATGACCAGCGCGTTGCTGAAAGCCTTAATTCCGAATGAAGACAATGGCGTGGGAGTTATCGATCGCTGGCTTCGTTCAGATCTGATCTCGATCGATGCTCTGCATGTGAGTTCGCTGCTTCACAACTATGTTTGGGCGCATACTGATCAGAAGTTTGCGCAGGGGCGCGTTCAACACCTCAGTACAGATACGATCTCTCGCATTCTTCAGGACCGCTCTCTTCTTTCACAGAATGTGGAAACGGAACTGCGCAAGCTTCTTAAAGCCTCGACGCTATGGAAAGAAGTAGAAGCCCTCAGTCCCCAAAAAGCGCTCTGGGAAGCATGGGCGACGGCAGATGTAGCGGAGGAACTCAGTCAACGGGCATTAGCGCACGACTCGGATTCAGATTATTTTGATGACGTCCTAGATTCGGTGATTGCACTGTTTAGGGTTGCGGATATCTGGCAACAAAGAAATCCGCAGAGAACCGCCGCAGAGTTTGCGCGTGAGCTCCTTGAATCCGACGTCGCTACCGACACCATTGCTGCAACCGCATATCGTCACGAAGGGATCCAAGTTCTCACCCCGGAACAGGCAGTGGGTCGGCATTGGGATGTCGTGGCAATTTATGGGCTTCAAGATGGCAGTTGGCCTGATCTGCGGCTTCGACAGCGTCTGCTGCGCGCTGATCTTCTTGGGGAGATCACACGCAGTACTGACCCTGCCCAAGAGATCATCGATGATCCTCGAATCCAACGCAGGGCAGTTTTAGACGATGAACTTCGGCGACTTCTTGCCGCCGTTTCACGAACGAATCTGGCACTGCATATTGGAATTGTTTCCAATGAAGACCAAGCACCATCACAATTCGTTGAACTCGTTGCACAAGGCGCGGGGATCGAGATTCCCGAAGACGGCTTTGCAATTGAAGACGTCCCGCCCGCATTAGACCTTTCTGGTCATATCTCCAGACTGAGGTATCTTGCCGCGCAAGAGAATGACCCCCAAACATCTCAGCTTGCTACCCGTCTGCTTGCAATTCTTGCCAGACGCGGGGTGCCCAGTGCAATCCCCAGCAATTGGATTGGAGCCGGAGGGATCAGCTCGGATAGCCCGATCTACGACCAGCAACGTGTCGCCGTGAGTCCTTCCAGTTTTGATAGTGCACGTCAATGTATTCTTCGCTGGTTCTTTGCTTCTAATAGCGGCACTTTAATGCCGACGCAGAGTGCAGCAGATGGAACCTTAATCCACAGCCTGGCCGAGCGCTTCCCATGCGGGCCTCGCAGCGCTGTTATGGATGCGCTCGAAGAAGAGATTCGCGCAATGGGCGTGGATGAAGGGCAGGCTGCAAGCAAGATCCACATGGACCACCTTCGAGAGATGGCATCTGCGCTCGGTGAATATCTTGAGCAATCTACTCAAATGGGAAACTGTGCAGATCCGAACGGAAATGTTCAAGTTGAAGTGCCATTCGATGTTCCGATCTCTTCAGTTCACATCCGCGGAAGAATTGACCGAATGGAAGTGGAAGGCCAAGGCGTTCGGATTATCGACTTCAAGACTGGGAAGAAGGGAAATAAAACCGGCGCGAAAAAGGACCCGGACCACCCGCAGCTCGCTCTCTATCAACTCGCAGTCGAACAACTGGGTTATGAAGTTTTAGGAGCAGAGCTCAAATATCTTGGTTACGGAGATGTCCGGACCATCTCGCAAGACCCCTTAGACCCGGAAACAAGGGCGGATTGGATCAGCCAGCTTGATGAGATTGGGCAGAAAATGAAAGGCCCATCTTTTATCGCGACACCCTCTGATGAAGCATGCCAATACTGCGAGTTCGCCCGTTCTTGCCCAGCTCGTGAGCAAGGAAAGAGGAGTGTGGAATGACCATCGATAGTTCACAGCTCAGTGTTGATGAAATTCTGCGTTTGGCCACCCCCCGAAGCCGCCAGTATTTTCCCCCCACAGATGAGCAGCGTGCCGTAATCGAAGCACCTCTTGAACCTCTGCTTGTCGTTGCGGGAGCGGGCGCAGGAAAGACAACCACCATGTCACAGCGTGTGCTCTACATGGTTGCCCATCATGGAATCGAGCCGGAGCGCATTCTCGGCTTAACCTTTACACGGAAAGCAGCGGGGGAGCTGGGGCTCAAAATGCGACAAGACCTTGGGGTCTTGGCATCAAATCTTGGCCGTAGTTTCCAGGGTGATCCAACGGCATTGACCTATAACTCTTTCGCCGCTCGAATCCTTGGCGAGTATGGCGCAACAATTGGGGTAGATCCCGACTCGCGCTTGATCGGACAGGCACAGCAGGTTCAAATTCTCACCGAGATCGTCCAAAACTGGAGGGGAGAGTACCCCGAAGAAGATGGACGGTACAAACCAACCTCATCAATTGTTGCTGCAGTACTTGCATTAAGTGGTCATATCGCGGAACAAAATATGACTCTTGACCAGGGAGCAAAAGTCCTCCGTGCATTCAGCGAAGAGTTGGAAGAAATCGCTCAATCTGCAGGAAAAGGTCCGACCGGTTCCCTCAAATCCATGATCACCGTCAACGCCAATAGGATTCTGCTCCTTGAAATGGCGCGGGTATTCGAAGACTACAAACGCAGTCACGGTCTGATTGATTTTTCAGATCAGCTACTTCTTGCAACAAGAATCGTCACGGAGAACGCTTCAGTTGTCCGCCAGGTGCGCTCTGACTATCAAGCTGTCCTTCTCGACGAATTCCAAGATACATCGGTCATTCAGATGACCTTCCTATCCACCCTTTTTGCAGATCATCCAACCACCGCGGTCGGTGATCCCAGTCAAGCAATTTACGGTTGGAGAGGCGCTTCAGCATCCGCGCTCAGTAACTTCTTGACCGCATTTTCAAGCCGGCGTGAGGCAAACCAGCTCACCTTATCTACCGCATGGAGAAACGACCACGCGATCCTTCAGGCAGCAAATGCGGTTGCTCTTCCGCTGCGAGGCCTTCCCAGAATCGGGCAAGAAAACGGATTAGGAAGCACTTCCATTAAGGTTCCCCAGGTCAAACCTCCAGTTCTTGGGCCAAGGCCTCAAGCGGGAGAAGGGAAAGTCAGCGCAAGCTATCCGCTGACCTACCAGGAAGAACTTGAGCATGTCGTCGAATTCATCCGTCAGCATCGCGTCCAGGATGAAAAGGGAAAGTGGAACACCTGCGCTGTGTTGTGTCGTCGTCGTGCAGATTTTCCTGCGATTGAACGTGCACTCAAAGACGCTGATATCCCGGTTCAAGTTGTCGGTTTAGGAGGCCTCTTAGACCAGCCCTCGGTTAGTGACGTTCGAGCCGCCCTTGAGCTCGCTTCAGATCCGACGAATGCCCCAGCCCTCATGCGCCTTGTTACCGCGATGGATATTGGCGCGGCTGACCTCCTGGTTCTTAACCAATATGCAAAATACCGGGCTCGACAGGGAACACAGGCTGAGCAGGAACATCCGGATGTTTTCCTTATGGATGCCATCGATCAACTTCCGCCTGTGGGATGGCATGCGCCTTCAGGAGGCCCGTCATTTACCGCTGTCGCACATGAACGGCTTTCGCTTCTTGCACGCCGACTTGAAATTATTCGTCAAGGAACCGGCAGGCCACTCGACGAACAAATCGAGCGTGCAATGTCCATCCTTGGGCTCAGAGAAGCCATCATGTCCGACCCCCTGGGCGACGGGGGAATGGAAATGCTCGATGCCTTCGTTGATATCGCGGCTGACTACGAAGCACAGGTCGCAGGTGCTGATCTATCTGGATTCCTTACATGGCTAGCAGTCGCAGAGGAAGAAGAAAAAGGACTCCCAATCCCTGCCAGTGCCACTCGAGCCGATGCCGTCCAATTGCTGACGATTCACTCTGCAAAGGGATTGGAATGGGATTCGGTCGTAGTCTTTGGCCTACAAGATTCGCGCTTCCCTAACCACAGTGCCTCTCCAAGAGACTGGAAGCAGGACCCTCCGGGAGCGAAAGAATGGTTTAACTCTCTTTCAGAGTTGCCCTATCCCGTGCGCAGAGATTACTCGGATCTTCCCCAGATCGTCCCCGAAGAGTACGGGGAGATCGGAATAGCAGCATATTTCGATCTGCTTGCATCTGAAGCAACAAGTTCGCGGACGACTGCGATGAGTATCTTCAACAACCACATGCAGGGAAAGTCCGGCAAGGAAACAAATAAAGACAGCATTCACTATCGCCAAGGAATTCACCATGAATGCGAAGAACGGCGTTTGGCGTATGTTGCATGGACTCGAGCGCGACACGATCTGCTCCTGAGCGGTTCTTGGTTTGACTCAGGAAGCCTGAAACCGCGCGATCCATCTCGGTATCTCATGGAGACAGTGACCGCACTTGATCTAGATGCTCAGCAGATCGCTGCGCGACCTGACGAAGACTGGGAATCTGAACAGCTTATCGAGGTCGATACCCGATTGCGGCAGTATCCAATCCTTCCAGGGCGTTCACGCCAGCTGGTCATTGACAGTGCTGCACGCGTTCAAGCTCTTTTAGATCAGAGCGAAGAGGATCTAGATGTCATGGATGCCAGCGGAGATCCCTTGATTCATGACACCCGCTTACTGCTTGAAGAACGAGAAAAGGCTCTTCATTCAGCCCTTGATATTCGCATTGATCGTGTTCGCGCCACTGGAATCTCGGACTTGATTGGGAAGGCAGATACGTGGATTAACAATATTCGCAGACCTTTGCCCGTTGAGCCTCAATCAAGTTCCGTGCTTGGCACAATCTTCCACAAATGGGTTGAAAAAGAACTTCACCTCAGTACCGGTGAGCTCTGGGACGAACCCGTGGAAGGCAGCGAAGCATTGGAAGCTTCTGATCAACAGCTGCTTGCTCAGATGCAAGAGAACTTCCATTCGCTAGACCTTGAACAGCTTGAACCTATTGCGATCGAAGAGCCCTTCGCGCTTAACCTCGCGGGAATATCTATTCAAGGAAGAATCGATGCGGTATTTAAAGATGCCAAAGGCACATACACCGTCATTGACTGGAAAACATCGCACCTTCCCGGGAAGAACACGCCGCTTTCAACGTGGGAATACTACGCGCGTCAGCTTCAGCTCTACCGTATCGCCTGGGCGCAGCGCGAAGGTCTCTCTCCCAATGAAGTGCAGGCTCAAGTGTGCTTCCTCAGGGGCCCCATTAGCTACAGCATCGATGACATCGTGACTCAAACCGGTGCACCCGTCGATCAGCTTGAATCCCAGCTAACTCAGGCGCTCACCGAACTCCAGAAGAATAATCCCAGCTCGCACTAACGGACAGTAAAGGGAGGAACGACCGCGCGCTGAAGGCATCCGCCTAGCGTCGCAGAGCACCGTTCAGAAAAATAGAAATCTGAGAAATAATGCTGAGCCTGATCTACTCGTGAGTAGGAAGGATCGCACTCATATCGATGTGCTCAGTCGGCGCTTCAGCCGCTTGCTTAGAGTCACCCTCAGAATCAGCTTTCGACGTGTGGGCACTCAGCCTGATCGGACCGGAGTGAGGACGAGCATGACCTTCGCTTGTGCCGGTGGAAGCATCGCTTCGAGCTGCTTCGGTAGCGAGTGAGCTCTCGGGACTCGACTCAGATGTGCGAAGAGTAGCGTCCTCGCTCTGTGAAGAAGACTTCACTTCAGCAGCCGAGGAATCACTTGCAGCCTTCGCAGGCTCTTCCGTGCGCTTGGGAGTACTCTCTCCGACACTTGCCGAGAGCTCTGCCAACATGGCTCGGGCCTCGTCGACAATATCGGAATCCCCACTGTGCAGTCCGTGAACCAACCAACGCACCACGGCCAACTCGGAAAGAAGCTCAGCGCGCGCCAGAAGGTGCAGGTCCTTCTCCGAACGAGTCTGCTGGTAGGCCTCGTGGAAGCGCTCTAAAAACTCATCCGAGGCACGCGCAAAAACCCAGGCGATATCGACCGCGGGGTCACCAACGTGCGCAGATGAGAACCCTGTCAGTGCGCAGACCCGACCGTGGTCAACGTGAATTGAAGTCTCAGAAAGATCACCGTGAATGGGGGAGGGGAGGAAACGCCACAAAGACAAATTCTCCAGCGACTCTTCCCAGCGATCCCACAAGTTCGCGGGGATGACGACTTCCTGCGCGGCCTCGTCCAAAACGGCTTGGTGGCGGTCACGGCACTCGATTGCCGAATAAGCCGGAAGGTTGACGCCGGTGTAGATCAGCTCGGGAAGATTGTGCAGTGAGGCCAATGCATTTCCCAAAGATGCAGGAAGCAAGTGCGGGTCATCGAAATCCGAGGTTTCCATGACGTGCCCACCCAGATCGCGGTGCACCATGACTCGATCACCTTCTGGGGTGCGGGTGAAACCAGCGGGACGCGGAACCTCGAAGGGAATCTTCGAGAAATCGTGAGCCTTCCCCAAACGCTCTAGAACCGCGTTCTGGGCTTCCATATCCAGCCCGCCGACAGTGTCGTGTGGGCAGACAACCATCCAGCGATCGCCTGAAGTATCAATGAGTCCGGTGACTGAAAGGACCTCATCGCTGAACTGGGGAGGACGCAGTCCGGCTACTTCAAGCCGCGGAACCGCAACTGTTGCAAGGGCAGCAAGTTCATAGGGAGTCTTAGATCGAGTCACGTTTAGACCTTAATGTGCTGGGCGAAAACAGCGGGGCAGGCGCATCGAGAGAAGGCAAAATTGCCTCCAAGTACACCAAATACGTGAGCCTTCGTGGCGGGTATCGCGCTCCTGTGATCAGGGCATGCGCAATGCAGAGTCCATATGTTGGAAAAGAAAAGGTAAATAAACCGGAGCAGTGCCATGATCAAGACATGAGTGAAAAGTTCGATACATCCCAGCTTCCCCGCGAGCTCGCATCGGTCTTCGATGAATTGGTAGCGCGCGACCCCCACCAAGGTGAATTCCACCAGGCAGTCTTCGAGGTTCTCTCGACACTGACTCCTCTGGTTGCCCGCAAGCCCGAATACCAGGATCTGGCGATTTTCGAGCGAATTGTTGAGCCTGAACGCCAGCTCATGTTCCGCGTTCCCTGGAGCGATGATCAGGGCCGCATTCACGTCAATCGTGGCTTCCGCGTTCAATTCAATTCCGCGCTCGGCCCCTACAAGGGTGGCCTGCGTTTCCACCCCTCGGTGAACTTGTCGATCATCAAGTTCCTTGGCTTTGAACAGATTTTCAAGAACTCTTTGACCGGCCTGCCCATGGGCGGCGCAAAGGGCGGTGCGAACTTTAACCCCAAGGGCAAGTCTGACGCTGAAATCATGCGTTTTTGCCAGTCGTTCATGACTGAGCTTCAGCGTCATATTGGTCCCAACGTAGACGTTCCCGCCGGTGATATTGGCGTGGGTGGCCGCGAAATCGGTTACCTTTTCGGCCAGTACCGTCGTATTCGCAATAGCTTTGATGCCGGTGTTCTGACCGGCAAGGGCCTGACCTGGGGCGGTTCCTTTGCTCGCACCGAGGCCACCGGTTACGGCTTGGTCTACTTTGCGCAGGAAATGCTTCGTGCGCGTGGAGATTCTTTTGAGGGTAAGCG
>ERZ772979.844-NODE-844-length-19827-cov-68.312715_pt1 | contig 19827 bp, 18 predicted proteins | sample MGYA00511130_ERZ772979 | MGnify/ENA primary metagenome ERZ772979 (study PRJEB29015, sample SAMEA2738103) | human oral metagenome | biome: human oral; feature: human-associated habitat; material: saliva | place: China | collected 2186 ... | reverse complement strand
TCACCTGGATCTTCTACGACCACGAGGAGGTCGCCTCCCACCTCAACGGCCTGGGGCGACTTCAGCGCAACCACCCGCACTGGCTGGCAGGCGACCTCGCCCTCCTGGGTGAACCCACCGCCGCCCACGTCGAGGGCGGCTGCAACGGCACGCTGCGCGTCATCGCGCGCTTCCCCGGGAGGGCAGCGCATTCCGCGCGCGCCTGGATGGGTTCCAACGCGATCCACGCCATGGCTCCCGTCATCGAGCGCATCGCCGACTACGGTAACCCCGTCGAGCTGGTGGACGGACTCGAATTCCGCGAATCCCTCTCGGTCGTACGCGTTGAGGGTGGCATCGCGAACAACGTGATCCCCGAGGCCGCGTCCATGACCGTTAACTATCGCTTCGCGCCCTCCAAGCGCGCCGACGACGCCCTGGAGTGGGTGCGCTCCCTCTTCGAGGGCACGGACGCGACCATCGAGGTGGACGATCTGTGTGAGGGCGCCAGGCCCGGCGCGGACTCGCCGGTCGCCGAGCGCTTCCTTGCTGTCGCTAGGCGCGTCGCCGCCGAGGCCGGAGCCGAGCTAGGCCTTGCAGCCAAGGTCGGGTGGACGGACGTCGCACGTTTTACGCAGGTGGGTGTGCCCGCCATGAACTTCGGTCCAGGAGACCCGCTCCTAGCCCACACACGCGACGAACATGCGCCCGTGTCAGATATTGTCCGGGTGCATCGCACACTCCGCGCTTTCGTGCTCGCGCAGTAGCCTCCACACGCCCACGGACTGCCCCGTTGCTTGAGTCCGCCCCACCCTCGTCGACCGGAAGGATAGACCATGAGTACACCCGACAATACCTATCGCCGTGGCTCGCTCGTGCTACGTGGAGACCAGATTCCACACCTGACAGCTGACGCATCGCTGCTCCAGACGGAGCAGAGCGCGGACTGGAAGCACACCGATCCTTGGCGTGTTCTGCGCATTCAATCCGAGTTCGTCGAAGGTTTCGAAGCCCTAGCCAAGGTCGGACCCGCCATTTCCGTCTTCGGATCGGCTCGTACTCGCCCCGACGAACCTCTCTATCGTGCTGCGCAGCGTATCGGCCAGCTGTTGGCCGAGCGTGGCTATGCGGTCATCACTGGTGGGGGGCCGGGCATGATGGAGGCCGCGAACCGTGGCGCGTGGGAGGCCGGCGGTACGTCCGTGGGCCTGGGCATCGAGCTGCCACGCGAACAGGGCATGAACCAGTGGATCAACCGCGGCGTCAACTTCCGCTATTTCTTCGCCCGCAAGACCATGTTCGTCAAGTATTCGCAGGGCTTCATCGTGATGCCGGGGGGCTTTGGCACAATGGACGAGCTCTTCGAATCTGCGACCCTGGTCCAGACGGGGAAGATTCGGTCATTCCCGCTGGTGCTCGTCGGTACGCAGTACTGGTCCGGCCTTGTGGAGTGGATTCGTTCGGCCATGGTGGAGGCTGGCATGATTTCCCCAGGTGACGTGGAGCTGCTGCATGTCGTGGATGACCCTGAGGAGGCGGTGAGCCTAGCAACGGGTGAGTAGTTCAATGCGCTCATTGTGAGGGATCCTGATGCGCTGACAAGGTCGTGTTTACTGGGAACGTCCATCGGTTAGCTTGTTTTTATTCCTGAGAGTGCATCACCTGTCAAGGACAACGCGCAGTTATCCGGTAAGATTGATGGGGTGCCCCGCCGTGGGCGGCGTGGGCAGTAGTTTCGGAAGGAGTCCTCAACATGGCAGCGATGAAACCTCGCACGGGGGATGGTCCACTCGAAGTAACCGCGGAAGGTCGCGGCATCGTCGTGCGGATCCCCACTGAAGGGGGCGGTCGCCTCGTGATTGAGATGAGCACCCAGGAGGCGGGCGAACTCGCCGACGCGCTCACTCAGGCAATCTGATTGAACTCATTGCACAAGCGGAGGGACAGGTTCTTCCTGTCCCTCCGCTTGTGCGTCAGCGTGGGCCGCTGGTGTGCTTGTGATGCCCTGTCGGCTGGCCGGGCTCAGTGTTGGGTTAACGGGCAAAGTGTGTTGGTTGTGTGGTGACTTTTCGGCGTGTTGGTGCGGGAAAGTCGGTGTTTTAGTTGGTTGGTGCCAACGTGGAGGATAGGCAAAGCGTGTTGGTTGTGTGGTGGTTTTTCGGCGTGTTGGTGCGGGAAAGTCGGTGTTTTAGTTGGTTGGTGCCAACGTGGAGGATGGGCAAAACGTGTTGGAGGTGGTTTCATTGTGGGTCTGTGCGTGGTCCCTTGATCTGTCTCGGTGGGGCTTGGGCAGGTCGTTTGCGGCGACGGTATCCACCGTGTCAGGCCGCTGGCGCGCCACTGGCGCGCTAGTGGCTGCGCTACCGGCGGTGCTATGAGTGGTAGTGCATGAGTCCCGCCCGGCGAGCTTTCCGCGAATGTCGCATGCAATTCCCCCCGACACCGCGCCGCACCGCGCAACCATATCGTTGGGATTGCAACGTTTGTGGACACTGTTGAAAGTTCATTCAATCGAATTGCATGCGAAACTGCTCCGAGCGCGCTAGCTGCCTGCGTTCCTCGCCGCGCACGTGGGCCCGATGGTATGCGCGTGGGCTCGACACCTCGCACGTGGGCCCTCTAATCCGCACGTGGACCCTCTAATCCGCACGTGGGCCCGATGGCACGCGCGTGGGCGGCGCCCTGGCGCATATCTAGGGGTTGGCGTGCGTGTCGCGGGGCTAACGCGCATGTTCAGCGGTTCATGTGCGAGCGACACACCAGGCCAGGCGCCGTTGCGTCCACAACGCAGACCACCTCGCCCACAACCCCACCCCGTTGTCGGCGTTTGTTACCGAGGTGGTTTGCGACTTGGGCGGCGCCGCCCCGAGGCGCGACCTCACCGACAGCAAGCGTGGGGAATTGCGCTACACGTGGACCCGTGCGTGACTTGCCTGCCGATGACTGCGCCACCAAGCGGGGGGAATTGCACCATTAGAGGCGCGACACGCCGGCGACACGCCGAAGGGAGGCTTCTAATGCTGCAAAACCCCCCATTACCCCTGGCCTGGCTTGGTCTGGTTTTGCTGACCGGGTGTTTTGAGGGTTGTTGGTTGTTATTAGTGGTGTTGCGCCCATTGGCGTGCGTATTGGTTGGGTGAGAGCCAGCTTAGCGCGCTGTCGCGGCTCTCAGTGCTTGACGGCGACAGCGCGGCCATCACCGACGGGTAGCAGCGTGGGCACGAATTCCTCGGAGTCGCGCAGGTAGTTGACGACCTCGCGGGCGACGACGGTCCGCGCATCGCGGCGAGCGGGATCGGCGACCTGATCGTGCCACATGGCATGCATGTAGGCGAATCCGGTGTGCGCGTGCTGTGATGAGCTGTGTCATACTTTGCGCGAATGACGTGCTCTCGGGTCTGCGTGGGGACGCTGATGTGCATGGCCCGTGCCAGAATTGGGGCAGCTAGCAGGAAAAGAAAGGGGACAAGATGCACGGTTACGACGGCGGGCTGAGAACTCTCGTGTCTTCCTGTGTTGCCCTTGGAGTTGATTGTGCACGCGTGACGGATAGTGAGCGCGCGCAAGTTGTGGAGGCCATCCCGTTTAAGGTAGAGACGCAGCGACTGCGGCAAAAGATTCTCGCTGGTGACGATCCCCTGGGAGAGATGTTCTGTGCCCTTCGCTCATCGAGTGACAGGCGAACAGCAGGTCAGACGTTCACGCCGCTCGAAATCGTTCAGTCGATGATGAACTGGGCGCAAGGCAGGGCTACTCCCTCTCGTGTCGTGGACCCCGGAACTGGATCGGGGCGTTTCATTGTGGAGGCCATGAAACGTTTCCCTCATGCGAAAGGAATTGCAATTGACACCGATCCCATTGCTCTTCTGATGGCGCGAGCGAACGCTCACGTGTGGGGTGTTGATGATCGGATTGAGTTTAGACTTGCTGACTATCGAGACACCGTTATTGAAAAGATCGATGGCCTCACCCTCTATATCGGAAATCCGCCATACGTTCGTCACCATGAGATTCAGCCACGATGGAAGGAATGGTATGCTGCGACAGCTCAAGAGCTGGGTGTTCCATCCTCAAAGCTTGCAGGTTTGCACTCGTACTTCTTCTTCGCGACTGCGAAGTATGCTCAGCCGGGCGACATTGGTGCATTCATTACCAGCTCCGAATGGCTGGATGTCAATTACGGGGTGTCGTTGCGACGGTTGTTGCTCAGTGCTCTGACGCTTGAAGAGATACATGTCTTTGATCCGACGTCGCTTCCATTCGCAAATACGCAGGTCACGGGTGTCATCACATGTTTCGCATGCGGTGACGCCTCCGACAGAGTTCTTATGAGTCGTGTGGACTCCTCGTCTGGCCTTGGGTGCCTTGGTCAGGGAATTGGCGTTAAGCGCGCTGTTCTTGAATCCAGTCCGCGTTGGTCGTCGATTGGCCGTTCCCGCAAGAAGCATCCGCAAGGATTCGTGGAATTGGGAGAGTATTTTCGTGTGCATCGGGGGACTGTGACGGGAGCAAATCGAGTGTGGGTTGTTCGCAAGGATGACGTCGATTTACCCGAATCAGTACTTTATCCGTCAGTGACGAAGGCGCGTGAACTCTTTGCATCCGGGAATCAGCTGACATCCTCCTCGCACCTGAAGTGCGTCATTGATATTCCGCTTAATTACGATTCTCTCGATGAGGATAGCGTCGATCGCATTGAGCGTTATATTGCTCATGCGCGTCGTGTTGGTGCGGATCAGGGCTATGTCGTTCGTCATCGCAAGGCATGGTGGAGTGTTGGCCTATCTGCCGACGCGCCTATCCTTGCCACGTACATGGCGCGTCGTCCCCCACGATTCGTTCGTAACATAGTGCGGGCGCGGCACATCAATGTCGTCCATGGTCTGTATCCCCGAGAGAATTATTCCGATCATGAGCTTGCCATGTTCCTTCACTTTTTGAATCGTAATGTTGAACTATCTGACGGGAGAACGTACGCCGGAGGTTTAACTAAGTTTGAGCCAAAGGAGATGGAGCGCATCATGATTCCGAGTCTTGATCTCCTCAGGGAAGGAGCGTGTGATGGCGCGTCAGAGTATGCCACTAGTTTGGTCGCGTGCTCAGCTTGAAATAGACGTTGATCGTTCGATCAGTGAGTTCAAAGAGAGACGTATTACCGAGCCGCACGCCGGGTATATTTCCGATTTTGAACATTATTGCGTCTATGTGCGTAACTTGCTTGAAGATAGCGATAATTTGCTAAATCTTTCATCGGTGGTGCGTCACTATCTGTTAGATGAGGATAAGAGGTACGCGCTGCGTTATCTTGCGTCACCTTTCATCAGTGATGATGATCTCAAGGTTCTTGCCGACGTTAAGTTTTCGGTAGCTGCGTTCGATAGTGACCCGGATGCCGCTGAGCGCGTAGCTCATGTGATTCGTGCGAGCATTGACCCTTGGCGTTTTCCCTGGTTTCGAGAGGGGAGGACGCCTACTGATGAAGAGCTGCGTATCGCTGTCGTATCATCGACGGCAATTATCGCGTCCAGTAGATCGCAAACCCGTCGTCGCTCTGAAGCGAAGGACCGCCAGGAAGGCGACATTGCTCAGGCTTTGCAGGACGCGGGACTTCGCAAGGTCAGGCGGCGAACCGTTGACACGCCCTATCGTGCGCCCGACATCGGTGAGTTCTGTATGGAATCGGTGCTGGGAGGGCACAAGGCAGACCTGATAGCGCGCCTGTACGACGGCAGGATTTTGGCCATCGAAGCGAAGGTGTCACATTCTGCGGTCAATAGTTATAAGCGCGTCAATCACGATACGCTCGCAAAGGTCACCGGATGGCTCGTGCAGTTTGGTACACACGGTGTGGTCCCCGCCGCTGTTCTTTCTGGTGTCTTCAAGGTTCAAAATCTTCTCGAGGCACAGCAATCGGGCCTGTCACTGTTCTGGAGTCACGACCTCGAGCAATTACAGGACTTTATTCGCATCACGCGGGAGGCATAGACCAATCAGGGACGTCGCACGACCGAAAGGGGAACGGACAGCGCTGTCGCGGTTCTCAGCGCTTGACGGCGACAGCGAGGCCATCACCGACGGGTAGCAGCGTGGGCACGAATTCCTCGGAGTCGCGCAGGTAGTTGACGACCTCGCGGGCGACGACGGTCCGCGCATCGCGGCGAGCGGGATCCGCGACCTGATCGTGCCACAGGGCATGCACGAAGGCGATCGTGCCACCAGGGCGAAGGATTCGCACGGCATGATCCAGATACTGAGGAGTCTCATCCAAGTCACCGTCGAGAACAACCATGTCGTAGCCGCGTGCCGCCATGCGTGGAAGCACATCAAGGGCCCGCCCAGCGATGAGGCGTGTCCGGTGGGAAGACAGGCCCGCGGCGATAAAATTGCGGCGCGCGTGCCCGAGCAGCTCGGACTCGACATCAATCGTCGTCAGCACGCCATCAGGGGCCATGCCGTCCAACAGCCACAGGCCGGACACTCCCGCGCCCGTCCCCACTTCGAGGACTGCCCGCGCGCCAGACACGGCGGCCAGCATCCGCAAAGCGGCGCCGGTTCCAGAGGAGACGGGGGTAGCGCCCAGTTCGGATGCGACGGCGCGCGCGGAGGTCAGAGCATCGCTCTCCGCCACGTAGTCTTCGGTGTACACCCAGGTCTGGGCCTTATCCGCCATCACTGATCCTCACGTTGTTTCGGTCTCCTCGAAGCGGTGCGCCCACACGCGCCTCTCCACGCAACAGGGTACAGGCGAGGCGCGACCTGGGCGCGATGGCGCTCCGATCGCCCGCGAAAAACGCGATGAACCCCTGGCGCGTGCGCGCGCGAGACCCTCGAAAAGGAAAGAAGGCGACCCCTGGAACAGCTACGTTGCCCCGCACGAGCTGGCGCTGCTGGAGCGCCCCGATACCGCGGACGGATCCGCAAGCCGCAGTGGCCTCGTCAACCAGGACGATACCGCGGACGTGAGCGCGAGGGAACCTCAGTGCCGGAGTGGGGAGACCCCAAGCGGGCGACCCGCAAGGCCGCGGTTCACGCAAGACAGCTGCTTGGCGAGGGCAGTGAGCACCTCGGCGGCGGGACCGGTTGCGACGGCAACGGGTTCACCGCGGTCGCCGCCCTCACGCAGGGCGATGTCGAGGGGCACCTGGGCCAGCAGCGGCACCTCGTAGCCGAGCTGGGCGGTCAGGCGCTTGGACACGGACTGGCCGCCGCCCGCGCCGAAGATCTCCAGGCGTGAACCGTCGGGCTGGGGCAGGAAGGACATGTTTTCGACGACGCCGATGACTTTCTGGTTCGTCTGGGCGGCGATGGAGCCTGCGCGTTCAGCGACTTCGGCGGCGGCGACCTGCGGGGTTGTCACGACGAGAATCTCGGAGGTGGGTAGCAGCTGGGCGATCGAGATGGCGACGTCGCCCGTGCCGGGAGGCATGTCGATGAGGAGTACGTCCAGGTCCCCCCAGAACACGTCTGCAAGGAACTGCTGGAGGGCGCGGTGAAGCATGGGGCCGCGCCACACGACGGCCTGGCCGTCGGGCACGAACATGCCGATGGAAATGACTTTGACGCCGCCGGCACCCACGGGAGGGATCATCATGCCGTCGATGACCTGCGGGTCGTGGTCGACGCCGAGCATGCGCGGGATAGAAAAGCCGTAGATGTCCGCATCCATGACGCCGACTTTCAGGCCCTGGGCGGCCAGCGCGGCGGCCAGGTTCGCGGTCATGGAAGACTTACCGACGCCGCCTTTGCCGGAGGTGACGGCGATGACGCGCGTGAGGGAGTCGGGGCGGGAGAAGGGAATCTCACGCTCGGGGCGACCGCCGTTGAGTTTCTCGCGCAGCGCCTTCTTCTGGTCGTCGTCCATGACGCCCATTTCGACGCTAACGTTCTCGACGCCGTCGAGGGCGCCCACGCGCTCGGTGACGTCTTTCGTGATCTGGGTCCGTAGGGGGCATCCGGCGGTGGTGAGCAGGACCTTGATGGCGACGGACGAGCCGTCGATGGTGATCAGGTCGGGGGTCACCATGTTGAGGTCGGTGATGGGGCGACGGATCTCGGGGTCGATGACCTGGCCGAGGACTTCCATGACGGAATCGAGCGTGACTGGCATGGCCCCCACTCTACTGTTCGGTGTCCTCATCTTCTAGGGGACGAACGGCTTCGTCGCTCTCGTGCTCGCTCTCGGCAGATGCCTCGTTTAACGAGGCGTTGGCGGCGTCCGCAGCGATCTCGGCTCGTAGGTCTTCGAGCATGTCGCGCAGCTCAGAGCGCACGAAGTCGCGTGTGGCGACATCTTGGAGGGCCAGGCGCAGGCCAGCGATTTCTCGGGCAAGGTACTCGGTGTCGGCGAGGTTACGCTCGGCGCGAATGCGGTCCTGTTCGGCCACGACACGGTCGCGGGCGTCCTGTCGGTTCTGCGCGAGCATAATGAGCGGGGCCGAGTACGAGGCCTGGGTTGAGAATGCGAGGTTTAAGAGGATGAAGGGGTAGGGGTCCCACGCGGAATCTTCGCTGATGCCCGCAAGAAGGAGATTCGCGGTGATCCACGCCACGACGAAGATTGTCATGTAGAGGACGAAGCGGGGGGACCCCATGAAGCGGGCGGTAGCCTCGGCGAAGCGACCGAAGCCGTCGCCGCCACCAGAGGAGCGGCGGAAGAACCAGCGGCGCTTTTCGAGCGGGTTGTCCAGGCGATCAGCCATCGATGCTCCTTGCCATCATGCGGTCGGTCACGTCGTCGTCGAAATCTCGCCAGTCTTCGGGTAGCAGCTCGTCGAGCACGTCGTCGACCGATACGGCACCGTGCAGGTGCCCATCCTCGTCGACGACGGGCAGGACCGTCAGGTTGTAGGTGGCCAGCAGTCGCGTGACCTTCGCGATGTGCGCGTTGGGGTCCACGGCCTCAATGTCGCGGTCCAGGATCGTTCCGAGCAGAGTTTGTGGGGGTTCGCGCAGCGCCCGCTGAATGTGGACCATGCCCAGGTACTGGCCGGTCGGTGTTTCCTGTGGCGGACGGGCAATGAAGGCGACGGTAGCGATCGAGGCTGGGATGTCTTCGCGGCGCACGGCTGCGAGCATCTGGGCGACGGTCGCGTTGGGGGCGAAAATGATCGGTTCGGTGGTCATTAGTGAACCCGCCGTGGACTCGTCGTAGGTCATGAGGCGTCGCACGTCCTCTGCCTCTTCGGGTTCCATGAGGGCCAGCAGGGACTGCGCCTGCGCGGCAGGTAGTTCGGCGACGAGGTCGGCAGCGTCGTCGGGTTGCATGACGTCCAGAACGTCGGCGGCGCGCGCCGCCTGGAGAGCGGAGACTATCGCTACGCGGTCGTCGTCACCGAGCTCCTCGAGCACGTCGGCCAGGCGCGCGTCGGTGAGCTGCTGGGCGACCGCCATCTTGCGGTCGTGGGGCAGGGAGTGAATGAAGTCCGCTAGGTCAGCTGGACGCATGTCCTCCGTGTACTGCAGGAGCGCGGTGGCCGCCTGATTCGAATCGGTTTTAAGCAGGCCAGACACTTCGGAGACGTCCACTGTCAGGGTTTCGCCGCTGCGCGTGAAACCCAGGGATGAGGTGCGTACGCGTTGGACGTGCAGCGTGGAGATAACCCAGTCCTTGGGACGGCGTTGACGCATAGCCACGTCGAGGATACGCACCTGCCCGGAGCCGTCGTTCATGGTGACGACCCGGTCGAAGAGTTCGGATAGGACCAGGGTTTCAATGGGGCGCTGCGTGAATGAACGAATGTTGAGCAGGCCGGTCGTGATGACGGAACCGGATTCGATGGAGGTCACGCGAGTGAGCGGCAGGAAGACGCGCTTACGCGGCCCGACCTCGACGACGAAGCCGATGACGTTGGCCTCTGATTTCAGCCGAAAGATGACAACGACATCGTGAATCTTGCCGACCTGGTCGCCCAAAGGGTCGAAAACGCCAGTGCCGGCGAGCTTTCCGATGTACACGCGGCGACCCTTGGTGCCAAGTTCAATAGATGCAACGCTCACCTAATCATTTTAGGCTGGTGACGTTGAATGCGTCGTAACGGAGAGCCGGTACCGGGTGGACAATGAGTCCCAGGTCACTCGGCTGTGGATGATTGGAGAGAGAATGCCCGTCGTGATGGAACCGAAGATGCCCACTGGCACCGAGGTGGCTTCCTACCAGACCTACGCGCAGGCGCGCGCGGGGGTTGACTTCCTGTCTGACAACGGTTTCGACGTTTCGTCGATCACGATCGTTGGAACGGACCTGCACATGGTGGAGCGGGTGAGGGGGCGTCTCACGATTGCTCGCGCGTCGATGTCGGGCGCGTCCAGCGGCGCCCTGTGGGGTGCTCTCGCCGGCATGTTTATGTCGGCTGGGAACAATGCGGGTGGTACGGGGCTGTGGGTCCTGGGCGGCATCGTCGTTGGCGCGCTCGCGGGCATGGCGTTGGCGGCTCTGGCGTTCATCCTGCGTGGGCGCAACCGTGATCTTGTTTCGTCGCAGCAGGTTGTGGCGCTGCGCTACGCGATCCTGGCTTCCGCTGACATTGATCGTGCTTTCACGCTTCTGCAGCGCACGCCCGGGAATATGGCTCGCCCCAAGCAGGCGCGTGAGCAGGCCACGCGTCCCCGCAAAGATCCCACCGGTTTTTTCCCCGATGGGCGACCGCGTTTCGGGGCGGCCACGCAAGATGGCGTGGTTCCGGGCGGGGACGCCCCGGCCTCGTCCCCGGAGGGAGACCAGACCGAGGCGCCCGATCAGCGCCCGTAAGAGCGCTTGACGTGGCGGGATGCGCTCGGTGTGCTCAGCGCCCCTGGACGCGCGCGATCCACGCTTCGACGTCGCTGATCGTGCGCGGAATGTCTTCGGAGATGCGCGTGACGGTGCCGTCGGCGTTCACCACGACATCGTCTTCGATACGCACGCCGATGCCGCGGTACTCTTCGGGGATCAGGAGGTCGTCGGCGCGGAAGTATAGGCCCGGTTCGATCGTGAAGACCATGCCCGGCTCCAGCAACGCGCCCTGGTAGAGTTCGGCGCGCGCTTTCGCGCAGTCGTGCACGTCCAGGCCCAAGTGGTGGCTGGTGCCGTGCGGCATCCAGCGGCGGTGCTGCTGGCCGGTGGTGGCCAGGGATTCTTCGGGGGTGACAGGCAGGATGCCCCACTCATACAGGCGGGAAGCGATGACCTCCATGGCGGCGTCGTGCACGTCTTTGAAGTGGCAGTCCGGCTGGCCCGCGCGCGCCAGGGCGGCCTCGCAGGCGTCCAGGACGGCCTGGTAGACGCGGGCTTGAACCTCGGTGAAGTGGCCGTTGACGGGCAGCGTACGTGTGATGTCAGCGGTGTAGAGTGAGTCGACCTCGACGCCGGCGTCGACCAGCACCAGGTCACCCTCGCGTACCTCGCCGTCGTTGTCGATCCAGTGCAGGGTGTTCGCGTGGTTGCCGGCGGCTGCGATGGTCTCATACCCCAGGCCGTTGCCTTCCTCGCGGGCGTTGGCCGCGAATGCGCCTTCGATGACGCGTTCGCCGCGGTGGTGGCCGACGGCTCGCGGCAGAACGCGGATGATGTCTTCGAAGCCGGCCTTGGTGGCTTTGACCGCGCGGATCATTTCCTCGACTTCGTAGGTGTCCTTTTTGAGGCGGATTTCGGAGAGGTGTTCTTCGAGTGCTTCGTCGGCCTCGCGCGCGTCGTCTCCGAACGGTAGGCCCGCCTGGTTGCGCACTTCGTTGACCATATTTTCGATGTGGGTGTCAACGCCGCGAACGATGCGCAGGCTCACTTGGCCGACGTCCTTCGCCAGGGCGTCGCGCAGCGTGTCGATGTGGCGTGTTTCCAGGCCGGTCGCTGCGGATACCTCGTCGAGGGAGGGGCGTGCACCCACCCAGAATTCGCCGTAGCGCGGGTTGGCGTAGAACTCCTTGGAGGAACGTGACGCGCGTGGCTTGAAGAAGAGCAGGGCCGTGTGCGTGCCGTCCTCATTCGGTTCGAGCACCAGGACCGTGTCTGGTTCCTTCTCACCGCCCAGGCCCGACAGGTGCGCGAACGCGGAGTGCGCCCGGAAGCGGTAGTCGCAGTCGTTCGAACGGACTTTGTAGGGTCCGGCGGGGATGACGAGGCGTTCGCCGGGGAAGAGGAGTCCCGCTTTGAGGGCGCGTGCGTTCAGGAAGTCGGCGACGCGCTGGCGTTCGGGCAGCTGGGTTGGGCGCGGGGCCCACCCGGATCCGATGAACTCACGGAAGGCGGAGGACTGGGGCTGACGGGAGCGACTTTCGCCGCGATCAGCCATGGACTGGGATTCTTCTTCACTCATGGCGACCATTCTACGGTGTGGGGAGGGAAGGAAACTTTGCGCGTATGAGTGTGCTCCGGCCTCGTGCCCGGTGTGGGGGCGCGTGGGACGAGGCCGGGGCCGGGTCGGGTGCAGATCGCTCAGTCCTGGGCAGTGAGTTCCCCGGCGATGGAGCGGCCCATGTAGGTCGAGAAGTCAGCGCCCCGTTTGTCTTGTGAGAGCAGGAAGACGGTCTTGGCGTACAGGGCTTCCAGCGTCATGTCGTGGGCGCCGACCGCGCCGAGCTTGGCCAGGGCGTTGCCGGCCTCATAATGGCCGAGCATGACTTCTGCCTGGTAGCACTGGGAAGCGACGATAATCGGCACGTCGGCGTGTGCCAGCACGTCGAGGACATCCACCAGGCCCGGTTCGGAGGCTGGAATGTTACCCACACCGAAGGTGCGCAGGATGAGCGCGTCCGGGTGGGGCGTTGTCATCGCGCGCAGGCGGGCGGCGCTGATCCCGGGCACCACGTCGATGACGGCCACGTCCTGGCGCGTGTACGGGCTGGGATCCTGCCAGCCGGTACCGGGATGTGGAGGCCCGTACCAGCGCCACGGGGCGCCCGTGCGTGCCAGGGGTGACACGGACGGCGACTCGAAGCCTCGGAACGCCCACGACGAGGTCTTGGTGGCGCGGTTGCCCGCGAGGAGCTTGTGGCCGAAGAAGAGCATGACGCCTTGGGCGTGTGGTGAGATTGCGGCGCGCAGCGCGCCCGTGACGTTCGCCGAGGCGTCCGACCCGACGACACCGAGTGGGTACTGGGAGCCGGTCAAGACGACCGGCTTACCCAGGTTCGCCAGGGCGTAGGACAGCGCCGCGGCTGAATAGGCCATCGTGTCCGTGCCGTGCAGGACTAAGAAAGCGTCGGCCTCGCCTGCGTGCGCGTTAATGTCGTCGATGATGGCCTGCCAGTCCTCGGGGGTGGCCTCCGAGGAGTCGATGAGCGGGTCCAGCGTTGACATTGAAATGTTCGACGCCAGTTCGATGCCCTCCAGCTGGGATCCGAACCAACCCTGCAGGTCAGCGCCGGGGCGCAGACCCTCCGGGGAATCGACCATGCCGATGGTTCCGCCGGCATACGTGACGTGAAGACGCATGAGAGTACCCTTCGTTTTACTCGCCGGTGACCAGGGTCTCGTCACCCTGGAGGGAAGCTGCGGCCTCGTCGGTCAGGTTGCCGACGCGTCCGCGCACGTAATACCAGCCGGCGACCATGAGGATGACGACCACAGCGAAGAGCACGAGGGTCCAGCGGCCCGACTCGGAGGTCACGTTGGAGGCGACGACCACCGTGAAGAAGAGCAGCGCCAGGTAGTTGGTGTAGGGGGCGCCCGGCATGCGGAACTCGGGACGCTGCTCCTCGCCGCGCTTGACCTTGCGCAGGAACGCCAGGTGGGAAATGAGGATCATTGCCCAGGTGCCGGCGATGCCGATGCCCGCCAGATCCATGACGATGTTGAAGGCTTTTGTGGGAACGAATGCGTTCAAGAGAACGCCCAACGGGCCGAGCGACGCGGTGATGATGATGCCGTCTGAGGGGACATGGTTCTTGTTGAGGCGGGAGGCGAAGCGCGGCCCCTCGCCCACGAGTGCCATCGAACGCAGCGTGCGACCGGTCGCGTACAAGCCCGCGTTTAGGGAGGACAAAGCAGCCGTCAAGACGACAACCTGCATGATGTCACCCGCGTGGGGCACACCGATGCCAGAGAAGAATGTCGTGAAAGGGGAGTCTTCCGACGAGTAGGCGTTGTTGGGCAGCGCGGGGCCGCCCTGGGCCAGACGGCCGCCGACACCCAGGAACAGGCCGGTGCCGATCGACCCGCCGATCGCGATCATTTGGATGTGACGGTTTTTCAAAGCCTTGTTATACCCGGCATCACCCGCGTCGGCGGCGGTGGACACCTGAGTCTGATCCTTGTCAGACACGCAGTACTCCAATCAGTGTTGAGGGGACCGAAGAGCCGTGCGCAGCCAGTTTCCTACAGTGATCGACGCCTCGCCGGAGGTGAACGGATTCTCAAAACTGGCTGTGGCCAGCGAAATAACGTGCGCGTGACGTTGAGTGCACGCTGAAAATTCAAGGGATTGTGCCAGGGCCGGGCGCGCTCGCGGGTCATGCCTGCACGAGGCGGTGGTGTGACCGGATTAATGCGGTAGTCTCAGATGGTGAAGCGAATTGATCCCCATACTCATAGCGCTTACTCGGATGGAACTGACACTCCCGCGCAGCTCCTTGCTATCGCCGCGCAGGCCGGACTCGACGCGATCGCGTTAACCGACCATGACACGACGGCCGGGTGGAACGAGGCCGTCACTGCGGTTCCTGCCTCGGGCGTCAGTCTTATCCGGGGTGCCGAAATGTCGTGCTCTGCCTCGGGTATTACCGTGCACCTGCTGGCCTACCTCTTCGACCCGACCAACCCCGGCCTCGTCGAAAATTTCCGCCGAACTCGCGAAGACCGCGAAACCCGAGCGCAGCGAATGGTGGCAAACCTGGCCGCCGACTACCCGATTACGTGGGAGGACGTTGTGTCTTTCGTGCCCGTTGGCGGCCCTGTCGGGCGCCCGCACATCGCTGACGCGCTCGTGGCCGCCGGAGCCTTCCCCGACCGCAGCGCTGCTTTCGTCGAGGCTCTGCACCCCTCCGGCCCCTACTACGTTCACCACTGGGCGCCCGACCCAGTCGAGGCTGTGCGCTGCGTGCGCCAGGCCGGGGGAGTTCCCGTCCTGGCCCACCCCCGGGCCCGCAAGCGCCAGCGCCTGCTGCCCGAGGCCACGATCGCCGACATGACGGCGGCCGGACTCTTCGGCATCGAGCGCGACCACCGCGACCATGGACCCGAGGACCGCGCCGACGTCGAGCGCATGGCCCGCGACATGGGCCTGGCCATCTTCGGTTCCTCCGACTACCACGGCACCGGTAAACCCAACCGCATCGGTGAAAACACGACCAACCCCGACGTGATTGCCGAGGTCGTCGCGCAGGGCTGCATCGAGGTGGTGCGCCCGTGAGCATTTTCGACGTCGCGCTCTTCGCCACGGCCTTCACGACGCTGACGGTCATCATGGACCCGGTCGGCACCGTGCCGATCTTCCTGGGGCTCACCTCTCGCTACTCCCAGCACCAGCAGCGGCGAGCTGCCATCCAGGCAACCTCCGTGTCCTTCGGCGTGATCCTCACCTTCGCGATCCTGGGCGGACAGATCCTGCGTCTTTTGAACATTTCGATGGAAGCCCTGCAGCTTTCCGGCGGCGTCCTGCTCTTCCTCGTCGCCATGGAACTCCTCATGGGCACCGACTCTTCGACCCCCGATACGGGAGACGAGGGCGTCAACGTTGCGCTCGTACCACTGGGGACGCCGCTCCTCGCCGGGCCCGGATCCATCGTCGCCGTCATGGTTGCTGTCGGGCAGGCGGGCGTGAACGTCGGCTCGTGGATTGCTGTTGTGGTTGCAGTGATCCTGGCGCACGTCGTCATGTGGTTGACGATGCGGTTCTCGCTTGTTCTGTCTCGCTTGTTGGGACCCGGCGGCATCATGCTGCTGACCAAGATTTCAGGTTTGTTGTTGGCGGCAATTGCGACGCAACTCATCATGGAGGGTATTTTCAAGTTTATTGCGTCAGCGCAGGGGTGATGACCTGCCCGAATGTTCGTTACTTACCGAGTATTTTCCTTAAATTTCTACAGTTTGTGCAGCCTACGGGGGTGTGATTTTAAGAAAAGTCTTCGGAATGGTCAGGAAGTGTTGTAGGGTAAGGCTCAGCACCCTGAGATGATGCGCCCCGCATCGGTCAGGGTCGAGCATTCATCCCTCATCACATCCTCTTCAGGAGACATAATGAAGAAGACGACTTCATCGCTGTTCGCCGCCAGTGCAGCGCTCGGCATCATCGCCGCCTCTGCTGGTGTCGCGTTCGCCGCCGAGACTCCCATTGGCGATCCTGTGAAAGATAACCCGAGCGTCAGCCAGCCCACTCCAGCCCCTTCTGTCCCCGCGTCCCAAGAACCCACCCCCGGTGGTGAGACCCCCGGTGGTTCGACGCCCGGTGGTTCGACCCCTGGTGGTTCGACCCCTGGTGGTGAGACCCCTGGTGGTGAGACGCCCGGTGGTTCGACGCCCGGTGGTGAAACCCCTGGTGGTGAGACGCCCGGTGGTGAGACGCCCGGAGGTGAGGTTCCCAGCACTGATCAGCCTGACACTTCGGCCCCCGGAGCTGAGCCGGGTACCGGTTCTAACGGTGTCGCAGGTTCACGCGTGAGCGCCCGCGGTCAGGTTTCTCCCGGCAATGGCCTTTCCCCTGTGAGTGCGCGTCGCGGTATTCAGGGTGTGGGCGCACCCGCGGAGGGTTCTGCTGCGGCCAACTCGACGCTGGCGAACACCGGCTTCTCCTCCCTCGCTGCGGGCGCAGGTGTCATTGCGCTGGCTGGCGGCGTGACCCTCGTGATCGCTCGTAAGCGTCACTGAGGCGTTGTTGTCTGACAAACGTTGTGGGTCTGCTCGCTTTGAGCGGACCCACAACGTGTCTAGTTTGCGCAGCTCGGCACTGATTTGTGCACGAATGTGCATACATAACCCGCAGATTTGCAACGAAAACCAGGTGTTTCGCCTTGAAATGATATGCGCGTCACATGCACAATGGGGGTACCGAAAGTCACCATGAATTGAGCCCTCATGATGAACCGGTGATGGAAAGTGGCACCGCTCCATCGAGGGGTGCCACTTTCCTGTATATGCGCCCCTGCGGGCAGTGCCCCCGCAGGGGCGCACCCCCGTTGCCTCGTCCGTCGTGTCGGCTGCCTATGCCGTGCCCTCTGGGGTGTTGGGGTCTCGAGACCGTGCAGCGTCTTCCCTCTCAGAGTGTTGTTCCTGTTGTCATCGCGGAACGCGCGCGGGTCTTCGCGCAGGTCCGACCGCGTGTGGGCTGGTAGGGGAGTGTGAGGGTTGGGTCTTTAGTCATGGGGTCTATCCAGGTGGTGTAGTCGGTCACGTGGGCGGGGGTGGTGAATCTCCCAGAGGGCGGTCACAACAGGGAATTAGCTGCTCGGATCGGTAATCTCTAAGGTGAGGCCCGATCCCTATCCGGGACTCGCCGCTTGGCGGGAGGGCGTAGACACAAAAAAGGAAGTCATATGACGCTGGATCTGACGCAGTCGCTGCCCTCGCACGTGCGTGCGACCTCCGGGCGCCCCGTTGAAGACTCGACTCTGATGGAGGTGTGGCAGGGTCTGTCCGCTGCCATCGTTGATCAGATCGCTGACAACTGGGCCGCCACCACCGAGCGTTATGCCAAGGGCCGTCAGGAACACTACTTCTCCGCCGAGTTCCTCATGGGCCGCGCCCTGCTGAACAACCTGTCGAACCTCGGCCTCGTCGACAAGGCTCGCGAAGCCCTCGCCGCCTACGGCCTCGACCTCGGTCAGGTCCTCGAAGAGGAACCGGACGCCTCCCTCGGTAATGGTGGCCTCGGTCGCCTCGCCGCCTGCTTCCTCGACTCCTGCGCCACCCTGGACTTGCCCGTGCGCGGCTACGGCATCCTCTACCGCTACGGCCTGTTCAAGCAGCTCTTCGACAACGGCTTCCAGACCGAGCATCCGGACCCGTGGATGGAGGAAGGCTACCCCTTCGTCACCCGCCGTGAGGAGCTCTCCCGTATCGTCTCCTACGCCGACCTGACCGTGCGCGCCGTCCCCTACGACATTGCGATTACCGGCTACGGCACCAAGAACGTGGGTACCCTGCGCCTGTGGAAGGCCGAGCCCATCGAAGAGTTCGACTACGACGCCTTCAACTCCCAGCGCTTCACCGACGCGATTATCGACCGTGAGCGCACCATGGACATCTCCCGCGTCCTGTACCCCAACGACACCACGTTCGAGGGCAAGGTCCTGCGCGTGCGTCAGCAGTACTTCTTCTGCTCCGCCTCCCTGCAGGAGATCGTCGAGAACTACGTGCGTCACCACGGCACCGACCTGAATGGCTTCGCCGAGTACAACGCCGTCCAGCTCAACGACACCCACCCGGTCCTCGCTATCCCCGAGCTCATGCGTATCCTCATGGACGAGCACGGCCTCGGCTGGGAAGAGGCCTGGGCGGTCGTCTCCAAGACCTTCGCCTACACGAACCACACGGTTCTGGCCGAGGCCCTCGAGACGTGGGACATCCACATCTTCGACCGCCTGTTCCCGCGCATCGCCGAAATCGTGCGCGAGATCGACCGCCGCTTCCGCATCGACATGGCCGAGCGCGGCCTCGACCAGGGGACCATCGACTACATGGCCCCCGTCTCGGGCAACACCGTGCACATGGCCTGGATCGCCTGCTACGGCTCCTACTCAATCAACGGTGTCGCCGCCCTCCATACTGAGATCATCAAGCGCGACACCCTCAAGGAGTGGTACGCGATTTGGCCCGAGCGCTTCAACAACAAGACCAACGGCGTGACCCCGCGCCGCTGGCTCAAGCAGTGCAACCCCCGCCTGGCTGCCCTCCTCGATGAGGTCACCGGCTCCGACGCGTGGGTCCGCGACCTCACCGAGCTTTCCAAGTTCACCGAGGCTGGCACCGACGACGTGCTCGCTCGCCTGGGCGAGATCAAGCACGCCAACAAGGTCGACTTCGCCGCGTGGGTCAAGGATCGCGAGGGCGTCGAGATCGACCCCGACTCGATCTTCGACGTTCAGATCAAGCGCCTGCACGAGTACAAGCGTCAGCTGCTCAACGCCTTCTACGTCCTGGACCTGTACTTCCGCATGAAGGACGATCCGACGCTGGACACCCCCAACCGCGTGTTCATCTTCGGCGCGAAGGCCGCCCCCGGCTACATCCGCGCGAAGGCCATCATCAAGCTCATCAACGCTATCGCTGAGCTGGTGAACAACGACGAGGACATCAACGGTCGCATCAAGGTCGTCTTCGTCCACAACTACAACGTCTCGCCCGCCGAGCACATCATCCCCGCCGCCGACGTCTCCGAGCAGATCTCGATGGCCGGCAAGGAGGCCTCGGGCACGTCCAACATGAAGTTCATGATGAACGGCGCCCTCACCCTGGGTACCCTGGATGGTGCGAACGTCGAGATTCTCGAGGCCGTGGGTGCGGACAATGCCTACATCTTCGGCGCGACCGACGATGAGCTGCCCGAGCTGCGTCGCCACTACGACCCCCGTTGGCACTACGAGAACGTCCCCGGTCTCAAGCGCGTCATCGACGCCCTGACTGACGGCACGCTCAACGACAACAACTCGGGTTGGTTCTACGACATCCGCCACTCGATCCTCGAGGGCGGCTACGATCCGGCCGACGTGTACTACGTCCTGGGTGACTTCGCCTCCTACCGTGAGACCAAGGACCGCATGGCCGCTGACTATCGCGACCAGAAGGCTTGGAACAAGCGCGTGTGGGCGAACATCTCCCGCTCCGGTCGCTTCTCCTCGGACCGCACGATCTCTGACTACGCTCGCGAGGTCTGGCACATTGAGGGTGAGCCGATCGACTGACGCGCTCGCGTAGGGGAGGCCCGGAACCGCATGGTTCCG
>ERZ772979.838-NODE-838-length-19892-cov-3.334375_pt1 | contig 19892 bp, 12 predicted proteins | sample MGYA00511130_ERZ772979 | MGnify/ENA primary metagenome ERZ772979 (study PRJEB29015, sample SAMEA2738103) | human oral metagenome | biome: human oral; feature: human-associated habitat; material: saliva | place: China | collected 2186 ... | reverse complement strand
GCCGAACGCTTCGGACTGAACCGTAGCGCCAAACTCTGCCTTGGCGTTCTTCGATTCGGTTTCATATCGCGCCAACATATGCGAGTTGGTGCCGTAGAAGCGAATCACGCCCGCTTCCTGTTTCACCGTAACGCCCGCAAAGATGGGACGAGTTTCGCCTTCCTTGCCAGACATCGTGGCGAATACAGTCTTACGACCAATCCGCGACCAATTCTCTGCACTGAACTCCTCGGAAATCTCAGGATGCTTCGGCATCCGATAGAATTCATCTGGTGAAGTCTGTACCCCCGAAAGAAGGGTGAACTTCCCATCAAGCGTGCGAAGGATGACCTTATCTTCATCCAAGGTGATTTCAACTTCGCCGTCCCGCAAGATGCCGAGGAGCTTCTGGAACATGGACATTGAAATCCACCGTGCTCCAGCGCCGCCGCTGTTTTCGAGAATCGTCATCGGGCACTTATAGCGCCCAACAACTTCGTTATTTGCGTTAATGATGTTGAGCACACCACTCTCGGGAGCGAGGAACACAACCCCTGCACCCGAGCCGCTGATGTTGAGCTTCGAAGGCTTTACAATCGAAAACAGATCGCGCGCCTTACGGAGATCAGCATTACTTACAACAATTTTTAACATGTTCATTTCTCCTTTCATGAGAAACAAGAATAAAAGCAACATTTCTGTAACGGCAAAAAAGCCATACAGAACTCATCTATCCCATATTATATACCGTAATCATGAGTTTTCGCAACAAAATCAAACAGAAGTTGTGACGTTTGGTATAATTTGCAGTAAAGAAATACTACTCCACGAATATAGAAGGAGAGGGAAGCCAACATGGCTGTAAAAACTTTTGTTATTGATACCAATGTCCTCATCGACGACCCAAGCGCAATCTTCAAGTTTGATGACAATAACGTCATTCTACCCCATTGCGTCTTGGAAGAGCTAGATAAATTCAAGGTTGAAAACTCAGAACGTGGCGCAGCAGCGCGCGCTATGGCGAAAATTTTAGAAGCGCTTTGCCGTTCATCGAAAGACGCATGTCTCGCAGATGGCATCTCTTTGGGCGAAGGTAAAGGAAAGGTATATGTAAAATACACGCCACATTCCCCTGAGTTTCGCTACGAACTCAGCAAGGCTGATAACCAAATTCTCGCTCTTGCGGCAGAAACAGCGAAACCATATAACTCATCCGAAAAATACATCATCGTCACCAACGACCACTATTTGCGCATCAAGGCGAATACAGTTGGCGTACCTGTCGAAGAATACAAAAACACCAATGTGCTCTTTAAGCGCAACTTAAAGAAGCCCTACACAGGGCGCGTTGATGTGTTCGCAAGTCAGGACACGATTGCCGCATTTAAGCAATCAGGCGAAATTCAACTCAAAAACTTCAAAACAGAGCTGTTTTGTGCCGATGGAACGCCGTTTGGCGACACGGTTTACCCGAATGAATTCTTCGCGATTTTTCCCGTTGATAAGAAAAATGGATCTGCAGTGCTTGGGCGCTATGACGCGAAACAAAAAAAGATCGTTCCTCTTCGCTATGCCAATACCGATATGCACGGCGTCAGACCACGCAACATTGGGCAGTTTTTTGTTAAAGAAGCGCTCCTTTCACCGCCAGATATTGCGCCTCTTGTGATCATCAAGGGCATGGCAGGAACGGGCAAAACAATGTTCGCTCTTGCAGCAGGACTGCAGGCATATAGCGCAAGTTCCAGCGGAAAAGGAGCGAAAAAGAAGCAGCAAAATGGCTACAACAAGATTCTGATTTGCCGCCCGAATGTTACAATGGACGAAGATTTAGGGTACTTGCCTGGCAGCGAAAAAGACAAAATATCGCCGTATATGCGCGCGATTAAAGACAATATTTTCGTAATTCGCAACGGTACTGGCGCAATGAATCCTCGCGATTATAAAACGGCAGAAGATGAAGTTGAGATGATGTTTGAAGACGACTTCATTACGGCTGAGGCTCTTGGTTACCAGCGTGGTAGGACATTGAACAACTATTGGTTCCTGATCGATGAGGTCCAAAATGCAACTCAGCGGCAAGTTAAGTCCGTCGTAACGCGCGTTGGAAAGGGAACAAAGATTATCCTATTAGGAGATCCTCAACAAATTGACAATGTGCATCTATCAGCTAACAACAACGGGTTGGTTTACGCATCAGAGACCATGAAGGAGTCCGAGCTGTGCTGGCAAGTGGCGTTGCTTGAGAGCGAGTGTGAGAGATCTCCATTGGCGCAAGATGCTGCTGTTAGGATGTAATATATTTTTTCAAAACGCCAAGACAAGATTTTGGTTTTGAGTTATACTAAGGACAACAAGTTTGAGAGCACCGAATGCGAGTGCGAACCCAAAGCAAACATAAATTTTGACGCTTTTTGTAGGCATATCTAAACCACAACGGAGGGTAAAGTGGAGACTGATGTGCCGAGGAAATCCTAAATTGGCGATGAATTCCCAAGGTTAGGTTAGCTGACGCAAAGTTGGCTATCGCACCTCACGCAGGTGCGCGGATTGAAACTGGCAGATCAAGAATATTGCTCACTTTGATCGGAATCGCACCTCACGCAGGTGCGCGGATTGAAACATCAGCTTGTCTATATCCTTCGGGGCGCTCATTATCGCACCTCACGCAGGTGCGCGGATTGAAACACTCCCACGCGACAGCAGCCGCCACGCTACCCTAATCGCACCTCACGCAGGTGCGCGGATTGAAACGACACCGTGCATATCTGTGTTTGCGTAGCGCAGTAATCGCACCCTAGACGGGTGCGCGGATTGAAATGTCACAATTAAAAACCACGAGATTAGATTTTTAAATCTTTTCTCGTGGTTTTTAATTTTAAATTTTTAACCAAACTCAGTTAGATTTTTTCACCATCAACAAATCTTTCAACTCTTAATCCATCAGCCTCAAATTGCTCCAATGTACCCTCATCGAAATCATAGTCATCAATACACCTCGGCGTTTCAACTCCAACTCTTTTGCGCACCGCGATGCTGTTGTGAACCTTGACAACAGATGGACGGCTCGTTTTAGTCTTGTGCGTGCACCAATACAGCCTGTGCATCACCATAGAGCCATCTGGTCGCGCCGCAGATGCGTCATTTTCGAAAAGAGTCACAAGTGCTTCTTTAATCTTCTGTGCATCTTCATCGCTAAATCCTGTTTGTTCTGCGAGTTGAACACTGATAGAACCTTGAACCTTATAAAGCCCAAACGGGATATAGTGTTTCATTCCCATCGTATCTGACCCACGCTTGTCGCCTGACTCCGTGCTTGTACTTTTTGTTATCTGGCACGAAACAGGCAAAACAGGATCAACACTTGTCGCAAAGTGAACCGAAACTGGTCCAGTAACGTGCGCTGAAACAGCATCAACGCCATCCCCGCCCTTTAGTGCAAAAACCTGCCCGAATGAGCGCACATCAAGCCACGTTTTAGCCGCCTCTTGTGTGATCTTTTTAAGTCTGTCTTTGTCCTTGTTGTTCTTTTCGAGCAATTCCTTAATCGTCTGATTGCCATTAATGCGCGCTCTGATGCAGTCATAGTCGTCATCAATGCGATCATCGGATTGAATCAAAATTCGCTCACCCATATCTTGTAACCTGTTGCGAATTTTGCGCTTGATACAAACATCTGAAATTTCGCCATAACCGTCATAATCAGTGCGCGGTTGATTGCCGCAAAGTGGATCTCCATTGGGATTCGCGTGATTGACCGAAATAAAACCAATAAAATCAATTTTGTTTTGCAGTGTTGCCATCAGACATTCTCCTGTTCTTCATTAACATTTTTATTTTCTAAACGCTTCCTCTTGGCTTCTTCGCGTTGGACATCAAATACTTGCTGTTGCGAGTAAAAACCAAGCAGAAAACTAGAATCAAGCGGCTTATTTGATGCGAAATCGTTACCCTCAAACAAATCTGCGATTTGAGCGATTAACCTGCGTTCTTTACCGCCATACTCTTCGCGTTTAAGCTGATATGGCAGCAACCTCTTTTGAATTTCCAACCAAGTTGATGATGGGCGCATCGAAAATGCCATCATGTATCGCATTGCTGTCGTGATGCGCTTTTTTCGCTCTTCAAATGTGTATGTCATGCGTTCCATTTGGTCTGCGGTTGCGAGCAAACGACCAAACAAATAAGAGCGTTCATGACTCTCTGCGTTTAACGCCAAACTCCATTCCTCCTTACTTCGATTGGCAATAATTGAGCATGTTGGTTCTAAACAATTTCTCTTCCATTCAAACATCCCATCAGCACCTGCGTGCTTCACTGTGCGAATTACTGCTGATTTTTCGATATCAGCGGGAAGTGGCATTCCATTGACAATGCTCTGAAAAATGCGTTTGAGCTGCAACTTTTCTTGCTTATCACTAACGTGTTCGCCATAGCACACTTCGAGCAACTTTTGAGGACTTGGAACGCCAATATAGGAATAGAACTGTTTCTTATCTTTATCCCAACCATGTTGCATCCACGCGCTCTTTTTATGCCAACGCAGGATTCGCTCTACGAACTCGTTCTCTGCCAGTTCGTTGTAGCAGCAAATTGAGAGCCGCCCATCAGTGAGCGCATCAAGCACCATGATGTTGACTTTGCTGTCTTCTGCGCGTTGCAGCTCTTTTGTTTTGCCATGAAGCAGACTGTTTAGCGTTTTTGCGTAATCCTGCATTGTGTTCGGCAGTGCTTCTTCCTGCTTTAATCTACGCGCCAACATTCTGCTTGAACCTTCGAATACATCCATTGTGGCAACGTTGTTCGCGCCCCATGCGAGGAATACACAACCATCAACGATATAACCTTGGTTACGAATGAGCCACATGAGCGCGTTCATCGCTTTTTGTGATGCTTCGTAGCTGATTGATAAAGACTCAATCGCGTTTGCAAATCTGCCGCGATATGTCAGCCCTTCGGTGTCGTTGGACGAGATGATTTTTGCTTTATCGCCTGCAAATCGAATCCCTTTGCTGTGTTTATCCGCGATGATAGACTGCTTGCCAGTGACATAACAGGTGCGTTTCTCTACGTCTGACGAATACTCCAAAAAGAACTGAAACCACTTCTTTTGTAGCTCTTGATCCTTCCACAAATCTGGACATCCATCGCCATTTTCTACACGAAACCGCACAAATGCTTTAAGCACATCGCCGCTTACAGCAGAATAGATGGCAGGCTTTTCTTCGTCTTTGGAAGTCCATTTATTGATAATTTGTCCGCTTGAATCTGCAAACAAGATGTGATGTGTGAGCAAATTGTGGATGAGATCGTTGTTGGATGTATACTGGTATACCGCTTCAAGTTTTGACGAGGAATATTTGGATTTAACCCACGCGCCCAGAAGTGCAACATATTGCTTGTATGGTGACTCTTCGCCATTTTTGAGTGCAATGTAATCGCCATAATCGCGCGCCACATACGCAATCTGATCATGCAGCGGATGCGGTGAAAAATGCGTGCGCGACGCAGAATTGATTGTGCAAGGGATTAGCGTCTGTTGTGCTTCTTTGGGCTTTTTAGGCAACACCGACGCATACAAGAGCTTTCCTTTGCCATCAAGTGTGACTTCAATCTGCGCGTTTTGCACGATGTGTCCCACAGGCGGCAGCATATATTTCATTCCTGTCACGTCGTCACGACCAGCAAGATGCGCGTTGTTGTCGTAGGTTTTGACAAGTTCTGATATCCAACTCATAGGCGCCCTCGCTGTAGCTCTATAAATTCATCGGAGACAAGTCTGATATTGCTCTTTGTAAAGCACTTGCTTGTAACATTGCGAATTGGTTGCACAATATTGCACTCTTTTGGAGTTGGAAACTTAACTACTCCATTTTGCATCTTAGCATCCCAAAGTCGCACATAGAGCGTTTTGTCGCCGATTTCGTTAGGATAACTGATCCCATGATACATGATCCCAAACGGGATGGTCCCCGTTTCGTCAAAACGGCTCTTTCCTTCGCCGAAAGCGCAAGGTTCGACATAAGCCTGACACTCACGAGTTCCTAGAAAAATGTCGCGTCTACCGCCAAATTCAATCATTCTCCTGGCGATTGATATGTGTTTTTGAACTGAGCGATCAATTCGTAGGTCTTCGCGGAACATATTGAACTCAAAATGTGCGCGAACTTGGTACTTAACATCAATCAAATATGTGTAGATTGACAGCGCATTGCCGCCGCTTTGTTTTAATGGTTTCATGCCGCGAGGTTGCATATTGATTGCATTCATGATGCGCACTGCATCAACAACCCAATAGATTGTCGGTTTCCAATAAATATTTTCGACAATTCCTTTTAGAGCTTGGTATGTAGGAATGGGGTATGAGAGTTTTTCGCCTCCCGTTTTTGTTGCGGGATCAGTAAAAAGAGCCATCTTACCAATAATTTGAAATTCTACTTTGTTGTTTTCCACTGATTTTCCTTCCTTTTTTCTTCTTTCTTTCAATCCGCGCACCTACGTGAGGTGCGATCATGATCCCAAACGGGATGGTTCCAGTGCCATCGTTTCAATCCGCGCACTCGCGTGGAGTGCGATGAAAAGGAAAATGAAGATGCAAAAGTTAAAGCTAGTTTCAATCCGCGCATCCGTGTGGGATGCGATATGACGGAGATATACAAGACAGATTACACGCGCGTTTCAATCCGCGCATCCGTGTGGGATGCGATCGGGGCAGTATGAGATGATCCCCCGCACAGGCGGGTTTCAATCCGCGCATCCGTGTGGGATGCGATGCGCGACGTGGGACAAAATCAAGGGTAATATCATCGTTTCAATCCGCGCATCCGTGTGGGATGCGATATCTATGAGCCGATGCGGCTGCCAAAAACACGGAGTTTCAATCCGCGCATCCGTGTGGGATGCGATGCACAATTATGCGTACAATCTCAATGATGAGTTACAGTTTCAATCCGCGCATCCGTGTGGGATGCGATAGTCAACGTTGCGTTAACTAACCTAAATTTGGGATTTGCCCCTCAATTTAGGGTTTATTTCGCATGTCAATCCCCACTTTAGACTCCATTGTGGTTTGGACATGCCTACAAAAAGCGTCAAAATTCATGTTTGATTGGGGTTCGCACTTGCAACCCCAATCTTTTCATCATATGATTCATCCATCAGAACAAGTATACCATATTTTGATTCTTTTATCTTTCGGCGTTTTATTTCTTCTTCGAACAGCGAAACAGAGTATCTTTGCGCCTTTCTTAGCATATTTTTTACCAGTTTCACGTCATCGCAAGCGTCCTCAAAAAACTCAATTAGCTCTTTGCCAGCACCATAGGGTACTAATACGCCTCTAGAATTATCCTTAATAACATTAAACTCTCGTCCTGCTTCGCGAAATCCATGCGTCAACCCAGTTCCGATTTTGCCTCCTCTTTGGCGAGTCAAATCAATCCCATAACCATCTACTGACAACAAATCCAACATCGTGCTCCCATTGAGCATTGAATATGCCATTCTCTTCCTGTTTTGTGCACCATAATACCGCTCAAAATAAGTTTGCATTGTGCTGTCAGAAAGCAATTCATCAACGCCAACATTGGCAATCAATGAGCGCGTAATTTGCTGACCAATTTTGACATCTAACAAGCTACCTAATCGCTCGTTCGCGAAATCGATCAAATGCACATATCCGCAATGCAACTCGCCATGTCTGTTGCATCGTCCAGCAGTTTGTGCGATGGATGGCAGCCCTGTGATTGCGCGAAAAACGCGCGGAAATGAGATGTCAACGCCAGCTTCTATGAGTGGAGTGCTTACACAAAGAATCTTTTTACGCTGTTTTTGGGAAATTTGAAGTTGCCTTCGCGTTGTCTCCAACACTGTCATTCGGTGTGCAGGACACATGCGAGTACTTAGATGGTACACATCAATCTTTTCAGAATCTGCAAATTCAGAAACCGATTGGAACAATTCGCGCGCTTGTTTTGTCGTGTTGACGACACACAAAACATCTTCTGATTTTGCATATTGGAGCAGTAAGTCAGCAACGAATGCGACAGGACTGCCACCAACAACACAATTATCAACTAATTGAACTCGTCTAAAAGCATCTTCCATGCCTTCAATGTTGCCGATAAGTGACACATTGGGGGAAACCCTGATCGGATGTTCCAATGTGTTCAAATTAGGCTGAGTGGCCGTGCATAAAAGCGCCGTAGTATTGCAAAAATCACGCAAAAAATTGACTGCTAAATTGAATAAATAAGTGCAGTGAATTGGTAGTGACTGAACCTCATCGAAAATAATGACGCTGTTTGTGAGCGCTTGTAGTCGCCGTAAGTTTGTATTTGAGTCTGAAAAAATTGCATCCAAAAACTGTACCTGCGTTGTAATTACGATAGGTACATCCCAACGCTCTGTTGGCTTTATCGTTGCTGACGAATAGCTATCTTCGTTGTCACTATTATCATCGTCATCAACAACAACGTTACAATGGTGTTCCAATATTGCATCGTCACATTGAAGCACATTGCGAATCTCTCGTGCTGTTTGATCTATGATTGTCGTGTATGGAATAACGATGATGATTCTTTTTTTATCCAACTTTAGAGCATGTTGGAGCGCAAACCGTAAACTCGAAAGTGTCTTACCACTTCCTGTTGGTACTGATAGTTGATAGATTCCCGTTGGGCGATTGCCTGCTAATTCGCATTCGTTGCTGATTTGTTGCCTGATTGTTGCGATTTCGGAGCTTTGTTTGGGTTGGTTGTTTTGGGTATTAGTGACAGCAAGTTTGTTTAAATGTGCGTTTAGTTTGTCCGCAAACTCGCACCAAAGTGCAGGTTCGTGCCAGTTGTTAGTTAGTGATTCCTGCGCTTCAAATTCTGCGCTATCCAAACGATCTGCATCAACTAAGGAGCTGAATAGGAGCTTGACAACCATCCCCCAATAGAAGAAGTATTCTGTATTGGACTGAATGTCGCGCATCCGCTGGTCAATTTGAGCAATCTCGCACGTCGCTTGGTCAAGCAAACCATCCAGTTCTACTTCAGAAACAACATTTTGAAAGAACGCATCGAAATCAACTTTGGATAAGATGTTTTCTTTATTCGCCCTTACAACGAAGTCAGATTTACCTTGATTCAAATCAAGAAAGTCTAACAATCCTGTGTGATGAGAAAAAATCGCCATTGAGGCAATTTCTGTTGTTAGTTTTGCAAATTCTTTTTTGCCGCTACTTCTGCTCAACAAAAACTGACCGCCCGCTGTTGAGTGGTCAATTTTGCCTTTTTGTGCGATTTGGACTTCGAAAGGTTGGCGAATATAGTGCTGAAATTCGGCTGTGTATTTCCCTAGATCGTGAAGTAATCCAATTAGTCGCGCTGTGGATGCTAATTGGATGCTAGAGGAACGCATTTGTTGTGCCATTAAATTTGCAACATTATGCAAATGGACGCACAGTGGTTGCTCTTTGTTTGTTTTTGTGTTTTTTCGTGCGATGTAAGTTTTGGTCATTGTTTTATTGTTTGTTTGCTTGTTTCAATCCACGCACCTGCGTGAGGTGCGATAAACCATCCAACCCTACTTCCGAAATAACCTCTCGTTTCAATCCGCGCACCCGCATGGGGTGCGATAATGCTGTGTGCGCAACAGGGTCATGTTATAACGTTTCAATCCGCGCACCCGCGTGGGGTGCGATTGGCTACGGCAAATATGCACAAGCTGTCACAGGCGTTTCAATCCGCGCACCCGCGTGGGGTGCGATAGCCAACTTTGCGTCAACTAACCTAAATTTGGGATTTGACCCTTAATTTAGGGTTTACTTAGCACGTCAGTCTCCACTTTAGCCTCCATTGTGGTTTAGATGTGCCTGCAAAAAGCATCAAAAATTATGTTTGATTGAGGTTCGCACTCGTATTCGGTGCTCTGCCATTTGTTGTCCTTAGTATAACTCAAAACCGAAATCTTGTCTTGGCGTTTTTAAAAAACTCACAAGAAAGCTCACATCCTGATAATTTTGCTTGGTGCGCTCCCAGTTTGCCACGCATTGTAGGCACTGTCGTAGTGTTGTGCGAACCCTTTTGAAGAACTGTTGCCGAAGCAGCCTCCATCTCCATCAGCAATTACGACATGATCATCATCGCCGTAAATCAGAAGATCGCCCTTTTTGGCAGATCCCGTGAACTCTTCTGTGGCATATCCTTTAGATTCTAAGTTGCGCCGCAACTCGGGCACACTAGCGATACCTTGTTGATAGGCCTCTCGCAAATCTTTATTATAGTATGAGCCAGTGGCACACACAGTATCAACGCACCCAACCGAGCCATAAGAACTGACCCGATTCTCCATCGTTTCAAATGCGGCATCAATGTCGCTGTGAGATAGTCTCGATTTGCTCGCCATAAACGTTTTTGCGTCATTCGACCTCTTTGTCTTTGCCTTTGCTTTGACAGTCTCTTGTGCTTTTTCGATGATTTCTTGCTTGCGTTGGTTCGTAGCTCCAGCTCCCATAAGCGCCATTCCCATCAACGAAACAGCACCTGCGGCAGTGTTGGAGGCGGTTTTTGTGGAAATTCCAAGAATATCAGCCATTGTACCGATAAACTTAGGTGCGCTTGTATGGAGCGCATCATCAATCTTGTTTAACTCTTCTTTTGAGAGATCGTTGCCGCCGCCATATACGATTTCATCATAGAGCGACTGCATATCCTGTGCGTCATTGTTGCTGACATCGATGGCTTCACCTGAGCCGTCTAATCCAACGACGACGTTCTTTTTATTGCCTTTGCTATCCTGATATGTGATTGCAACATTGTAGTTGCCATTTTCGTCTTTTGATCGCCCCTTAATTTGCATATCGTTGCTCAGCGGCGAATTTGAGTTCAAAGAATCACGCACATACTGCTCTACTTCCTCTTCGGTCGCATTCGTGCCGAGAGGAGCAGGACGTTTCCCTTGCGACTCTTTGATACTACTTCCTGTATGACCTTCCGTCCAGTTGTTCCAAGTATCAGAGATGTTATACATCCACGACTTATCATTCTGCGCCGCCTCAGTGGCAGTAGATGTGCCGAACAGGATGCCGAATGACAGGATTGGAACGGCAAGAACAGAAAGGATTTTTCTATACTTGAACATGAAGTGTTCCTCCAATATATGTTAATGTGTTTTAATCGGATTTCATAGCGCTAATGCGCCTTGCCATCAATTATACCAAGCGAAAAGCATGAACGGAATTTTTGTTAATCAACAGCATTTCGTTCGTTTTAGTAATGTTGTATTGTTTGATTCTAATTTTGTCTTTGCATTTGCTATGTGATATTATTGATTTAATAAGGCATAACCAAACTTGTGCTTTGATAATGAAAGCTCCAAAGGAAACTACTATGTTTCCTTTTCGATATAAAAAGGAAGAAACAATCATGAGAAAACAAAAGAAACTTTCAGCGCTCATTTGTTCAGCGCTGTTATGTGGTTCTTTATGCTTCTCTGCCGACATAACGGCTTTTGCGGCGGCAGAAGCGACTTACATGAACCACGCGACATACACAAAAAACGGAGCGGCCTTTCAGAGCTCCGATAATAAGGCGCAATTCCTTGCAAATGAGTGGATGAGCGCGCAGAAGAAAATCCAATCTGAGACAAACGCAATTAGCTCAAATATAGGCGATAAAGAGGGGCAGTACCATCGCGTCCAAGAGCTTGTTAATCCTCCCCTCATTAAGACAGGAACAATCAAAGAAGAGTACAGAGACGCCAATGGAACGATCACAATCGAATCCGAAGGAACGCACGCAGGCGGCGTATTTCGTGAAGAAGGCTATGCAGTAGCCAATCAGGACAAAGGAAGCACCAACAAGCAGATTCTCGAAACGCGCTATGGCATTACTGATTCGTTCGATTACATCCTCTATTCCAAGCGCACTGTGCACGAAGACGGCTCTTGGGTAGCGCAATCGCAGATGGTCATTGGCGACAGTAATGACCCCAATTACATGTCCTATTACGCCAACATTTTGACGCGATGCGACGCGAATGGCAATGTCAGCGAATCTGTGCGCGGTATTGCAGTCAACGACAAGAAGGAAGTTCGCAATGTCGAAAATGTCAATGGCAATGGCGACAGTACGCTCATTAACTACAAAATCGACATGCAACATTTCCAACTTGGTTCTGCAATTAGCGCGTTTGCCAAAGAGGATGGATTCAAAGACATCCAACTTTTCGCCAAAGACGAAAACGGCAATGTCATTGACCATGATCTCTTCGGCGACACTGGCGCTGATGTGCAAATTCAGTGCTTAAACGATGGAATTGACATCTCACAATGCTCCATTCCATCCTTCTTGAAGCGCTATGCGGAACTTAAAGCGGCGGGTGATTACGAAGGTATTGCCAAATTAACCAGTGAAGTCATTTCACAAGACACGCTAAAAGATGCCGATAGTGACGAAAGCAACATTAATGGGCTGTTTGATTCATTTAGTGGCAAAACAACGGCCGCAGGTGTTGGCGCATTAGGCATGATTGCTGCCGCCGCGTGGGCATACAAGCGGCAGGATGAAGAGATTGCAGGGTTTAATGACGTTTATAACAGCAAATCAAGCGGCAGTGCTGGTGGTTCTGATGACGAGATGCCAAAGACAAAAGAAGGAACAAGAAAATTAACGACCCAAATGACTGAAGCGGAACGAAAGGCTGTTGTTTCAGATTTTTGCCAAAAGAACCCTGACGCGTGCCACGGAGACACAGACTTTGAACGCCAGTCCGTATATTATGACATAGCCGCATCACAAAGAGATCAATTCGATAAAATGATTAAGACAAAAGGCTATGATCCTGAAGACATTAAATCTTATATCCAAAATAAACATGGTTGGACAGAGCAACAATATTACACTGAGTCGCAATTCGGCAAACGAGACAAGTTTATTGATGAGTACAAAAAAGAGGTTGCAGCGCAAGAGCAATCAAAAGGCAAATAAGTTGCTGTTTCAGATCAAGGCATGAAATAGTACTTTATGCAAAAATATGGTTGGATTGTCTAATATCAAAAAAGAGCTGTCAAATGACAGCTCTTTCGTTTTTTTTACGCTATAGAAGCCGTTGTTGCGACTCAGCATCCTCTACAAAAGAATGTTCCCCCTCCGTGAGCCAATACTGCAACTTGGTGCGCCTATTGCTGACATACTTGCGGTAAACATCTCTGACAGCTTTTTTAACAGCATCTTCTTGACCAACTAAGCACACCAATTTACGCCCACGTGTCACGCCAGTATAAAGCAACTTGCGCTGCAACATGATACTAAATGTAGGCATAATTGGGATTATCACAAATGGATATTCAGATCCCTGTGACTTATGAACAGTACACGCATACGCCAAGGTAAGCTCCATTTTAAGCTCTTCTTTGGAGTATTTTTTTTCGACAGTACCGTTCCCATCATCGCTTGGGAAAGCAACGATAGCGAAATCTTCCACGTCTTCTTTTCTGTCCAAATACTCAGTATTGAACCAAATAATTTGCCCGATGTCGCCGTTAAATACGCCTTTTTGGTAAGAATTTACTGTTTGCATCACCTTGTCCCCGACGGCATAAATGTTATAGCGAGCAACGAAGATTGGCGTATTAATTTTTTGATTCAGAACTTTTTTATCCTCATCGGAAACTTCAACTTTGTGCTTCATGCGCTCTTTGATTTCAAGTTGTGCGCGTTTAACAGCAACGTCTGGAATGAAGTCCTCTTGTAGTGCTCTATTCAGCGCTTCTGTACCGACATCAGATGCGCGTTTGGGCGACAGCACTTGTACGTCCCATAACGGATCGCAACCAAATTTGTTAGGAATATACTGTGCTAATTTTCGCACCATGTTTGCACAACTGATGTTGTCGGCAGTTTGAATCAAAAAGAAGTCATCATGTTCTTGGTTTGTAATTTTTGGCATCCTGCCGTGGTTAATATCGTGTGATGCTGTGATGATTTTACTTTCTTTTGCTTGGCGATAAATAACGTCCAAGCGGCAGACAGGAACAGCGCCAGAACGAATAATATCTTCCAAAACCTTGCCTGGACCGACAGATGGAAGCTGGTCAACATCGCCAACAATAATCACTTTTTTGCCATCTGGAATCGCTTCAAGAAGGTATTTCATCAATGAAATATCAACCATTGAACTTTCATCAATCACAAACACATCTTGTTTGAGAGGATTTTTCGCGTTATGGTCAAACCGATAATCTAACGGAGAGGCAGTGTCATCCTCTTCGTTTACAACGTCATCGTCATCATCTTCTTCCTCATCCTCATCACCTGAGCCACAACCAAGCAGTCTATGAATTGTCGTTGCGCGATGTTTCGTCGCATCTTTCATGCGTTTCGCTGCACGCCCAGTAGGAGCTGCAAGGGCAATTCTGTTGCCCTCTGCAAGCACTGAAATAAGACAACGAATAATCGTAGTTTTTCCAACACCTGGACCGCCAGTAATGACCGAGAAATTACTCTTAATTGCCATAATGAGCGCTTCTCGCTGTTTGTCGGCAAGCTCTATATTGTTATGTTCTTCAGTCTCTTTAATAAGCTCTTCAACATTAGAAGGGACATAATAATTCGGTTCGGCATGAGAAAGCGAAAGGATTTTGTGCGCAACAAACAGCTCTTTGTAGTACATAGAGCGCGACCAAATGCAGGTTTCATCCCCAAGAACATCTTGTGTCAAAACAGCCGCTTTCCCAGTCCATGTGAGCATTTCATCAAGCGTATTTTCGATATTTTCGTATGGAAGTTCAAGCGCTTCAGATGCCTCTTCAATGAGTTCATCGCGAGGGACTGCTACGCCGCCCTTTTTCGCAGCACATTCGTTTTGATAATAAACGATACCGTGCGTCTTCCTATCGTGCGAATCCATCGGAAGACCAAGTTTCTTGGCGATGAGATCCGCCTTCTTAAAGCCAATGCCTTTTATACCATGACCAAGCTCAGTTAGCAGGTATGGATTACGCGAGACAATCGTAACTGCGCTATTCCCATAGGCGAAAAAGATTTTATGAGCCATATTAGCAGAGATATTGTATGTCGCACAAAAAGCAAGAAGGTCTTGCATTTGCGTTTTTGCATGATAAGCAGACATGATTTTCTCATGCTTCTTTTTAGTTATGCCTTTAATCTCACGAAGACGCTCAGGTTCTTCATCAAAGATACGGAAGGTATCAACGCCAAACTTGTCTACAATTGACTGGGCAAGCATCGGTCCAACACCAGGCAAAAAATCTTTCGTTTTAAGCAGTTTGTATATACCATGAATTGATGTTGGCATCGGAATCTTTAATTCGCTTGCTTTTATTTGTTTTCCGTACTTTGCGTTGTGAATCCAAACGCCTTTGATATGGATTTCGTCATTTTTGCGAGCTTCAAAAATAACACCTGTTACGGTGATTTCTTTCATTCCAAGTTCTTCGTTTTTAGGATGTACTGCAAGGACACTCCAACCTGTTTCTTTGTTGGTAAAGATTATTTTTTCGATGAAGCCTTCAAGTTCTACTTTCTGTTCTTCCTGTTCTGTTTCGTACATTTATGTTTAACTTCCTTTCTTTCTTATATAAATTCCTACATGTAGTATATCTCATTTATTGAGAAAAAACACAAAAACCGCGTAAAAACAACAAAAAAGACGCCTTTCAGCGCCCTTTTTGTTCCTGTTAGCCTCTGCGAATCCATGCGGGAGCGTCGTGCAAATAGGAAAGCGTGGCATAGCCCTCCATCAGCGACCCATCCCAATCCATCTCATAAGTGAAATTGTCGCTTGCGTTACAACCGCCCGCTGGTTCGCCGACGTAGAGTACATCAATCGGCAGATCGTTATCGAAAATGTAGTCGCATACATCCTTGAACGTCTCCGATTGATCGCGAACATTGTCGTCTGGCCACGCGCAGATCACAACGTCAGGTTTGTACTTACGAATCGCTTCAACACAGCTCATTCGCTGCGTTTCAACGATCTCGTCGAGACCCCACGATCCGTTGTCAACCGGCGTGATGTCAACGCCAAGTGTCTGCAACACTGCGCTGATCATGCCACGACCAGACATCAGGTCGAGCACCTTCTTGCCTTGCAGACGGTACGCCAACGGTTCGAGCCATGACATCGTAGGGATCGCGAATACCCCCAAGTGGTGCAGATCGCTCATGAACGACATGCTACCCAGCTCAGCGTTGCGATAGTCCTGCGGCGTGTAGTGCGCCATCCGTACAATCGCGTCCACGGAAGCAGCGGTTCTGAATCCGTTCAGAATCTCAGCCGCCATCTTTTCGCGCGGATCAGAGCCGCGATTTCCTGCGCCCAACAACGCCTGACTCATCAAAAACTCTTCAATCCTCATAATAATCTCTCCTTCTTCAAAAGAAAATAAACAAACCTCAACTTGATTATCCTATTTTATTTTACAAAAAACAAGAAACAACCACCAATCTCGTGGTATACTTTTCATCAGATTAAAACGAAAAGAGGTAATAGCATGGAACTATCAACAATTTGGAACATCACATGCGTCGTATTGGCGTTCGCGTTTATCATCTTCGTCCACGAACTCGGTCACTTTATCGCAGCAAAAGCGCTTGGATTTAAAGTAGAAGAGTTCGCCATTGGTTTCGGAAAGAAACTATTCAGCCTTAAGCGCGGAGAAACGGAGTATTCGCTTAGACTTGTCCCTTTGGGCGGGTTTAATAAACTCCCCGAAATTGACTCCATGCTCGCACGCATCACATGGCCGCTATTTTGGCGCAGATTTGTGGTTCTTGTTGCGGGAGCAACCTTTAACATCCTCTCCGCTTTTGTAGCCATTTGGATTGCCATTGCGTTCACAGGAGTGCCGACAGGAACAAGCGTAGTTGAATCCGTCGCCAGTGGTTATGCCGCTGATGGCGCATTACAGCCGAAAGATAACATCCTGTCTGTCAACGGAGTAGCGCTTGACGGCGAATTTAACAACGATGTGCGAAATCTCATCACAAGCAACACAAGCCTTGACATCGCGCTCATTCGTGGCGGCGAAGAGCAAATGGTTCATGTGAACAAGGATAAAGATGTTCCCGTTGGTATCATGATGGAACGCACTGTGAAAACTGCGCCATTCTTTGACTCCTTTGGTATCGCAAAAAATCTATCAACAGCACTCTTAACACAAATCCATGATGGATTCGCAACCCTTAGTAAAATGGGCGGCGGTGAAATCGCAAAGAACGTGTCAGGTCCAGTTGGAATTTCAACAGAGATGTTTGCTGTTAAGTCGCAACTTGGCATCACTGGACTTGTCTTTATGTTTGCCGTTATCTCGATTCAAATTGGTATTTTCAACCTTCTCCCAATTCCGCTCCTTGATGGCGGTCGCATCACATTCGACGCTGTTCAGCTTGTCACAAGAAACGCATTTGGTGAGCGCACAGTAGAAGCGATTTCTTATGTTGGTATAGCTATTATAGGCGCACTATTTCTACTCGGACTTGGCGCTGACCTCAATCGACTTCTTGGCGGTTAATGTTATACTTGATGCAGAGCACTTTTGTAATGGAGGCTAAGTAAATGACAAAAAGCAAACTTAGAATCACAATGGCGATTGTCACCATTGTTGGTTTGGTTATTGGATTATTTGCGATTGAATTGTGGTCAAAGTCGGTGATCTATCACCCTGATGCTGTCACTACTGTGCACAATATGACCACAGATAAGAACACACAGGCGTACCTAATCGGCAAAATGCAGGTATACATCGACAAAACATACCGCATGGAAATGCCATTATTCCAGCTCTTTGTGAAGTCTGAGGGCATTTACAATGATCCGAACTTCAACGAAATTCAGCCAGGGGAAAGCAAACTTTCGCTGAATAAGGACAATGAGTTCATTGATCCAAATCCGTTCATCCTGCGGCTCAAAATTCGCAACCTGTCGGACACGCCGATTAACATCAACTGCGACAACTTTAAGATTCACACCTTTGGCGACCAGTTGATTCGTCCCAACCGCGCTTGGCAGGAAGTCTTAGCTAAGGCGGGGTTCTTCGCAGGTGCGCTCGATAAGACCATGATTGAGCCGGATGAAGAGAAGATCCTTTGGCTCGTTTATGGCACGAAAACAGAAGACACAACAGCAGGCGACACATATCAGGAATACGTACACATCAACTACGATTCCGATATTGACATGTTCGCTACCAAGATTGAGTTCCCATTCAACTTCACATCGGACACAAAAATCGGCAACTACAACGACGAAACGGCGTACATCTACCAGAGCGGTATTGTTGGACTCTTAATCTGGATTGCGCTTTGCATCGGTGTTTATTATCGTAAGGCAAAGAGCATTGACGAAGAAGAGTATGAATACGAAGATGACGATGACGACGAGAAGTAAGGTAAAGAAAAACGAACAAAAGTTTTTAAGCCCGCACTTGCGGGCTTTTTTGTTGCAAAAAAAAGGCCATTGAAGGGTTCAGGTTGAGCGGACTAGATCATCCACTCAAGGGAGTTTGTGCGGAGCATCCACGACAGACTCTGAGACAAATGCGTATAGTTCTCGCGAGCACGCTCATTTATTTCATTTTGGTAAAATCAGAAACAAAGAATTAACAAGAACAAAACATCAATAAACCTAGAAAGGTCTGATCAATACATGAATTACCTCCTTCTATCGCGCACCATCTACGCGCTTCCATTTTTGATTTATTGCGCTATTCACGCGCAAGAAATGATTCTGAACCCATCAGTGCTCCCATTCAGCGCAATGTGGGGTGTTGTGTTTTTGTTTAGCATCTTCTTCTACGCAATTTCGCGCAAAGTGTTGCCGCTTTTGTTGGTGCAATTTGTGTTCCTGATGGAGACATTCCTATTTGCACAAATGGCGCTCAATACAGGATATGAACAGATTCTGCTGTTTATTATCCTCTCATCGTTCTACACAATTGAGTCATTACGCAACAACACCTACAACATCTTGTCGCACTTGCTGCTCCAATTTGGCAGTTTCTATGCGATTCAGGTGATTTACGGGATGTCGCCCGTCAACCTAACTTACTCCAAAGAGACGCTGTTTATTCTAATTTCACCGATTATCTGCCGCGCTATTATGAGCTGTGTTGATGAGCGCGATGTAATCTTCCGCGAAACTGTCATCAAGTCAAAAGTGCCAGTAAAAGTTGAAGTGGAGAAGCCCGAACAGCGCGAAGAAATTGACAAACTAAAGCGAAAATTAGTGTTCTTCAAAGGCAGAACAAAAGATATCAACAGAGAGCTTGAAGATGTTAAAACGAGCAACGAGCGGCTGCAAACTGACTTTGAGCGCATTAAGACCAGATTCGAGAAACTTTACAAAGAAAACCAAACATATCAGCAGATTAACAGCGATGTAGCGCAAAACTATTTCTTGCTGATCGCAAATGCGCAGTATGATTCCACACGAACAACAGAAGAAAACCTTGAGAACATTTTTCGGATATTCATAGAGATAAACGAATCTTTATACACTGCATTGATTATTAAAGATGTAGAGCACGTTGACGATGAGGAAGAATACTCACTAGCGCTTAATAACTCATTCTCCCCCAATGGGGTTAAATTTAACGACAAGGCAGTAATCGAAAACGACGCTATCTATGAGCGAATTATTGACACGATTGACAACAATCAAGTATCTTCAATGCAAGTTGAAGATGCCGCAATCGATCCGCTTAAAAACGTACTTTTTGTACCGATTTCTGAGCAGGGTAATGTGCGTGGAATCTTGATTCAAGCGTTTGACGATGGTTATGGCTCGAACATCCACAACTTCAACTACTCACTTATCGTCGCTCATTATATTTACGAGATTTTAGAAAAAGAACCAAAGAACGGCAATCGCAGAAACGAAAATGTTGGAATCGAAGAAGAAGAGCA
>ERZ772979.820-NODE-820-length-20053-cov-4.910991_pt1 | contig 20053 bp, 22 predicted proteins | sample MGYA00511130_ERZ772979 | MGnify/ENA primary metagenome ERZ772979 (study PRJEB29015, sample SAMEA2738103) | human oral metagenome | biome: human oral; feature: human-associated habitat; material: saliva | place: China | collected 2186 ... | reverse complement strand
TATCTTTAACAAATTAATGAAAAGAATTGTAGAACGTTCTCCCGTTTCCCAAAGTTAATTAGTATGTAATTAAATAGACACCTCAAAAATTTAAAATAATAGCTCAATAAATGAAAATCATCATCTATATTTTTTGCTTGATATTGATATATTCCTGTGATTTTAAAAAAAGAGCCTCAGGAGATAATACTTCAATGTCTAAAGATCAATATGAAGAAACAACCCAATTGGGCGAATTAGACGAGTATTTAAAAATTTCATTAGATAATTACAATCTTTTTATTGGAAAGATATATTCAATAAATGAAAATATTTCAGAAGATTATGCAATTGATTATAAAAATGATACTATTTGGGTATTTAAAGAATTTTTAGAATCAGATACTTTTGAAGGTAAAAAAATTGTTTTCGATAAAAACATTTTGCCTAAAAACCTTATAGCTAAGTATATTATATCATATCATTTTAATGGTACAGAAAAAGCAAATCAGTATATAGACACTGATATTTCTGTCAATTATACTTTGTCAGAACTTACTATTCCCTTTTTTGATACAATAAAACAAGATAGTTTGTTTGTTAGAAAAATAACTGAAGAGCAATCTAAGATGAAAGAAAAAATTTATTCTAATTACATCAATTACTATAATCATTTTCCCAAAGATGAATTAAAAATATGTTGCCCAACAGACTATAACAATTACAATAAGCTAAAAAACTTAGCCCAGAAAGATATCAAAAAACTTGATATACAAGAAGATTTGAAAACTTATTTAGGGTATAGTTCAATTATCTTGGAATTAGTTGATAATAAAAAGAAAAATATCATTGTTCTTTCAAATAAAACAAGAAACTTTGATGAAACAACAAAGGAAAATATAATAAAATGAAAACAAAATATTTTTTAGTAAGCTGTATATTTTTCATATTATTTTCTTGTAATGCGCAAGAAAATAACAATAATATAACAAAATACTTCAATAAAGAAGAAAGAATATATTTTGATATTTCTGATAAAATAGCTTTGTCGTCTTATATAATCCCAAATGTAGGACATTTTACAATTTATTATATACCAAGATTAAAATCAGATATTGATTATTTGAAGAATTTTGAGAAAAATAACCAACTAAAGCCACTATATAATGAATTGTATGATTACCACTATTTTTCAGACACTGATAATAAGAAAATTGACAAAATACTGAAAGAAAAGATAAAAAACGATAAAAACTGGGGGATAATAGGTTTTTTTGTACCTATAAAATATGTAAGAATAGATAGTGATGATGAATATAGTGTTTCATTCCCTTATATAGGGAATTTTTTTCAAAAGAAGAATGGAAAATGGCAGTTTCTATTTGAAAAGAAGGTAAAAAATGCGGAAGAGGACTCTCTCTTTTCAAGTAAAAAATATATAAATTCTCTTTTGTCTGAAAAGTAGTAAGTATAAAAATGAATGATTATATTTACTACTTTAGAATCTTTTGTTTAGCTAATAAACCTAAAAAATATGGAGAAATTATTAAACAGATGGTTTTGTTATACATTAGTGCTGTTATGTAGTGCAATGTATGCACAACCTTGTACTTTTGAGGATGTTGTAAGGGAAACAACTTATGATGTCCCTTATAAAAAATATAATGCTCCTCTTGATATGTTGCAAGTTTTAAATGGTAAAAAAGATAACTTTTTAGGATTTATAGGGGTAAATCGCAAACGGTTGCGCATCACTTTTACCTCTATAAAAAAGAGTGAGGAGAATAAAGATGTATATGAGGTTGAGGGCTTTAGCACTGTGATGAACAAAAATAAACGGACTTTCAAAGGAACGTTCATTTTACTTTCTCATTACAGACTTACAGAACCCGCTTTTGATGAGGATGAGCCTCTAAAAAAGGGAGAAGCAGAAGGTTTTTCTACTTTTTCATATACACTAAAAGAAGACGAGAATCTTACAGCTACTGGTATTTTTAAGGGAGAAATGCTTGTTCTTTGGTATAAGGGAATAAATAAAAAACCTGTATATACTGAACTATTTATTCAGAGTGATGGAAGTAGAAATTACCAATTTTTTGGCACTTGGACGAGTTATAAAACTAAAAAAACTTCGGTAGCCTCTTGGGGAGAAGATCGTATACCCTGCTCTGGAGATTTTGATTTAGGAGATGGAGATTTTGGTCCTAATCCTAAATATTGGCAATATGGTTGGGAGGAGTTTAGGTATTAAAAAGAATTGAAAATAAAATGAAAAAAATACTATTGATACTATTGATAGGCTGTACACTTCAATGTATAGCACAGCATCATAGAGATTTTGATACTGAAAAGGAATTTTTAGAGTTTTTAACGAAAATAACATTATAACATTTGACAAAGAGTTCAAAGAGAGTTTATAGGAAGTTTATTATGAAAAAAAGTGTGATATTATTATTTTTATGTTTTTTTTCTTGTGAAAAAAAAATGGAGTTTATAGAATCAGAAGCAATCCCCGCACTTGTTTTAGTGAAAAATCCTATAGAAAATGATTCTTTATTAAAAAGTCAATTAGTTAATTACTTAATAAAAAAACAACCTAAAAAAAGGATACATTTTTATAAATATAGTTGGGATACAAAATATTTTATAAAAAATAAAGAAGATACAGATGGCGGTTTTTCTGATAATGCTTTATATGATTATCCAGGAAATGATATTGCTATTTTTGATATCTATAAATGCAAAAAGGATACTACAAAACTAGTAGGGCGTTTCCATTTTTATGGTAATAGTGGTTTAGTAAGTGGTAAAAGAGAAATAGATACTTTAATTTATTATTGCAAGTAAAAAATGACAATACTTTTTAGGGTTATATTGTTAATCTTATTCGTTAATTGTCAAAACAATCAATTAACGAAAAATGTTTCTGAAAAAAAGATAACAACATATCAAAAAGATTTTGCAAAAGTAGATACTATAAAAACAAATAGTTTTTTTACACCTAATAGCTCAGATGGAAATCACTGAAAAGTACCATTTATCAAGAGTAGGTAGATATGCGTATAGGAAAAGTAAAAAAGGAAATGCTTTATTTGAAGTTAGAAGTCGTTGCTCATTTGCTAATTATATAGTATCTTTGCGCCAAAATATACTTTCTTATGGACGCTAATACCCATACGCTCGGCGAAATGGTACGCCTCTATATTCAGCAAAATAACCTCAGCTACGGGCTCTATCGCGCGCAGCTGCCCACCCTTTGGGCTGAACTAATGGGGGCTCCGGTGGCTAAATATACCTCTTCGGTAACGCTGAAAGGTACTACCCTTTTCGTACGCCTGACTGCCCCTGCCCTCGCCCAAGAGCTTAGCTATGGGAAAAGCAAAATAATAAGTACCCTCAACGAAGCTCTCGGCAGTGAGGTTATACAAAAACTGGTTTTCTTACACTAATACTATGATACGTAACGCTACTCCTACCGATGCCCTCGCCGTTGCCCCGCTGATGTTTCAGGCAATGGAGGAAATCGTCTATAAAATGATTGGCAAACCTCATAAAGAAGAGGGTATCGCCCTGCTGGCACAGCTATTCGCCCAAAAAAGGAACCAATATTCGTACGAAAATGCTTGGGTATACGAGGAAGCGGGTAGCGTAATAGGGTCGGTTATAGCCTACGATGGGGGGCAATTGCACGCCTTGCGCGCTCCGGTATTGGCACTCATTCGCAGTAGCTATGGTATAGATATTGTACTTGAAGATGAGACCGCCGCCGGCGAACTGTACATCGATACGCTAAGCGTACTGCCCACCGCCCAAGGGCGCGGGATAGGCTCGCAGCTGGTGCGCCACCTATGCGAGGTGAGCACTCAGCCCTTAGGACTGTTAGTAGATGTGAATAACCCTGAAGCTGAACGCCTCTACAATAGGTTGGGATTTGAATACGCTAATCATCAGGAACTTGCTGGAGGAAGGTATAAACATTTGACACTAAAAATATAACGCCTTATGAAAACCCTCATAAAAAACGCAACGCTCGTGAATGAAAACGAGCTACAAGTGGCTGACCTCTTGATAGAGGATGAGCGCATCAGTAGGATAGGTGCTAACCTAAATCCGAAGGGAGATTATCAGGTAATTGACGCTACAGGGAAGTATCTGCTGCCTGGGGTGATTGATGACCAAGTACATTTTCGCGAACCTGGTCTTACCCACAAGGCTACTATCGCTACCGAAAGTAAGGCGGCTGTGGCGGGAGGTGTTACGACTTTCTTTGAACAACCCAACACTGTACCCCAAACGGTAACCCTTGAGCGCCTCGAAGAAAAATTCGCTATCGCTCAGAAGAGTTCGTTTGCTAACTATTCGTTTTTCCTTGGAGGTACTAACGATAACCTTGAAGAACTTAAACGCTTAGACCCTAAGGCTTGCGCAGGGGTGAAACTCTTCTTGGGTTCGTCGACCGGCAATATGTTGGTAGATGACGAGAAGACCATAGAGGCGATTTTTAGCAATGTAGATTTGGTAATTGCGGCTCACTGCGAAGATGAGGCGACTATTAGAAAAAATCTGGCTCACTATCAGGCACTATACGGCAATGATATTCCGATAGACCTACACCCACATATACGCAGTGCTGAGGCTTGCTATCTGTCGTCGTCGCGGGCTATCGCTTTGGCTAAAAAAACAGGTGCCCGCTTGCACGTATTCCACCTTTCGACCGCTGCCGAAACGGAGCTTTTCCGCAATGATATTCCGCTAAAAGACAAGAAGATAACCGCTGAGGTGTGCGTGCATCACCTTTGGTTTTCAGAAGACGATTATACTACTCGTGGGGCTTTCATCAAATGGAACCCTGCGGTGAAGACTGCCGAAGACCGCGCCGCCCTATGGCAAGCGCTCTTAGATGACCGCCTTGATGTTATCGCTACTGACCACGCCCCTCATACGCTAGAAGAAAAGCAGCAAAAAGGCTATACGAATATCCCTTCTGGCGCTCCGCTAGTGCAGCACTCGCTGGTAGCGATGCTCGAAAAGGCACACAAGGGGGTTATTTCGCTTAAAAAAATAGTAGAAAAGATGTGTCATAATCCTGCTATCCTCTTTGATATAGAAGACAGAGGCTACCTACGCGAGGGCTATTACGCTGACTTGGTGTTGGTGGATATGAACGCTCTGTGGACGGTGCAAAAGCAAAACTTGCTGTACAAGTGCGGCTGGAGTCCGCTAGAAGGACAGCAATTTCACGCACGAGTAGTGAGCACTTTCGTAAACGGGCAATTGGCTTATAACAACGGGCAGGTATGCCCTACCCCCTACGGAAAACGTGTAACCTTTAACCGATAATATGAAGAAAATCATTTATATAATAGGGCTGCTGAGCCTTGTGGCCTGCAAAAAGAATATAGTGCCTAAACCTGACCATTTTTTAGATGAGCAGCAAATGGAGTCGTTATTGTACGATTTGGCGCTATTAGAGTCGATGAAAGCAACAGAATCGCATACTTTGGACTCGCTACAGTTTGACGCTAAAGCGTTTATCTATCGGAAATATGAATGCGACAGTACGGCACTAGCGCAAAATATGGTGTATTACGCTTCTTTTCCGAAGCAATATGACCAAATAGTGCACAGGGTAGATGAACGGCTGAAAGCACAACGCGACAGCCTTAACAAGGAGATGCAGAGCGCTCCGCCCATCGAGCCTAACATACCCAAAAGACCGCCCCTACCGCCTTTGGATAGTATTCACCCCTAAAAAAACAAAAACGATTGGAACCTATTACGCTACATCATTCGTACCTGACGTGGGTATTCCCCGCCTTCCTGCTTATCTTTGGGTTGGTGGCTTTCCTGCGTGCGTTTTACCCCAAGCATTTTGCTGATTATGAGCGTCTGTTAGTAAACAATAAATACATAGCTATTTATGGCAAAAAGGAGCGCAAGTTGCATCTTTTTACGGTGGTACTCTACCTAATGCAGTGTGTGTGTTTGGCGCTGCTCATCTACGTAGGAATGAAACACTTTGGCATCAAAAAACTCTTTAGCGAACGGTTTATGTTTTTGGAGCTTACCCTATTGGTGATAGCCATACTGATGCTGAAACTGGTGATACAGCAGTGGGTAAGTAGTCTTTTTGACCTTTCGGACTTCTGCAATGACTACATTTTTATACGTATAGCCTACTCATCATACGCTGCAATAGGGGCTGTTTTGGTGCTTTTTATAGGTGTTTACTGTTCGTTAGTGAGCATAGCCCTATTGGCAGTGCTATTTGCTATACTGCTGATTATTAATGCTTTAAGCTGGATAGAAATTATTAAAAACAATCTAAAAGAAATAAAACCCTATATTTTCTATTTTATTTTGTATCTTTGCGCCCTTGAAATCGCACCCTACGTGTTTCTTATCTACGGGGCAAGGCTGGTGATAACGCATCAGTAGTAGTGTGCTTTTTTCAGTAAATTAAGAAGACTTATAGAGTGTAAAGAAATAAATTTATGAAGGTAAAATCAATTTTAGTATCACAGCCAGAGCCTAAAGCGGAGAACTCGCCATACTCTCAGATTATCGAAAACCACAACGTAAAGGTAGACTTTGTGCCCTTTATAAAAGTAGAAGGTATGACGGCAAAAGATATTCGTATGCAGAAAATTGACCTTACCAAGTTTTCTGCGATTATCCTGACCAGCCGCAAATCGGTAGACCACTATTTTCGTATAGCTGAAGAAATGCGCTTTAAAGTGCCCGATACGATGAAGTACTTTTGTCAGTCAGAAGCTATCGCATTTTATCTGCAGAAATATATTACTTATCGCAAACGCAAAATATACGTAGGCAAAAAAGAGTTTTCGGAATTATTGCCTATACTGAAGAAATACAAAGATGAGAACTTTCTTTTCCCTGGGTCTGACTCGCCTAAGCCTGAGGCTACTGCCGCTCTGAACGACCTGAAAATAAAATGGGAACGCGTGGTTTTCTACCGCACCGTATATTGCGATATTTCGGCTATCAAAAACAACAAATACGATATACTTACTTTCTTCTCGCCTGCGGGTATTGAGGCTCTTTTTAAGAGTTTCCCTGACTTCTCGCAGAAGAAAACCAAAATAGCTGTTTATGGAGATGCGACCCTGAAAGCGGCTGAAGAGGCTGGGCTGGTTATTGACATCAAAGCGCCCTCGCCTGAAAGTCCTTCGATGACCGTAGCGCTTGACCACTACATAGGTAAGATGAATGGGAAGAAGTAATTGGGTGATTTGGCGATTTGCCAATTTGTCGATTTGTCGATTTGTCAATGAGAAAATTAATAACATTGCTGGCGTTTAGATGCTGGCAATGTTTTTTTTATTACTTTTGCAGCTGATTTATTATAAAAAGTGATGAAACTAAAAGCGTATTTGTTTGAAATCTTACTACTGCTGTTTTCGGTAGCTATTCCTTTTGCCCTTGATATGAATTTGGCAGTCTATGGTATGCTAGCTACCTTTCTGCTATTTTTGGCATTAAGACGTACTTACTACGGGCTTTTTTTAGTGGCTTTTGGCTTTATTGCGATTACTTGTGTGCTGTTTTTGCCTCAGATTATATGGTTTGGTCACCCCCCTGCTACTATGATAGGGGCTTTCTTTGAAACAGATTTTCGCGAAAGCAAGGAGTTTATGCAATCGCTGCCGCTATACGCCTATGGGGTATCGGTACTGACGCTACTCTTCAGCATTTATATACTATACTTAGGAAAGAAAAAACGCTATGTGCGCTCGCGTAGGCATTGGCTCATCACAGGGGTAATGGCTCTGGTAGGGATAGGGCTAACGGTATATCGCCCTTTGAAAAAGATAGAAGAAATAGGCAGTTTTAGCTGGGAGACCTCGCGCACTGCCCCTATCGCTTTTTACGCCTCAATTTACAATAATATAGAGCGCTATCAGCAGTTGCGGCGAGAACTGAACGAACAGCTAGCAGGCGAGCCGACGTGGCAGATAGAAAGCAGTGCGCCTGCCTATCGCAACTATGTGTTGGTAATAGGCGAGAGCGTGCGCCGCGACTATATGTCGGTGTATGGGTTTCCGATAGAAAACTCGCCTTTTCTGAAGCAAGTGAAAGGCACTATATTAGAGGGCTATACCGCAGCTGCCCCTAACACTACTACGGCACTGCTACGTATGTTTTTGCAGCGCAAAGGCGAAGAGGAGTTCGTATATGAAAATAACCTCATCAGCTTGGCTAAAGGGGCGGGATTTGAGACCTACTGGCTCTCGAATCAGGGTTCGGTAGGTACGTGGGATACGCCTATCAGCAAGATAGCCTCGCTATCTGACCATCGCACTTTTACCAAAATGGGTGAGTACGACTCGATGAACATTTACGACTCTGCCCTACTGCCGGTGCTCAAGCGCTATTTACAACAAAAGAGCCATAAGCCACGACTGCTGGTAGTGCATATTATGGGGTCGCATTTGTACTTCCCTGAACGCTTAGAAAACCCGATACACTACGATTATTACAACCGCAACTTTTCGGCTTATCTGCAGACTATAGAGCAGACTGACCATTTGCTATCGGCTATATACGCAGCGCTGCAAGCCCAGCAAGAGCCTTTTTCGCTGCTCTACTTTGCTGACCACGGGCTGATGACCAAAGATAGAGGCTCTTATTCCGCTACCCTCACTCACGGTGATACTCACCCTAACAAGGCGTGCTACCGCGTGCCTTTTGCACTTATAAACAGTAATGACACTGAGCACAAGCAGCTGAAGGTAAATAAGTCGGCTTTTAACTTTCTGAGTGGCTATGCGCATTGGTTGGGCATTAGAGAGCGCAGCTTAGACAGCCATTACGATTTCTTATCGCCTACCCCTGACACTCTACAGGTATTCGACCAATACAAGAATGTACCTTTTGCCGATTTGGCAGAAGATGAGGTAATAAAGTAATGGGCATTTGGTTATTTAGAGGGAAATACCTATCTTTGTAGCCGCAAATCATCGATACTCGGATAAAAGATAATTAACTAACACATTATCAGCAATAAAAAGATGCCATTAGCACTATTTAATTCTATCACATCGTGGTTCCTCAAACGCCGCATAGACCAAATTCAGGAGTTTGTACAACACCCCCATAGGGTGCAAGAGCGCGTATTGCTCGAGCTGACTAATGCCGCTAAAAACACTGAATTAGGCAAGGCTTATAACTTCGGTGAGGTAACCAACTATCAGCAGTTTATACGCAATACCCCCCTTACTACTTACGAATCATTTGAGCCTTTCGTAGAACGGGCAAGGCGCGGCGAACGCAATATCTTTTGGCATACCCCTATCAAATGGTTTGCTAAGAGCAGCGGTACTACTAACGCCAAGAGTAAGTTTATACCCGTAAGCGAAGAGGCACTACAGCAATGTCATTACAAATCAGGCAAAGATATGCTGTGTTTGTACCTAAACAACAACGAAGATTCTAACCTCTTTAAAGGGAAAAGTTTGCGCTTGGGTGGTAGCAAAGAACTATATGAGCAAAATGGCACTTACTTCGGTGACCTATCGGCTATACTGATTGAAAATTTGCCTTTTTGGGCTGAGTTTAGTTGTACCCCCAGCAATAAGGTGTCGCTGATGAGCGAGTGGGAAAGCAAGCTAAAAGCTATCATAAAAGAAGCTAAAAACGAAAACGTTACCAGCATAGCAGGGGTACCTTCGTGGATGCTCGTACTGCTAAATAGGATATTAGAAGAAACGAAAAAAGAGCATCTATTAGAGCTATGGAAGCACTTAGAGGTGTATTTTCACGGAGGAGTGAGCTTTACGCCTTATCGGGAACAGTACAAGCACATTATCCCCTCTGATACTTTCCGTTACTACGAAATATACAACGCTTCAGAGGGCTTCTTTGCTATACAAGACCGCAATAATTCTGACGAGATGCTGCTGATGTTAGACTATGGAATTTTCTACGAGTTTATTCCGATGGATACCTTTGGCACTGCTCAGCAAACTATAATCCCTCTTAGCGAGGTAGCAATAGGCAAAAACTACGCTATGGTGATTACTACTAATGCTGGTTTATGGCGCTATCTGATAGGCGATACGGTGCGTTTTACCTCTATGAGTCCGTATAGGATAAAGATTACAGGCCGCACGAAGCACTTTATCAATGTATTTGGAGAAGAACTTATCATAGAGAATGCTGAGCGCGCCCTTGAGAAAGCCTGCGAGCAGACGGGTAGCCATCTGATAGAATACACCGTAGCCCCTATATTTATGCAAGATAAGCTAAAAGGCGGACACGAATGGGTGATAGAATTTGACGCCCCTCCGGCAAATCTGGAGCATTTTACTGAGGTATTGGACACTGAACTTAAGAAACTCAACTCGGATTATGAGGCCAAACGCTATAACAATATGACCCTAAATATGCCTAAAGTGCACCAAGCGCGCACAGGGCTCTTCCACGATTGGCTAAAAGACAAAGACAAACTAGGCGGGCAGAACAAAGTGCCCCGTTTATCTAACAGCAGAGAATATGTAGAGGAACTGCTGAAGCTATTATAAAATTATTTAGTTTTTCAAAAAAGGATTGCCAGCACATACAAGTACTGGCAATCCTTTTTTGTTGTTTTGTGAACTATTATTAATTGCTACATCTTCACCTTTAAGCCTACGAATACTGTACGAGGCAAAGCTGGTCCGTAGATATAATTGGCATCGCGTTTAGCTCCTTTATCAAAGTCGTTTTGGTACTGATTAAAGAGGTTTTTCACTCCGCAGCTCACTTCTAAAGGGAAGAAGTTGCTAGCGTTGATTTGATATGAGGTGTTTAGCCCTATATCTACCAATCCTTTAGTAGTTTCTAAGCGGTTTTCAGCTATATAACCCGCTAAGTGCACTACTTTCATACTTCCGGTATACACGGTTACAAGATTGATGTCCCAGTTAGGGCGTGGCTTGTAGGTAGCTAGCAAGTTACCATATACATTAGGGGTTTTGAGTAGCTGGTCGCTGAAAATATTGTCTTCAGGATTTTGGGTGCTGTTGTACTTAGCACTTTGTATAGTAGTAGCTAACTGAAAGATAAATTGCTTATTAGGGCTATACTTCAACTCAATATTAAGTCCTTTTACGATTGCCCCATCGGTATTAAACTTCTCTTTTACTTTCAAGCCATTTTCTTCACCTATATCGCGATAGTCGAAACGGTCGTGTAGAGCCGTATAAAAACCTTCTATCATCGCTACAAACTGATGTGCCTCGTGGGTATGGTTGTACTCGAATGAAGCGGTAAAGCTATCAGAAGTTTCTTTTTTAAGGTCGTCAGAGAGTTTTACACGGCGCACCTCGCCACTAGGCAATTCGCTGTGTACATCTTCAGAATAGAAGAAAGGAGCACGGAAACCACGTCCGTAAGAAGCACGTGCTATGAAGTTCTCATCGATATTGTACAACACACTAGCACGTGGGTTTAGCACTGTGATGCTGCTCTTGAGGATATCAGAAGTTACATTGTCTAAACGAAGTCCACCTAATACCTTTACTTTAGGCGAAATACGCCAGTCGGCTTGGGTGAAAGCACCGAAAATATTAGACTTTTGATTTACCGCCAAGATAAGAGGATTTACGCGTTTCTCAGATATTTTATCGTGCTGATACTCTAGCCCTGAAGTCCATTGTAGGTTGCCTTTGGCTATAGGCACATAGGCTGTATGTTGCCCTCCGAACGCCCAGATGTGCTCTTTGGTAAGTCCGTAGTTGCCGGTTGAAGCCTCGATATCATTTCCTTCTAAACCACCGTAATAGTTATCGGCACGAGTGCGTTCGCCACTGGCATAAGCCGTAAACTTATGATTATAAGCAGGCGAGAAATACTCATAGTTGGCTGTACCTCCTACCATTTGGGTACGGATACTCTCGGCTATATCAGCAAGGTGTTCAGGCTCGTCTAGCTTGTTGCCCCCCCGTCTGTTTTCATTGCTCATATTCACTTCACCGGTGAGCTTATGGCGGTCAGTAAAATCGTTGAAGAGTTTAGCCCCTACGTTTAGATTGCGCAAGCGCGTTATCTCGGTAAAATCATCGCCGTTAGCATCGTAGCTTTGACGGGCGCGGTGTAGTGCGTGAAATGAAATCCCTCTGGTGTAGTTGTCGCTTATTAGTGAGCCATTTAACGAACTTACCACATCGGCAGCTTTGCCCGCGATAAGGCTGCTCACTACCCCTGCTTGCGCTTCGTTTTTGATAGGGTTTTTGGTGATGACATTTATAGTACCTGCAATAGCATTAGAACCGAAGAGCGCTGAGCCCCCACCGCGTATTACCTCAATGCGCTCAATCATATTAGCAGGAATCTGGTCTAAACCATACACCCCATTAAGCGACCCAAATATAGGGCGACCATCGATGAGTATTTGCGAGTAAGGCCCGTCTAAGCCGTTGATACGCACTTGAGTAGTACCACAGTTCTGACAGTTTACCTCAGTGCGCAACCCTGGTTGAAATACCAAGCCTTCTACTAAGGTATGTGCCTTGGCAGTAGCGAGTTCTTTAGTGCCTGTTACGCTTACCAATACGGGAGCCTCTTTGCGATTCTCTTTGGTTTTGGTAGCGGTTATCACCACCTCGTCAATACCTAAGACGTCTTCTTTTAGATTGATAGGGAGTTGAATAGTTTGGTCGGCATTGATGATTATTTTGTCGTTATGAGGTATATAGCCCAATGATTGTACTTTTAGGCGATACTCACCAGCAGGCAAGCTAAGCGTATATTGCCCGTTGCGGTCGGTAGTCGTCCATTTTTTGATGGTTTTGTTTTCAAGCTGAATAGAAACAGCCTCTAAAGGTAGGTCTGAAGAAGTAACCTTACCGGTAATAGTGCCATTCTGCGCAAAGCCAACAACACCAATAAACATAGCAATTGCTACTAAATACGTTTTCATATATCTTATCTAAATTGAATTATTCGGTGCAAAGATATAACGTTTTTAGATAACACGAAAATTTTTAACATATTATTTTTAGATTAATTGAAAATCTATATTTTAGACATACAAAAAAGGACTACCTATAGGCAGCCCTTTTATCTTTAAATTTCCTTTTTTAATTGCTAATTATCAATTCAACATTCATAATTATTTAATGTGTAGGCAATAGCTCAGCACAAAGTCGCTTATAAAATGAAAGAACACTTCATAGACTGTTTTCTCTACCTTTATCTCAGTACGTGTATCTGTAGGAAAAAAATCGCGTACTTTGATATCGTTGAGCGTGAGGGCTGGATTGCCGTGTACTTTGAAGCCCACCTCTTTAGCGCACCAAATCATAGTGAGTTTCTGTACTATATTTTCGAATGAGAAGGCAGCTGTACGATAGTCCCATTGAGTGTATTTAGGAGCTATGCGGACGATTTTATCTCTCTTTTTTTCTATATCTACTCCTACCCCTCTGTTGCTGATAATTACAGCTACTTTATCAAACGAATGACTAATAGAAATCTGTTTGCCATCGCTTAGGAAGGGTTTGCCATTAGGGTCATAAAATAGTGCTGTAGGGGGATAACCTAAATTTTTAAGCAAAAATCTTGTTGCTAAAAAATTTTTCTTACCTTTTTCGTTGTGTATTGCCTGAAACATCTCATTTTGCTGAGGTGTAAGGTTCACTCCCTCTTGCAAAGTAGCAAGAGGTTCTTGAACATCCCAGACATATAGTCGAGATTTCTGGTCAATGTCTATTGTTTTAATTAAAGCCATATTATTATTATTTCTTTCATCTGAATTTCACTACAAAAGTAGAGATTTTTTGATTTCTACACAAATGTACAAGAGGTAGGGTTCTTTATTTAACATAAAAAATTTACTAACAAATGTATTAATTATATTAAAATTTGGCTGTTTATTAATATTTTATATACGTTTATTTATTAAATCGATGCAAAATAGTTCGTTGTAAATTTAACATTGAAAAGTTACAAGTTTAACATCGCATTAACAGTAATACTGACAAAAAAAGTCCTTGTGGAAGAGAGACCACAAGGACTAAAAAAATAAAATATAACTTTAAAAAAAATAAAAATGATATGCAAATTACTTATTTGTAAAGTACTTTTTTCACTGCTTTTACTACATCGTCAGCGTTAGGCAACCATTCTTTTAGCAATTCTGAAGAGAAAGGCGCTGGGGTATCAGCTGTAGTAATACGTTGTACAGGTGCGTCTAAGTAATCAAAAATATTCTCTTGTACTTGGTAAGTGATTTCAGAAGAAACACTGCTGAAAGGCCAAGCCTCTTCGAGGATTACTAAACGATTTGTTTTCTTCACTGAGTTGAAGATAGTTTCAAAGTCCATTGGGCGGATGGTACGTAGGTCAATAACTTCGCACTCTATACCTTCTTGAGCCAAAATATCAGCTGCCTTGTAGGCTTCTTTGATGATTTTACCAAATGACACTACGGTTACATCTTTACCTTCGCGTTTGATATCAGCTACTCCTAATGGAATTGTGTACTCTTCTTCAGGTACTTCACCTTTATCGCCATACATTTGCTCTGACTCCATAAAGATAACAGGGTCGTTATCGCGTATAGCCGATTTTAATAGTCCTTTAGCATCATAAGGGTTAGAAGGAACTACTACTTTTAGCCCTGGGCAGTTAGCATACCAATTCTCAAAAGCTTGAGAGTGGGTAGCAGCCAGCTGACCTGCAGAAGCGGTAGGGCCTCTAAATACTATCGGAATATTAAACTGACCGCCAGACATTTGGCGCATTTTTGCTGCGTTATTGATAATTTGGTCAATAGCTACAAGCGAAAAGTTGAAGGTCATAAACTCTACTATAGGACGGCAGCCATTCATAGCAGCTCCTACTGAAATACCTGCGAAACCGCCTTCGGCTATAGGGGTATCAATAACGCGCTTAGGTCCGAACTCATCGAGCATTCCTTTAGAGGCTTTGTAGGCACCGTTGTATTCGGCTACCTCTTCACCCATTAAATAAATAGACTCATCGCGACGCATCTCTTCACTCATCGCTTCGCAAACAGCTTCTCTAAATTGTATCGTTCTCATTTATATGAAAATTATAAAATTAAAGTATATAACTAAAATTGTCTGTTATTTTTCTTTTGAAAGCACAAAAGTAATAATAAATATTGAATATCCTACATTTTTGCGATTTTTATTTCGCATTTTTTTCTTAATGTATTGTTTTATAGCTATTTATAAAATTTAGTTATTTTTTATTTGTCATTACCAAATAATACGCCTCTACTGAAATAGAAGAAGCCCTAAAAGTTATCACCTCTACCCGCTTCACCGTATAAGCAGCTGTTTCATAAAGCGTAACCTTTTCGCTCTTTCCGTCTTCTAAAGGCAAAGAGGTAGTTTCGGGCTGCTTTAGCACAGGTGTTCTTTGTATAAAATCGTAGGTATAGCCACCCTCATAAAGGGCAATGCCGTGCGATGAGATAAGCAAATACTCTTGTAGCTGATCGTTCTTAAATAGATGCCCCTCTATCACCAAAGGGCGGTCGGGAAGCTCATCCTCAGCAGCAACCTCCCACGTGGGACTGATACGTTTCAGCGCCTCCAACACCTCAGCAGGCGAGGTAGCAAACAGTGTATTAAGGTCTTGCAGCTGTAGCTTTCGGTTTTGCCGCTCTTGGTATCGCTCTATGTTTTCCCCTGCCATAAGTCTGAAGACAGTAGGCTGCTTAGGCAGGTATAGCACCCTTAGGCGCTGCCCTTTGTAAATCATACTAAAGAGCTCTTTGGGGACAGCCGTGCTAAAAGTATACTGCTTAGCGGTTTTGGCATCAGCAAACGACACTTGCACCTTGTAGTTTTCTGACGTGCTGCCTATACGCTTTATGGTTTCTCGCTGTCCTTGCTCGATAGTCGCCTCAACATATAGCCCTTCGGTCTTCAGCAGGTAGTCTATGCGATAGTTTATCAGCTGATAGATAACAAAGCCGGCAACGATAAGCACCATCACTGGTATAAAGGCATTCATTGGGGTATTAGTAGGCGCTTCTTTGTCGAGCATAGCCGTGCGCAGCGCGCTAAAAGTTGTAATTTCGGCTATGGCTAAGAAAGAGAGCAAGCCTATCAGCACCCCCATCAGCAAAGCGTAGTATATACCCCCTTTTTCAAAAGCCTCTATGGGGAAAAAGACCACCGCAGCGGCAACTGTCAGCAGAGCGGCTATTATCCAGAAAAGACGGGTACGACTCATCTATTTGCTACTTTGCAAATTATCTAATTGTGCTTTCAGCGGCTTGATATACTCTAAGTAAGGAGCTTTTAGCTTGTCGTCTATAGGCACGGCATCGGGTAGTTTTTCTTTCAGTGGGTCTACTTGCACGCCATTCTTCCAAAAGCGATAGCACACGTGAGGGCCAGTAGCCAAGCCAGTGCTGCCCACCAAACCAATAACCTCGCCTTGCGCTACGTGCTGCCCCTTGCGGGCTATAATTCTTGACATATGTAAGTACTGGGTAGTATAGGTATTATTATGGCGTACCTTTACGTAATTGCCATTGCCTGAGGTATGTCCTGCCTCTATCACTGTGCCGGCTGCCGTTACGCGTATAGGGGTACCGGTAGGAGCGGCGTAGTCGGTGCCAAAATGCCCTTTCATACGGTGTAGCACTGGGTGAAAACGCATTCCAAATTTAGAGGTGATACGAAAGATATCTAATGGCGATTTGAGGAACATACGCTTCATCATATTTCCGTTTTCGTCGTAAAAGCCATTTGTACCTTTGATAGTGTCGGTAGTGTAGTTAAAGGCGTAATACTTTTTGCCTTCCCACTCGAAGTAAGCTGCTTTTACCTTTTCGACCCCTGCAAAAATAGTATCTTCTACATAGCGCTCGTCATAAATAATCTTGAAAACATCGCCCTTTTGTAGGCGGAAGAAGTCGATAGTGTAGTCGAAAATCTGTCCTAACTGATAGGTAGCGTTTTGGCTGATACCTGCTGCTTGTGCATCGACGGTTAGGTTGTTTTCTATGCTGCCCGCAAAGGCTTTTTCTACTACCGACACTTTGCGCTGAGCGGTATAAGCATAGATAGAGTCGGTTAGGTGTATCACTATATAATCTACCACATTAGGCTGATATACAAAACTATGGGGCGTGTTTGGTTTCTTTTTGTCGTACAGAAAGGCGTACATTTTGCCTACGTGAAAGTTCTTAGGGTTAATGAGCTCTTTGGTTTGGGTGGTTATGTTATAGATGTCGCCCACAGCTACGCCCTTCTCTTCCAAGAGCTTGCCAAAAGTATCACCCTGCCTTAGGGTATCTTTATTAATATTGTAATCATTGAGGTTAAAACCGAATTCATATACAGGTGCTGGGGTAGCTACTTGGGTAGTAGCACTAGTAGTGCCTGTGCTAATAGTATACTGCTCGCACGAGGTTAGTGCAAGGGCACTAAGAGCCATATAAAACGCTTTTTTTATCATTTTTCTCTTTTGTTAATATCGGGCAAAGATACTATTTATTATTGACAATTTGGTCATTATCAAAAAAAATATTAATTTTGCTCGTCTAAAAATATTTTTAATGCTAATAGAACTTATATGATAACGCTTACTTTAGCCTCTCTTGAGAAAGGACAATCAGCAGTGATTACGGGTTTTGCTCCCGAGTGTAGGCAAGAGGTGCGCCAACGCTTGTTAGACTTGGGGTTCGTGCGCGGCACTACCATTAGGGTAGAGAATGTAAGTCCGCTATCCGACCCTGTGGCGTACAATATCCACAACACCCAGATAGCCTTGCGAAAAAGCGATGCTTTATGTGTACTGATAAACTTAGAAGAAAATGAAAAATGTATGTGATACTTGCGAACTAAACCCTGCTGCCTCGCTCAAACGATTGGGCGAAGAGCAAGGCGATTATAGCTATACTATCGCCTTAGCAGGCAACCCTAATACGGGCAAAAGTACCGTGTTCAACGCTCTTACAGGGCTACACCAACACACAGGCAACTGGACGGGCAAGACCGTAACACGTGCCGAGGGGAGTTTCTCTTTCGGCGGTACGCGCTATAAGATGATAGACCTACCGGGTACCTACTCGCTGCTTTCTACCTCTGAAGACGAAGAGGTAGCCCGCGATTTTATCCTCTTCGGCAAGCCCGATGTTACAGTAGTGGTAGTAGATGCCAGCCGATTAGAGCGCAACCTCAGCCTTGCGCTACAGATATTAGAAATAACTGACAAGGTAGTGCTATGCCTGAACCTGATGGACGAGGCGCGCCGCCACCACATCAGCATAGATACTCGCACCCTTTCGCGCGATTTGGGCATACCGGTAGTAGCCACCAGCGCGCGTACTAAAGAGGGGATAACCGACCTATTACAAGCTATAGAAGCCGTAGTAAATGGGGCTTTTCAGACTAAAAAACAAACTTTTATCGATTTGCCTAAGCAGAATGCTGAAGCTATTGCTCAGCTTAGCCAGCTGCTCAGCGAACTGAACCCTGCGCTACCCAATACGCGCTGGTTAGCGATGCGCCTTATTGAGGGCGATGAAAGCGTAAAGAAAGGCGTTGCTGAAGGGGTATTTTCTGAAGTCAATTCTTCAGAGAAGCAAACACGAGTACTACGGATAGCCGATGAGTATCACCGCTTATTGGGCGACAGCTATCGCAACGATTTGGTAGAGGCTATTTATGCCAAAGCAAATGCTTTGTGTCGTGCTTCAGTAAGCACTGACTTTTCGGCGCGTTCTTTTCGCATCGACCGCGCTATCGACCGCATCGTTACCCACCGGCTATGGGGCTTCCCTATTATGTTGCTATTGCTTTCGGCTGTACTGTGGATTACCATTATTGGGGCTAACTACCCTTCGCAATGGCTCTCCGATTTGTTTATAGGGTGGTTATACCCTTTGCTAAAAGAAGGTGCTACGGCTTTGCACTTCCCTTGGTGGCTGAGCGGTTTCCTCATCGATGGGGTCTATCTGGCTACGGTATGGGTAGTATCGGTGATGCTGCCCCCTATGAGTATCTTCTTTCCGCTCTTCACCCTACTGGAAGACTTTGGCTACCTACCGCGTGTGGCCTTCAACCTCGACCGTATGTTTCGCACCGCTGGCGCACACGGCAAGCAAGCCCTAACAATGAGTATGGGCTTTGGCTGCAATGCCGCTGGCGTGGTAGCTACCCGCATTATTAACAGTCCGCGCGAGAAGCTCATCGCTATCATCACCAATAACTTTTCGCTATGCAATGGGCGCTGGCCTACCCAAATACTTATTGCTACACTCTTTATAGGGGCATTAGTACCCAAAGAGTGGTCGGGTACCGTATCGATGTTGGCAGTGATAAGTATAGCCGTATTGGGGATTGCCTTTTCGCTTTTCACCTCGTGGTTGCTGTCTAAAACACTGCTGAAAGGGGAATCATCTTTCTTTGTGCTTGAGCTACCCCCTTACCGCCCGCCGCGTTTCTTTCAGACGCTCTACACTTCGCTTATCGACCGCACCCTTATTGTGCTATGGCGGGCTATCGTATTTGCCGCTCCCGCAGGGGCTGTTATCTGGCTTATTTGCCATATACCGGTTGGCAGTCAGCCGTTAGCTCTTTGGCTCATACAAGGGCTTGACCCTATAGGTATGTTTATCGGACTCAATGGGGTGATACTCCTTGCCTACGTGGTGGCCATACCTGCTAACGAGATTGTTATCCCTACGATACTGATGCTCACCACTATGGTATTAGGGCAAGCTACCGCAGCCGAAGCAGGCGTACTAATGGAGGCTACCAACAGCGAAGTTGGCAACCTACTACACGCCGGTGGCTGGACGCTCCTAACGGCTGTGAATCTGATGCTTTTTAGCCTTTTGCACAACCCTTGTAGCACTACCATCTACACCATCTACAAAGAAACTAACAGCAAGAAATGGACGCTCATCGCTACTTTTCTACCTATACTATACGGCATAATAGTTTGCTTTTTAGTAAAAACAATATTCTAAAGACAAGATACAAAATACAAAAGACGAAATGCGAGTAACACCCGTATTTCGCTATATGTATTTATAACCATAGAACAACCAAAACTAATCAGAAATATCCGAGTGTAAATC
>ERZ772979.819-NODE-819-length-20107-cov-4.055605_pt1 | contig 20107 bp, 19 predicted proteins | sample MGYA00511130_ERZ772979 | MGnify/ENA primary metagenome ERZ772979 (study PRJEB29015, sample SAMEA2738103) | human oral metagenome | biome: human oral; feature: human-associated habitat; material: saliva | place: China | collected 2186 ... | reverse complement strand
CCGCATCATGGAAGAGATCGGCTTAAGTCACCATCCCAATCATAAGTCGAACGGTATCACAAAAGCAGATCGGCAGGCACAGATCTCGGAGGATCTCCAGCATCGTGATTTTCATGCCGACACACCACTTTCCAAGTGTGTCACTGACATGACAGAGATTCCAGCGTGTGACGGAACACTCTATATTTCAGCACTCTTTGACTGCTATGACGCCGGCGTGCTCGGACTTTCTATGGATACGAATATGAGGGCTTCTCTGTGTGTGCAGATGCTTGATAACGCCATGATTTCCTACCCGATGCTCAGGGGAGCAATCCTGCATTCGGATCGCGGCAGCCAGTACACGAGTCAGCTGTATCGGGAGGCAATTCAAATCTATGGGATTCGTCAAAGCATGAACAGTGCCGGTGGACGCTGTCATGATAACGCGCGTTGTGAGAGTATGTGGGCGCGCATGAAGTCGGAGCTTCTCTATGGACGCTATGACACAAAGAAGATGACAACAGAGGAGTTGAAGGTTCTGGTGTGGCGATACTTCATGAGCTATTGGAACAACCGTCGAATTTGTTCATCAAACGGTGGGCTTCCTCCGATGGTGAAACGTCGACAGTTCTATGACTCCATTGCTGCGACTTCTTGAGCATTCGTTTCCTTGTGAGAAATTTGTCAACTGTTCTTGACAATATCACATCTGTGTCATACTCCCCAAAAAGATAACGCCGCCACAAGGCTATATCCGCCGCCATCTGCTCTGTGTTTTGCCAAACGGGATACCACACAGGCATGAGAGTGTCGAGGCTCGTCTGCGTGAGCTTAACCTCAACCCACACAGTTTTCGTCATACCCATGCAACACGTCTCATCGAAGCAGGGGCGAAACCCGTTGACGTCGCCGCCCGTCTCGGTCATGCGGATGCAACAATCACACAGAACCTCTATACACACGACACAGAGGATATGCAACGTGAGACGGCTCGCATCTTCGGTGGGATTGTAGACAGATAGTTCTGTAGACAAACTGTAGACAATACGCGGAAAAGTGCCGCGCATCCCTTCTACGTCAAAGGGTTATTGAAATACGGCGCATTTTAGCGTATAATGCGTTGAGAATTCACCATACCAATCCATAGGGGGACATTGTATGTCATTAATTGTAAAGAAGTTTGGCGGAAGTTCGGTGGCTACCCCGGAGAAGATCAAGAACGTAGCAAAGCGCATATTGCGTGAGAAAGCCCCCGATGATCGCATTGTCATGGTGGTATCTGCCATGGGCGATACGACGGATGATCTCATCGCGCTGGCTGGCGAGGTGGTGGAAAGCCCCTATCAGTACACACGCGAAATGGATATGCTCATGACGACGGGTGAGCAGGTCTCGATTGCACTGCTCGCGATGGCGTTCCGCGCCTTGGGACAGCCCGCCATATCCCTCACCGGCGGCATGGCAGGAATGCGCACAGATCATGCGCATACCAAGGGGCGTATTCTCGGAATCGAGCCAAAACGTGTGCACGAGGAGCTTGAAAATGGCAACATCGTCGTTATCGCTGGCTTTCAGGGTACAGATGTCGACGGCAACCCCGTGACACTTGGACGCGGCGGGTCGGATACCTCTGCCGTGGCAATCGCGGGTGCAATCGGCGCGGATACCTGCGAGATCTACACGGACGTTGACGGAATCTACTCCGCCGACCCGCGCATTGTCAAGGGCGCGCGCCGCATGAAGGAGATTACGTACAACGAGATGCTCGAGATGGCACGTCTCGGCGCGGGCGTTATGCAGCCACGCTCGGTGGAGATGGGACAGCTCTACAGCATCCCCATCCACGTTCGTTCGACCTTTACCTCAGAACCCGGAACCATCATTAGGGAGGAATATACAGTGGAAGAAAAGTCCTTTATCATTCGCGGTGTCGCACACGATGAGCACGTCGCTAAGATCACGGTGCTCGGTGTCTCCAATGTCCCGGGCGTTGCCTACAAGATATTCTCTGCCCTCGCCGATGCGAACATCGACGTGGATATGATCGTGCAGAGCCTCCGCAGTGCTGACTCCAATGTAACCGACATGGTGTTCACTGTGGCATCCATTGACGCCGAGGAAGCGCGCCGCGTCGTCGAAGGGATTTCGGCAGACATCCACGCATCTGGTGTATCCATTGACAATGATGTCGCGAAGATCTCCATTGTCGGAGCCGGAATGCTCGGCAATCCCGGTATTGCCTCCCGTATGTTTGGGGCACTCTCCAATGCAGGCATCAACCTCGAGATCATCAGCACCTCCGAGATCAGCATCTCCTGCCTCATCAAGGGCGGCAGCGTCAAGGACGCCGTCAACCGCATCCACGACGAGTTCTTCCCGAATGAGGCATAAGAATACGTGTATACACCTGTGCGGCTTGTGGACATAAGAAGAGTCGCGCGCTATCATCATATTACGCTACGACGGCACGGATCAACGATGCCCTCCCCCAGTGGAGGACACGATGATCCGTGCTTTCCATCGAAAAGGAGAGCATATAACATGGCAATTCAAATGGCAGCATCACACGCGGCATCGCGCCGCCTGAAGGACGCGATTTTCGGAGCCAATGCGGCGTGCCGCGCTGCAATCGCAGAGCACGGTGAGGAGCGCGTGATCAACGCGACAATCGGTGCCGTCATGGACGACAGCGGTAAACTGGCACACCTGCCGACGGTCGAGCGCGTCTTCCGCTCCCTCCCCATCGAAGACTATATCGCCTATGCGCCGATCTCTGGGCTTCCGGAGTATCTCGAGGCAGCGATTGATATTACATTCGCCGGCAAGCGTCCTGCGGGCTATCTCGCCGCTGTCGCAACGGCAGGTGGAACGGGAGCTCTGCGCACCGCCGTCGACGACTACGTCGAGCGAGGCGATCAGGTGCTCACCTCGGACTGGTTCTGGGGGACGTACAACATCATCTGTCAGGAACTTGGCTCCTCCGTCACGACCTTCACGCTGTTCGACGAAGCAAATAACTTCAATCATACGGCGTTCTCAGAGGCCGTTGATGCTCTTTGCAAAAAACAGGACAGCCTGCTCATCATCCTCAACACACCTGCGCATAACCCGACGGGCTACAGCCTTTCTGCGGATGACTGGGATCACGTTCTGGACACGGTCAAGGCACAGGCAAAGACCGGAAAGAAGATACAGCTCCTCGTCGATATCGCCTACATTGACTTTGCGGGCGAAAAGCATGCGACACGCGCCTTCATGCAGAAGTTTGCAGGTCTCCCCGAAAACATCCTGACACTCTTCGCCTTCTCTATGTCCAAGGCGTATACATTCTACGGGCAGCGCTGCGGCGCACTCATTGCTCTCTCTGCAAACAAGACGGTCATCGATGAGTTCAGCGAGATCAGCAAGTACGCTGCACGTGCAACGTGGTCGAATATCAACCGCGGTGCAATGACTCTCCTGACGCGTATTCAGCAGGACAGCGCAGCGTATGCCGCCTATGAAAGTGAACGCGACGCGCTATACCGCCTCGTACAGGAGCGCGGCGATATCTTCATGCAGGAGGCTGCGGCGTGCGGTCTGCCCGCCCTCCCCTATAAGGGCGGCTTCTTCCTCGCTATTCCTTCGAGCGATCCACAGGCGGTCTGTGACGCTCTCCACGAGGATCTCATCTTTGCGGTTCCGCTGAAAATGGGCGTGCGTATTGCGGCATGCTCTGTGCCGAAATCAAAAATGCATGGGGTTGCAGAAAAAGTAAAGCGTGCTATGGAGAAAATTTCTTGACATTCGCGTAAAAATTTTTTAGAATAGCGACGTGTGATATTTTCCATGTATCCATTAGCCCCGGAAGCGTGAGTGTATATCGCATCAACCAATATTGAAAACTCTTACTCTCTAGGGGGGAATTACGTGAAAACCACGGTTATGGCAAAAGCAGCCGATATTGAGCGCAAGTGGTATGTCGTAGATGCAGAGAACCAGACGGTCGGTCGTCTTGCAACGGAGATCGCGAAGGTCCTGCGCGGCAAGAACAAGCCCATCTACACGCCGCATGTTGATACCGGCGACTACGTCATCGTCATCAATGCTGAGAAGGTAAAGTTCACGGGAAAGAAGCTGACGGACAAGACCTACTTCCGTCACTCTGGCTATCAGGGCGGCACGACCTTCACAACGGCCGGCCAGATGCTCGATCGCTTCCCTGTCCGTGTCATTGAACACGCGGTCAAGGGCATGCTTCCGAAGAACAGTCTCGGCGCACAGATTTTCCGCAAGCTCAACGTCTACGCCGGTCCGGAGCATCCCCACGCAGCACAGAAGCCCGAACCGCTGAAGTTTGATATTCGCTGAGTTTTGTATAAGGAGGAATCTGTTCAATGGCACAAGTCACTTACTACGGAACGGGTCGCCGCAAGACCTCGGTTGCCCGTGTTCGCCTCGTTCCCGGAGACGGCAAGGTTACCATCAATGGCCGTGAGATGGCAGAGTATTTCGGCCTCAAGACGCTTGAGCTGATTGTTCGCCAGCCGCTGAACCTGACGGAAACTGTCGATAAATATGATGTCATCGCTAACGTAGCCGGCGGCGGTGCATCCGGTCAGGCGGGTGCAATCCGTCACGGCATCACACGTGCACTGATTGAGATGGACGCAGAGCTGCGCCCTGCACTCAAGAAGGCAGGCTTCGTTACGCGTGACCCGCGTGAGAAGGAACGCCGCAAGTACGGTCTCAAAAAGGCACGTAAGGCTTCCCAGTTCTCGAAGCGCTAAGATATACGTATACGAAATCCCCTCTTCCGTTTGGACGAGGGGATTTTTATTTGACATTCGCTGTCTATTCACATATTATATAGCTATAAAAAATATGTTTTTAGAAGGAAGCATCGATATGAAAATCTCAGCGAAGGGACGCTATGGCATCGCATCCATGGTCTTTCTAGCGCGCAGCTACGACACCTCCTCCCCTGTCACCATCATCAGCATCTCGGAGCATCTTGGCATCTCCAAGATCTATCTCGAACAAGTCTTTGCACTACTCAAGCGGAGCAAACTCGTCAACTCGATCAAGGGTTCACAGGGCGGCTACCAGCTTGCTCGCCCACCACACGACATCACTGCCTATGACATTCTCTCTGCCATTGAGATCGCACTGATTGAAAAGACAGGCAGTTCCTGTGAGAAGATGGAAAAACTAGACCTCGTTCTCACCCGTGACCTCTTCGGCGTACTCGACCAAAACATTCACGATACACTCAATGCCGTAACACTTGAGGATCTCCTTACTGCGTGGAAACGCGAGGAGAACAGCGAAACACTGATGTATTTTATCTAAACATCTGTGTTCCGAGGAAGAGAAGCAGACCGATGCAGCCGCCAACGAGAGAGCCGTTGACGCGGATCCAGAGAAAGTCCTGCTCTACCTTGTCATAGACAAGACGATTCAGCTCCTCATCCGTGAGACGCATAAGTGCATCGGAGACGACGATACCGACCAATGCCTGTGCATGGAGAGCCGACCGTGCGATAAGATCATACATCAGGCGTGTCATGATCTGCTGCAGATCACTGTGCTCTGTGAGGAGCGTCAACATTCGCTGATATTCTGCATGGAGTATACTGCGCAGCTGCTGATAAAAGGCCGGCATGTGCTCCTCCATCGGATCCACATCACGCTGCAGATCCGCCTGCACATGTGTCCGCAGACCACTTAGAATGCGCTCAATCGACGCATCGATGGGAAGCGTCTCTGCCAATCGCTTTTGCAGCTCACGCACGAGTGTGGCGAGTTCCTCATCCCGTTCGAGGTCAGAGAGCGCATCATGGATCAGATTTGCCGCATGATTTTGCAGCGGCGAGTTATCCCGTCCGAGCTCTTCGAGGACATGACATGTGTGCTGCTGAATCAGTTCTGCCCCCTCATCCAGATTGATGGTATTCGTCGCGGTGAGAATACGCGATAGAAATCCGTCGCCGATCTTTTCCCGCTCCAGCTGCTCCAGTGCATCCCTTATAGAGGCATATGTCTCCTCCGTCGCCGCCTCCCTGACAAGTATCCGCGAGATACTTGTCAGGGCTTTTTTATCCCATCCCTTCTCGCGCAGGAGCTCGTCGAGTCGTTGCATCAGCACGGCAGGATCCTCCTTCAGGAGTAAATCCCTCAGGCGCGACGAGAGATAGGAAACGATCTGCGAATTCCTCCGACGCAGAAAGGATGCACGAATAAAGTGCAGGATCATTCCGGTCAGCTGTTCCTCCGTTGTCGGACGGCGCAGATAGTTTTCTATCATTGGAAAGAGGTGCATCTGCTCCATGTGGTGGAAAATCTTGCGCTTGGAGAAGAACTCCTTCTGGACCATCGTGACAATCGCTTGAACAAAGCTGTCACGGCGGCGCGGCAGCAGCGCTGTATGATAGGGAAATCCGAGCGGCTTCCGAAAGATCGCCGTTACTGCAAACCAGTCCGCAACTCCACCGACCAGTGCCGCTTCACTTACTGCGAGCAACGCACGCACCCAGAGAGAATCCGCAAATCTGATATGAAGGAAAAGAGCACACAGAAAGAGGACTGCCGAGAGCAGCAGTGCGGCATCTGCTTTATTCCACGTACGCATTAAAGCCCCCACATCCTTTCCGTCATACAGACGATGAGGGAAAGTGCCATACCAACTGCTGCGCCGACCACAGCACCATTGATGCGGATCATCTGAAGATCGGTGCGCACCTTTCCTTCCACAAATGAAACGAGCTCATCGTCCGACTTTTGATTCAGGTACTCACGCACAAAGCGGGCAATCATTTCATGGTGTTTCTCGACCTCTCCCGCCGCGAGCGATTTCATCCATCGGTCAACACGACTTTGCCACGGGACGGAATGGGCGTATGCTTCGATTTTCTGATGCAGGAGCTCTCGCACGTAGGGAATCCAAAATGGATGATTCCCCTTCATTCGGCTCTCGATGAAATCCGACAAAATGGACTCCATGTCAATGTCCTCAATCAAATGCTCCTTCGCTCGACGCATCGTCGTGCGAAAATCATCATGATCGCTGAGCGATGCAAAGAACGAAGAGAGTGCCTGCACGCCTTCACAGTGACGCGGATTCTCCGCCTCCAATGCCGCCGTCAGAATCTCCTGCAGCCGTTCTGTGATCCACGATGCAATCATCGTATCGTCTACGAATGAGAGAACGAGGGCACGGATCATCCCATCGCCCTCATATTTCTCACGAATAGAGGCTATATTGTCATGGAGGATCTCTTGAAAGAGCTGGGTCTGCACCAGCTGGATACCGACGCGGACAAGTACCTGAAAAATCCGATCTGTATGATGCTGCTCCGTAAAGAGCGCCATCAAGTCTCCTGCGTGATCTTCAAGCGGCAGCTGATAGAGTGCCTGTTTCACGTATGGCGTCAACTCATGTGAAATGCGCGTACTGTCAAGATCCGCTGCCACATAGCGGAGGACATCGATGGCAGTGTCCGTCAGGCGTTCCTCCCCGCCGCGATGCAGCAAATAGTCTGCGAGCATAGCCCCCATATTCTCGCGTTCAATGACTGCCATAATATTCTTCTTGCTGAGGAGATCCTCCGAGGAGAACGCAACGATTGACTCCATAATCCGCCCACGATTTCGACGCAGAATATCGGTACGATGCGAGATACCAAGCGGTCGACCGAAGATCGCCTTGATGGCGAACCAGTCTGCCAGTCCGCCGATCGTCGCTGCGATAAATCCATGATGAATCGTTGATAGGAGGAGACTGCTCCCCTGTCCTGCCGTCCCAACAGCACCGAGGGCACTGAGCGCGAGAGCCAGATTTGCCTGATGTTCCTTCTGCACTCCAATCGCCTCACAGTGTTTCCGCTAACTGCTTGAGATACGCGCGGAACGGATCTCCGAGATCACTGCGGCGCAGAGCAAACTCCACCGTCGCCTCCAAGAAGCCGAGCTTATCTCCCAAGTCATAGCGACGTCCCTCAAAATTATAGGCATAGACCGTGTCCCTCTGGGCGAGCACCTTGAGTGCATCCGTCAGCTGAATCTCTCCCCCTTTGCCGGGCTCTGTATTCTGCAAGATAGAGAAAATCTCGGGGCGGATGATGTATCGACCGAGCACAGCCATACGGCTTGGTGCCTCAGCGAGTGCAGGTTTTTCGATCATATCGGAGACACGCATCAGACGCTCATTCTCCATCGTTCCTGCAACGATACCATAGGAGGAAACCTGTGCATCAGCGACAATCTGACAGCCGAGAACAGAGCCCCCCGTCTCCTCATAGACATCGATCAGCTGACGCAGCGCAGGACGCTGCGGATGGTAAACGACATCATCACCGAGGAGGACAGCGAACGGCTCATCGCCGACGAAGGCACGGGCGCACAGAATCGCATCCCCCAGACCGCGCATATACTTTTGACGGACATAGTGAACATTGACATCCGTCGTCTCGCGCAGGACGTTGAGAAGGTCCTGCCGCCCCTTGCGCATGAGCTCCTGCTCGAGTGTCGGCGCAGAGTCAAAATGATCTTCGATGGCGCGTTTCCCATGACCGCTGATGATCAGAATTTCCTCGATACCGCTTGCCAGGGCTTCCTCCACAATATACTGGATGGTCGGCTTATCGACAATGGGCAGCATCTCCTTCGGTGTCGCTTTTGTCGCAGGAAGAAATCGTGTTCCATATCCTGCTGCCGGAATAACCGCTTTTCGTATTTGCTGTGCCATGACTATACTCTCCATCCATATAAATAGAGCGGAGGGCGCTTGAACCCCCCGCATATTCTGTATGATTCAGCGTGCCAGAACATCGAGTACTGCATGTCCAATGTCTGACGTACGTGCCGTTCCGCCAAGATCCGGCGTCAGCGTCTTTTTCTCCACAAGCAGCGTCTCGATGGCACGGAGCACGCGCTCTGACCACTCTGTTTCACCAAGAAAGTCGAGCATCTGTGCAACTGACCAGATCGACGCTAATGGATTTGCGATCCCCTGCCCTGCAATATCAGGAGCACTCCCGTGAATCGGCTCGAACATCGACGGATAGCGTCGCTCAGGGTTGAGATTCGCCCCGGCTGCGAGCCCCATCCCGCCCGCAATCGCCGCACCAAGATCGGTGAGAATATCGCCGAAGAGATTGCTCGTCACCACGACGCCGAACCGCTTCGGATCTTTGACGAAGAACATGCTTGCCGCATCGACAAGCAAGCTGTGTGTCTCAACATCGGGATACTCCTTCCCGATCTCGGCAAAGATCTCATCCCAAAACACCATAGAGTATCGCAGTGCATTCCCCTTGGAAATCGAGGTAAGCGTGCGCTTCTCACGTCGCGCCAGCTCGTAGGCATAACGGATGACGCGCTCACATCCGTGCCGTGAGAATACCCCCGTCTGGAGTGCCGTCTCACGCGGTGTCCCGGGATAGAGCCGTGCACCAACATTCGCGTACTCCCCTTCACTATTCTCGCGCACCACGATCATATCGATATCGCGTGGAGAGATATCCGCGAGCGGGCACGGAGCACCGTGCAGGAGACGAACAGGGCGTAAATTGATGTATTCATCAAAGCCACGGCGGATGCGAAGCAGGAGATCACCGAGAGACACATGGTCCGGTACACCTGGATAGCCCACAGCCCCCAGATAGATTGCATCGTAACCGCGCAGGAGATCGAGCCCGTTTTCCGGCATCATCTCGCCGGACTTCAAGTAGTACTCACAGCCCCATGGAAAGTCCTCAAATGTGACAGAGAACGTCCCGTCCATCTGTGCAATTCCCGAAAATACCTTTTTCCCCTCAGCGATGACCTCAGGGCCGATCCCGTCTCCTGCAATCACCGCGATATGAAACTGTTTCATCTAGCTCCCCCACCTAATTTCCTATAGAATAGGCGTATTAGAATGCCTCTGCAATCGTCTTGATGAGCAACGACTCCTGCTGACGCGGCAGACCGCTCTGATGCAGGGCACGGCCAAAGCCAATGAGGAAGTCCACCTTCTGCATTCGCGTGAGTTTCGTGCTCTCACGCAGCGCACGCGTCAGGGCCTGCACCCCCGCGATGCTCGCATCGCGTTTCAGCTGTACCTGCATCGCGAGCTGTCCCGCAAGGATATGTCGGCGCACCTCATCCGAGATCCCATCCAGACTCTCTGCGGCAGGCGGCACAGGCGCTGCTGACGAGAATGCGGGAACGCCGTCAGGACGTACCGTGTACTCGGGCGCGGGAGACATGTCCTCTGTGATCGGCGGTGCAAGATGCGACTCCGTCTCTCCCACAGTGGAAAACTCCTGCGGCTGCTGTGGTACGGCGGGTGAGGTAGCAGGTGCATTCAGCGCGAACTCACGCGGCAGCTGCTGATACCGGGGACGCTCGGGTCTGCCTTCAGCATCTGCTGGCTGAGGCGGAAGCTGTGCCTGCACAGCGGCTGGAGCGGCGGGCGGCGGCATCGGAACGACACGCTCCTGGGGAGGAGGTGTCTGCATCGGTGCTTGCTGCGGCGCGGGTGATGATTCCTGACGCACTGCAACGGGCATCGGGCCGCGCTTCAGATTCACATCGCCGACAAGCTCCTGCGGTGGGCGGCCTTCCTTCGCGGCGAGCTTCTGCTCACGTTTGACATCTGCTGCTGTAATGATAACGGGCTGCGCCTTCTGTGCAGCGAGTGTGAACGAAGGCTGCTCCTTATTGCGCTCTGCAATCCCCTCATCCACCGTCTCCCAGCGGAGGCGTGTTACCTGCGGTGTATTCTTGGCAGGTGCCGTGCCGAGCGGACGAACAGCAGGATCCTTCTGCTGCCTGGAGATCGATGCCTCATAGTGGTCGGCATCAGCACGTTCCTCCACCGCCGGTGCATTGGCACGATCCGTCACCAGTCGATTCGCATGGAAGAGGTCCTGCGAGTCCACCGTCCCGGGGGTCGCTGCATAGGTTGTACCGGAGGTCAGTGCGACGAGCACTGCCGCCGTCAGCATTGTGTTTTTGGATGACATCTTCATGAGTCTGTTCTCCTTCTTTCTCTCTCGGCCCACGTCACTTACTGCATTGTGCGCGCGCCCGCCATAAACGTTGCTACGGACTTCGCACGGAGCGTCGGATTATCAATGAGCTCAAGCCCATACCGCTGTCCGTTTGCCCCACGGAAGAACATCACTGCCGTCTGATTGTCCGCCTTCGCCGTCGCATCGACGACGCCATCGCCATCCTCGTCAATATCGACTTCCTTTGCCGTCATGGCAAAGATCGCCTTGTTGGTATCCGAGAGATTGATCAGCATGATCCCCTCGTATCCGTTGCTGTGCTGAATACGTTCCAGCAGGTTCACCGCATCCTCTGGATTGATCGTGTTGAGATTCGGTACGGACGTATCGGAGAATGCATTGACAAAAACCGCCCATGCATACTTGATATTGTACTCCTCATTGTCAAAAATGAGGATCTCGCCCTCACGGTCGTCATAGAGTGCCGACGCTGGAATCACTCCGACGGGTTTCTGCGGGCACATGATGCGGTAGCCGTATGTCTTGCTCTCATAGGAGTATGTCAGCGCATCGGGGGCAATCGTCTGTGTTGCCGCCGGTGTCGCTGATTCTGTCCCCGCCGGCACATCAGCCGCTGCAGCATAGGAGCTGCCGCAGAGCAGTGCTGAGAGCGAAAGAGCAGCGACGAGTTTCTGATAGCGTTTCATTCATCCATCTCCCTAATCATCTCCTGCACCATGGCAAGAGCTTTATTGACGGCGGCACGCTTAATCTCGGCGCGTACGCCGGAAAATACATTTTTTTCCACCGAAGTTTTTCCCAGAGTAGATACAGCGATGTAGACCAGTCCGACCGGCTTTTCGGGAGAACCGCCGCCGGGACCGGCGATCCCCGTGATGCCGACGCCGACATCTGTCTGCATGAGGTTGCGTACCCCCTCTGCCATTGCCCGTGCCGTCTCCGGAGAGACGGCACCGTGCGCGGCAAGCGTTTCCTCCGCCACGTGCAGGATACGGGACTTCACGTCGTTTGAGTAGGATACGACACTCCCCATGACGTACGCAGAACTGCCGGGCACGTCTGTGAGCGTACTCGTGAGCAGCCCGCCCGTGCAGGACTCCGCACAGGAGATTGTATAGCCTTTTGCACAGAGCATTTGCCCAACCATATCCGGTAGACGTTCTCTCTCCGGCATCACTGCACCCTCTCTCCGACAATATCGTATGTAAAGCCCTGAAGGAGACGCACGCGGACAATCTCGCCCGGTGCACTCTCTGCATCGCCTTCGATATAGATCTGGCCATCCACCTCAGGTGCTTCGCGGTAGGAACGGCCCACGGCAATCCCCGACTGCTCCGCGTCATGTCCCTCGATGAGAACATCCAACTCCTGATGCTCCAGCCCGATATTGATCTCCTCGGAGATCTTACTCTGGAGACTCATGAGGTCATGGTAACGCTCCTGCATCACCTCTTCGGAAACCTTCTTCCCCATTGCCGCCGCGGCAGTGTCCTCCTCCTCGGAGTAGGTAAAGATTCCCACCTTATCGAATCGCTGCTTCTCCACAAAGCGACGCAGCGTCTGATACTGGGCGTCGGTCTCTCCAGGGAAGCCAACGATGAATGTCGAGCGAATCGCGACTTCCGGGATACGTGCCCGCAGCTTTGCGATCAGCTCCTCCATCCCCGCCCGTGTATCGGGACGATTCATCGAACGCAGCACGGCATCATGCGCATGCTGCAGAGGCAGATCGACATACTTGACCACCTTTGGCTCAGTGGCAAAGACCTCGATCAGCTCATCGGTAAAATACTTTGGATAGCTGTATAGCACACGAATCCACGCAATTCCGTCGATCTTTGCAAGCTCGCGCAGAAGCGTCGGCAGCATTGGCTTTTGATAGCAATCCAGCCCATAGTTTGCGCTGTCCTGCGCGATGAGAACCAGCTCGCGAACACCGGCAGCGGCGAGCTCACGTCCCTCCGCTACGATATCCTCCATTGGACGGCTGCGGAAGCTCCCGCGTATGAGCGGAATCGCACAGAACGCACAGCGATGATCGCACCCCTCCGCAATCTTGACATATGCCGTATAGTTCGGTGTCGTCCGCAGGCGCGGTGTCTTGGCATCGTAGATCGTATCATCCTTCCCCGCGATGAGCAGGCGACGCCCCTTGAGCGTCGCCTCGATCACCTCCATGATACGGCTCCACGCCCCCGTCCCGATGATGGCATCCGCCTCCGGGATCTCATCGAGAAGCTGCTGCCCATATCGCTGTCCAAGACAGCCTGCTACGATGAGACTGCGGCAGCGCCCCGTCTCCTTGTAGTCCGCCATCCCGAGCACCGTCGTGATCGACTCCTCTTTTGCCGACTGAATAAAGGCACACGTATTGACAATCAGGATATCTGCCTCTGACGGATCATTGGTAATATCGATGCCATGCTCACGCATAATGCCGAGCATAACCTCTGTATCAACCAAATTCTTTGCACAGCCAAGGCTGATAAAACCTGCTTTCACTGGTTACATTCCCCCACAACTACTCTTCATAGAACCGCACCTGTTTGACCCAACGATCGAGAAGGATCTTCTTCTCTGCTGGGCTATAATACGGCTTACTCTTAAAAATATTGATATTCTTTCCCGCAAACATCCGATAGGACAGCGTCACGGGGTTGGTCGTCAAAAAATAGATATGTTGCCGTGCCAGCGCCAGCTGCGCCTCATCCGTCAGCAGCCAGTCGGCAAAATCCTCCGCCGCCTGCACATCGTGCTTTCCCGCGCGGAATGCAACCCCTGTACCGTAAATCACCGCCGCCGTCCCGTCCGTCGGATAGAGCACACGGATGGGATAGTCATCGTGAATATAGCGGAGCGTCTCACTGAGAACAGCAACCGAGACATCGACCTCCCCCATCCCCGCCTGCCGTACGGGCGTATGCAAATAGCGGGAATATTGCATGATCTGCGGCTGAATCCTGCGCCAAATAGCGAAGGTGCGTTGTTCACCGTACTCAGCAATCATGCTGTAAAGCAGATTTGATGAGGCATCAGCCGCCATAAAATCCGTCGTACCGATGCGTATATCCTTCTGCTGCGCCAACAGTTGCCACGAGTCTGGAAGATCGAGATGCGTGCGTAGATAGTCTTGATTTATTGCAAAGACGATCGGATCATACCACACACCCGTCCAATACCCATCGGGCTGACGAAATTGATCGGCGACCTGATCGCTCCGTTCGGACTGATAGGGCACAAGATACCCTGCCGCCGCTGCGCGATCGAGCACTTCGCGGTCTGCGAGGACAAGCGCTGCCGGCGCACTCACGCCGCTTCCGGCCTGCTCCTCCAGGCGCTTCTGTATCTGCTCTGCGGATAGAGGAACGAAACTGACACGGATATTATACTCCTTCTCGTACGCCTCAGACAGTGCTGCCGCAGCCTCCGTCGGCAGCGTCGTATATGCCACAATCTCCTGCAGCGGGCGGCGTGCAAGTGCCGTACTCTGCCGTCCGACGGACAGATACGCCGCCCCCGTGGCAGCCACGAGAAACAGCGTCGCAATCATCAGAACAAAGAGCGGAAACCGCTTCATGAAAAAACCTCTCGAATAGAAGAAGATACACTGTTACTATTATAAACAATTCCCTTGGAATCTACAAGAGATATTACATCTATCCCGTTCATTTGCCCGCTGGAATGCCTCGTGACAAAAGAGTGATGGTCTCAACTTGCTCATTATTGTCCAAACCTATATTTAAATCTTCATTGATGATAGGAAGTTTAAAAGTAATTGATTTTAGCCATTGCCCATTCGGTTGCTTTTCTTCGTAAATTTGAATTTCAGAAACCAAAGCTGTAATTAACTGTCTACGCTCTACATCATTCATTACCTTGTAGAGTTTATCAAAATAGATCAAAATCTTATATATATTGTCTCCTGTAAGTTTTTCAGCTTCAATAGTTTGTTTCTTTGCTTTCGCATCAATTAACAGCGACTCTAATTCTTCAATTTTGTCATACATACGATTCAAGAATGATTTCTATTATTAAAACTTTCAAATATTTAGGTGTGTCTATATTTAATTTCTGAAAGTAAGCATCTATTTCACTATCTTCAAATCCATCATCTTCAAAAAAATGTTCTTTAGCTCCTACAGAATCATATATTTCTAATTCATATCCATCTGGAAAACCTCGGCTATATTCAATTTTCTTTATCTCATAATTAATGTTAAATTGCTCTTTTACCTTTGCAACAATATCCTCGCTTTGATTGGTAACTTCTATTGTAGTTGTAGGTATTATCAAATCACCTAAAACTAATAAAGCAGTATAGCCGTCTATTACAACAAAACAAACCAGCATAGTAATAAAAAGAAATTTTTTCATTTATTCTACCTAAATCATTCTCAAGTTCAAATTTTTTATTTCGTTAAAATATTCCAATTTTCTCCATCATCTTCAGAATAAAATTGAATCCCATTGGATTCATACTCTCCTACTGTAACAGTAATATATAATTTATTCCCCTTACTTTCAGGCATAGAAAGATACTTATAATCATCCAATTTTAGTCCAATTTCTTTTCCTTCTTTTGGTATATCGGTCACCTTATCCATATGTAAATTAACCTCGCTAAAAGTAAGTCCTCCATCTTTTGTGTTATATATTTGAGAGTATTCTCCAGATGCCCCCTGAATTCCAATAAAACCAAAATCATTTGAAAAGAATGTTATTCCTTCTGCTACACCTGCGTTATCCATAAAAGGGTTCTCATTAATCATTTCCCAATTATTCCCACCATCTATTGTTTTTTCTAATGCATAGAACCTTGAACCAGCCGCAGCATCCACAACTTTAAGCCTATATCCTACTTTTTTATTATCAAGAGTAAAGGTGTATACCGTACCATTATTTTCATCTGTAATCCAGCTTTTTGAACTCTTTGCATCTTCAAGCATTTTGCTGTTATGCCTATTTTCAAGCATTTCCGGTGATATATATTGCGGCTCCATAAGATAACTAACAGAAGATATGTCTTTGTTATTTTTTATATAAAGAGACGCCTTATACCCATTAAATTCTCCTCCGCTTGCTAGTTTAGAAGTCGATAATCCTGAATTATATTTTCCATCACCATCTGCATCTCCATCTAGTATAAAGAGTCCATCTTCTGAATTAACCGTTTGCTTTCCTGAATATAAAAAGGCGTATGTTTGATCCTGTTTTACCAAATTCCAACTATGAACTTGTTCTTTATAAGAGGATTGCTTAAGAATTGCAAAAAAAGGATTTAGCAACTTATCCGGATTAATACTAAGACCTTCACCTTCATTAAGCCATACATTGATTCTGTTCTCTTTTTTATAATCATAAGAAAGCAAAAAGCCTTTCAACTGTCCCTTGTCGTTTTCTCCATATAGCATTGTTTCTACATTTGTAATTGTTCCGTCTTCTGTGAATTCAATATAGAAATCATCGGATACATAAAGTTTTTCTGGCAAAGAAATTTTTTCTCCTACATCGTCTATCACTCCATTAATACCATTTTTATAAATATTATTATGAGTGAAATTTATCTTTTTATGATTTAAAAAATCATCAATTTTCCAAGATAAAGCTCCATTATAAGGAATTGCTGTATGTACTATCATTCCTCCAAACACTAGACTTATCGCAACAAATAAAACCAAACGGAATTTAAAATAACTTGCTCGATACCCTCTATGTCTTAATATTAATCTGACTAACAGTAAGATAATCAGTAAAATCACAAAAGGCAACATCATTCTAAGCCAATAATGTATTCCTCCTAACTTACAAAGTTTCCATAAAATATACATACAAATTGAATATAAAACTAAGATTATATAATCAACTAACGGTTTTAGTGTCTTCTTCACATCAGTACCCCCATTCATGTGCATTATATAATTTATTCAAAAATAATTTACTGGACTGCTTTAAAATTTATTTATCTATCTTAATATTATATCATTTTTTAAGTATTTTTTCTATATCAGCTTCCTACGGTGCTTGAAAGTCCCCTAATAAAGTTAAAACATCTTACCTTTCCTCATTTCTGTAATAATCTTTTGTTTTCTCTTTTTTCTTTTCGTATTTCTCCTGTTGCTCTTGGTACTTTTTAATCTGTCCAATTACACTTGGCTTTTCTCCTCGCTTGATTGCCTTGTCTATCTCAATGGATAGGTCTATTCCATAATCATCATTGACTATCTTTACCGCATATTTGATATGGTTAATATTTTCGTATTCTTCTTTGATAGCTTGAGAGTGTTTATTTAGCTTAGTAATTTCATCTTCAAGGGTTTTCATTTCTTTTTGCCAATCCTTGCTCTTAATCGCTGATGAACCTGTAAACTGTTCAATCATTTTTCTTGCTCTTTTGTATTTGTCTATTTCCTCTTTATGGGAATTGTAAAAGCTATCTTTGAATAGAGTTTTATTGTTCCATTCCTCATAAGTTGCTTTGTTGTCTTTGATAATATCTGCATAAGTGAAACACTTATTTAAGTTTTCTATTCTTTTACTTTTAACCTTAACTTCTTGATTGATGTTCTTATTTTCTGCCTGAAGAGTGCCTATTTTTTCTTGCAAGTCTGCTATGGTTTGTAGCTTATTATCTCTAAGGTAATAGATAGCTTTTGAAAATCTTCTAAGGTCAGCAGCCATCTTTTTATTGCTTGCATAAGGTTTTAATGCTCTTGCTTTTTCTCCCTGTAAGTCGTGATAGATAGAAATGTATTCATAGTCTAACTTAAATCTTGAAGCTACTGCATAGCTCACTGAGTCCCTTGCAAACTTGGTAAAGGATATTCTGTCCTCATCAGATATTCTAAGTTCATTCATCAAGCTATCTATTTTTTCATCTCCGTAGAGCTTGCTTAAAGAAAAGATGTTTTCTAAGGTGCTTTCGCTTTCTTCATAGCCTTCAGCTTTTATCATTTCCTTTAATACATCTCTATGAGCTTCTTTATCAAATCTCCAAAGATTTACCTCATTTACATCTCTGTTTTTGGAAACTGTCTGACTAATATCAAAGATATAGTCCACCTTTTTGTATGTGCCGTAGTCCTCTAAAATGGGAATACCCTTTTGACCTCGCATAACGGTTCTTCCGAAGCGTTCCCTCCAGTAATCAAACTTGGCACAAGCCGTCGCTTCAGGATTTTTATCATAAATACTTAACTGACTTCTAAAATCATATTTCTGATTGTTTCCGACAACCTTTAAGAGCTTTAGATACTCTGCTTCACTCTGCAGAATATCTTGTTTTACAAGCTCCAAGATGTTATGAAAATCATTTATTCGCATGTTTACCTCCTTCTTTTTTTACAAACAAAAAAGGCGGTTAGATTTTACTCTAATCACCTTTGAATTCTTTGTGCTGCAACTTACTGCAACTTAAATTTTCTGTTTTGACTTACTGAAAAGCCTTATTTTACTGGGTTTTATATCCCATTCATACTGCATAAATCACGATTTTGCAACTTACTGCAACTTAAATCAAGCCCAAAAAGGAATATACTTCATATATCTCGGAGCTGTATTTTCATCAACTGGCTTAATAAGATTGGCTTCTAATGTATCTTTAATTATCCTCGATGCTTTATATTTGTCTTTATCGCTTATATCAAATAATTCTCTGAGTGAATTATTCGTTATGCTCTCTCCATTGACATAGACAAAACAAGCCTGCATATAACAAGTTCTTATTCTATCTTCTTTACTAATCAAGTCAAAAGGAGCTTTCAAATAAAGAGTTACCTTTGTGAATTTATCACTTTGATTTTCGATTTTGGGAGCAAGCATAGAATTCTTACTTGTGGCATATACGATCTTATCAAAACCACTTCCTCTTTCTTCACAAATCCCACATTTATGCATAAATCCTGCAAGATTTTCATTTCTTGAAATTGGAACTGTATCAACGATACGGTCTATAGAAACCAATGGCGAACCTGCATTTGAAAATTCTATCCTATCTTTGAATAACTCAACCATAGGACTTGTCCCTTTTTGCTCGATAGCTTGATGAATCATAATATTGGCAATTAGCTCACGAATAGCTATCTCAGGATAACCCAACTTCGTTTTTCTTATAGAATCTTCAATTACTTCTTCCTGTGGAATGACAGTCAGAACATAATCTACAATTTCTTCATATGAAATAGCATAACCTTCACTAAATACTTTTTCTCTTATCGTGTCAAGCCTATTGTTCTCTTTATACCAAATTACTCTTACAGATTTATGAGCTAAACTCTCAAAATTCTTTAAATCTTTTGAAATAAGTAACGCTCCTAAATTAGTAATATCATAGCTTCCAGAATCATTCCTTTTTATAAACTTTTCATTGGTAAAATCATCCAATATCTTATTGCTATTTTGTGGTAATGCAAACCCCATCTTTTCATAATATCCTGCTACATTCAGTACATCTAACACCTCATTAAGTGAAATATTATCTTTTGCATTTCTTAATTCAAATGGAGTTGTATCAAAAGCTGCCCATAGGGATCTCTCTTTATCAGGATATTCTCTCAATTTCTTCTTATTTGTTCCAATTCTGATATATTCTTCACCTGAAAACTTAATTGGCTGCTTTTCTGCACATGGAATTTCGAGTAATACTACATTTTTATCCTCAATTTCTGTTTTATAAAATCTGAAATCTATTCTTGGATTTGTCATTCGAGATAACCACGCTTCAAGTTCTTCCGAACCTTTTTTACTATTCCTATAATCAAATGTAGTCCCTACAATTTTATGTGTATTATCATCAACACCCCAGAGTAAATATGCTTTAGGTCTTCCCCATAAAGTTGCAGAATTACCCAAAGAAGAAATATACTCTCCTATCATCTGAGGCTCATCATTATTATGCTTAAATTCAACCCATTCTGTTTCACTTGGCAAAGAAATCAACTCTCTAATCAAATTTTTTATATAATCTTGATTTTTTATTGCCATCTCAATTCTCCTAACAATTACAAATAAACTGCTTATATTATAGCATTTTTAGGGCATTTTTTCCACCTTGAAATTAGTAGTGTTGTCTTTACCTTATTTAAGTCTTTAGGGATTGGTACATATGCCATATCTTACCTCCCATCTTCTTT